>Ga0136611_10004022_pt1 | contig 10298 bp, 14 predicted proteins | sample AntDrymUQ2232306_2_FD_106645 | JGI IMG/M metagenome (GOLD analysis project Ga0136611, IMG submission 106645) | Polar desert sand microbial communities from Dry Valleys, Antarctica - metaG UQ223 (23.06) | ecosystem: Environmental > Terrestrial > Soil > Desert | place: Antarctica: Dry Valley... | reverse complement strand
TACTTTTTTGGACTATCTTTTTTTTCGTGAATTCAAATCGTGGACACATCAAAATCGCCGCAAACCCGCATCAATATGGGATTTGCGGCTGGTCACCCCTGAATTAACCGGACACTACTGATGTCGGATATTGGCGAAAACGCCATGTATTTTGAACCGAAAGGCACAAAGCACTTGGATGAGGTCACGGCAAGCTACACCTATTTCAAGGACGGTGATGTCCTAATCGCAAAGGTAACGCCATGCTTTGAAAACGGCAAGGCTGGCATCGCTCGTGGGTTGCATAGCGGGATTGGGTTCGGTTCAAGTGAGTTCTATGTTTTAAGGCCATCGAACGTCGTCTTGTCTGAGTGGTTGTTTACGTGTGTTACAACGCCAGCTTTTCGGTCATATGCCACCGAGAAAATGACAGGCACGGGCGGGTTGCAGCGGGTTCCGAAAGCCGTGTTGGAAGACTTCAAAATCCCCCTCCCACCCCTCGCCACCCAGCAACAAATCGTCGCCGAGATCGAAGCCGAGCAAGCCCTCGTCGCCGCCAACCGCGAGCTGATTACCCGCTTCGAGAAAAAGATACAAACGACTCTCGCCCTTGTGTGGGGGGAAGAGCCGACAAACGACGACGCGAGCAGCGCTACAGCGGGTCCGGTTGGCGCGGTGTAACCCGACCTACGTGCTACGCGCTATTGTTTTAGTAGCTGCTTGCGCCCATGTATATTGGGTTTGAAGCGTATTTATGCCTCAAAAACGCTTCTGGAAGCCTTTTTGAGGGCGCTTTGGCACTCCAGCGCCCGCCAAAGCCTTCCCGAAGCAGCGAAAACACCAAATTTTCAAGCAAAAAAGGCCGTTAGCGCAGGCGCCACAGGCGAAAGCAGCTATAGAATTAATAGCAAATAAACATCGCAGAAGACCCGTGGATGCGTCGATTTTTGACAAAATGTATCCATAAGGCTACAGTTCCTGATGATCGAAATTCGCAAGACGGAAATCTATGCCCGGTGGATCGATGACCTTCGTGATCTTCAGGCCCGTGCGCGTGTTCAAGTCAGGATAGAACGCCTGGCCGCTGGCAACCCTGGCGATGTCAAACCCGTGGGCGAGGGTGTTTCTGAGTTGCGAATCGATCACGGTCCCGGATATCGGGTGTACTTTACGAAGCGTGGGAGTCAGGTGGTCATTCTGTTGGCAGGGGGTGATAAAACTACCCAGGCTGCCGATATCAAAACTGCCTTGCAGCTTGCCCGTAACCTATAGGAGCGCATGATGAGTAAAACTTTAACGACCCGCTACGATGTTGCCGCGCATTTGCGCACACCTGAAGAAATGGCTGCCTATCTGGAAGCTTGCCTGGAAGAGGCCAATGGCGACGCAGCATTCATCGCCAAGGCATTGGGCGACATTGCTCGCGCCAAAGGCATGACGCAGGTTGCACGCGACGCCGGTCTTTCACGCGAAAGCCTCTACAAAGCGCTCTCTGGCGAGCGTGCGCCAAGTTTCGACACGATTCTGAAAGTAGTCGGCGCACTGGGCTTGACGCTGCACGCCCAGGCTGCCCAGCGCTGACCCAACGCTCAGTGAGGATTGAGCGTTGAGTCGAGTCAAAGCCGTGCCACTGCACCCCTTATGAATCCCGCCTACACCGAACGACAAGGCCAGTTTCTGGCTTACATCCATAGCTACAGCCTGCTGAACGGCTGCGCGCCGGCGGAAGCGGACATGCAGCAATTTTTCCGGATCACACCGCCCAGCGTGCATTCCATGGTGCTTACGCTGGAGCGGCGGGGGCTGATCCGGCGCGTGCCGGGGCAGGCGCGCAGCATCACCCTGATCGTTCCGCCTGAATCCCTGCCGCCGCTGAAACGCCCCTGAACCCATTCCTTCAAACCATGAAAAAAGAAACCCCAAAGCCAGCCAGCTGGAGCACCATCCGCCCGCAACTCGCCCTGCTGGAAAAGCCCGCGCTGATTGCCCTGGTGAAAGACCTTTATCAGGCGATGCCTGAGAACCGCGACTTCCTTCATGCCCGCCTCAACCCTGAAGAGGGCAGCGATGCGGCACTGGAGAAGTACCGGCGCCAGATTGAGGAACAGTTTTTTCCGGCACGGGGCTTTGGCAAGCTCAAGCTGGCAGAAGCGCGCAAGGCCATCCGGGATTACCGCAAGGCCTCGGGCCAACTGGCCGGAACCGTGGAACTGATGATGACCTATGTGGAAAACGGCGTCAGATTCACCTGTGAATATGGGGATATCGATGAGCGTTTCTACAGCAGCGTGGAGTCGGTGCTGGACGAACTGGCTGTCCTGCTGCTCGGCGAGGCGCGGGCGCTGTACCCAGAGTTCAAGTACCGGCTGACCCATGTGCAGCAGGCATCAGCCGATATCGGATGGGGATTTTCCGATCATGTCGAAGAAGTCGTCGGGCGGCTGAAGGACGAACTCGGCGGCAGCATTTAATCGGCATTTCGCCCGGCTCACTCCTTTAGAAAAGCCCGAATCGCCGACAGCGTTTCCTCGGGCGCCTCGGTCATCTGGTGGTGGCCGACGGCCAGTGTCGCAACCCGTACCGACTTGCCGGCATTTTCGGCCGCATCGACAAGACTGCGAGCCGACTTCGGATGCGTCATCTGGTCCTGCGCGCCGAGCACGAACAGCACCGGGCAAATGATGGCCTCGATCGCCGCCAAGCCATTGGCATAGCTATCGCAGGCCTTGAATCCGCGGTGGAAAACATTGACCTGGGTATTGCTGGCCAGCACACGGCGGCCCAGCGCCAGGCTCGCGCCGTACACCCAAGTGCCCGGGCCGAGCGCCGACGGCGGCGGCGCCAGCGTGCTGCTCGACAGCACGTTGACCAGCTTCAAGGCCTTCATCGGCTCGTTCAGCGACGCATTCAGCAGCGCCTCCGACACCTTCATCGGAAAGGCCGTGCCGACCAGCACCAGGTGACTAACGCGATCTTTCAGCCTTGAAGCGGCTTCAAGCGCAATCAGCGATCCCCAGCTGTGCCCGACCAGCGCGGCGCGCTGTGCACCTGCCGCATCGAGCAGCGCAATGATGAAATCAGCTGCTTCCTCGACTCTTGACGGTGCATCGCCCTGGCTGCGGCAATGGCCTGGCAGATCCACCGCCAGCACGTTCCAGCCATGGTGGGCCATGTAGCGGCTTTGCAGTCCCCAGACGCTGTGGTCGTTCAACACGCCGTGGATGAAAACGACTGTCGGCTGCGCGGCATTGAAATTCTTGCCGCCGGTGTAGCAGTAGGTTTTATGGCCGTTGACGGTGAGTTCCATCAGGCACCCGCCTTTTCCGCAGCTCTCAAGGCCCGCTTCAGATCATCGATCAGGTCGTCCGGGTCTTCCAGGCCGATGCTCAGGCGAATCGTTCCCTGGGTGATGCCGGCGCCCGCCAGCGCCTCGTCGCTCATCCGAAAGTGGGTTGTGCTGGCCGGGTGAATCACCAAACTGCGGCAGTCGCCGACATTGGCCAGGTGGCTGAAGACTTTCAGCGCGTCGATGAACGCCTTGCCCTGTTCGCGGCTGCCCTTGAGGTCGAAGCTGAACACCGAGCCGGCGCCGCGCGGCAGCAGCCGCCTGGCCAGCGCATGGCTGGCGTGCGATTCGAGCAGCGGATGGCCGACGCGCGAGACAAAAGCGTGGCCGGCCAGCCAGGCGACGACCTTTTCGGTATTGCTCATGTGGCGCGCCATGCGCAGCGGCAGCGTTTCGATGCCCTGCAGGATCAGCCAGGCGGTGTGCGGGCTCATGCAGGCGCCGAAGTCGCGCAGGCCCTCGCGCCGGGCGCGCAGCAAAAAGGCGCCGACGCTGCTTTCCTGGCTGAACACCATGTTGTGAAAGCCTTCGTAAGCCTCGGTCAGTTCGGCAAATTTGCCCGAAGCGTCCCAGTCGAAGCCGCCGCCATCGACGACGATGCCGCCGATCACCGTGCCGTGGCCGCTCAGGAATTTGGTCGCCGAGTGATAGACCAGGTCGGCGCCGTGCTCGAAGGGCTTGATGAGCCACGGCGAGGTCAGGGTCGAGTCGACCAGCAGCGGCACCCGCGCTTCATGCGCAATCGCCGAAACCGCGCCGATGTCGAGCACCTCCAGTCCCGGATTGCCGACGGTTTCGCCGAAAAACAGCTTAGTTTCAGGCCGCACCGCCGCGCGCCAGCCGTCCAGGTCGCCGGGCTTGACAAACGTGGTGTCGATGCCGAAGCGCCGCAGCGTGTAATGCAGCAGGTTCTGGCTGCCGCCGTAGAGCGCCGTGCTGGCGACGATGTGCGAGCCGGCGCCCATCAGTGTCGCGATGCTCAGGTGCAGCGCCGCCTGCCCGCTGGCGGTGGCGATCGCGCCGATGCCGCCTTCGAGCGCCGCGACACGCTGCTCAAGCACCGCGTTGGTCGGGTTGCTGATGCGCGAATACACATGGCCGGCGCGCTCCAGGTTGAAGAGGCTGGCGGCGTGGTCGCTCGATTCGAAAACGAAGGACGTGGTGAGGTAAATAGGCACGGCGCGCGCGCCGGTTAGCGGGTCGGGCGCCGCGCCCGCGTGCAGCGCCAGGGTGTCGAAACCGGGGTCTGAATAGCCTGGCATGAAAGGTGTCTCCTGCGGAATTGGTTACGGTTGCCGACCAGATTGTGGGCTATATTTGATGGGAATCGTCATCATGCCCGGCAGGCGGCGGCGGCGGGGCGCCGAACAATCCAGCCAGCGGAGCACCGCCGGGCCCATCAAGGAGAAGCGATGAAGGTTTCAGACATTCTGCGTGTCAAGGGCAACACGCTTTACACCGTCCAGCCCGATGAACCGCTGGCGAAGGCGGCGCAGATCATGGCCGAAAAAGACATCGGCTCGCTGGTTGTGATGGAGCATGGTGAGCTGGTCGGCATGCTCACCTTTCGCGAGGTGCTGCTTTGCATCGTTGGCAACGGCGGCGAGATCGGCACGGCGCTGGTGCGCAAGGCGATGGACGACCATCCGCTGAGCTGCGCCTTCGACACCGAACTCGACGAGGTGCGCCGCATGATGCTCGACCGCCACGCGCGCTACATGCCGGTGATGAACCAGAAGTTGCTGATGGGTGTGATCAGTTTTTACGACGTCGCCAAGGCCGTGGTAGACAGCCAGAATTTCGAAAACAAGATGCTCAAGGCGTATATCCGCGACTGGCCTGCTGAAGGTGGCGCCGACCACGAATAATGGCTGCTGCTTGCTATGAATTAAATAGCTTCTCACGAACACCCTGCATGCGCTCGAGCCACTTTTTACCATTGATTCCGGCTGCTTTGACGAGGTCCGGGATGTTGCATGACGACTCCCGCGTCTTCAGCTTGCAGCAGGCTTCTTCTTCTCCAGAAAAGGCGTCATCAGATCCATCGGCAGCAGGAAGATGATGGTGGTGTTCTAGTTCTGTGGCAATAGCGTGCAAGAGGCGGCAAAAAGTGGGCGAGGATGCATGGTGATCAGAAAGCCAGGCTGTAGAACTGGTCAGCTGCAGAATCCATTCGCCAGCTTGTGCCAACAGGTCGCTTGCGTATGGCAAAGATGAGGGCCAAGACGGGAAGTATCTTCAGTGACCAGCGGTGCACGGTGGAGTGATCGACAAACACACCACGCTCTTGCATCATTTCTTCCAAATGGCGAAAGCTCAATGGGTAAGTCGTGTACCAACGGGCGCACACCAGCATCACTTCCAGCGGGTAATGCAGCCGCTTGAACACTTTGCGTAGCTCGGAAATCATCTCCATTTGGGTTGTGTCAGTCATGCCCGTCATTCTCGCCTATGGCTTATCGCGACAGAATTAGCCTGAGGAGATCGACGAACTGGACGCGGAGTTTTGATGGAAACGGAATATGGCGCTGCACGTCACCAGGGCGTGGGCGCCGGAACGTCGCACACCGGCGCCACGTCGATCGACTTGAAATCGGCCGGCGAAACGATTTCCAGGTATTCCATGTCGGGCGAGTAGTCGAACAGGTAGTGGCTGATGCCGGGTCGCTGATGCACGACGTCGCCGGCCTCGACCAGCGTTTCCTTGTCGCCGTACATGAAGCGGGCCCACCCTTTCTCCATGATCGCGATCTGGAAATCCGCTTCATGGCGGTGCCACCCTGTGCCTTGTTCTGGTGCCATATTCGCCTTGACAAGGTGCGCGATCACCTTGCCGTGGGTTGCGTCGGCGATGCCGAGGTCGCGGTAAAGAAAAAAATCCCGCAGTCCGCCGGACACGAATTTCGTATCGCCCGGCTTGACGTGCCACGCATGGTGACCCAGGCGTCGGGGATAATCTGCCGCCATGAGCGGCAACACCTTCGGCAACCTCTTCGCAGTCACCAACTTCGGTGAATCCCACGGCCCGGCCATCGGCTGCGTGATCGACGGCTGCCCGCCGGGCATGGCGCTCAGCGAGGCCGATATCCAGGCCGACCTGGACCGGCGACGTCCCGGCACCAGCCGCCATGTCACCCAGCGCAGCGAAGCCGACGCGGTGGAAATTCTGTCGGGCGTGTACCAGGGCAAAACCACCGGCACGCCGATTTGCCTTTTGATCAAGAACACCGACCAGCGCAGCAAGGACTACGGCAACATCCTGGAAACCTTCCGCCCCGGCCATGCTGACTACACCTATCTGCACAAGTACGGCCTGCGCGACCCGCGCGGCGGCGGCCGCTCTTCGGCGCGCCTGACCGCGCCGACGGTGGCGGCCGGCGCGGTTGCCAAAAAATGGCTGGCTGAAAAATACGGAACGATGTTTCGCGGCTGCATGACGCAGATCGGCGACATCGTCATTGCGTTCGATTCCTGGGACCATGTGGCCTACAACCCGTTTTTCGCACCGGTCGCCGATGTGTCGGCGCTGGAGGCCTACATGGACGCGCTGCGCAAGGCGGGCGACTCGTGCGGCGCGCGCATTCGCGTTACAGCGTCCCGCGTTCCGGTGGGTTTGGGCGAGCCGCTCTACGACAAGCTCGACGCCGACATCGCCTTTGCCATGATGGGCATCAATGCCGTGAAGGGCGTGGAGATCGGCGCCGGCTTTGCCAGCGTGACGCAGCGCGGAACGACGCATGGCGATTCATTGTCGCCAGAAGGTTTTGCATCGAACAATGCCGGCGGCGTGCTCGGCGGCATCAGCACCGGCCAGGATCTGGAGGTGTCGATCGCCATCAAGCCGACCAGTTCGATCATCGCGCCGCGCCAGTCGATCGACATTCACGGCCAGCCGGCCGAGGTAGTGACGAAAGGCCGGCACGACCCCTGCGTCGGCATCCGCGCGACGCCAATCGCCGAGGCCTTGCTGGCGCTGGTCGTCATGGAGCATGCCCTGCGCCAGCGCGCCCAGAACGCCGATGTCGTCGTCGGCACGCCCGATATCATGCGCAGCCGTGGCTGATTAGGGCTTCGCGGCGCCGCGATCAGGGTTCGGGCGGAGTGCCCTTGAAGGGGTTGAAGCCTGTGATCAATGCGGTTGCCGCCAGCACCAGCAAGCAGCCCGGCAGCATGCTCAGCGTGACGGCCTCGCCCAAAAACATCGCCCCCCAGGTCACGCCGAAAAGCGGAATCATGAACGCCGCCGACGTGGCGGCGCTGGCCGGAATCTCGCGCATCAGCCGCATGCTGACCCAGTACATAAAGCCGGAGGTGACGATGCCGATGATCGCCACCGCGAGCACCGCGGCGGTGGTGACCTGCGCGGCAGGGGCCGTAACGCCCATCGGAATCAAAAGGATTGCCGCGGCCGCGATATGCACAGCGGCTGATGCCGGGAGCGGTGCGTGGGTGAGGGTGGCGCGCTTCATCAAAATCGCGCCAAAGCCGTAGCTTGCAGCGGCGCCAAGGCAGCCTAGCGCGGCCCAGAGCACCTGCTGCGTCACCGCCACCGGGCCGAGCCGCACCAACAGCGCAACACCGGCAAAGCCCAGGACGCAGCCGAAGAGGCGCCGGCCAGTGAGCTTTTCCTCGCCGACCACGGCCGCGCCCAGCACGCCGAACAGCGGCGACGTGGCGTTCAGAACCGACGAGTAGCCAGCGGGAATCACCAACGCCGCCAGATTGAACAGCACGAAAGGCGTGACGACGGTAAGCAGGCTGAGCAGCGCCAGCCGCGGCCAGGTGGCACGGGGCGGCCATTTTTCCCGCAGCGCGAGCATCAGCAACGACAGCACGATGGCGCCGAGCAGGCAGCGCATGCCTGCGACCACCCACGGCCCCAGCAGGGGGCTGGCGATACGCAGCAGGGGAAAGGATGCGCCCCACATGGCCGAAAGCGCAATAAGCTGAAGGAAATGTTTGGTTTTCATTGATTCCGGACGCGCTGGCGAGCCAACATTGTCTTTGATACGGGTCGCCCGTTCAGCCTCGCTGCGTCCGCGCAGCAGGCGGGAAATGATCCTACATTGACAAAGCTGCGAGCGTTCTACATTGCCGGATTGAACTCTTTGAGGAGCCAGGATGCCCAAACCCGTCACCCGACCCATACCCGACAGCAGTGCTCAGGCGAAGGTCTCTGACAAGCAGCGCAAGATTCAGAAAGCGCAAGATAAAAAAGACGCCGCCAGTGCGAAGAAGTCAGCGCCGCGCACGAAGGCGGTGCAAACCGGGGGTGCGGACTATCCGGCCAACCCGCTGCCTTCGCAACATTTGAAAAAGCCCGGCCTGGAGGCGGATATGCAGTTGCGGCCGCTGTTTATGGCGCCCAGCTACAAGGGAAGCGGCAAGCTGGAGGGCATGAAGGCGCTGATCACCGGCGGTGACTCGGGCATCGGCCGCGCAGTAGCCGTGCTATTCGCCCGCGAAGGCGCTGACATCACCATTGTTTACCTCGACGAGCATCTCGATGCGAAGGAAACAAAACGCTGCGTCGAGGCGGAAGGCCGCAGTTGCCTGACGATTTCGGGCGATGTGAAAGACGCAGCGTTCTGCAACAAGGCCGTGCGGCAGGCCGTCAAGAAATTCGGCAAGCTCGACATCCTGGTCAACAACGCCGCGTTTCAGGAGCATGCCGATTCGCTCGAAGACATCACCGAGGAACGCTTGGATGAAACCCTGCGAACCAACATCTACGGCTACTTTCATATGGCCAAGGCGGCGCTGCCGCACCTGAAGCAGGGTTCTTGCATCATCAACACCGGCTCGGTCACCGGCCTCGAAGGCAGCGCCAAATTGCTCGATTATTCGGCTACCAAAGGCGCAATCCATGCCTTCACCAAGTCGCTGGCCAGCAACCTGATCGACAAAGGGATTCGCGTCAATGCCGTCGCCCCCGGCCCGGTCTGGACGCCGCTCAATCCGGCCGACAAAAGCGCAAAAGAGATTCAGAAATTCGGCGCCGGCACCGACATGAAACGACCGGCCCAGCCTGAAGAACTGTCACCTGCCTATGTGTTCCTGGCCTCGCCGGTATGCGCCAGCTACATCACCGGCATCGTGCTGCCGGTCACGGGCAGCGTCGGGCCCTGACGTTGCGATTTATGAATGAAAAACGGCTTTTGCGCATGAGAGGCGCGCACGAGCAGCTACGAAAATCATAGTATTCGACATTTATTGATGTGCGCGTTTCAGAAAAATGCCACACCTGGCTTTGAAGGTGTAACTCAGCTTTGGCGGCGTGGAAAACAACGTCCTCGCCCCATTTCTGCTTCGACGCATATTGGCGGCTATGGGACTTCATTCGGAACGCTGACAGCAGGGCCACCCAGCATTAGCCACTGGCTGCGTTAATCACCTCATACGCGGGGTTCGCCCTGACCGTTGACGGTGATCGTTCTGCCGGGCTGTGACGTGGTCTGGATCGTGTGCTCTTGGCCCCTGAAGGTGTAGGTCACGTCCCAAAATTCGGTCTTGGCCTGGCTTGGCACGGTATCGCACTTCTGCACGTCCTGGCCCTGACCAGCGCCTGGCTGGCCTCTTCCCAGGATGCGGTCCACATTCGCGCCAGCGGCAGCGCCGGCGACAGCGCCCCCGACAGTGGCAAGTTGTTTGCCCGTGCCGCCGCCTACCTGGTGACCGAGGACGCCGCCAATGACCGCGCCCGCAATGGCGGCGCCAATGTTGTAGTTGTTGGCCGGCTGCGCGGCGACGGGCTCACGCTCCATCCAGCAGCGCTTCTCGGGAGCGGCCACCACGGCGCGAACGGACGTGACATTGGCTTCATAAAGGCGCTCGTCATTGCGGCGGCGGTTTGATCTTGCCCCCGAAAAACGTACTCCATAGCTGATGGTAAAAATCAAGCATTGGAGAGTAGGAAATGAGCAAGAGAAACGACGGGCAAGCCCGAGGCAAGTACACGCTGGAATTCAAGCTG
>Ga0136611_10004021_pt1 | contig 10299 bp, 16 predicted proteins | sample AntDrymUQ2232306_2_FD_106645 | JGI IMG/M metagenome (GOLD analysis project Ga0136611, IMG submission 106645) | Polar desert sand microbial communities from Dry Valleys, Antarctica - metaG UQ223 (23.06) | ecosystem: Environmental > Terrestrial > Soil > Desert | place: Antarctica: Dry Valley... | reverse complement strand
TCTGGCCAGCGGGTAGATTGAGCATTGCTTCGCGGGAGACCGCTTAGCGGGACGTGGCGCAGCCCGGTAGCGCACCTGAATGGGGTTCAGGGGGTCGCGGGTTCAAATCCCGCCGTCCCGATTGGCTGTAAGTTTATATGAGTCAACACTTTAAGAGTCGTTGAGAGACTGTCAATTCTCAGCGGCTCTTTTGGTTGAGTGCCCAATAAGTGCCCATGACGCGCGTTTTCGCGCACAGCGGCGTGGTGGCGGCACATGGCGACAGCCACAAAGCGGAAGGCCGAATTCCAGCCGTCTCACCGGGATGTCTCAGTAAAAATCTGTATGCATCGAAGAAGCGGGACTTTAATAGTTCCTGAGTTCTCCACCATTTCTGGAAATAAATGCGACGTTTCATAATGCCCGTTGGGTTGTCCACGGTTGGCTGTGTGCCAGTCCAGAATAAGTGCGACCAATTCGCCCATTGACCGTTACCGTTTGAACCGCCGGTTATTTCTTTACGTATTGGTACGCATTTGCGCCATATGTATAGGACAGCCGTTCGCGCTGTTGGTGCTCGGTTCGATCTCGCGCTTGAGCACGGTTCAGGTTGGTGCTCTCATTGATCCCTTAAACAATTCGGTTGCTTTTGGTCAAATTGCAGCGGCGGCAAAGCAATTGAATGTTCTCTGCGTGGTCTCCGCCGGCCCGAGACAGCGGGATGTTGTGAACGAAATGTAGATGATCTGTCGCACCACATCTAACGCATTTAGCGCCATCCCGAGTCCAAACCAGAAGTTTCACGTCATCCGGTATCGTCTTTCTTGCACGGGTGTTTTTGTTTAACGACTCTACAGCCTCAAAGTTCGCAACCTCTTCCCGCAGTCGCTTGAGCCCAATAACTACCGATGTCAAATTCCGTTGGGTTCCTATCGTCCTCTGCTGGCGTCACAGACGCGACGATGCGAATCGCGGAACTCAGCAATGCGCCGGATATCTCATCGAACATTAATCTTCTCCGTTTCAGAAATATCTTCGGGCAAGCTCGACTCCTCTCGCACAGCTTTAAGGAAATTGCTGCGGGCACGTCGATACTCACTCGTTGGCGCGTCGAGGTTCAGCTCATCCTTGACGCTATTCGCTAAAGCAAAGTTGGCTTCTCGGAGCTGCCTTGCGGCTGTGCGAACTGGCCGGGTCCCTAGAATGTCGACAACCGCATGCGCATCAAGGACACGTCGCGTGCTTTCCACGGAGAAGGCGGCTTCGTTGAGCGCCATTACTAGGGGCTCAGAAGCTGCGCCGAGGAACGCACCATAAGCCGTCTGTCGCTGTTGCTGAAGCTCGTCCAGTTTCTCGACGGTATGCTGCTGCTTGTGGCGCCTAAGCTCCAGGAAGTGACTCCCCATCGATCCGACTAGTGCGCCGGCGATGCCGATCAGTCCTCCCCAAACGGCATCGGTCATTTCGCGCTGCGCTCCCCTTTCAATTCCCGCTCCCTCAGTGCAGAAACAACGGCGGCATTCTGATCGGGTGATGCTTTCATCGTCGCCCAGTCGAGCGGCGTCCGTCCGTCGTGGTCAGCGATGCGCGGGTCGGTCCCACCATCCATCAGAATATGCACCGTGCTAAGGTGGCCCCCATTGCAGACTGCAGCGTACCAGAGCGCGGTGTGCCCCCACTGATCACGCCCGTTTGGTTCAGCGCCACCTTGAAGTAGTGCAGTCACAACGGCATCGTGACCGCGTTGCGCCGCGACGTGAAGCGCTGTCACGTATCCGCGGAAGCCGTCAACACAATGTGGGTCAGGGTGAATAGCCAAGAAGCTTTTCACGAATTCACCGGCGTCAGTCATGCATATCTCTTGAAGAAACAACCCGGGGTGCGTCAAATTGGCGATTGCCAAATCGAACGCTTTCAGGTCGCGTTTTCTCAGGGCTAGGCGAGCCTGCGCGTGAAGTGCGTGTTGCCGGTCCTCTTCATCTATCGTGTTGGTCGCCTCACGCTTCGCCTCCTCGATGGAGGGTGCCGCGAGTTGCTGGATTCGGAGATCGCGACGTGTAGGCGCGCGATAGTACCCAATTAGGCTTGAGATCAACAACACAGCAACAACACTCCCTGCGCCGACCGAACTCGGGAGAAAGTCGGCGAAAACTATTCCCGCGACAACCGCGCCCGCAGGGTAAATTATGAGCGCCACGAATCCTGAGGTGTTCACCGCTCGCAGATGCCGCGCTGCCGCCGCGGCTGTGGCGCAGAGGGCGGCGCCTCCCAATATCCACACGACCGCGTTGGTATTCCAAAGCATGGACGACTCGGCGTAGTGCGACCAACGACAAGTTGTGCGCGACCTAACTAGTTATTCACCTTGGACAGAATTCTACCTGTCATCCTGCAAACGCCGCAATAAGGGCCGCAATATCTGCTAATTAGGCGAGGTCGTCATGCGAACGGATGTCGGGTCTTATCGAGATCGATAGGCACGGTCCGAGCCCAATAAGTACCGATATCAAATTCCTTTGGGTCCCTATTCTCCTCGCTGGATAACGAGAGCTCGATGGTCAGTTTCGGTGCTAACCTGCCGCTGGCATGTCTCGCGAGGCTCCGTCCGAGCGTCCGGAATCGGCGATGGTCGAGCCAGAAACTGAATTGAAGACCGTCGGGGCCTTCGTCGTGGCGCTTCCACAAGTAGCAGTTTCCGATTCGTTTAAGGGATGGTCGATCCCGCGGATCGCGCTCTACGAATTCGTCCTCGTTTTTTGTAATGTCAATCTCGAACGGGATTCGATCGACTCGATTATTGCCGTCGTGGATACTCGATACCGCCCATCCGTAGTAGTGTACGTCACGGCTGTTGCCCCATCCCTCCAAGGTTTGAACTTGCTGCGTGATGAACGCATCGATCTGATATCGAGCACGAACCGAATCTTCGGGTGTGCGAAAGTTCCCGCGAAAGGAAGCGATTGTATTGGGGGTCCAACGAAAGACGTTCGGTTTCTTTTTAGAAAACCCAAGCATCTTCTAGTTCCGGGAGAGCGAGAGCTGTGGTAGAGGTGCCAGTCTTCAGAAAAGGGGTTGACGCAGGCGCCGTCCCGATGCTGTAACTCTGTCGCGCGCCTCGGCCGATCATAAATCGTCGCCGAGACCGCTCGTCAGCCGGAACGTTCGTTAGCATGCCGGTGCGAGAATGCTGGCTCACCAAACAAGTGCCTACAATGGGGCCGGTCGGATTATTCATCATCAGTTAGTGCAGAGCGCTGTCAGGACCGCATCACCAAGGAGTGTCCTTTGTTGTGCGATGCCAAGCTATCATGGTTGAATCCGTCATAGTCGAGTCTAGCGCAGCGATCTCTCGTTTGTCGCAGTGGGCCACATACCATGTTTGATAGTCTTCACCGTTAACCAAACGACGATTTTTCATCCAAAGTGTCGGGGCAGCAACGATATTCTCGGAGACACGCCGCAGCTCCTTCGACTTTGTGAACAACGAGCGTATTGACCGGCTGGCTGAATATTGTCCAAGGTTGAACAGGGTCAATGTAGTTGTCAGACGAAGCAATCAGTGTCCAGCCATCTGCGTTGGCGATACCGGTGGCTTCTGAAGCCCAATGATATTGCCTCCATGCGGGGACCGCGCCCAATAGAATGACAATGGTTACGGCAATTACAGTAGCGGCCTTTCTTATCATTTTCTGAGCAGACCCGAAATCAGCGCCCCCGCAGCGTAACATCTCGGCATGTCTGTCGTTGGTGAGAGTATGAGCATCCGGCGGGGCATCCTGTCCTCAGGGAATGAAGGGACACAAGTTTGGCCTTGCATGTGAAAGTCGCAAGGACAATCATTTACCCGCGCATTCCATCGGGGAACGCCGACAGTGACTCACTGCCCGTTTCACGACGGAGCCACTTCATAACAAAATCGTCGGGATGGGCTAAAAATTGCTGGCCGCTTGAAATGTGTACCCCTGCGGCAACACGGTCGCCCACCAGCCGCCGAAGTGGCTGACTCGCGACTGCATCACGGAGATTTTCCGCGTTCTTCTCGAAACTCTGCTTATCAAAAAGAAAGTTCGCGCTGTCTCCCGGCGGTAGACGGTGAGGCAACAGCGGCGCAAGCGGCGGAAGGGGTGGAATTTGGATATAGTTCGACCGCCGAATAAATCCGACCTTCCACATAACACGCCCTGGATTACAACGTCGCGAAATCCATCGTTCACAACACGGATGCTGAGATATTCTTGTGTCCGCGCGTCCGGCGTTCCTACCGCGACGAGACTTCCATAAGTGACTCGAACCGCGAGCGACGGCCGATTCTGTGCCCGCGCAAGGTAGAGCGCGACCACAACCGCACCAACGGTTCCAATCGCGGCGAACCACGTGCCCAACAACATCAGCAATTCGTACGTTGATTGATTCACGCCCCATTATCCATCTTGTGCCGCGCGCTTTTGAACGGTGGGTCGAGATAGACTAAGTCAACGCTTTCGTCGTCTATGTAACGACGGAGAATGTCGAGATTGTCGCCGTAATAAAGCGTGTTCGGAGCGTCGGCCATTCATCCTCTGTAAGTGCGGCAGACAAAAGTCTGCCCATTACAAGAGACGTGCAAGAGAAAACGAACGGGAACAGCCGGACTCTCCCGGAGCTTGAAAGGTCCGCCCGACTGCCCCCGTCGTCATCGCGGGTGGGAGAAAGCTGGCTCCGGCTTCAGGCCTGCCGCCTCAATCATCGCCCGAGCCTGCTTCTCCTCCTCATCATCCCTCTGTCGCTGTCGCTCCGTGGCCTCTACTGCCGCCGCTGCATCGGCTTTCGCCTGCGCCCGTCGGCGTTCCTCACCCTCGGCTGTGGCCTTGGCCCTGCGCTCATGTTCAGCCTGCCGCTGAGCGGCCCGTTGCTCGTTGATTCGGCGCGCCAGCTCGTCGTTCGCCTGTCGGCCCATCGCACCACATAGCCGCGCCACTTCCGCGAGGAGCTCGGTAGACTCCTCCTCGGGCGCCGCCATCGCCTGCCGCAGCAGGTCAACTCTGGACTTTGTCTTCATGCATTCTCCCTATGTTTGAGACGTTCACTGATTCGGTCGAGCTTTGCGAGCACCCGCGCACGAGCGTCATGGTCCGGCGGGTAGTATCGGTCCACCAGCTCGCGGTCCTCCTCTATGCCATCGTATGGCACGTATTCCGGCCCGGGCTCCGGCAGACCTAAAAGCTTCGCCCGGACACAGGCGCCAAAGTGTTCACGCCATGGAGCAAGTCGCGCCTCGGCCGCCGCGACCTCGGAGGCGTGCCCGCCTGTCTTGTCGGCCAGCGCCTTCAACCTGCCCGCGAAGTTCGCCATTGCTGTTGCCCTCCAATAATCCGCTCAAGACTTTCGAGACGCTCCTCGAAGCTGCCCACTTCGATTGACTTGAGCGCGAGTGAGAGAATGCTCACGACTGCCGCCGTTCGTCGAGCTGAATTTGACTGCGCCAGCGTGTCGGCCAGCAGCCGTTCGAGGTGACCCTGCACATCAGGCACGCTCTTGAGGCTCGGTAGCTCGCCTGTAGCACTCGCCGCCGCCTGAACAGCGCCGCCTTTCCGTCGAGCGGCAGCTCTAGCCGTCGCCGTCGCCGGGTCATGAGCGAAACAGAACACGCTGTCAGTGATAGGCGGCATGCCGCATGGCTCCCCGCTGCGCGACGTCGCCTTGCAACTAACGGCCAGCCGCTTACTCACTTGCCCGCCGCCTGCTTCCGGAGTTCCGAGGGACGGACGTAACGGGTCTTCAGGTAGTCCTCGGCCGTGCCTTCGCCCCCGTACATCCGCGCTGCCCAATCCTCCGCGCTCTCTGCGTCCTTGTACATCGACAGCGGAACGTCCTTCAGCACTTCCGTCGCCAGTGTCGGGACATCCACCACTGGAGCGCCTGCGTCGTCATCTTCGCCAATGCGCCGAGCGACCTTCTCATCAGCGACCAAGCGGCGCACCGCGATAGGATGAACGCCGCGTTCGAGCAGCTCGACTTTCAGAAGCGCAATCCGCAATCTTTTTTCAGTTTCAGTCATTTTTTCCCTCACTTGGGTTTTGTATTTCACGTACGACATATCCAGCGTCGCGGCCGGGGCCTTCTAGGGTGCAGTGCGATACTCTGTGCCCATCACCAGCTCCCAGCTCCAGCGACCCGCCTCCGCCATGGGTGTGAGTGCGGGAGCAATACGGACAAGAGATTGTGAGGTTCCCCTCGCGGTTGCGGACGGCATCGACAATCGGTGGTTCATTCATGGGTCAAAAACTCCTCGGTGGAAGTGGTGGAAGTGCGGTCACTGTAGGGCTCCAGTGGAAGAAAAAACGGGGGGGGGGTATGCACACTTATGCACACCCTGCACACTTTTCCAGAAAGTCTCTCATGAGAGGTGTTCTAGGAGACTTTCTGGAAAAGTGTGCATAGGTGTGCAAGGGTGTGCATTGGAGGGGTTAACTCCTCATCCATTCCGGTTCCTCCGGTGAAAAAGAGTCCGCAAAACCCGGCAGTTCTCCGTCCTGCCGGAGCCTGATTCCAATTCTCCGCTTGCCGTCCGGTCGCTTCTCCATTCGATAGCCCTTTTCATTCAATCGGAGGCCGAAGGCGGATTGTGAAATGGGGCTTTCGCCTGCCCCTTCTGCCCACGTTTTATAGGCCCCGTACAGCTCGCCCGCTTTCACGCTTGCGCGCGGTTCGATAACGCAGCGAGCTTCAAAAAACGGTGCGACCGTGTCCATTTCGGAGCGATAGTTTTCCGTTGCAGCCAGCACCTCCGCAGGCGGCCTCAGTCCGTCACGCTGCCACTCCAGACAGCCGCGTACAGCCCATGCGAGGATTCCTGGCGCTTCCTGCAACAGCTTCTCTTTCAAGTGCGGGTCACGTTCCGGCTCAGGTATCTCGACCTCGAACGGAATGAGCATTATTCGCCGCCAGATTCCGATATCTGTGCCTCGGATAGTCGGCTTGTGATTCGCCGCGAGGAATAGCTTGTGTGTCGGTTCAAACTCCACCGCCTCCGCGTATAGCGCCCGCTCCGCGATTGTGTCACTGCCAGTGAGCTGCTTTACGACGGGTTCGTCCAGCGTCCGTCCGGCTCCCGCTTCGATAGCCGTGACGAACCGCCTCGCTCGCATTCGAGCAATGTCGTTCCGAGGCCCGCCGCTGTTCTTGTTCGCGAGCAGCGTGGAGAAGCTGGCGGCTTGCGAGAAGTCACCGAAAACTTTGCGCACCACTTCGAGCAACGTGCTTTTCCCATTCTTGCCAATGCCATAGAGAAAGAACAGAACCTGTTCGGCAACGGACCCAGTGAGCGCGTAGCCGATTGTCCGCTGCATGAATGAGATGAGCTCCTGATTGCCCCTGAAGATTCGGCTCAGGAACGCGAGCCATTGCGGACACTCCGCACTTGGGTCGTATGCCGTGCCCGCGACCTGCGTTATCAAATCCTCGCGCCTGTGCGGACGCAGCTCGCCCGTTCGGAGGTCGAGCGTTCCATTGGTGCAGTTCAACAGCATCGGGTCGCGGTCGAAGTCTTCGAGCTTTGCGGCAATCTGTGGCTCCGACTGCGCGAGCTCCACCATCGCCCGTATCTTCGGCGCCGACTCGCTCGTGAGCCCCCACTTCGTCAGCTTCTGGCGTTCATTGTCGTCCTCCTGGTCCGCCGCTTCCATGGAGATGGAACGAACGACGTCCTTCGCGGACTGATAGACCTCGGCGACAGCATTTGTAATCCATCGCTTGCCGTCATACGAGAGCCAGCCCGCTTTGCCGCCGACGTGCCGCAGGAAGTCACCGAAAGCGAACGACAGTCTCCGAGCATTGCCGAGGTCAGTGCAACGTTCGGTCGCGCCGACGGCTGGTCCGAAACGCGGATAAGATTCGGTCTCGATTGCGTCTCGCCTCATCCTTTGGCGCCAAGTCGGCGGCAGCACTGGAAGCGGCGACATTATTCGCTTGACCCCAAGCTTTCCGTTATGGCATCAATGGTCGCGTTGTCCTGTCGCTGCTGGTCACTCAGCCAGACATGTGAGCCCAGTAGCTCACGCGATTTTTCGAGTGCTGAGCGTCTGACGAAAGCGCTGAAGCTTTCCCGGGTCAGCCCCCGCGCTTCATCCAGTGCGCGAACGTCGTGTTCGCGGAACCGGATACACGTCTGCCGCTCGCGGGTCTCAGCCATTGTCGGTATCGCTCGTGCTCCGTCGCACCGGCTGCTCTGAAAGCCAAAGCTCGACGTCTGAGAGGCGGTACCTCACCAGTCTGCCAATCTTGAGATACCGGGGGCCGTCGCCGGACACGCGCCACATATCAACCGTACGCGGCTTCAGTCCGAGGATAGCCGCCAGCTCGCCGCTCGTCCGTAGTGTTGTGTTGGAATTGTTGCTCAACTGCGCCTCATGTTCGGATTATGAGGTTTAGATATCGCAGCTGGTGTGCGGACTTCCCTAAGCTATGTCCGCTCTTTTTCTGGCTCTGTTTATCGCGGTTCGGACGCTGTCCGCTTTCACCTCGCCGCTGAGCTGTCGCTCCTTCCAGCGGTAGAAATCCGCCTGCCGTTTGTCAGGGTGAAGAGACAGCCAGTTGTCCATCTCATCGAGCAAGTCAGCGTCACGCGACAGCTTGCGTTTCTTACCCGCCCCCTTCCGGCCCATCTCGGATTTGGTCCAGTCGAGACCAATCGGCTGATGTAGGTCCCGCCAGCGACCACGTGCCCTTTCGAGCGTCTCGCCAGCCTGCAACACGAGCGAAAGAGCGGCACCCGCGTCCTGTGTCGCCGCTGCCCGCTCCAGCAGTGCCGCCGAGGTCTCGCGCAGCCGAGCCTCTTTCGCATCCTCCGGCACCTGTCGCCGGATACTGTCGGCGCGACGTCGCAGGTCGTCCGCTGTTATCCGCAACGGTCAGCTCACCCGTCGCGTCGCAATGTCAATCACTCGGCTGCTGTGACGCTCCATTGCGTCGCGCACTCCCTCAGATTCGAGGTGAGCGTATGCGCGTTGCGTCGTGCGCATCTCGCTGTGATTCAGCACCTTGCCAACCATCAACAGGCCCGCGCGGTCGTTCCCCATCATCGAGCCTACAGTGCGCCGCAAGTCGTGCAAGCGCACGTCCGATAGTCCGGCAGCATCACGGACGCGACGCCACGGCTTTTTCAGGTCTGCCATGTGCCCGCCGTTCGCGGCAGGGAAGACGTGCGGATTGTCGTGCTCGCTCCAACGTTCGTGCAGCTCCACAAAGATTGCACGAGCAGGCGACGAAAGAGGCAGCGTGTGCGAGCGTCCAGACTTCGTGAGCGGCACATACAGTGTTCCGTCGGTGAGATTCACGTCCCGCCAGCGGAGCGAAAGCAGCTCTGAGCGCCGGAGTCCCGTGAACAGGTACAACTTGAACGCGGCTCTGTGGTACTGGTTTGCCTCTGCCTCGATTGCCTTGAGCAGTGAAGGCAACTCAGACGAATGAATCCACCGCTCGCGAGGTTTCTCTTTCTTTATCGCAGTGCCCGCACCGTACGCGGGATTCTTCCAGTCGGCAGCAACACGTCCCCACTCAATCGCCTTGTTGAACATCACCGACAACAGCGCCCATACTCGGTTTGCTTCTGTCGGATGCTCGGCGCCGAGTGCGACAATCAGCGCGTTCACCTGCGACCGCGTAATCGCGTCTATACGGCGCGTTCCCCACTTCGGGAGTATATAGGTATCAATCCGCCGCTGGTCCTCCTTCCACGAGCGTTTACGCGGCTTCGCGTGCAGGTCGATGTACTCCCGCGCAAACTCCGCGAGCGTCGGCAGCTTTCGCCGCGCCCGCTTCTGTTCGACAGGGTCATCGCCGCGCCTCGCGTCGCGCCTCGCGTCCGTCGCCTCGCGTCGCGCCTCCTCAACGGTCATCTCTCCGTACTTGCCGAGAGTGAGAAGTTTTCGAGACCCGTGCGAGCCGTAGCGGAACACGAAAGACTTTTTGCCGTTCGGATAGACCCGGACCCCAAATCCCGTCAGCTCGCCGTCGTAGAGAATCTGCTTCGTGGCCCCGTTCGGGTTGTACCGGAGCGCGTCAACCTGCCGTTTCGTGAGTGCCATTGATTTGAGAGTGAGTGCCCATTTTTGCCCCAATAGAGACCGCGTCTCCACTGCTCTCAATATACAAGAAAGGCACTGTTTTCCTAGGGGAAACTGTATTTCACGGCCTGCTTATATACAACCGCTGTATGTCCCGTCCTAAGAATGGGGTTCAGGGGGTCGCGGGTTCAAATCCCGCCGTCCCGATAGACGTAAGTGAAAGGCCGGTAATCAGTTACATGATTACCGGCCTTTCTGCTTTTGGGCTCGTCAACTA
>Ga0136611_10004020_pt1 | contig 10301 bp, 8 predicted proteins | sample AntDrymUQ2232306_2_FD_106645 | JGI IMG/M metagenome (GOLD analysis project Ga0136611, IMG submission 106645) | Polar desert sand microbial communities from Dry Valleys, Antarctica - metaG UQ223 (23.06) | ecosystem: Environmental > Terrestrial > Soil > Desert | place: Antarctica: Dry Valley... | reverse complement strand
TCGACGATCGTCTCGCCCGGGGCGTAGTCGATCACCAGATGGGCGAAGTCGGGCTGTCCGGTGACCGGGCACAGCGAAGTGAACTCAGGCGCGGCGAAGCGCACGAGGTAGAGCGTGTCGCGCGGGTTGGGGACATAATCGAGCTTCGCCTCCGCCGGAGAAGCGGGGAGCGCACTCGGCCGGCCAAGATGGAGCGTATCGACCATCAGGCGACGAGCGGCTCGGCCGCCTTGCGCCGGGTCGCGAGATAGAGGAACGCGATCGAGGCCGTAAAGACGATCAGCCCGAGCGGGATCGCGAGCGGGAATTCTTCGACGACCGCGAGCGGACTATCGCTGTCGGTCGCTCCGACGATCGCCGCGAAGGCGACCCCGAACAAGGATTCGCCGACGATCAGCCCGGTCGCCATCAGCACTCCGAGCCGCTCGGCGAAGGCGGGGTTTGGTGCGCGCGCGGCCCATTTGTTGTAGAAATGTCCGATCGCCGCGCCGACCGGAATCAGCAGGGTCAGCGCCATCGGCAGATAAATTCCCATCCCGACCGCGAGCGGCGGCAGCGAGCGCTTGCCGGTCTTGCGGAGCACTTCGTCGATGATCACCGCGACCACGCCGATCCCCGCGCCGAGCCCGATCAGGCCCCAGTCGAGACTGCCCCCGAGCACGCCCTGCGCGATCGCCGAGATCAGCGCGGCCTGTGGCGCCGCGAGCGCATTCGGCCCGGCGCCCGGGGCGCCCTGGAAACCAAAGGCATCGTTGAGCACAGTCAGGATCGGCGGAATGACAAGCGAGCCGAAAATTACTCCGATGATCAGCGCGACCTGCTGACGCCACGGCGTTGCTCCGACCAATTGCCCGGTCTTGAGATCCTGCAGATTGTCATTGGCGATGGTCGCGACCCCGAAGATGATCGCGGTAACGAACAAGGCGTAGGCGACGAGGCTCTGCGAGGCGTCGACCCCGATCTCGCGCCCAAACAAGGCGACGAGAATCAGCGAAATGCCGAGCACGGTGAGGATTCCGACCCCCGAGACCGGACTATTCGAAGCGCCGATCAGTCCGGCCATATAACCGGTGATCGCGGCGATGATCGCGCCCGCGATCAGGATGTAGAGCAAACTGACGCCGATCGTCAGCGCCGGTGCGGCGGCGATCGGGCCGCTTTGCGCGAACGCCGACAGCAACAGGCCGATCGGGATCATCGACCCGATGATGGTGATGCCGATGATGCCAATGGGGATGTCGCGGTCGGTCAGCTCAAGGCTGTCCTGCCCGCCAAGCTTGCGCGCGCGGCTGGCGCTAAGCGCCGAGGTGACGCCCCTGACGATCGGGCCGATGATCTTGAGCAGGGTCCAGATCGCGGCGACCCCGATCGTCCCGGCGCCGATGAAGCGGACCTTTGCGCGGAACGTGGTCGAAACCAGCGTTTCGAGGTCGGCGGCCGAGGCCAGGCCGGCAAGCCCGGTCTGCCACGGCACCAGCACGAACCAGCTGACGATCAGCCCGACCAGCATTGCGATTCCGACCGCCAGACCGACCAGATGGCCGACCCCGATCAGCGCCATCGACAGACTGGTGGTGACCGTGGTCGCGCCCGCGCCGAACGGAAAGGCGCGTGCGGCCTCGGCGGCGACGAGCTTGGTCTGGGCGAGGATCGCGTAGGCCGCCGAGACGATCGAGCTGAGCACGATCGCGGCGAGCCCGCGCTTGTTTTCCTCGGCCCCGCCGACCCCCGCGCCGACCTTCAACACTTCGGCGGCGGCGACGCCTTCGGGATAGGGCAGGTCCGAGCCGGTGACGAGCGCGCGCCTGAGCGGGACCGAATACATCACGCCCAAAATGCCGCCCAAACCGATCACCGCGACCGACAGCCAGAACGGGAAACCGGTCCACCAGCCGACCATGATCAGCCCGGGCAGGACGAAGATGATCGCGCTCAGCGTCCCCGCAGCCGAAGCGATCGTCTGAACAATATTGTTTTCCTGGATCGTCGAATTGGCGAAGAAGCGAAGCACCGCCATCGAGATCACCGCCGCCGGAATCGAAGTGGCGAAGGTGATCCCGAGCTTGAGCCCGAGATAGACGTTGGCGGCGGTGAACAGCACGGTGATGATCGCGCCGAGCACGATCCCGCGAAAGGTAAGTTCGCGAAGGCTGGTCTCAGCCGCGGCGGTCGCCATGTCATTCCCCTTCGGTTCGGTTGCGGAACCAACCACAGATGGCCCGACGCGGCTAGAGGGAAATCAGTCCCAGCCGCTGGTCAGAAAGCGCGTCGCAAAAGCGCAATGGAGCGCGACGCCAAGCGGAAGCGCGGCTTCGTCGATCGTCATGCGCGGATTGTGGAGCGGGGCGCGGCCGCTCGCCTCCTCGCCCCTAGGAGCGACTCCGAGGAAGGCCATCGCACCGGGAACCTGTTCAAGGACATAGCTGAAGTCCTCGCCACCCATGTTGGACGCGGGCAATTCAACATAAGAGCACCCGGCAATCGCGCGGACCAGCGCCACCGCGCGAGGGTCGTTGACCGTCGGCGGATAGCCGGTCTCGATCGAGACTTGCGCGGTGCAGCCGTGAGCGGCGGCGACATGGGTGCAGATCCGCTCGAACGCCTCGCGGCCGCGCTGCCGCGCTTCGGGGGTGAGCGTGCGCAGCGTACCAAGCAGGTCGACGCTGTCGGGAAGGACATTGTGGGTGGTGCCCGCGGCGATGCGCGTGATCGACAGGACGATCGGGTCGGTCACCGGAGTGCGGCGCGCGACCTCGGCCTGGAGCGCGAGGATGATTTCGGCCGCGACCGGGATCGGGTCGAGCGCGTCGTGGGGCATCGCCGCATGGCCGCCGCGGCCGACGATGTTCGCGGCGAGCGTATCGGTCGAAGCGAGCAAGGCCCCGGCGCGGCTGGCGACGACGCCGTGGCCAAGCGTCGGCCAGATGTGGAGCGCGAAGGCGGCGTCGGGAAGCGGATCGCCGAGCAGCCCCTCCGCGATCATGTGGCGCGCGCCGTGATGACCTTCCTCGCCCGGCTGGAACATGAACATGATCCGCCCCGCAATCGAGTCGCGTCGGGCGCACAGGATCCGCGCCGCGCCGGCAAGCATTGCCGAATGGCTGTCATGGCCGCAGGCGTGCATCCGCCCGGGCACGACGCTGGCGAAGTCGAGCCCGGTCGCCTCCTCGATCGGAAGCGCATCCATGTCGCCGCGCAGCAGCACGGTCGGCCCGGGTTTCGCGCCGTCGAGGGTGGCGACAAAGCCGCTGGTCGACGCGCTGTCGGCGATCGCCAGCGGGAGGCCGGCAAGCGCGGCCTTTAGCTTGGCGCGGGTGCGCGGCGTGTCGAGCCCAAGCTCGGGATCCGAATGGATCGCGCGACGCAGCGCGACCGTCGCCGCGGCCTCGTCCCCGGCCCGATCGATCCACTGCGCGAGGCCGGTGTCCAACGTCATTGCGCGACCCTAAGCGAGCCGCGGGATGAGGACAATCGCAGCGTAGGACCCTATTGCGGTTTGGGCGCGGGCGAGGCCCCGAGCATGTTGCGGTAACGCTCATCCGAGGTGAGCGGATAGTCGCCGACGTCGGTCGCGGCGTTGGCGATCGCGGCTGCGCGCTTGGTGCCCATTGCGATGTCGAACGCGATCAGCGCGCGGGCAAGTTCCGCCGCCTCCGCCGGGCAAGCCCCCTTGACCGCGGTCGAATAAGCCGCGGGTTCCATCTTGGCGGCGAGGCTCTTGCTCTCGAACCCCTTGATGCAGCTGGCATAGGCCTTGCGCGGTCGATCGAGTGTGCGCGGGTCAGGCGCGGCGAGCGCAAGCAACATCGTGACGAGTATCATATCCACCCCTTCCGGACGGCCTCATCCCACAGAGAACATGATCCTTTTCTGACAAAAAGGAAAGTGGGCGGCCACGGTGGTCAGTGACAGTTGACGAGCGCGCCCTTAGGCACCGGCGAACTGTGGCGTCGAATGACCTGCCAGCGGCCCCCGGCGCGGACCCAGACGTCGGTCAGCAGCACGCGCTCCTCGATCGGCTGGCCGAGGTAGCGGACCTTCCACTGGGCATCGATGGTGGCGACGATGACCTCGTCGAGCGCGACGCATTCGACCACGCGAACGTCGAGGCTGGCGATATCCATCCGCCGCAACGCCGCGATCCATTGTTCGAGGTCGACCGCAACCGACCCGGTCGAGCGAATCCCGACCAATTTGTAAAGCGGGTGGATCAAGCGCCGAAGTGCGGCCTCGTCCTTGGCAAGCAGCGCATCGCGCCATTCGCGTTCGAGCGTCGCGACGTCGATGCAAAGCGCTTCAGCGACCACGGATCAGCCCGCCAAAGATGCCGCGCAGCAGCGAATTTCCGATCTGGCGTCCGACCGAACTGGCGATTGAGCGGCCGGCCGACTGGACCATCTTGTCGGCCATCGAGGGTTTGGCGGCCTCGCGCGCACGGCGGGCTTCCTCGCGCTCGACCTCGCGCTGGCGACGCTCGTCTTCGCGCAACCGCTGGTTGGCGAGCCGCTCCTCGGCCATTTTCGCGCGCGCGGCTTCCTTTGCGGCGAGCGCGTCCTGGCGAGCGGTCGCGGCGGCGGATTTCTCGGCCTCGGTCTCGGCCTTGGCGGCGGCGGCTGCGGCGGCGGCCTCGTCGCGCTTGGCGCCGAGGATCTCGTCGGCGCTGTCGCGATCGAGCAGCACGTCATATTTGGCGCCGATCGCGTCGGTCTGAATGATCACGGCGCGTTCCTGCGCAATCAGCGGGCCGACGCGGCTGCGCGGCGGCTTGATCAGCGTGCGCTCGACCGGCGAGGGGGAGCCATCGGGGAGGAGCAGCGAGACTAGCGCTTCGCCGACCTTTAATTCGGTGATGGCGGTCGCGACGTCGATCCCGGGATTCTGGCGGAAGGTCTCGGCAGCCGACCGCACCGCCGCCTGATCGCGCGGGGTGAAGGCGCGCAGCGCATGCTGGACCCGGTTGCCGAGCTGGCCGGCGATCTTGTCAGGAATATCGATCGGGTTCTGCGTGATGAAGTAGACGCCCACCCCTTTGGAGCGAATCAGGCGAACGACCTGCTCGACCTTTTCCTGGAGCGCGGGCGGTGCATCGTCGAACAGCAGATGGGCCTCGTCGAAGAAGAAGGCGAGCTTGGGCTGATCCACGTCGCCGACCTCGGGGAGCAGTTCGAACAGCTCGGACAATAGCCACAGCAGGAAGGTCGAATAAAGCCGCGGGCTCGCCATCAGCCGGTCGGCGGCGAGAATGTTGACGATGCCGCGACCATGCTCGTCGAGCTTGAGGAAATCCTCGAGCTCGAGCGCGGGTTCCCCGAAGAAATGGTCGCCGCCCTGCGCGCGCAACTGGAGCAGCGAGCGCTGGATCGCACCGACCGAGGGCTTCGAGACATTGCCATATTCGAGGGTCAACTCGTCGGCGCGCTGACCGGTCGAAACGAGCATCGCCTGAAGGTCGTCGAGGTCGAGCAGCAGCAGTCCGTCGCGGTCGGCAACGGTGAAGGCGATCGTCAACACGCCTTCCTGGACCTCGTTCAAATTCATCAGCCGCGCGAGCAGCAGCGGCCCCATCTCGCTGACCGTGGTGCGGACGGCATGGCCCTGCTCGCCGAACAGGTCCCATAATTGCACCGGGTACGCGTCGTAACTCCAATCGGAATAGCCGATCTCCGCGGCGCGTGCGGCGAAGGGTTCGTGGGTCTTGGCGGTCGGCGAACCGGGCATGGCGAGCCCGGCGAGGTCGCCCTTGACGTCGGCGACGAAGGTCGGGACTCCCGCGGCGGACAGCCCCTCGACAATGCCTTGCAGGGTGACGGTCTTGCCGGTGCCGGTCGCGCCGGCGATCAGCCCGTGGCGGTTGGCGCGGGCAAGCTCGAGCATCTGGGGCGCCACGCCGCCGGCGCCGGCGCCGATGAGGATACTATTGGAGTCGCTCATAGAAACACATCACTCCTTCGGCTGTCGGCGCAAGCCTAGGCCGAAGGAGCGAGCGTGAGCAAGCGCGAGTATCTCAGTAAGTCGGCTCCGCCGACTAACGCGCGCCGATCTCGATCCCGACGAACGCTTCGGGGGCACTGCCGCGCTTGACCAGCATGAGCACGCTGGTGCGCCCGGCGCGGCGAGCGACCTCGACTGCCGCAAGCAGCGCTTGCGGAGTGGCGACCGCCTGACGATTGACCGAAATGATCAGGTCGCCGCGACGCATGCCCTTGTCGGCAGCGTCGCTGCCCGGTGCGACCGAGGTGACGATCACGCCGCGCGCAGTGGCGGGGAGCCCGACCGCGCGCGCGATCTGCGGGGTCAGCGACTGGAGCGACAGGCCGAGCGCGGTGCCCGGGGCGACGGGGACCTCCTCGGCCATCGGCTGATCGCCTTCCTCGACCCCCGCCTGGCGGGCAAGCTCCTCCTCGGTTGGGCGCTCGCCGACCGCGACGTCGAGCGTCTGACGGCGCCCGTCGCGGATGATCTCCACGGGAACACGCGCGCCGACGGTGGTATTGGCGATGAGATAGCTGACTGTCTCATCGGGGGTAACATTACGGTTGTTGACCCGCAGGATGACGTCACCCTGCTGCAAGCCCGCGCGCGCTGCGGCCTGCCCCGGAACGACCGAGCGGACCAGTTCGCCCATGTTCTTGGGCAGACCGAGCGAATCGGCGATGTTCTCGTCCAATGGCTGGAGGCCGATCCCCAGATAGCCGCGCTGCGGGCGCTGGCCGCGGCGAAGCGATTCGATCACCGGACGCGCGGCTTCGGCCGGGATGGCGAAACCGATGCCGACATTCCCGCCAGTGGGAGAATAAAGCGCCGAATTGATGCCGATGACATTGCCTTGCAGATCGAACATCGGACCGCCCGAGTTGCCCATGTTGATCGCCGCATCGGTCTGGATGTAGCGATCATAAGCGCCACCATTGGTAATGCCGCGGTGAAGCGCCGAGATGATCCCCGCGGTGACCGTGCCGCCGAGCCCATAGGGATTACCGATTGCGACGACCCAATCGCCGACCCGGACGCGCGTGCTGTCGCCGAAGTTGACGAACGGTAGATTATTTCCCTCGACCTTGAGCAAGGCGAGGTCCGAGGCCGGGTCGCGACCGACGATCCGCGCCGGATATTCCTTGCGGTTGGCGAGGATGACGGTGACGCTGTCGACCGTGCCGGTGCCGCTCGCGCTCTGGATCAAATGGTTGTTGGTGACGACATAGCCGTCGGGCGAGATGATGAAGCCCGACCCGAGCGAACCCGCTTCGCGAGTCGGAGGGGCAGGACCGCCGGGAGCCGTGCCCTGGCCCTGGCCCTGGCCTTGACCCTGACCGGGGGCAACTTCCCCGCCGAATCTGCGAAAGAATTCCTCGAACGGATCGCCGCCGCGCGGGCGAACCGCGACACGCTGCTTGGTCGAGATATTGACCACCGCGGGCTGAAGCCGCGCGGCGAGGTCGGCGAACGACAGCGGCGCGCCGGCGCGCGGGACGATCGACGATGGCGCGTTCTGCGCGACCTGCGCACCGGCCTGCCCGGTCGCGACCGAAAAAGCGGTTCCTCCAAGCAGTAGTGCGGCTGCGACACCATAGGCGTAACGCACGATCGGGGACTCCTTAGACAAGTTCATTCCTTACCTTGGCCTGGATGGAAAGACATATCACCTAGGTAGGAAGCCTGAACGCGGATTGAACCGCCCCAGCCGCCTAGCGTCCAGTGAATTCCTTCAGATACTCATTGTCGGGCGACAGGATGACGCTAGTCCCCGACGGCTTGTCACCTTCCTGGCCGATGAAGGTCGTTTCATACGACTGCATCGCGCGATAGAAATTATAGAAGTCGGCGTCGCGCCCGAAGCTCGCGGCATAGGTTTGCGACGCCGCGGCGTCGGCCTCGGCGCGGATGATCTGCGCGCGCTTGGCACCTTCGGCACGGATCGATCGCGCCTCTTGAAGCCGCGCCGACCGCATCCGCTCATAAGCCGACTGGAGCGGCGTGCCGTCGGGCAGATCGGCCTTCTTGATCCGCACATCGATGATCTCGACGCCATATTGGCGCGCAACGCGGTTGAGCCCGGTGCGGATGTTCTCCATCACCCCCGCGCGTTCGGGCGTGAGCAAAGCGGAGAATGGCCGCTGACCAAGTTCGTTGCGGAGCTGCGAGCCAAGGATCGGGCGCAGCGCCTGTTCGACCTTGTCTTCGGTGCCAGCGGAGATGAACATCCGCAACGGATCGACGATGCGGTAGCGCGCAAAGGCGTCAACCTCGAGCCGGAGCTGATCGGTCGACAGCACGGGCTGGCGTTCCATATCGACCGCGCGCACGCGCTTGTCGATCCACACGAAGTTCTCGGCAAACGGGATCCGCCAGGCGAGGCCCGCCCCGGCCTGGCCAAAGCGCTCGCCGGCTTCGTAGCGGTTGACGATCCGCACCGGCTTGCCGAAGCGGACGACAATCCCCTGGCGCGTTTCGGGAACGATCGCGAAGCTGCTGAGGAGCAGCAGCAGCACGAATAGCGCGATCACGCCGCTAACCATCGGGCGACGGCGGACAAGGTCCATCACTGGGCGGGCTCCCTCGGCGGGCTTCGCCGCAATTCGTTGAGCGGAAGGTAGCTGGTTACTCCGGGCGCCTCGATGATCGTCTTGTCGACCTTCTGCAGGACGCGCTCCATCGTCTCGTAATACATGCGGCGCTTGGTCACCACCGGGGCGAGCTTATACTGGTCGTAGACCTTGTCGAATGCGGTCGCTTCGCCTTGCGCCTTCTGACGGAGCTGGAGAGCATAGGCATTGGCCTGGTTGATGTAGCTGCCCGCCTCCTGCTGAGCGGCGGTGACTTCCTTGAAGGCGTCGTTGACCGCTGCGGGCGGATCGGCCTGCTTGATCGCGACGCCCTGGATCAGCACCCCCGACAGATAATTGTCGAGCGTCCGCTGCATTTGCTCGGCGACGAGCGATTCGATCTCGCCGCGGCGATTGCCGATCGCATCCTGAAGGCTGACCTGGGCGATCGCGGCGCGCATCGTGCTTTCGGCGACCTGCTTGATGGTATCGTCGGGCTGGGCGAGCTCGAACAGATATTGTTCAGGATTGCGGATGTTCCAGCGCACCTGATAGGCGATGTCGATGATGTTCTGGTCGCCGGTCAGCATCAGCGTCTCTTCGGCCGCCGAGCCCAACGTAACCTCGCGAATGTCCTCGACATCGACCCGCTGGACGCGCTCGATCGGCGACGGCAGCGTCAGCCCGATGCCCGGCGCAAGCGTGCGGCTGTACCCGCCAAGCGTGGTCACGACCCCGCGCTCGCCCGGGGCGATACGGTGCATGGTGGTGAACAGCAGCCACAGGATGACGAACCCGGCGAGCCCCCAATAGAAGATCTTGGGATCGGGCCGCTGGGCGGTTCCGACCGGACCGCCGCCGTTCGAGCCGCCGAAGCGGTCGCGGTTCTTCTTGAGGAAATCGTCGAGCGAGCTCACCGGACTCCGCCCGACCGGTCCTTTGGAGCCGCCGCCGCGCTTGGGCGGCTCGCCCCAGGGGCCTTTCGGAGGCACCGGCGGTTCGTCCCCGCCCGAGCCGTTGCCATTGCTTGAGCCCCACGGGCCCTTGCTGTCATTGAACAAGGCGCGACCGCGCGCTCCCCAGCCATCGAAAATGCTCATGACCCCTTAATAGGGTGACTTGGCGCGAAAAACAGTGCCGCCGGTCGAAAAGCCGCTTATGGGCGCGGCGCATGGCGTACGACCCCCTGCTTTCGGCTTTGACGAGCCACCCCGACGCGCCGCGGATCCGGTCGTCCAAGCTCAAGGGCGACATCGCCGCACTGGTGGTCGAGGCGAGCGGGCTCGATGCCAGTGAACAGGCCGAGGTCGAGGCCAGGTTGAAGCAGGCCGCGCTGGCGATCCCGGGGGTCGCTCAGGTGCGCATCGCGCTGACCGTGTCGCGGCCCGAGCGAAAGATCGTCGCGGTCGGATCGGGCAAGGGCGGGGTTGGCAAGTCGACGCTGGCGGCCAACCTTGCGGTCGCCCTGGCGCGGATGGGCAAAAGCGTCGGGATGATCGACGCCGACATTTACGGTCCCTCGCAACCGACCCTGCTCGGCGCACACCAGCGTCCGGCGGCGGAGAAGCAGAAGCTGATCCCGGTCGAGGGGCATGGGGTGCGGCTGCTGTCGATCGGGCAGCTCGTTCCCGCGGGACAGGCACTGGCGTGGCGCGGACCGATGGCGTCGGGCGCGCTCAACCAGCTGATCGAGGGCGAATGGGGCGATACCGAGATCATCCTGGTCGATCTGCCGCCGGGGACGGGCGACGTGCAATT
>Ga0136611_10004019_pt1 | contig 10301 bp, 10 predicted proteins | sample AntDrymUQ2232306_2_FD_106645 | JGI IMG/M metagenome (GOLD analysis project Ga0136611, IMG submission 106645) | Polar desert sand microbial communities from Dry Valleys, Antarctica - metaG UQ223 (23.06) | ecosystem: Environmental > Terrestrial > Soil > Desert | place: Antarctica: Dry Valley... | reverse complement strand
GGTGGGAGGAAGGGGGCGGGGTGCGGTTGCTCGATGCCGTGGCCTGGCCCGAGCTGGCCGGTGCCGCCGCGCTCGTCGTGACGGCCATTCCCACCGACGCCACCCTTGCCGGCCCTGACCTCGCCGGACTGCAGGCCGTCCGGGACGCAACCGATCTCCCGCTCATCGCCTCCGGTGGCGTGGGCACCCTCGCCCACCTCCGGGCGCTGCGCGAGGAGCTCGACCCGGCCGGCGTCATCGTCGGCAAAGCCATCTACGAGAAGGCCTTCACGGTCGCCGAGGCGGTGGCCGCATGCAGACGGTGAGGGTGATCCCGTGCCTCGACGTGGCCAACGGCTCGGTGGTCAAAGGGGTGAAGTTCGTCGATCTGCGGGAGGCAGGTGACCCCGCCCTCCTGGCCGCGCGCTACGACGCCCAGGGCGCCGACGAGGTCGTGTTCCTCGACATCACCGCGTCGTCCGACGAGCGCGACACGATTCTCGACGTGGTCCGTCGCACGGCCGAGCAGGTCTTCATCCCGCTCACGGTCGGCGGTGGCATCCGAGGCGTGGAGGACGCCCGGGCCCTGCTGCGGGCGGGGGCTGACAAGGTGAGCGTCATGTCGGCCGCCATCCAACGTCCCGAGGTCGTCTCCGAGATCGCCATGGAGTTCGGCAACCAGTGCGTGGTCGTGGCCATCGACGCCCGGCGCGTCCAGGGCGAGGATCGCTTCGAGGTGTACACCCACGGCGGGCGCCGTCCGACGGGGGTCGACGCGGTGGAGTGGGCGGCGCGGGCCCAAGCTCTCGGAGCGGGCGAGATCCTGCTGACGTCGATGGATCGCGACGGCACCCGCGACGGCTACGACCTCGAGCTCACCAACCTCGTGGTCGACGCCTGTTCGATCCCGGTCGTGGCCAGTGGGGGAGTCGGCACCCTCGAGCACCTGGTGGAGGGGGCCACCAAGGGCCGGGCCGACGCCGTGCTGGCCGCTTCCATCTTCCATTTCGGCGAGCACACCGTGAGCGAGGCCAAGGACGCGTTGCAGCGGGCCGGCGTCCTGGTGCGTCCTGTGCCGACGGACTGAGCGGGCCAGAGATGTCGGGCGGTCCCTACCGGGTGGTGGTGGTCGACGACGTGCCGGAGATCCGCGAGATCGTGACGTTGATGCTCGACACCGCCGGCGGCTTCCAGGTCGTGGGTCAGGCCGGTTCCGGTGCAGGGGCGATCCAGAGCGCCGAGCGACACCGGCCCGACCTCGTGTTGCTCGACTCGGAGATGCCCGGCATGCCCGGCGCGGAGACCATCGTCGCCATCCGTCAGGTGTTGCCGGATGCCGCTGTCGTTCTGCTGTGCGCCTCGATGCCCAGCGGCACCCTGGCCTACGACTCCGAGGCGGACCGGCTGGCGGACGCCCGCATCGAGAAGGGCGTCACCGGCCCGCAGCTGGCCGAGCGACTGCTCGAGGTGATGGCCCGACGGCGGCCGCCCCACCCCGTCGACCCGGCGGCTGCGGACCCGGAGCTCGATCGGGCCGCGGTGGGACAGGAGGAGGCGGCGCGTCGACAGCTGGCTGCGCTGGTCGAGTCGTCCGACGACGCCATCATCACGACCACGCTCGACGGCATGGTCACCAGCTGGAACGGTGGGGCCGAGGCCATGTACGGCTATGCCGCGGGCGAGGTCGTCGGTCGCCCCGTCTCGCTGCTGGTGCCGCCCGAGCGACCGGACGAGATGCCGAGGATCCTGGCCCGCATCGCGAAAGGCCAGCGGGTGCGGCACTACGACACGGTGCGCCTGGCACGGGACGGGGGGCGGTTGCAGGTGTCGTTCAGCATCTGGCCGGTGACGGACGCCCAGGGGCAGGTGACGAGCGCCGCGTCCATCGCGCGGGACATGACCGATCGGCGGCGCACCGATGCCGCCATGGCGCATGCCGTGGCCCAGCTCGAGCGGCAGAACCGCGAGCTGGCTCGCTCCAACGCCGAGCTGGACAGCTTCGCCTCCATCGCCTCGCACGACCTGGCCCAACCGCTGCAGGTCGTGGCCGGATACCTCGAGCTGGTGCAGTCTCAGTATGACGAGGCGCTCGATGACCGGGGCCGCCAGTGGATCAGCGCGGCGGTCGTGAACATGGAGCGCATGCGCGTGCTGGTGCGGGACATCCTCCACTTCGCCCGCATCGGCAGCGCCGGGGGAGCCGCAGGGTCGGTCGACCTGGGAACGCTGTGCGGCGAGGCGGTCGAGGCCCTGAGTGCCGCCATCGCCGCGGCCGACGCCGTCGTCGACATCGGCCCCCTGCCCACGGTGCCCGGGGACTCGACACAGCTCCGCCAGGTCTTCCAGAACCTGATGGCCAATGCCATCAGGTTCACCGCGCCGGGGGTTCGCCCCGAGGTCTCGATCGGGGCCGAGCCCGCCGGCGACATGTGGCTGATCTGGGTCCTCGACAACGGCGTGGGCGTCGAGCCGGCCCGGCGGGAGCAGGTCTTCGAGATGTTCAGCCGGGCCCCCGCGGCCGAGTCGGGGGGCACCGGGCTGGGGCTCGCCATCTGCTGGAAGCTGATCGCCCGACACGGCGGCACCGTGTGGATCGAGGCCAACCCGGCCGGCTCGGGTGCACGGTTCTGCTTCACCCTGCCCCGCATCGATGCCGGCCCGTAGCGCTGTACCGTCGAGCCATGCTGCGGCCTAGTAGGGACCAGTTCCACGCTCTGGCGCGCACCCACACGGTGGTGCCGGTGTGGCGCGAGGTGCTCGCCGACCTGGCCACGCCGGTCGCCGCCTTCGGGCGGATCGTGGGCGACCAACCCGGGTTCCTCCTGGAGTCGGTGGAGCGCGAGCGCTGGAGCCGCTGGTCGTTCGTCGGGCGCCAGCCCATCGCCACGCTGGTGGCGCGCGGCCGCCACATCGAGGTGGACGGTCCCGTGCCCGAGTCCGTGCCGAGGGACCAGGGCGTCCTGGCCACGATCGAAGCGCTGCTGACCGCGTACCGTTCGCCCTCGCTGCCCGAGCTCCCACCCCTGCACGGCGGCATCGTCGGGTACCTCGGCTACGACGTGGTGCGCGAGGTCGAGCATCTCCCCGACACCCCGGCGGACGACGCCGGCTTCCCCGACGCCGTGCTCTCCGTCATCGGACAGCTGGCCGCCTTCGACCACTGGCGTCAGCGGGTCAGCCTCATCGACAACGCGGTCATCCCTCCCGATGCGGACGCGGCCACCCTCGACCGGCTGTACGAAGCGGCTGCTGACCGCTTGGAGGCGTTGGCCAACCAGGGGGCCAGCGGCATCGATGAGCCTGTCATGGAGCCGCCGGACCCCGACGATTCGCTGCCCGACTTCCGGCGCACCATCAGCCCGGCCGACTTCGGCCGGGCGGTCGCCGTGGCCAAGGAGCACATCGTCGCCGGCGATGTCTTCCAGGCCGTGCTGTCGATGCGCTTCGACCTCGAGCTGGCGGCCGAGCCGTTCGACCTCTACCGGTCGCTCCGGCAGGTCAACCCCAGCCCCTACATGTACTTCCTCCGCCATCCCGAGGTCACCGTCGTCGGCTCGTCTCCGGAACCCATGGTGCAGCTGCTCGACGGCCGGGTCGTCTCCCGTCCGATCGCCGGCACCCGCCGGCGAGGTCGGACCGACGAGGATGACCGCCGCATGGCGGGCGAGCTGTCGGAGGACCCGAAGGAGATCGCCGAGCACATCATGCTGGTCGACCTGGCCCGCAACGATGTCGGGCGAGTCGTCGAGTTCGGCACCGAGCAGGTCGACGAGCTCTTGACCCTCGAGCACTACAGCCACGTCATGCACCTCACCTCGCAGGTGTCGGGCCAGCTGCGGAGCGGGCTGGGACCGATCGACGTGCTTCGGGCCACGCTGCCGGCCGGCACCGTCTCCGGCGCCCCCAAGGTGCGGGCCATGGAGATCATCGATTCCCTCGAGCCGACCAAGCGGGGCCCGTACGCGGGCGTGGTGGGCTACTTCGACTTCTCCGGCAACCTCGACACGGCCATCACCATCCGCACCATGTTCGTCCGCCCGGACGGCACGGCCTCGGTGCAGGCCGGGGCCGGCATCGTGGCCGACAGCGATGCCGAGCTGGAGGATCTGGAGTGCAGGAACAAGGCGGCCGCGTTGCTCGCAGCCGTGCCCGCCGCCCGGCGGATGACTGCGGCCCGACGAAAGGCGGAATCGTGAACGAGGCCTCCTGGCTGGCACGTGACGTGATCGAGGTGGCAGGGGTCGACGCCGAGGCCTACCTTCAGGGCCAGCTGAGCCAGGACGTCGCCGCGCTGGCCGTCGGGGCGAGCGCCATCTCGTTCCTGTTGCAGCCCCAGGGCAAGGTCGTTGCGCTGGTGCGGGTCAGCCGCACGGCCGACGACGCGTTCGTGGTGGACGTGGAAGCCGGTTTCGGCCCGGTCGTAGCCGGACGCCTCGAGCGCTTCCTGCTCCGCACCAAGGCCAGGGTGACGGCCCTCGACGGTTGGCGCGCACTGGCCATGTGGGGAGACGAACCGCTGAGCCTGGCCAAGCTGGTACAGCGCGAGGCGGGGGCCGTTGTGGCCGCCTTGGTCGACTGGCCGGGGCTGGAGGGCGTCGTGGCCCTCGGGCCTGACCTGGTCGTGCCGGCCGGCGTCAGCGAGCGACCGGCAGCCGACCACGAGGCCCGCCGCATTTCCGCCGGCTGGCCGGCCATGGGCTACGAGCTCGATGCCACCACCATCCCGGCCGAGGCCGGACAGGGAGTCATCGATCGGGCCGTGAGCTTCACCAAGGGCTGCTACACCGGCCAGGAGCTGGTGGCGCGCGTGGACAGCCGCGGCGGCAACGTCCCTCGGCGGTTGCGTCGGTTGCGGGTGGCCGAGGGAGTGCCCACGGCGAACGCCCCCGTGGTTGTGGGCGCCAAGGAGGTCGGGAGGGTCACGAGCGTGGTGCCCGCCGGCCAGGGTGCGATTGCACTGGCATACATCGGCCGGGCCGTGCAGCCTCCGGTGACGGCGGCCGTCGGCGACGAGGGGCAGTGGGTGGCCCAGGTCGAGGCGCTCCCCCTCCTAGGCTGAGGGCGCTGTGCGTTCCCCCCGTCTGCTTCTCGTGCTCGTAGCCGCGTTCGCCGTCGTGGCCGTGGCGTGCGCCGCTCCGCCTGCGCTCAAGACGATCCCGCCGCCCCTCAGCATGCCGCCCACCACGGTGACCGTTCCTCCAATGGACTACAGCGGCGTGGCGTTGCCCAAGGCCGCCGGCGCCACCACCACGACCCTCGCCATCATCCCCGGCGGTGCGACGTTGACCGGCCGGGTCACCGGACCGGACGGGCCGGTGGAAGGCGCGGTCGTGCGTGCCGAACGACTGGTCGGTGACGCAGTGGCCAGCATCGACGGGATCACGGGGGCCGACGGCGGGTTCACCATCGCCGGCATCAAGGGCGGGCGCTTCCGGGTCCGGGCCTGGCGAGCGCCGGACCTGGCGCTGATCACCCCCGAAGTGTTCTACCTCGGCGGCAGCGAGAGCCGGCGGGTCGACCTCACCGTCACGCGTTACGACGGCATCTCCGTCGCCGCAGCCATGGCACCCAGCCCGGCCGTGATCGAACGGCCCGCCAACCTGGTCGTGCAGGTCTCGCGACGCGAGGTGGACGGGACCGGAATCGTTCGGGCTACGCCCCTCACGGGCGTCAAGATCGAGCTGTACGGGCCGGGCGCGTGGCGGATCGACACGGTCAACCCCACGGCGACCGATGCGGCCGGGCGCGGGCGTTGGACCGTCACGTGCCGGGCGACCGGGATCCAGCCGCTCGGCGTGGTGCTGGCCGACACCACGACCTACCCGATCGACGTGCCCACGTGCACTGCTCCTCCGCCACCACCAGCGCCGACCGTGCCGCTGAGCCCCCCGATCACGCCCAGCACGGCGCCACCCCAGCCTCTGAGCCCGCCGATCACCCCTAGCACCGCTCTCCCGAGCTCCACCACCGCCCGTCCCCCCGCCTGACCCAAGTTCCGCGGCCCCGCTCACCACCCGTCCGTTGCGCCGGAGAGGCAACAGGCACACCGGTAGGCTGCGAGCACCGTGGGCACCTACTTGGACCTCATCCTGGCCGCGCACCGGGCGCAGGCGACGTCCGACCGCCGGCGGGTGTCCACCCTCATCGACCAGGCTCGGGATCATCCCCCGGCTCGTCCGTTTCGTGACGCGCTGCGATCGCCGGGCCTGGCCGTCATCGCCGAGATCAAGCGGCGCTCCCCCAAGAAGGGTTTGCTCGCCCCCGGGCTGGAGCCCGACGTCGTGGCCAAGGAGTATGAAGCCGGCGGGGCCGCGTGCCTCTCGGTGCTCACCGATGTCGAGTTCTTCGGCGGTTCGGCTCTCGACCTGGCCACGGCCCGCACGGCCTGCTCGCTGCCGGTGTTGCGGAAGGACTTCACGGTGAGCGAAGCCGATGTCTGTGACGCCCGCATCATGGGCGCCGACGCCGTGCTCCTCATCGTGGCCGCACTCGACGACGGCGAGCTGCGGGCCCTGCGCGAGCTGGCCGACGAGCTCGGCGTGGCCGCGCTCGTGGAAGCGCATGACGAGGCGGAGGTCGAACGGGCGCTGGAGGCCGGGGCCGACATGGTGGGGGTCAACCAGCGCGACCTGGTGACCTTCGAGGTGGACACCGACCGGGCGGTGCGGGTCTCGGCTCACGTCCCGCCGGGCGTGGTGCGGGTGGCGGAATCCGGGATCCGGAGCACAGAGGACGTCGAGCGGCTTCGTGCCGCCGGATACGACGCAGTGCTGGTGGGCGAACACCTCGTGACCGCAGACGATCGCGCCGCAGCCGTGCGGGGACTGCGATGTTCGTGAAGATCTGCGGCACCACGACGGAGGACGATGCCCTCCTGGCCGTGGCCATGGGCGCCGACGCCCTCGGGTTCATCTTCGCACCCTCGCCCCGGCAGGTGACGGCCAAGTCGGTGGCAGACATCGTCCGCCGCCTGCCGCCTGAGATCCTCACCGTCGGCGTGTTCCGCGACCAGTCGCCTGAGCGGGTCGTCGAGCTGGTCGCCGCGTCGGGGGTCAAGGCAGCCCAGCTGAGTGGCCGCGAAACGGTCCAGCAGACGGCGCACGTGCGCAAGCGGGTGCCGTACGTCCTGAAGGGGTTCACGGCCGGGCATCGCGACGTGGCTCGCGCCGCCGAGTACATGGCCGACGCCATACTCCTCGACGCCACATCTCCCGGCTCCGGTCAGGTGTTCGACTGGAAGCTGGCCGAGGACGTCCCCCCGGGCACCCGCTTGGTCCTGGCCGGTGGCCTCACCCCGGAGAACGTCACCGACGCCATCGGTCAGGTGCGGCCCTGGGGCGTGGACGTGGCCAGCGGGGTCGAGGCCGAGAAGGGCCGCAAGGACCCACGGCGGCTCCACGCCTTCATCGCCGCGGCCAAAGCGGCGGCCACGGAGACCTACACGGGCCAGGGTGAAGGGCCGTACGACTGGCAGGAGGATGACCCACCGTGGCGATGACCGACCCCGTGAACGGGCGCTTCGGGGACTTCGGTGGGCAGTACCTGCCCGAGTCCCTGGTGCCGGCCTGCCAGGAGCTGGAGCACGCGTTTCGCACCGCCTGGGCGGATGCCGCCTTCCAAGACGAGTACGCCGCCATCCTGCGCGACTACGCCGGCCGGCCGACGCCGGTCACCGAGTGCCGCCGTCTCTCCGAGCGGCTCGGGGTGCGGGTGCTGCTCAAGCGGGAGGACTTGGCCCACACCGGCTCCCACAAGATCAACAACGTCATCGGCCAGGCGCTGCTGACCCGCCGCATGGGCAAGGAGCGGGTGGTGGCCGAGACCGGGGCCGGCCAGCACGGTGTGGCCACGGCCACGGCCTGCGCCCTGTTCGGGCTCGAGTGCGTGGTCTACATGGGCGAGGTGGACGTCGAGCGGCAGGCCCTCAACGTCTTCCGCATGAAGCTGCTGGGCGCCGAGGTGCGTCCGGTCTCGTCCGGCAGTCGCACCCTGAAGGACGCCATCAACGAAGCCATGCGGGACTGGGTGGCCACGGTGGAGACGACCCACTACTGCATCGGGTCGGTGATGGGCCCGCATCCCTACCCCTGGATGGTGCGACAGTTCCAGCGCATCATCGGTGAGGAGGCGAGCGGGCAGGTGCGCCAGATCCTCGACGGCGCCGACCCGGACTACGTCATCGCCTGTGTGGGCGGCGGGTCGAACGCAGCCGGCATCTTCAGCGGGTTCGTCGACACCGAAGCCAAGCTGATCGGCGTCGAGCCCGAGGGCGGGGCCGCCATCAACAACGGCATCCCTGGCGTGGTCCACGGGTCGAAGTCCTTCCTGCTGCAGGACGAGCACGGCCAGGTGACCGAGGCCCACTCCATCTCGGCCGGCCTCGACTACCCGGGTGTCGGCCCGGAGCACGCCTTCCTGGCCGACTCCGGGCGGGCGGTCTACCGCACGGCCGGCGACAGCGAGGTCCTCGATGCCCTCAAGCTGCTGGCTCAGACCGAGGGCATCATCCCGGCGCTCGAATCGGCGCACGCCATCGCCTGGTTGGCCCGGGCTGCGGGGTCGAGCGAGCTTCCTGCCGGGTCGACGGTGCTCGTCAACCTCTCAGGGAGGGGCGACAAGGACGTCGAGCAGGTCATGGGTCTTCTGGCATGACCACGCTCACATACGGTCCGCTCGAGACGGCGTTGCGCTCGGCCCGGGATACCGGACGCAAGCTGCTCGTGCCCTACGTCACCGTCGGCCTGCCGGGCTGGACCGAAGTGCTGGGCGCCTACGTCGCCGCCGGAGCCGACGCCATCGAGATCGGCATTCCCTTCTCCGATCCGGTGATGGACGGACCGACCATCCAAGAGGCATCGCAGCGGGCGCTCGATGGTGGCGTCACGCCGTTGGGCGCCCTGGCCTCGCTGGCCGGGCTGGACGTCGGCGTCCCGCTCATCGCCATGACGTACTACAACGTGGTGTTCCGCAGCGGCCATCGGCGGTTCGCGCAGTCACTGCGGGACAACGGCGTGGCCGCGGCGATCGTGCCCGACCTGCCACTCGAGGAGCTGGGGGACTGGCGACGGGCGGCCGAGGACGGCGGGGTGGAGACGGTGCTGCTGGCTTCGCCCGTGACCCCGGACGACCGCCTGGCCCGCCTCTGCGAGCTCAGCCAGGGATTCATCTACGGCGTGGGCATCATGGGCGTGACCGGCGAGCGCGGTGAGGTGGCAGCCTCGTCGAAGATCATCGCCAAGCGGCTGAAGGCCATGACCGACAAGCCCGTGCTCATCGGCTTCGGCGTGTCCACCCCCGCCCACGCCGCCGACTTGGCCGAGCATGCCGACGGGGTCATCGTGGCCTCCGCCCTGATGCGCAAGCTGCTCGATGGCGCTTCCCCCGAGGACCTAGGCGAACAGGTGGCGGCACTGCGGGCCGCCCTGGACGAGGTGGCGGGTGACTGAACAGGTGGTCGGCGACAACGGGAAGATCGACGGCTGCGAGCTGTGCGAGGCCGCTCGCTTCACCCCGTGGTTCCACGAGGACGACATCTGCTGGGTGGCCGAGTGCGAGGTCTGTGGCGTGCCCATGGTGGTGTGGAACCGCCACGGCACCGAGCCCGACGAAGCCGACCTGACCCACATGCTCGGTCACCTCGACCGGGTGGCCACCGACCAGTTCGGTGAGGGCGGCTACTCCATCGACCGCACCATGCGCCAGATCCCGACCCACTTTCACGCCCACGCCCGCGACCCAGACTGGTGGAACCGTCGGTGGCGGGGCACCGGCCGCTGAACCCACCTCGACGAGCCCGGCACTCGGCGCTAGCACCATGGCGCAGGTCCCTCCCGCATCACGGCGCCCCCTGCCCGTCATCGCCGACGTGCGCTTGGCCGCGCCGGGAACGGCCCCAGCCGCCCTTCCGCCCGATCGCGCTCCGTCTTGTCCTGATGGTGGTCCCAGCACAACGGCTGCAGATTGTCTTCCGAGGTAGCGCCACCGTTGGCCACCGGGTCGACGTGGACCCACTCCAGCCCATAGCGCCGACCACAGCCTCGTTCTCGACAGACCACTCCCTCGAAGTCGGGTGGTCTTCCCAGATTGAGGGCCGTCCGCAGCTCGGCCCGCACATGTCGTCCCAGATGCTTGACGGTGTCGATCTTCACCCCGTCATGGGTCACCAGCTTCACAAAGGCATCGTTGGCCAGCCCTCGCGCCACCGCGTCCGACGTCGGGCCGGCGCCCAGGATCGAGCACATCTCCCCGGGGTGGGTGTGGCCCCGCCGAGCGGCGGCCAGGTCCCACAGCAGCACCAGCTCCACCGACGGTGAACGCTTGGG
>Ga0136611_10004018_pt1 | contig 10302 bp, 8 predicted proteins | sample AntDrymUQ2232306_2_FD_106645 | JGI IMG/M metagenome (GOLD analysis project Ga0136611, IMG submission 106645) | Polar desert sand microbial communities from Dry Valleys, Antarctica - metaG UQ223 (23.06) | ecosystem: Environmental > Terrestrial > Soil > Desert | place: Antarctica: Dry Valley... | reverse complement strand
CTGCCATAGTTTGGCGAGGGGGCGGACGGTAGCGCAGGCGACGGCTGCGCAGGGTTGCGCGCGCTTGGCGGAGGGACGCGCGGAGCGCCGCGACTGACTGCGCGTGCATGTCCTGTCACGCTGTTTGTACTGAGGCACCTGACCGCCGCTTTCGACCACCGTTATGCGGATGGCCCGGCCTCTAGCACCGCGTATCCGATCTGGGTCGGCTGCGCCGGAGCCGACTATCTCCCACAACGCACCTTACCTGCGCTACCCTGGTGAACCCACCCATCGGCCCGGCCTGAACGTGCGTTTCCCTCGGCAGCGGGCGGTGAAGGTGCTGCCGATTGGTCGGTCGAAACGAAAATCTCCCTGAGGCGTATTGTTGAGTGAAACGGATACAGCCCATCGGTACGGAGCGTTTGTGCGAGGCCTCGGGCGATAGTTGACTGTCCGGGTGCTTGTGGAACGATGATCTGTGAGAGGAGGCAAGGGCGATGACGGCGCAACAGGCTCCGAATTTTACCCTCGAGCATATTACCGGCGGCTATTCCATCTCGTTGAGCGATTTCCGGGGACGTACGGTCGTGTTGCTGGTGGCTGGCCGCCACAGCGGCGATCAGGCGGAACAAATCGCCACGACCCTCGGTCGGAAGTACTCCCCTCAGCAGCTGCCGGTGATCTCGATCCTGGATATGAAGGGTGTGCCACGGATGGTGCAAGGGCTGGCCAAACGCGACATCAACAAGGTCTATCAGCAGGCAGTTGAGGCCGCCACCAAAGGGATGCAAGCCCAGGGGCAGGTCGCCCCGGCTGATATGTCGCGGGTGATTATCATGCTCCCCGACTGGCAAGGGCAGATTACGACCGCATACGGGCTGAACGATGTGGACCGTCAGGCCGTCGCGGTGGTGATCGATGGCGACGGCCTGATCCGCGGTTACGGTGCCGGTGCGCAGGGTGGCGAGCAAGTCCTCACGCTCTTCGGTGCGCTCTAAGCGTGCCGCCGCCGCGAGTGTTGTCTGCGGATAGCGCTCGCCTTGCAGGCGTGGTGCGACGCCGAATCTGCATCGCCTCGTGAAACGATTTCGGGGCATAGACGTAGAGCATGTGTAGTCGCTTGTATAGTGTTGGTGTCTGGTGGCGGCGTTTGGGCCACCCTTCTACAAGGGGGAACACTCATGGCCGATGACGTATTGCTCCGTACCTTGGATGACTTGCCGGGGGACACGCGCCGTGGCGGTGTGGTGAAGGCGCTGCTGACGCCGAAGACTGTCGGTTCGACGTCCGGTTTCATGGGGATTGCAACGATCGCGCCGGGTGACCGCATCAGTGAGCACTACCACCCCTACTCCGAAGAATTCGTCTACGTCATGACCGGGATCGTGACGGCGCAACTCGATGGCGTCGCCCACGAGGTCCGGGCACGGCAGGGCCTGCTCATTCCGATGAACGTGAAGCATCGCCTCCTCAATCAGGGGGACGAGGAGGTATCCCTGGTTTTCCACCTGGGGCCGCTCGCGCCACGCCCGGATATGGGACACGTCGATACCGAGTGAGCGGCGCGGCGGTTCCGCGGATGTGACGCCCAGGTATACCGTAGAAGATGAGAGAACGGCATGAAACGGACTGTGGTAACCGGGGTCGGGGTCGTCGCGCCTGGCGGCACGACGCGCGACACTTTCTGGGAGATGATCACTGCGGGGCGCACCGCGACGCGCCGTATCAGTTTCTTCGACCCCTCCGGGTTCCGGTCGCAGATCGCCGCCGAGGTCGACTTCGAACCGCTGGCGGCGGGCTTGACCGAAGAAGAAACGGGACGCATGGATCGCTATATCCAGTTCGCGATCGTGGCGGCACTGGAAGCGCTGCGCGATAGCGGGCTGGATCTCGAGCGGCTCGATCGTGACGGGTTGGGCGTCTGCCTTGGTTCGGCGGTTGGTGGGACCACCTATCTTGAGAATGGTTATCTGGCCGTGAGTGATCGTGGGAAGGAATGGCTGGTCGATCCGACGAAAGCCTGGCCGTATCTCTATAACTCGATCGTGCCGAGTAGTCTGGCGAGCGAGGTGGCCTATAAGTTCGGGGCGCATGGTCCGGCATCGGTTATTTCGACCGGGTGTACGTCCGGGATCGACGCGATAGGCTACGCGCACAATCTCATCCAGGATGGCGAGGCGACGGTGATGATCGCCGGGGCGAGCGAGTCGCCGATCTCGCCGATCTCGATGGCCTGCTTCGATCCGATCAAGGCGACATCGTCGCGCAACGACGATCCGGCGCATGCGTCACGGCCCTTCGATCGCGATAGGGACGGCTTCGTGATGGGCGAGGGTGGCGCGGTCTTGATCCTGGAAGAACTGGAACACGCGCGTTCGCGCGGCGCGCACATTTACTGCGAGATCGTGGGCTTTGCCAGCCGTGGGAATGCGTTCCACATGACCGGACTGAAGCCGGATGGCCTGGACATGGCCGAGGCCATCGCGGATGCGATGCAACAGGGCGGTATCGTGCCCGAGGCGATCGGCTACATCAATGCGCATGGCTCGGGCACGAAGCAGAATGATCGCCATGAGACGGCGGCGTACAAGAAGACGTTGGGCCAGCGCGCGTATGCGATCCCGATCAGCTCGATCAAGTCGATGATCGGCCACTCGCTCGGCGCCATCGGTGCGCTGGAGATGGCGGCTTGCGCGCTGGTGATCGACCGCGGGGTGATCCCACCGACCGCGAACTATGAACACCCCGACCCGGAGTGTGATCTGGATTACACCCCTAAGGTTGCGAGACACCAACACGTCGATGTGGCGCTCTCCACAGGGAGCGGCTTCGGCGGCTTCCAGTCCGCCATGATCTTCGCCAGGCCGAAGGAGTAATCGTCATGAGCCGTCGCGCAGTGATTACCGGCATCGGTATTGTCGCTCCCAATGGCCTCGGCACCGAGCCATATTGGGCGGCGACACGGGCCGGACAGAGTGGGATTAAACGGATCACCCGCTTCGACCCGTCGCGATACGCCACCCAGCTCGCTGGTGAGATCGACGGTTTCACCTCGACCGACTATGTCGAACAGCGGTTGATCGTGCAGACCGACCGGTGGACCTGGATGGATCTGGCCGCAACGAAAATGGCCCTCGACGACGCCGGCATTGTCCCGGCTCAGGAGGCACCGTACTCCATGAGCGTGGTAACGGCAAGCGGGTCTGGCGGCAACGAATTCGGGCAACGCGAGATCCAGAGCCTCTGGGGCAAGGGGCCGATTTTCGTCGGAGCCTACCAATCGATCGCCTGGTTCTACGCAGCGAGCACGGGGCAGATTTCGATCAAACACGGCATGAAGGGCGCGAGCGGGGTGATCATCTCGGAGGCGGCCGGTGGCCTCGATGCGCTCGCGCAGGCCCGTCGGGCGATCCGTCGCGGTGCCTCGATCGTGGTGAGTGGTGCCGGTGAGGCTCCGATCGGCCCTTATGCGCTGACCTGTCAGATGCAAAATGGTCGGCTGAGCACGCGTACCGATCCGGCGACGGCCTATCGCCCATTCGATGCCGATGCGAGCGGCTATATCCCCGGCGAGGGGAGCGCGATCCTGATGGTCGAGGATCTGGAGCACGCGCGGCAGCGCGGAGCAACGCAGATTTATGGCGAGATCGTCGGCCACGGGGCGACCCAAGATGGGTATCACCACGCCGACTACGCGCCCGATGGGCGACAGTTCGCCCGCGCGATGCGCCTCGCGCTCGATTCGGCCGGTATCGGCCCGAACGATGTTGACGCCCTCTTCGCCGACGCCTCGGGTGTGCCCGATGGTGACCGGTTGGAGGCCGGGGCGATCAAAGAGGTCTTCGGGAGCCGCGCCGCCGATCTGCCGGTGACGTCCACGAAAGCGACCGTCGGGCGGCTGTACGCCGGAGGGTCGGCGCTGGATGTCGCCAGCGCCCTCCTGGCGATGCGGGATAGCGTCTTACCGCCGCTCCTCAATCTCGAACATCCGGCCGCTGGTTGCGAACTGAACTTCGTGGTCGGTGCGGAGCGCCCAGGACGCCTCGACACCGTCCTGATCAATGCGCGCGGGTACGGGGGATTCAATAGTGCGCTGGTGGTGCGGCGGTTTGTCGACGACGCAGCCTAGCGGGGCGTGTGGGGACAGTGATGACCAACTGTCATGCCTTGCTTGACGAAAGTGCGCGCCGCTATCCGGAACGACCGGCGCTGACCCAGGGCACGCGAACCCTCACCTACGCGAGCTTCGCCGAAGCGGTCGATCGTCTGGCGGCTCGCCTGGGCGATCTCGGACCAGGTCAGCGGGTGGCGATCATCGCCCCGAATTGTGTCGCGTTCCCGGTGGCGCTCTTCGCGGTCTGGCGCGTCGGTGCGGTGCCGGTGCCGCTCAACTCCCGCTATCGCGAGTATGAGCTGCGCGGTTTTCTGCGCGACGCCGACGTGACCGCGATCGTGTCCGTCGCGGCATATCGCGGCTACTCCTTCGCCACTGTGCTAGGCGCGCTCATGCCCGATCTGCCGACAGTGCGTCGCTGCCTCTTCGTAGACGAAGCGGGCGCGAGCGGCGAGGAGTTGGCGGGACCTGCCGCTGTCGATGCCCCAGGTTTCGACTCCTCTGTCGGCGCGCTGTTGTACAGTTCGGGGACGACCGGTGTGCCGTCCGGGGCGCTGGTGTCGCATGTGCGCGAACTGGTCAGTGTGGCGTCGGCGAATGTGGTGCTGGGCTGCGGGGCGGAGGATGTCGCGGTCCTGGTTCCGCCGATAGCCCATGCCTTCGGGCTGACTTGCTTCCTGGCGCTGGTTCGGGCCGGGGCGCACTGCGTTCTCGTTGATCTGCCGCTCTCGCCCGCGCCGATCGAGGCGGCGATGGCGCGGCACCGTGCCACTATCCTGCACGGGTCGCCGGCGCTCTTCGCGTCCCTGTTGACGCGCCCCTGGCGGGACTGGTCGCCGCCCCGCACAGGGTTCGTGGCCGGGTCAACGTGTCCGGCACTGCTCATCGAGCGGTGTGAGGCGCACGGTTTCCGCCTACTCAATCTCTATGGATCGACCGAACTCGGAATGGTCAGTTGTTGTCGTCGCGATGACCCCACCGAGGTGCGGGCGCTGACGGTCGGGCGCGCGTTGTCCGGCTATACCATCCGCGTGACGGACGGCGAAGTGCAGGTGCGTTGCGCGCACGCCACGCCGGAGTATTATCGGCGACCGGAACGGATGGCTTCGGCCTTCGCCGCTGACTGGTTCCGCACCGGCGACCTTGGTGAGCTCGATGCCGCCGGTGATTTGCGCATCTCCGGTCGAACCACAGAGGTGATCCATGTCGCGGGGTTCAATGTTTTCCCGGCCGAGATCGAGGGACTGCTGTTGTGCCATCCTGATGTTGAGCAGGTGGTGGTCGTCGGGGTGGCACACCCGCTGATGGGCGAGGTGCCACAGGCGTTCGTCGTTCCCAGGCAAGGGTCGACTGTATCGCCGCCGGACCTCTTGCGCTTCATTCGTGCGCGGCTCGCCGGATACAAATTGCCGTACACCATCCGTCTCGAAGCGACGTTGCCCGTGCTCGCATCGGGCAAACCGGACCGCCGCTTGTTGGCGCAGCGAGCAGAAGGGGCACTTCATGGACGCTAGCTTGCTGACGCGCACGCCCCTCTTCGCCGGACTCGACCCCCTCGCCCTGAGCGATATTGCCGGGCGCATGCGGTCGCGCACATTCGCGGCCCGCGAGATCATCTGCCGGGAAGGCGAGGAAGGGACGGGCCTTTTTATCATCGCGTCCGGTCTGGCCCGCGTGCTGCGCCCGCAGGCGGGGAATATACCGACCGACATGGCGGGGCCGATGACCGTCGCGTTGTTGCGTCATGGCGAAGTCATCGGTGAGATGTCACTGATCACCGGCGAACCCCGTTCGGCCACCGTCATTGCCGACGTCCCGACCGTGACGCTGGAACTCGACCGCGCCGTCTTCGCCGCGATCATGGCCGATTATCCGGCAATCATGATGAACCTCAACCGAATCCTCGGCGCTCGTCTCAGTGCCACCACCGCGCGGCGCTTCGAGCGCGCGGGACGGGGGGAGGCGCTTGCGCTGGTCATCGAACAGCGGGGCGTGGCGCTTGCGGAGCGGGTGGTGCAGGCGATGCGCGCGACGAGTTCCCGGGCGATTGCCGTGATTGATCTAACCGGAAGGCTGGCGATCGCCACCGTCCACCTCGTCGATCCCAGCGTCGAGGAAGCACTTATCGCGCTGGATGCGGCGTTACCGGACTACGGCACGGTCGTGGTCGTCGCGGATGTCGAGCAGGATAAGCTGCCGCATCTCCTTGAGTATGTGGAACGGACAGTTGCGCTCCTCCCCACCTCGGGCGTTGCGCGTTTGGCTGCGTGCGCCGTGCATGCGTTGATCGTGCCTGAGGTGGTGCTGCTGCGCGATCGCCCGGAATCGTCGGTCGACGACACCGTCGCATTGCCGGTCATACGTACCTGCTCTTTGGAGATGGCGGCGCGCGATGTCTCCTGGATCGGTCGCCATCTGGCGCACACAAAGCTTGGCCTTGCGCTCGGTGCTGGCGGAGCGAAAGGCTACGCGCATGTCGCGGTGTTGCGCGTGTTAGAGGAGGCTGGGTATACCGTTGATTACGTCGCGGGCAGCAGTATCGGGGCGATGGTCGGCTCATGGATGGGGATGTGCCATGATGCCGCTACTGTCGAGCGTATCATGCGCGAGTCGTTCACCGAAGAGGCGAGTCGGGCAATGTTTAAGCTTTCGCTGTCCGGACTCTCCAGCGGTCTGGAAGTGCATGCTCGAATCTGTCGCGAGACAACGGAGGAGCGGAGCTTCGCCGAGTTATCCCTCCCCCTGGTGGTCATGGCGGTCGATCTCGACATGCGGCAACCGGTGCCGTTGACCGCCGGTCCGGTGTGGCAGGCGTTGCTTGCGGCGACGGCCTTGCCCGGTATGTTCCCACCGCATCAACTCGATGGTCACCGCCTGGTCGACAGTCTCTGTCTGGTGCCGGTCCCCACCGCCGCGGTCAGGGAGTTGGGTGCCGATATCGTCCTGGCGGTGAACCTGTTGGGCCGTGCGATGCTACCCGCATGGCCGGGTGAAGCCCAGGCGGCATCGCCGCCCGCCCGCTCGGGTGTCCGGATGCTCGACACGTTGATGGAGGTGATGGATCTTTCCCAACTCGACGCGAGCGTTCGGCACGCGGCGCTCGCGGATGTGGTCGTGACTCCGCGCTTCGGTCCGTCAACATGGCGCGACTTCAGCTTTGCCGATCGCTTTCTGGCCGCTGGACGCGCGGCGGCAATCGAACAGTTGGCGACCTTGGGTACACTGGCACGCCCACAAGAGCGTGCCATGTCGATACTGTGACAGTGGCTAGCGACGAAAGGGGCAATCTCCCATGGCAGTGACACACTTTACCTTCGATGACCTGAAGGGTATCCTCGTCCACCGGATTGGGCTCGATGGCGAGCAGGTCGTGAATGACCCGAATCTGGCGTTCGAAGACCTGGGTCTCGACTCGTTGGCCTTCGTCGAGATCCAGTTGGCGATGCAGCAACAGTACGGGTTCACGATCCCCGACGGCGATGCGCATGAGATCACGTCGATTGGCAACGCAATTGCCTATACGAATCGTCGGTTGGCCGAGCAGGGATAGGGGTTGCGCTCGGCGCTCGGCGCGGTTGCCGCCGGCCCTGTGCGCTGTGCAAAAGGAGGAAGACGATGGCCGCACATACCGATAATTCCATTGTCATTAACGCACCGCTCGAGCTGGTTTGGGAGATGACGAACGACGTGGCGAACTGGCCGAACCTCTTCACCGAATATGCCCAGGCAGAGATCATGGAGCGCGAGGGTGATCGCGTGCTTTTCCGCCTCAGTATGCATCCTGACGAAAATGGCACGGTCTGGAGCTGGGTGTCCGAGCGAACGGTGGATCCGGCGACGCACACGGTGAAGGCACACCGGGTGGAAACCGGGCCGTTCGCTTACATGCAGATCCAGTGGTTTTACGAGGCAGTCGAGGGTGGCACGCATATGCGCTGGGTACAGGATTTCGAGATGAAGCCGTCTGCGCCAGTTGATGATGCCACGATGCGGCGCAACATTAACACGAATACCCCCATCCAGATGGGGGTGATCAAGGAAAAAGTCGAAGCGAAGGTGACATCGTAGACGATAGGGTCTGTAATTCCAACGATCGAGCGGATCGCAACCTCGTTGCGATCCGCTCGATCGTTGGTGAGGCGGGCGTCGGCGTGGCGTAGCGATGCGACCGCCTCGGCGCCCCGCCCTTCGCGTGTCGCCCTGCCGAGTGTGTGGGCCGTTTTTAGCGGTTGCAGGGTATCGCGTCAACCTACGGACTGGTCTCCGTGACGCGCTAGGCGTTGCTGGCCCAGCAGTTGCCCAGCCCAACGACAACCTCACTACTATCGAGGCCCCGCAAGGGCAAGCGGCACGTCTCCTTGTCGGGGTTCCCCACCCCGTCGTCTGGTGCAACTTCGGGGGTGGGACGCAGATCATCCGGGATCCGCGTGTGTGAAGAAGGTGAAGCACGCCGTGCCGGTTGGCCCGATATCGATCAGGTCACCATCGGCGAGGATAGTGGGCGAATCGATCGCCTTGCCATTCACGTAGACGCCGTTGGCGCTCTGCAAATCGGTGATGACGAAGCTGTTGAACTGGCGATCATAGTCGATCCGCGCGTGTCGTCGGGAAATCTCCACCCCATAAAGCCACAGCTCGGCCGCCTTGTCACGCCCGATGCGGAAGGACGTCCCGCGCGGGAGGGGGATCGAATCTATCCCTAGCCCCCCGGCGAGCGGGATGAGGCCGCCGATCATCGGTGAGGCTGGCGTCTGGAATCGCCCAGGGCCGAAGGTGGCGACGAGTGCGGGCGCTGCTATAGATAGGTGGCCCGTAGCGGCGACGGGTGCGCCACTCCAGATGGGCGGGGGGGCGTGCGTCGGGGCGATGGCCGGCCCCTCGCGCAATTCCGGTACGATCTTTTTCAACCAGGCAGGCATGTACCAGTTGGCATTACCGGCCAGGCGCATCGTGGCGGGCACCATGATGATGCGGACAATTGTCGAGTCGATCAATACACCGATGGCAAGGCCGAGACCGGTCTCCTTGAGCGAGATCACGCGACCAAGACTAAACGAACCGAAGGTGCCGATCAGGATGAGGCCGGCGGCGGTGATGACCCGCGCGGTGCTCTCCAGGCCGGTCGCCACCGCCTCCTCGTTATTGCCGGTTTCGTGGTAGAACTCGCGCACACGCGAGAGCATAAAGACCTCGTAATCGGTCGAAAGACCGAAGAGAATGACGAAGAGGATCACCGGCGTGACAACGCTCAGTGCGCCGAGGGGATCGACGCCATAGATCTGGAGCCCGATACCATGCTGGAATACGAGGACCAGCACGCCGTAGGTCGCGAGGATCGACGCGACGTTCATCAGGATCGCTTTTAACGGCAGGAAGATCGACTGGAAGAACATCATCAAGAGCAGGAAGGTCAGCGCCATCACAATGACGATTATCAGCGGGAAGCGGCTGTAAATGCCATCTCTGAAATCGATATAAATAGCCGCCAAACCGCCGACTTTGCTGTCGTAGCCACGGAGTTGAGCGATACCCGGAAGGATCGTACCCCTGAGATCGCCGACGAGCTGCTGATGATCGGCGGCGAATTGGTCAGTCTTGGCGATGACGGAGAAGACCGCAATGTCATTGTTGCCACCGGTGTTGATGTACTGTGTCACCGCCCCCGCCAGCGCCGGGTTGGCGGCGAAGCGTTGCGGCGTGATGGTCTGCACCTGGTTGCGCGGTATGTCGGGCGTGAGGGTGAAGAGGGACGAGACAGTCTCAACGCGAGGATCGGCTTCGAGGCGATCCTTGACTTGCGCCAGCGCCTCCAAGGATTCCGCTTTCCAGATGCTATCCTTCTCTGGAGCCTGTACGACGATCTGGATCTGTGATAAACGATTCGCCCCGAAGGCCTCGCTGAGGAGATTGAAGCCGCGCACCGCGCCGGATTCGTCGGGGAGGACATGGATATTCGTGCCATACGTCTTGAAATCTTTGATCGGGAAGGCCAGGGCAAGCAGCAGGACCAGCGAGACGCCGAGCCATAGCCAGGGGTGACGCATGATCGCATGACTGAGGCGATACCAGAAGCCGATCTGCCCCGGCCTGCTGGGCTTGGGTCGCGGCAGCACAGGGAGCCACTCGATCCGACGACCGAGGATACCGAGGACGGCGGGCAACAAAGTCAGCCCGGCCACCAGCGCGGTGAAGGCGACGAGCAAGAT
>Ga0136611_10004017_pt1 | contig 10303 bp, 11 predicted proteins | sample AntDrymUQ2232306_2_FD_106645 | JGI IMG/M metagenome (GOLD analysis project Ga0136611, IMG submission 106645) | Polar desert sand microbial communities from Dry Valleys, Antarctica - metaG UQ223 (23.06) | ecosystem: Environmental > Terrestrial > Soil > Desert | place: Antarctica: Dry Valley... | reverse complement strand
TCGTTGCCGCCACGCTGAGCGAACTCCAGCCACGGCCGGGAGCGGACCGTCGCTGGCTGCTGCTGGAACTTGAGGGCGCGGACGGAGAGACGGGCCTTGCGGAGGCGACCTTCGGCGCGCGGCACGAGCATGTGGCGGCGGCACTCGCTGAGGCGGTGAACCGGTTGCACGGGGCAGAGCTGGTGCCTGGTGGTGTGGCGGTCGCGCTCGGCCGGAGCGCGGCTGACCTGCGCGGCGGCCGGGTGGGGGCGGCGGTGGTGAGCGCGATCGAGAACGCGCTCGCAGACCTGGACGCGTGCGCGCGCGGTTTGGTGCTGGCGGCGGCGCTCGGTGTGCCCGCCCGCACGCGCGTCCCTTTATACGCCAACATCAACCGCTCGCTGCGCGACGACCGCGCGCCGGAAACCTTTGCAGAGCACGCCGCTGCCGCGGTCGCGGAGGGGTTCCGGACAATCAAGTGTGCGCCGTTTGATGAGGTGCGACCAGACGCTGATAGCGCCGTGGTACTGGCGGCAGCCGTGCCGGGGCTGGCGCGGCTGCGCGCCGTGCGCGAGGCGATTGGGGATGATGTGCAGCTGCTGGTAGACTGTCACAGCCGCTTCACGCTTGAATCCGCGCTCCAGATCGCGGCGGAGTTGCGCGCGTTGGGGGCAGGCTGGTTCGAGGAGCCGCTGGACCCGTTCACGGACGCGGCGGACCTGGCACGTGTGGCGGCGGGCGCCGGCCTGACGATCGCCGGGGCGGAGATGGGGTACGGCGTGGAGGGATTTGCGGCGGTCGCGCGGCAGGCACGGCTGGACGTGGTGATGCCGGATATGAGGTACTGCGGTGGCGTTCACGAGGCGGTGCGGATCGCCGCGCGGATGGCGGAGATCGGCGTGCGGTTCTCGCCGCATAGCCCGGCGGGGCCGGTGGCGCAGCTCGCGGGCGCGCATCTCTGTGCGGTCGTGCCGGACGCACTGCCACTGGAATATGCCTGGGGTGAGGCATCCTGGCGGGCGGCCCTGCTGGACCCGCCGGAGCGGATCGAGCGCGGCGAGTTGGTCCTGCCCGAAGGCACCGGCTTGGGCGCGCGGCTGAATCACGCGACGGTGAGCGCGCACGGGCGTTCGTGGCGGGTCCTGCCGGTATAGAGGGGCGCGATGGAGATTACGCTCAGCGGCAAGCGGGCGCTCGTTACCGGCGCGGGCAGCGGCATCGGACGCGCGATTGCGCTCACGCTGGCGGAGGCGGGCGCAGATGTGGCCGTGAACGACCGTGAGCGCACGGCGGGGATCGAGGAGACAGGGGCGCGTATCCGGGCGCTCGGCCGGCGCGTTCTGATCCTGCCCGCGGACGTGAGCGACGCCACGCAAGTGGAAGGGTTGTTGAAAGAAGTAGCGCGGGGGTTCGGCGGGCTCGACCTGCACGTCAATAACGCCGGCATAATGGTGCGCGCGCCCTTGCTGGAGACGACGGCGGCGGAGTGGCAGCGCCTGATCGGCGTCAACCTGACCGGCTACTTTCTCTGCGGTACCGCGGCGGCGCGGCTGATGCTCCAGAACGAGGGACGTCCGCGCGGCGCGATCCTCAACGTCTGTTCCCCGACGCAGGAGCGTCCACCGGCGGACCAGCGCGCCTACGGGATCACGAAGTCCGGCGTCCATGCCTTCACACGCGCGCTCGCGGCGGAGCTTGCGCCTCAGGGCATCCGTGTGAACGCGGTCGAGCCGGGCGCCACGCCGACCGGGATCAACGTGGGCGTCCCCTGGCGCGCGGCGGCCGGCGAGGCAAACCAGACGGACCGCTCCGCCTCCGGCCGCTATGCCTGGCCAGAGGATATCGCCCGCGCCGCCGTCTTCCTCCTCTCTGACGCCGCCGCCCACGTCAGCGGTGCAGACCTGCGGATTGATGGCGGGCTTTCGCTCGCTTAATCGCGTCCATCGCGCGCTCACACGCCGTCACCAATCCACCAGGAACGAAACACGGCGAACGAAGGAGCCGATCATGGCCGATTCACTGGCAGCCACGTTTCCGGTCGAAGAGACAACGATCGCCCAACTCCACGCCGCCTATCTCGCCGGCGCCACGACCGCGCACGCCGTCACGCAAGCCTACCTCGACCGTATCCATGCCTATGACAGACACGGCCCATATCTCAACGCGCTGATCAGCGTAAACGCGCATGCGCTCGCCGACGCCGACCGAGTTGACGCCGCGCTCAAGGCGACCGGCACGCTGATCGGGCCGCTCCACGGCATTCCGGTGATCATCAAGGACAACCTCGATACGACGGACATGCCGACCAGTTCCGGCGTCGCCCTCTTCAAGGACTTTCTCCCGCCTCGGGATGCGTTCATCGTTGCGCGCCTGCGCGCCGCGGGCGCGCTGATCCTCGCGAAGGCGTCGCTCTCCGAGCTGGCGATGGGACTGGCCGACACGATCAACTCTGCGCTGCCGGGCTTCACGCGCAATCCCTACAACACCGCCTACGCGAGCGGCGGGTCGAGCGGTGGCACCGGCGTCGCGATCGCGGCCAACTTCGGCACGGCCGGCATTGGCACGGATACCGGCGGCAGCGTACGCGCGCCTTCGTCAATCAACAACCTCGTCGGCATCCGTCCGACGGTTGGTCTGGTGAGCCGCACCGGCATGGGTCCGCTGGACAGCGAGCGCGACACACCTGGCCCGATGGGCCGCAGCGTCGCGGACGTCGCCCGCCTGCTCGACGTGATCGCCGGCGTCGATCCTGCCGACGCGCGGACGGCGCTCGCCGCGGGGAAGATTCCGCCAAGTTACACGACATTTCTGGACAAGAATGGCCTGAAGGGCGCGCGCATCGGCGTCCTCCACCAGGCGCTCACACTCCAGGACGGTGCCGACCCGCGCGTCGTCACGCTCTTTGAAGCGGCGATCGCCGACCTACGCCGCGCGGGCGCAGCGATCGTCGCGGACTTCACCGTGCCCGGCTTTGAGGCATTTCCGCGGCCGCCGCAAACCGCCGCCCGGACGAAGGCGGACTGGGAGCGCTTCTTCGCCGACGAAGGAGCGGCGTTTCCGATCCAGACCGTCGCGCAGCTCCGCGACGCGCCGTTGGGCAAACGCGTGCATCCGTTACACGCCGCCCGCGTCGCCGAGATCGCCGCGATCACGCTCCCGCCGGAGGAAGACCCGCAGACCGTCCAGGGCCGCAACGACGAACAGATGTATCGGGAAAAGTTCGTTGCCGCGATGGACAGCGCGCGCGTTGACGCACTCGTGTTTCCCGTCTGGACCTTTCCCCCGGTGCTGAACGGCGACCGCGGGCAGACGCCGCAAGGCTCGCTCACGTTCATCGGCAGCGCCACCCAGTGGCCCGTGGTCGTCGTGCCGATGGGCTTCGTCGCCGAGAATCTGCCGCTGGGCTTTCAGATCCTTGGCCGGCCGTGGAGCGAAGGATAACTGCTCGCGTTCGCCTACGCCTACGAGCAGGTCTCACATCACCGCCGGCCGCCGTCCACCGCGCCACCGCTCGCCAGTGGTTTCGCCGCGCAATTCATCGGCACATGGAAGCTCGTCGCGGTGAACGAACGCGACACCGCTACCGGCGTTGAAGCGACGGCCGCGCGAGGCCCGTCGAGCGGCCAGCTGATCTACGCCGCCAATGGGCGTCTCTCGGTGCAGATCATGACGCTCGACCGCGGCTCGATCCCCACCGGCTCCGCCGAAGGATTCAGCAGCTACTTCGGCCGCTGGGAGATCGCGACCGGCGAGGGCTGCGTCATTCATCACTTTGACGGCCATCTCAACGCGGAACAGGCCGGCGGGGCGGCGAAACGTTTCTACGCATTCGCCGCCGGCCGGCTCTCGCTCGCCACACCGCCAACGCGACGCGACGACGGCCGCACCACAAGCATCGTGTTTGTCTGGGAGCGTCTCGGTTAGCGAGATGGCGAAGTGGCGAGTAGCGAGTAGCGAGTAGCGAGTAGCGAGTAGCGAGTAGCGAGTCGGTGTACGCCACCTCGCTACTTCGCCACTTCGCTATACTCCCAAGCACGACGAGCGGGAGGGAACGCGATCATGGCTGTTGAACATGCAGGGCCGTGGAGGGGCGGGGCGCACGGCGGGCCGCTCGCGGGCGTGCGCGTACTTGATTTTTCGGAGATCATTGCGGCACCGTTTTGCACAATGATGCTTTCGGATATGGGCGCGGACGTGATCAAGGTGGAGCCGCCGGATGGAGAAGCGTGGCGGTTGCAGACGCAGTTCATGCCGGGGGAGAGCAAGGGGTTCATGTCGCTCAACCGCGGCAAGCGCGGGCTGGCGGTGGACCTGAAGACGGCGGAAGGGCAGGCGATCATCCATGCGCTCGTGCGCGAGGCGGATGTGGCGGTGGTCAACTACCGCCCGGATGTGCCCGCCAAGCTCGGCATAGACTATGCCACGCTCGCCGCGCTCAACCCCCGCCTGATCTATGCCTGGAACACCGCCTTCGGCCACCAGGGTCCGCACGCGCACCGCCCGGGGTATGACATCATTCTCCAGGCGATGACCGGCCTGATGAGCACGGCGGGCGGCGCCACCGCCGAGGGGGCGCCGGTGACGGTCGGCGGCACGGCGGTGGTGGACTTCTCCGCCGGCCTGATCCTGGCCTGGGCGATCAGCGCCGCGCTCTATGCGCGCGAGCGGACGGGCGAGGGCCAGCAGATTGACACCTCGCTCTTCGGCGCGGGGCTGGCGATCCAGACGACGCGCTTCTTTGCAGTGAAGGATGTGGATCTGGAGCCGCGCGGACAGCTCCTGGAGACGGTGCGCGCCCATCGCCGCGCGGGCGCGACCTACCCGGAAACCGTGCAGGCGGTGGGGACGGCGCGCGGCACGCCCGCGGCGGGGAGCAACCTCTATTATCGTTGCTACCAGGCGGGGGACGGCTTCGTTGCGATCGGCTGTCTGAGCGCGGCGCTGCGCCTGAAGTTCTGCCGCGCGCTCGGGATCAGCGACGCGCGCCTGTCACCGCTTGGCGTGATGCGCCGCGACCCGGAAAACGTGGAGCAGACGCGGCAGCTTGTGCAGGAGACAGAGGCGCTCTTCCGGACGCGCTCCGTCGCGGCGTGGCTGGCGGTCTTCGATGCGGCGGGTGTGCCGGCGGGGCCGGTGCAGTTTGTGGATGAACTGTTCGACGACGCGCACGTCCACGCGAACGGCCTGCTCGTGGAGGTCGAGCATGTGGCCGCGGGGGCGCTGCAAATGGTGGGGCCACCGGTGCAGATGAGCCGCACGCCGCTGGCGCCGCAGGGCGCCTCGCCCGCGCTGGGACAGCATACGGATGCGCTGCTGCACGCGCTCGGCTACGATGCGGCGCGGATCGCGGCACTGCGCGAGCAGGGAATCGTGCGCTAAGGCGGCGTGATACCGTGAACGGGACCGCGAACGGTCGGGGTGGACGATGCCGAAGACGCTGGCACCGGGACTGCTTGAGGAGATGGTCGCGCGCCTGGTGGCCGAGTTTCAGCCGGAGCAGATCTATCTCTTCGGCTCGCGCGCCTGGGGCACACCGAATGACGACAGCGATGTGGACCTGCTCGTAGTCATGCGGGAGAGCAATGAACCAGCCTACAGTCTGGAGATACGCGCATGGGACCGTCTGAGCGGCCTGGGCGTCTCAAAGGATATCCTCGTGCGCACGCGCGCGCAGATGGAGCGGATGCGGCCCGTCTACGCATCGCTTGAGGCAGAAGTCCTCGAACGAGGGATACTCCTCTATGGATGAGGCCAAGCGCGAGCTTGTCCAAACGTGGCTGACCAAAGCGGATCAAGACCTCGCGGCCGCGGAGATCCTTGCTGCCGCCCCGAGGAACCTCCTTGGCGCCGCGATCTATCATTGCCAGCAGGCCGCGGAGAAGGCGCTCAAGGGGTTTCTTGTCTACCATGATCAACGGTTTGAAATGACGCACGACATTGAGGTGCTCGTCCGTCTGGCGGTTCAGTATGGTTCGGGATTTGCGCCAACGATTGCACGCGCCAATCAGCTCACACGGTATGCGACGGCGTTCCGATATCCGGGACTTCGCACGGAACCCACTCGTCACGAGTTCGACACGGCGCTTGCGAACGCAAGAGCGTTCTATGCGCTCGTCACCTCACTTCTGCCGCCCGCTGTCCATCCCTAACCGTCGTTCCCAGCGACACAGATCAGGCGACGTACAGCGGATCGCGGCGCTGCGGGAGCGGGGAACCGTGCGCGAGCGTGGCGTGATACCGTGAATGTGACCGCGAACGGTCGGGGTGGGAGATGCCGAAGACGCTGGCACCGGGGCTGCTTGAGGAAATGGTCGCGCGCCTGGTGGCCGAGTTTCAGCCGGAGCAGATCTATCTCTTCGGCTCGCGCGCCTGGGGCACACCGAATGAAGACAGCGACGTGGACCTGCTCGTTATCGTCTCGGAGAGCGATCAGCCACAGCACAAGCGCGGCATTCGGGCGCGGCACTGCCTCAGCGACCTCGGCGTATCGAAAGACATATTGGTCCGTACGCGGGCTGAGATAGATCGCATGCGTAACGTGTATGCCTCACTGGAGGCAGAGATCCTGGACCGGGGGATTCTCCTGTATGAATGAGGATGACCGTGCAGGTGTGAATCCCTGGCTCGTCAAAGCCAACCGAGACCTTGAAGCCGCGCGGAGAATGATGGTCGCAGCGAACGAGCTTTCAGAATACGCGACCGCCTTCAGGTATCCCGCGGATTGAATGGAGCCGTCTGAACAGGAATTCCACGAAGCCCTCACCAACGCTGAGGTGTTCTACGGGTTGGTGCTCTCTCTCATACCCACCGATCTTCACCCATGACTCGTGGCCGTCGCGGGCCGCCATGAAGCTCCGTAGGGTGAGCTCAGGGAAAAGACGCTCCACCGAGCCCCGTTATGCGCTCATCTTGATCGCCGCTCGCGTCGGCCGACCCGACCCTACTGGACGGACGGTTGGCGGGTGACGACGCTGTACGTGATGCGCATATCGCCGGTCTGGGGGAGTGATTGGAGGAATGCCTGGAGGCGGCGCTCCGCTTCGCGGGCAGCGTCATCGAGGATGCCCTGTTGGAGGGCCGTGTCCTTTGCCACCTGGGTGACCTGGTCGGCGGCGCGCTCGCGCAGGTCTGTCTGGCTCAGGCCCGCGGCCTGGCCGATGCGCGTGAGCATACCAGCGCTGGTCGAGAAATCGAGCGTGTTCGGCAAGAGGGCGGCGCTCTGAATTTCCGGGGAGGGCACGCGGATCGTGATATGCACGTCCTTGCCCTGGCGCGCGACCTCCATGTCCTCCGGACGCACGCGGGAGAGGTCTACGCCGGCGGTAATCACGACCTTGCCGGTCGCGTCGAGTTGCTGGCCGGCGATGAAGCCGGGGAGCGTGACGCGCTTGGGACCGGCGCTAAGCACTTTCTCAGACTCGACATGTGCCTTGCCGGCGTACGTGTGCTTCACCGTTGCCAACTCAAATGCCTGCACGCGCTGGAGCAGCTCGGCCGTGTTCACTTCCTGCGTCGTGCCGTCCTTCACACCCCAGTGAAGGAGATTGCCATCCACCCAGCGCCAGGCGAGGAAGCTAGTCAGTGCCACGAAGATCAGACCGGCAACGAAGAAGAAGATCGCGGCGAGCCGCAGACCGGAACCGCCCCCCGCGGGCGCGGGTGGGCCGCCGCGCGGGGTTGAGGCAGGCACATACTGGGTGAATTCCGACATCCAGACACCTCCACCGCAGTCAGTGTACCAAGCACACGGCAAGCCGTGGGGAGCGTGGGCGCGTTACAGCGTGCAGCGTGCGGACGGGGTCCGTCTGCACGCTGCACGCTGCTGTTTGCGTTGTTGCTGTTAGGCGCCGCCGATCCCGAAGACCATCACGGGGACGGTGAGCACGATCAGCTTGAGGTCCTGCCCGAGGGAGCGGGTCTCGGTGTAGGTGATGTCCATCCGCACCATCTCCTCGAAGGTGACGCGGCTGCGACCATAAACCTGCCAAAGGCCAGTGATACCGGGGGTTGCATTGAGGCGCGCGCGCTGCCAAGGCTGATACTGCTCCACCTCATAGGGGAGTGCGGGGCGGGGGCCGACGAGGCTCATCTCGCCGCGGAGCACGTTGAGGAGCTGGGGCAGCTCGTCCAGACTCGTCTTGCGCAGGATGCGACCGGCGCGGGTGACGCGCGGATCGTTTTGTAGTTTGAAGACCGGCGTGCCGTTCACCATTTCGCTCGCTTCGCCATCCGCCATCAGGGCTGCCATGTAGGCGCGATGGATGCTGTCATCGTTGTTGACGTGCATCGTGCGGAACTTGTAGACGGTGAAGAGGCGGCCATCCTTGCCGACGCGCGTCTGGCGAAAGAAGACCGGCCCGCGCGAGTCTAGCTTAATCGCCAGCGCGACCGCCGCCCAGACAGGGAGCGTGAGCAGCACGGCAAGGAGTGCAACCGCGTAATCGAGCGTGCGCTTCACGAGCGCGTAGCGATCCATCCGTGGCCGCGAGTCGGCGAGCGTGCGCCTGAAAATTGACATGTCGGCGACCCCGGTGGTGGTGTGCGTCCGGTGCCACGCGGCTGATTTGCCCCACGCGTCATCGCTCGCCACAGTTATGACACCAGCCGCAGAGCGGGCCAGCATCGTCGGAAAGGAAGTTTCGGTAGTAGCCTTTTCTGGTTACTACACGTAAACGAGTCAACCTTATAAGAGTAACTCTAATGAGTGGGTCTGGCCAGCCCCTCTGGAGTACTGCACGTATACGAGTGACACTGGTAGGCGTAACATCAATGGTGACAGCAAAACTACGCCAACTGGGGTAGGCAGAGTAGCTGGCGCTGTACCCGTGCTTTGCCTCGCCGGGTTCGGACGCGCCCGCATTCCCGATGCGGCCCCCTGGTTACGCGCGTAGGCGACGCCTCCAGGCCGCATCGGCGCGATGCGCGGCAAGGGAGTGAGGACTTTCACGCTTGGTATGAAAGAGTTGCTCGTTGTGCGGTGCGCGTCGCTGGTGGCGGCCGGCCCCGCCTCCCTCGGAGGAGAGTGGTTGGGGTAAGGGACGCTAGACGAAGTGGGAAGGCGGCTGGATCAGGGATCAACACTTCCGCCGTCAGCCATCCGCCTGCTGCCGTCGGTTGTGGGGCGTACGCTCGCCTTTGCCCCGCTCTCTGAGAGGGAGAAGGGAACCGCACCACCGCATCAATTCAGACCAAGCGTAAAAGTCCTCATCTGACAGTTGTCTGAGGACGCCAAGAAATCGGCGGTATATTTCACACGAAGGGTGAAAGTCCCCACCGCCCTGCTGCGCATCGCCGCGGGCGCATACGCACACGTCTCTCGCGCGCGTGCGCCAAAGGATGAGGCGGCGGGCACATAAGGTTTGCGGACGCCCGGGGAGAGGGCCGGCGTTAGAGGTTGACCGGTGAGAGCTTGGTGTACGGGGGGAAGAGCGATTCGAGCTCACGGCGGATCGGGTCGTCCGGAGGGAGCATCTGGGAGAAGTCACCGAGGGGGTCAATCCGCTCGCGCGTGCCGGCGATCGAGTCCTTCTTGATCTTCTCTTGGAGCATCATCAGGCCGGTGAGGAGCGATTCCGGACGCGGCGGGCAGCCGGGGACGTAGACATCAACGGGCAGGATCTGGTTCACGCCGGGGAGGGTGCTGTAGCCATAGGCGAAGGGGCCGCCCATGATCGCGCAGCCGCCCATCGCGATCACCCACTTCGGCTCCGCCATCTGGAGGTAGACGCGGCGCACGGCCGGGGCCATCTTCCAGGTGACCGTGCCGGCGACGATCATCAAGTCCGCCTGACGGGGGGAGGCGCGGAAGATCTCGGCACCGAAGCGGGCGATGTCGTAGCGCGAGGTGGCGGAGGCGATCATCTCAATCGCGCAGCAGGCGAGGCCGAACATTGCCGGCCAGAGCGAGGAGCTACGCGCCCAGTTGAGCACGGTGTCCACGGAGGAGATCAGAAGGTTGTTCTTGATGTCCTGCTCAATATTGAGGTCCTGCACCGGGATCAGATTCAGGCGGTCGTGTGCCTGCACCATAGGGCCAGCCTCCCGCGCCGCCGCCTTCGTGCGAACGTGTACTAAGCCAAGTATAGGTGATCGGTCCTGGTGAGCGGAACGGACCTCGCCAGAGGGATGAGCGATGAAGGGCTCCGCGCCGTCACGCGGAAAAGATCATCACCGAGGGCGTTTGCCCGGAGAGGCTGATCTCGAACAGGTCCACGCGGCGGCGGCCGGGAACCTGGACGAGCTGGGGCAGCGCGGTCAGCAGCACGAGCCGGCCGCCGGGGGCGAGCACACGCGCCATCTCTGCCAGCGCGCGGGCGTAGAAGGC
>Ga0136611_10004016_pt1 | contig 10305 bp, 4 predicted proteins | sample AntDrymUQ2232306_2_FD_106645 | JGI IMG/M metagenome (GOLD analysis project Ga0136611, IMG submission 106645) | Polar desert sand microbial communities from Dry Valleys, Antarctica - metaG UQ223 (23.06) | ecosystem: Environmental > Terrestrial > Soil > Desert | place: Antarctica: Dry Valley... | reverse complement strand
GGGCGTAATATTCGCCGATGACATTCGCCTCATTTTTCCACGCGGGAATGCTGACATTTAAAAGCTGCCGCAAAGTATGGTCGGAAATTTCCAGATTAGAGACATCCAGTTCATCGGTTTCTGGCAACACGCCGATGGGAGTTTCGCGGCCTTCGACTTTGCCTTCGACGCGCTCGAAAATCCATTTCAAAACACGCGCGTTGTCACCGTAGCCAGGCCATAAAAAACTGCCGTTTTCATCCCGGCGAAACCAGTTGACGGCGAAGATTTTCGGCAATTTTTTCTGATCGGCATTCGCGCCGATACGGAGCCAGTGCGCGAAATAATCGCCCATGTGATAACCGCAAAACGGCAGCATGGCAAACGGATCGCGCCGCACTTGCCCCGCGCCGCCAACCGCAGCGGCGGTCATTTCCGAAGCCATCGAAGAACCGACGAACAATCCGTGATTCCAATCGAACGCTTCGTAAACCAAAGGCACGATGCCCGCGCGCCGACCGCCAAATAAAATCGCTTCAATCGGCACGCCGCGCGGGTTTTCCCATTCGGCGTCAATGATCGGGCATTGCGACGCGGGAGAGGTGAAACGCGCGTTGGGATGCGCGGAGGGAGTACTCGATTCCGGCGTCCAATCCTCTCCTTTCCAGTCAATTAAGTGCGGCGGCTTTTCATTCGTCATGCCTTCCCACCAGACATCGCCGTCATCAGTCAACGCGACGTTTGTGAAAATCGCGTTTTGGGTCATCGTTGCCATTGCGTTCGGGTTGGAAGCTTCGCCCGTTCCCGGCGCGACGCCGAAAAATCCGGCTTCAGGATTGATGGCGTACAATCGGCCGTCGTCTCCGAATTTCATCCACGCAATATCATCGCCCACGCACTCGACTTTCCAGCCGGGCAAAGCCGGCGTCATCATCGCCAGATTTGTTTTGCCGCACGCCGACGGAAACGCAGCGGCAAAATATTTCTTTTCACCTTGCGGATTGGTGATTCCCAAAACCAGCATATGCTCGGCGAGCCAGCCTTGCTCGCGCGCCATCACTGAAGCAATACGCAACGCAAAACACTTTTTGCCCAACAACGCATTGCCGCCGTAACCCGAACCGAAACTCCAAATTTCGCGCGATTCCGGGAAGTGCGCGATATATTTATTATCGGGATTGCACGGCCACGCAACATCATATTCGCCATCTTCAAGCGGCGCGCCGACCGAATGCACGCACGGCACGAAATCGCCGTCATCACCCAGCAAAGGGAGTACTCCCTTTCCCATGCGCGTCATGATTTTCATGGACGCAACGACGTAAGGTGAATCAGTCAACTGCACGCCAATATGTGAAATCGGCGAGCCGATTGGCCCCATCGAAAACGGCACGACATACAGCGTGCGGTTTTTCATCGCGCCTTCAAACAAGTCGCGCATGAACGATTTCATTTCACCGGGCGCGCGCCAGTTATTGGTCGGCCCGGCATCGTCTTCGTTGTGCGAGCAAATGAAAGTGCGGTCTTCCACGCGCGCGACATCGCTGGGATCGGAGCGCGCTAAAAACGAATTCGGGCGCAGCGTTTGGCTTAAATGAATCAAAGTTTTGCTTTCGACCATTTGCTCGCAGAGGAGGGAGTACTCCCTTTGCGAGCCGTCGCACCAGTGAACAGCTTTCGGCTGGAGAATCTGCGCCCAGGTGGAAACCCAATCGAGCAGGCGAGCGTGATTTGTGGGCGAAGATTTCATGGCGTTGGAAGTGAAAGTTTCCTCAACGGAGGGAGCAAATTTGGTTTGCAGTCTATCAAGTGTTTCCAAACCAGCGGTAATTGAAGCGCGCAGAATGAGTTTGCCAAACGGCATTTATCTTGCTGTTGTTGCGCGCAGATCAAGCCGCTTTCAAGGCGGAAAATTGAGGAGAAATACAATGAAGAAAAGTACCGAAAAATTGTTTGCAAAAGCGCTCTTGGTGGCGGTTTTGATGAGCGGCGCAATCGGCGTTTCCTACGCCGGCTACGACGAAGACGACGGCATGGAAGGCGGCTCGATGTCCATGGGCGAAAGCTCCGGCACGCGCCAAACGCACGCCGACGCTCTGGTGCAAACCATGAGCGAAGAAATTACCGAAATCGCAGCTATGGCTTCGCAACAAGCCAAGTTCCGCGAAATGGGCGACGCCGAAAGCACCCGCATCGCGCGCATGTACGGTAATTGGATCCGCGATCACAAAGCCGGCGCCCCGGCCTTGAAAAAGCTGATCGTCGCACACGGCGGCGATCCCGCAGACGCCAAAATTCTCAAAGCGCCCGCTTTGGGCACCAAAATGGAAATGCTGCACGCCACTCACATGGATCACATGGCTGCCGTGATGACTTCACAAATGCGCTTCAAAATCGCCAAAGCCGACAGCGATGAAAAAGTGATGATGTTGATGAACAAGCGCGCCGGTGTTGCGCGTAAACATATGCGCCAGATGGGGAAATATCACAATGAAGAAAACTGCCCGATGTGCCGCGATATGAAAATGTGAGATGGAGATTTGAGACAAGAAAAAGCGCGAGCATTCATTGCTCGCGCTTTTTTGTTTGTCTGAATTCGCTACCAAGTCTTGATTAAAAATCCGGCCCGCTTTTTTGAAGCCAGTTGTGTTTTGCGCGGATTTTCGCCGCGCCTTGCGGGTCGCACATAAAAATAAATGCCCAGTATCCGCGCGCATAACTCAAAGCGTCCTGCCCAATTTGCTCCGTCATCGCTTCACGCCCGCGCTTTTCATAATGATGCAAAAACGCGCGAAACGATTTTAAATCGCGCCGCGAAACGCGCGCAAAGGGAGTACTCCCTCCAGCGGCATTGACTACCAAACCAGTTACACTCTGGCGCCGATGAGCGCGCATAACTGCGGTTTTCGACGGGTTGATTTGAAACTTTTCATCTTCAATAATTTGCGAGATAAAGTTTTGCAGCGAGCGCGCATCGGCGTTTTTCGATTTGCTGGAAAACACCAGATCGTCGGCGTAGCGCGAATATTCCCAGTCCAATTTTTTCGCCGCGCCGCTTAAACGCGCATCCAGATTCCGACACAAAATATTTGTGAGCGCCGGCGAAGTGCTCGCGCCTTGCGGCAAAAAGCGGTCGCTTACGGCGACGAAGTATTTTTTGCCGTCGAGGGAAAGCTCGACGCGCGGCGCTTCGGTGGAAAGGAGAGCGAAAAGCGTGCTGACGCCTTCGTTGTAGCCCAGCGAACCGAAAACTTTTTTGACGCGCTTGAAAGAAATCGAAGGGAAAAAATCTTTCAAATCAATCCGCAGCAAAACTTCCGGCGCGGCGTGGCGCGAAGCGTTGTCGGCGATATTTTTTCCCGGCAAAAACGCGGCTGCCGATTCGTGAACCGATACGCGCGATAAGACGTTTTCCAAAATCCAGTTTTGCGCGGCTTTCAATTCTTTTTTCGGAGCGGAAATATCGCGCATTCCGCCGCTCTTTTTCGGAATTTGAAAATGATGATAATGATCAATGGTCGTCGCGCCGCGATGATACGTCAGCCACGCCAATTTGCCCGTCGAAAGCCCGAGCGCGCCCGCCACATCTTCGGCGGTTTTTAAAATCGGCAAATTGAATTTCGATAACTGGTCGTCATCGCTATCATTGTAATCTAAGCCGGAAGAAACTCCCTGCCCCAGATGCGGCAGAGTACTCCCTCGCCATGCCTTGTCCTTCGCCGCGCGCGCTTCGCGCTCCTGCGCGTTTTTGATTTTGCGTTCGGCTCGCTCTTTTTTCACGCGCGCGATGCGCGCCGCGCGGATTTGGACGATCAATTCTTCGATTTGCGCGGCCAGGATTTTGGTGTTGCCGATGTCTTTAATCTGCTGGCGCGCGCCAGCGATTTGCTTGTCCACCTCGCCCAATTGATTCAAAAGCGGGCGGCGCAATTCAACCAGATTATTGTAAAGCTCTTCCAACTCGGCTTCTTCTTTTTGCGTGACCCATTTGTATTTCGAGCCGGGCGCAGGCGGCCAGAACCCCAGCCGTTTCAGCTCCTGGCGAATAAAGCCTTTGCGCCCGCCATAAAGCTTGACTTGCGCTTTCCAATCGGGCGGAAAAAGCGGATTGCCGGAAGCGTCGGCGTTGGTTTCGGGAACGTTGCTCATTGGTTGTTTCGTCGTTCGATTATTCAGCCGTTTAAACGCTGCAAAAATTCGTCTTCGCTCAAAACTGGAATGCCCAGTTCAATGGCTTTTTTGAGTTTCGATCCTGCGCGTTCGCCGGCCACCAAATGCGTCGTCGTCTTGCTCACGCTGCCCGCAGTTGCGCCGCCGTTTTGTTGCACGAAGGCTTCGGCTTGCTCGCGCGTGAACTTCGATAAAGCGCCCGTGAAAACCCAAACCTGATCTTTGAATTTCGGCGCGGAAGTCCCGACCGGACGCGCTTCGGAAAGTTTTTGTCCGGCCAAAGCGGTCGTCGCTAAAATATGCGCGCACGGGCCTTTGCGAAGTTTGTTGTTGCGAAACTCGGCGCAAGTGCATTGCGCGAAAACCGCCCTTCCATCAGCGTCAAGGCCAATTGTCGGCTCGAATTTTCCACCGATTGTTTTGACTTTTCCGGCGAAAAGCCGCGCGCCTTTTTCGATCCATCGCGCCAGAAATTCATCGTCTTCGCCGGGCGAAATTTCTTTGATTTGTGCGTTGCCTTCGGCAATGGCGCGCCTTGCTGATTCGAGCTTTTTATCGGCTTCGCCTTCCGGCGCGGGAAAAGCCAAAAGCTGTCGCCAGCGATATTCGTGCGTGACCGGATCGAACATCGCGCGGCCCTGCTTGCAAAGTTTTTGCAACGCCGAAGTGCTCGCTTCGCGCGATAAATCACTGCGAGAAGCCAAAGATTCCGGCGAAAGTTTCAAGGCGTTTTCCAGTTGCGTCGCGGCCAATTCGACATCGCCTTCGGAAACTTCTTTGGTAGCTGAAAGCAAATCGAAGCGCGCAGCCGACGACCAATCGTTTTCCGTCCAGCCCGAAAGCCCCAAATCGAAGCGATGCCCGTTGTTTTCAATACTCCAATACGAGGGCATTCCCGTTCCCAAAAGCCGCACCGCAACGTGGGAAGCAAACGGCAAAAGGTTTTCAAAAACAAACAAACGCCGCCGGCCCCAGATGCGAATTTCTTGCGCTTCTGCGCCGCTCCAAACGAAATCAGGTTCTTGAATTTCAACGCCCCACGGCTCGATTTCCACGCGCGGTTTCTGATTAGGCGCCAGATGAAATTTCAAAGAACGCGGCCCTTTGCTTTCGCGCTGCTGATGCAGTTTCAACAAAATTTCTGCGACGGTTGAAGGCGAAAGCCGGACTTCAATTGAAGGCAAGCTCACCGCCGATTGGACTTGCAAAAAACCGCGCACCCAGCTTGGCGGCAAGTCAATTTTCTTTTCGATTTGCGCGCCCGCTGAAGTTGCCAGAGTCACGCCTGCCGGCTCTACTTCGATCCACGCCGGGCGATAACTTCGCACGCGCGCAAACTCTTCGGCCAGGCGCAAAGAAAAATCCACATTGGTCGTGCCGTATTGCGCTTCGCCCAACACTTCGAGCTTTTCCGTCGGCACGGTTACGCGCCCGTAGCTCGATTCATCAAAAGAAAAAACTTCAAAAATCGTGGCGTCGGGATGAACCGAAACCACGGGATCGCAAGGCCGCAAGGCCCACAACGCGTCCTTGCCGAACTTTTGCACGATGGGCGTGTAAAGGTCGCGGCGCATCTGCCAGAAATTCGATTCCCACCACGCGTAGGCTTCGATTTTTATGAGCCTTTCAATGATCGGCTTGCAATCTTTTTCGATTTCCGCGCGCTGCGCCAAAAGCGTTTTTAATTCACCTTCTAAGCGCCCGCGATTTTCCTTGTCGCGCTCGAATTGGTCTTGCAACACCTGGATTTGCGGCCCGGCTTCTTCCCAATATTTTTGCGTCACCCATTCCTGATACGCGGTATGGTCTTTGGCTTGAAAGCGCAAATCGCTCGACACAACGTTATGCAAAGCGAGCATGGTGCGCGCATAATCGCGGCTGTCGCGCACGATGGCGCGCAGAGAAACCGGCGGGCGATGCGCTTCGCCGGCAAGCGAAAAACCAAGCCCGCCGTCTTCTCGCGTCGCGGCTGCGCTGGGCCTGGCATATGTTTGAGTCAGTTGCATTTATCTCCAATGCGAACCCCGAACTTAAGTGAGCGGGCTAAACGTAACGGCAGCCCGCTCACTTACGTTCGGGGTTCGCTGACGACAATTCCAGAAATCTCTTCGCCCGCCAAAGCGCGCTGCGCCAATTGTTGCAACGCCCATTCGCGGTCGCGCGCCAGACTTCCGCGCGCCATGTCCAATAACGCTTTGGCATCGGTTGAGGGAGTACTCCCTCCGTGCGCCAAACGCTTCTTAACGCTTTCTTTGGCACGTCGCGCTTTGCCTTTGGCGCGCAAAACCGAAGCGTCGAAATCGCGCGTGTCCACTTCCTGCGCGCTGGTTTCCAATTGATTGGCGACCCACGCCTGCATGTTCGGCTCGAAATGTTCGGCCAGTTTTTGCAAAGTGTCGCCGGTCAAAAGAGTATTCGCGCGGCGCGCCAGAAAATCGCGCCCATATTCCTGCACATGGCGATGCGGGCTGTCGCATAAGGCGAGCGCGTAATTTTGCTCCTCGTTCGAGCCGCGCGATGCGCTTTCAAAGTACTCCCTTCCCAAAGCAAAAGGCTGTGGCAAACCGCTTTCCATCAAGCGCAACGCGAGGGCGACGTTGATTCCCAAAACCCGCACGCGGCGCAAACCCCACAAGCGAATCGCTTCGCTGGCGTTGGTCGCGGCGGCGATCAAAACTTCATCGCCTTGCGGCAATTTTCCGCTGTGAGTTTCGAGCCAGCGCAACAAAAGCGTTTCCTGACTCGCGCCGAATTTTTGCAAAAGAGGAGTGAAAGCGCCGGGCGCAATTTTCAAAAATGTATTGGCGATTTCCGCGTCGCCCAAAATGCGCGCATCAAGCAAAGCGTCGCGCCCCAGCGCTGCCAGCGCGCCGTCCCAAAACGCGCTGAGAGCCGCGCTGTCGTTTTGCAAAAGTTGAAGAAACTGCTCGCGCGCCGCTTGCCATTGCGTTTCGCCGGCTTCCAAAATGAAACGGATTTTCGCTTCGCCCGATAAAGCATCTAAAACCGCGAGGAAAAACTCGGGTGGAAAGTCTGCGCGCAACGCGGGATTTTTTTGCAGCCAATCGGCGATGGCGGCATTTTCAAAATCGGCGCGACGAAATAATTCTGCGGCGCTTGCGTTCCATTCGCGTGAGAAGAACGTCGGAGAAAGTTCGCGCAAAGCTTCGGGCGGGACGGCAGTTTGCGCCAGCAAATCCCATTGCGCGAGCGAAGGCGATTTCATCCAGTCGCGTAAGACGGCGGCGGAAGGCGAAAAATCACGCGCCGCCGAGCTGTAAAATGCGACCGCGCCAACTCCTGTTTCAAATGGCAAAGTGCTTAAAGCCGGAAAGATTTTCGCCAACTGCTCGCCGATTGCCAGCGGCTCCAAAGCAACTTGCAAAAATCCCCATGAAGCGAAACGGCTGACTTGCGACCACACCATGTAGTAATCGAGTAACCTGCGCGTTTCCTCAACGGAATAATTGGCGCGCCGCCACAATGGAACCGCGACATCGCTGAAGGCGGCGCGATAAACCTCATCGACGTAATACGTTTGAGTCAGCGCATCCCACAAATTGCGCGCTGCTTTTTCTTCCATCGCCGTAGAGGCCAAAAACTGCCATGCGACGCGATTGAGAATTTCTTCCGGCTTCGTCACTAAAACGAGAGCTTCTTTCGTAGTGGGTTTGCGGTTCTGCGCGCCTTCGGAAAAGGCCGCCAAAACCTGCCCGCGCAGCGTTTCGGGCAGGCGCGCGATGTCGTGCAAAAAATGCAAATCGCCGCTTTTGCCTTTGAGCGTCACGCGCTTCAAAATCCAATCTGCGTTCACGCTTTGCTGCAAAAACAATTCGAGGTTTTGAAACAACGTGTTGTCGCCAACTTCATCGCGCAAGCTGGTGCTTAAAAGGCGCGCGGCGACACGCCGTCGTCGCAGCGATTTCTGACTTTGAAGCGAATGGCATAAGGCTACAGCCAGTTCACGCCGCCACTCGGGCGTCGCGCTACCGCTATCTAAAATCGCGTCCACTGATTTTTGAATTTCTCTTCGCGCCCCTGCGCCCGCCGCAATCAACGCCGCACCTAATAACTGCGCGGACAAAGTACTCCCTCCACGCGCAAGGCGAGAGGCGATTTGCCGCGCAGCGAAACTTTGCAAAACCGGCTCGTTGTGCATCAGGAATTTTTGCAAAAGCGCATCGCTTGTTTCCGGCAAAGATTGCTGGTTCGCGCGCAAAACTTTCAAAGCCGTTAAGTTCGCTTGAATCGGCACATCCGTATCGGCCAATAACGCGCGCGCGAAATCGGGATTTTCGTCCCACAAACCGGGCGCGTTTTCTTCGCGCGTTTTTAAAATGAAGCGCGGCTCGGCGATTTGATACGGCCCGCGCCCATGCGCGACTTGACGCCAACGCTTGTTGGAAGAAAACAGCGCGTCGGTTGCGGCCCAGTTCAAAGCGGGAATGACGGCGCGCGTTTTCATTTCGCGCAGCATCGCGTGCAAAAGCGCAAGATACCAATCGGCGCGCTGAGTACTCCCTTTACGCAGCAGGCGGCGCGCGCGGCGTTTCATGTATTGCCAGGTCGCGGCTTGCGGCGCGCCACCGACTAAAAACGGAAAATTGGGATCGCTTATGTCAAAGGAAAAAGTGTCGGAGCGATGGTAGTTTTTGATTTCGACATTCAAGATTTTTTCTTTCAAAGAAATCTTGCGCTCGGAGCCGAGCCATCGGCGCGAATCGAAATCATAAACGCGCGTCGCGGTAGTTTCGCTTGGCGTCGCATGAACCATTTCGAGAGCGCGGCGCAGCAGGCCGGGTTTGTCTTCTTTCAAAACTCGAACCTGCAATCGAAAGCCGGAATAATCCCAGCTTTTGCGCGCGCCGACCGAAAACTCCGCGCCTGCGCCGGTGATGGAAATCGCGTCTTGAATCGCGGGCGTGTCGCTTAATAATTTCAATTGCGGCGCGAGTTCGGGAAAGGGCGCGGCGTCAATGCGGCCCAGCAAAATCCCCAATAATTCAACATCCACTTCACCTCCCGAAAGCGCGCTTTCTTCGGCGAGCTTGAAAAGTTTTTTGAAGAATTTCCAATCGCCGTAATGCAGCGATGTGTTGCGCGCGAAGTCGAGCAGGGCGGCGCGGCTTTGGGAATTTTGGGGCGGGAAATTTTCCAAAAGCGAGGCAATAATGGGCATAGTGTAGGGACACGGCATGTCGTGTCCGAATCAAGATGTGGGGTGCGGACGCGGCAGGCCGTGTCCCTACAAAAACTTGAAGAATCGCCACCGCCGCTTTGGAACGAGGGACGGGCGCAGGTCACTGTAACCCGGCGATGGCGGGGGGCACTACTTAATTGGCGAGCTTGTCTCGCTCAGCGTTGATTAAGTAGTGCCCCCCGCCATCGCCGGGTGAAATTACACCGGCGACCCGTGAAGGAGTGCGAGCGATGAAACGGCTCCGTCGAAACAACGGAGACAAATTGCCGGCGATGGCGATTCTTTCAAGGTGCAAAACAACAACGACATGCGCGAAATTATAAGCGATGTTGCAAGGATGTGTCAACACGTTTTGGAGGCGCGTAGACGCCGTAGAGGGAGTACTCCCTTTGCCGCGCCGCGCGCTGAAATCAGGCCCCTGATTGTGCCATTTGCCAAGCTTGCTCCGCCAGTTTTTTCATCACCAGGCTTTGCTCCCAACGGTCGGAAAATTCGCTTCCATCGGGCAACGTGATCGCATAGCGCGGCGGGCCAAGCTCGCTGGAAAACGGAAACACATCGCCCGGCTGCGCGGCTTGAAGCCAGTTCTTCATTGCCTGTGCCCACAGCGAAACGAAGAATTGCGCGGTTTCGCCAGAGCCGTCGCCGACATCAACTTGAACCTGCTCTCCGTTGGAAATGCGGCCATGCGCGTGGGAAGTTCTTTCTAAAATCGGGCGCATTTTTTCCGCTGCGCCTTCGCCTTCCCAGCCGTAAAATTCGCCGACCACCACAAAGTGCGACAAGTCGGCGGTGAAGGCAATATCGGGCACGGCTTCAAGAAGTTGCAAAGTTTGCGGAATCGTTTCCGTCCAGTTGTTGCGATGCACTTCGACGAAACACGGCAGGCCGTTTTCAGCCGCGATTTTGCAACCTTCGCGCACAATTTCAACAACGTCATGGAAGTTTGTAAACGC
>Ga0136611_10004015_pt1 | contig 10305 bp, 7 predicted proteins | sample AntDrymUQ2232306_2_FD_106645 | JGI IMG/M metagenome (GOLD analysis project Ga0136611, IMG submission 106645) | Polar desert sand microbial communities from Dry Valleys, Antarctica - metaG UQ223 (23.06) | ecosystem: Environmental > Terrestrial > Soil > Desert | place: Antarctica: Dry Valley... | reverse complement strand
GTTCACTGTGCGTTCGGCAAATCGGGTTGACGAACCCGGAGCGTTCTCGTGCAGTATGGGGGTGCGGCCCGAGGAGCGGGCCGCGGCCGATGAGGATGGTCGACGTGCGGATTCTCGCCCGAGCGGATCTGAAAACCGACCGCGCCTGGCAGATCGCCGTGGCCGGCGTCACCGCGCTCATGCTGCTGGCGTTTTACAACGGCGTCTTCGACCTCCTCAAACAGTGGACGAAGGCCGATTACTCGCACGGCTTCCTCGTGCCGCCGTTCGCCGCATACCTCCTCTGGCGCCGCCGGGGGATGATCCCGCAGTCGATCGCCTACCCCGAGCCGTGGGGGCTTGCGTTCTTCGCGGCGGCGGTCGCGCTGACCGTCGGCGCCGAACTGAACTACGGCAAGGAGATCGCCCGCGGGCTGGCGCTCGTCGTCGGCTCCGCCGGGATCGTCACGATGTTCTTCGGCCGCTGGCAAGCGCTCAAGTGGGCTTGGCCGGGGCTGGTCTTCCTGCTGCTGGCCCTGCCGCTGCCGTTCGACGTCGAAGTGCGACTCAGCAACCGGCTGCGGCTGTTCGCGGCGCAGGGGGGCACCTACGTCCTACAGACGCTCGGCTTCCCGACGTACAGCACGGGCACGGTCATCCACATCGGCGAGACGCACTTGGGAGTCGAGGAGGCTTGCTCCGGTCTGAGCATGCTGCTGGCGTTCGTGGCGATGGCCGTGGCCATCGCGTTCCTCTGCCCGCCGTCGCGGCCGAAGTGGGATCGGATCGGCATCGTCGCGAGTTCGATCCCCATCGCGGTGCTCTGCAATATCGGGCGGATCGTCGTCACGGGGCTGGTCTACCACGCGGGCTGGAAGCGGCTCGGCGACTTCGTCGTCCACGACCTCGCCGGCTGGCTGATGATGCCCTTCGCGCTCGCCCTCGTCTGGCTCGAATTCCGATTCATCGACTGGATCCTGCCGCCGGTCGAATACGCGTCGATGGAAGAGATCACGAAGGAATCGCTGACGAAGGCCGCCGAGAAGATCCGGCGCGAAGAAGCGGAGCGGGCCGCGATGCTGGCGGCGTGGAAGGCGAACGTCGCCCCGCCGCCCGGAGGGGCCACCTGATGCCCCGGCGCTTCCTCGATCCGCGCACCTACGCCCTCTTCGCACTCGGGGTCATGGCCTTCACGCTGTACGGCAGCTACGTGCCCTTCCACTACCAGGGCCGGCCCTGGGACGAGGCAGCCGGCGCTTTCCGCTGGGCGATGGAGAACCGGATCGCGCTGGAGTCCCGGTCGGATTGGGCCGCGAACTGCATGCTCGGCATCCCCCTCGGGTTCTTCCTTTTGGCGGCGCTGCGCGTCGATCGCCCGTCGCGGATAGCCGCGATCGGGACGGCCCTGCTCCTGCTGCCCCTCTGCTTCGCGTTTGCGGCGGCGGTGGAATTCGGCCAGCTCTACTTCCCCGCCCGAACCTGCGCGGGATCGGATGTGTGGGCGCAAGGGACGGGATCGACCCTCGGCGCACTCGCGTGGGTGCTCCGCGGTCAGTGGATCACGGACAAAGTCCGGAGCGCATTCGAGGCGCAGGGCGAACGCGGAAACGCGGCCGTGCTGCTGCTCGGCTACTTGGGCTTCGCGATGCTCGTCGAGTTCCTTCCGTTCGACATCACCATCAGCCCGGCGAAGCTTTACCACCGGGCGAAGGATGCGGAGATCACGGCGCTCGTGCCGCTCTCGGAACTCGGCTACCGGCCGGGCCGCACCGAACTCGACGATTGGAAGAAGATCCAGAACTGGCTCGAACTGATCGCCCTGAGCTGGCCGCTCGGGGCGCTGGTCGCACGCTTGCCGGGCCGCTGGCGCATCATCGACGGTTTGCCGCGCGTGTTCGGATCCGCCCTCGCGGTGTCGGCCCTGCTGGAACTCGGTCAACTCGCGGTGGAAGCGCGCCACCCGAGTACGACCGACGCGATCGTGCTGACCTTCGGCATCCTCCTCGGGTCGGCCGCCGCGCTGTCGTTCGCGGATCGCGGCGTGCGCAAGCGCCGCTTGCAGGTGTCACTCGCGCTCGGCGCCATCTGGTTCCTCGTGCTCGCGGTCGTCCACTGGCACCCGTTCGAGTTCCGATCCGCGCTCTTGGGCGGTCGGCTCGCCGATCTCGACTGGATGCCGATGGCGGGCCTCGCGGAAAAGAACTACCTCTGGGCGCTCGACGAGATCCTGTCGAAGTTCATCCTGTTCGTGCCGATCGGCGTGCTGGCGATCTGGGCGAGCAAGACTTCCGCGATCCGTCCGGGCGTACTCGCCCCGGTGCTGCTTTCGGGCACCGTCGCGGCCGCGCTCGAATTCGGCCAAGCGGCGATTCCGAGCCGGTCGGCCAGCCCGACCGACGTGCTCTTCGGGTTCGTCGGCGGCTGGATCGGCGCCGAGGCGACGCGGCGGATCGCGTTCGGGGCGAAGGGCCGGGGATTCGTTTCGCAGCCGCAAGCGGGCCGCGCCGGCGTCCCGCGGCGCGCGGCCGTCCTGCCGGGAGTGCGCGGGGAGTACGATGGATAAGCACCTGATTTTGATGATCCTCTCGACGCTCGTGGGAGTCGTCGGCAGCTTTTTGGGAGGCCCGTTCTTCGGCATCCTGATGTACTACGTCTACGCCGTGGTGCGGCCGCAGTTCGCGTGGAAGCACGAGCTGCCGTCGCTGGAATTCGGCTGGTCGTACATGGTGGCCATGAGCGCGATCCTGGCGACGGTCGTCTTCCGCCTCGGGCTGCTGAAGATGCCCTCCGCCGGACCGACGGTCGGCACGCGGCGACCGATGTGGAACCACATCCATTACGCGGTGCTCGGCTTCGCATGCTGGGTGACGCTGAGCTACTGGTTCGCGATCGACCGCGAAGCCGCGGAGAAGTACTTCGTCGAATACGCGAAGATGTTCGTCATCTTCTTCGTCGCCTGCCTGAGCGTGCAGCGCCTGAGCCAGCTCTGGATCCTGCTCGGCGCGCTCGCCCTGGCGGACGCGTTCGTCGCGGTCGAAGTGAACACCTACTACTTCAAGGACGGCATCCGCATCCTCCATCGCGCGGGCTGGGGCGGGGCCGACAACAACGGGGCCGGCCTGCAACTGGCGATGGGCATCCCCCTCTGCTACTTCCTCTGGGAAGCGACGGAATCCCGGTTCCGCTGGGTCTATCTGATCTCGGCGGCCGTGCTCACGCACGCGGTGCTGCTCTCCGACAGCCGGGGGGCGATGGTCTCGGTCCTCGCCTCGACGCCGCTCCTCTTCTTCTTCAGCCAGCGGAAGAAGGCGCTCGCGATCATCGGGCTGCTCGGGGCGCTGTTCATCGTCGCCTCGGCGGGGCCGGAGGTGCAGGATCGCTTCTTCTCGATCACGAAGCACGAGGCCGACGGCAGCGCGAACTCGCGCAAGACGACGTGGCTGATCGCCATCCGCATGGCCAACGAGAAGCCGTTCCTCGGCTTCGGGCTGCGCGGCTCCAGCGCCTTCACAAAGTCCTACGGGGCCGACATCGAGGGCCGGGTGATCCACAGCCAGTACTTCCAGATCGCCGCCGACATGGGCTGGGTCGGCCTCTTCTGGTTCCTCATGCTGCTCTTCGCCGTCTTTCTCCTGACCTTCCTCGTCTGGAAGCGGACGCGGCACTGGCCGAAGACCGACACGCTGCTGAAAGCGCGGGCCATAGCGGGGGCGCTGCTGGCGTCGCTCGCAATCTACTGCGTGGGTGGCATCTTCCTGTCGCTCGACCACTTCGAACTGCCGTACGCGCTCTTCCTGATCGCCGCGCAGCTCTGGGCGGTCTACCGCAGCGGGGGGCTGGAGGCGATCGTCCGCCGGGAAGCGGAGGCCCAGCCGCACCTGCTCGCCCCTCCGCCGACCCGGATCCGCCGGCCGAGGCACTTGGCGATCCCGGCGCTCGCGCCGCGGGCGCCGCACGGAGGGGCCGCGTGAAGGTGAGCCTGTACACCTTCGTGAAGAACGGCCTGCGGAACGATTTCCACATCGTGCCGATGCTGAAGCACCATCTGCCGTTCGCCGACGAGATCGTCGTCCACGAGGGACAATCGACCGACGGCACTTACGAGGCGATCTCGGCCCTCGACCCGAAGATCCGCGTGTTCCGCTCGGACTGGGACACCAACGCGGGGATGGGCTGGGTGAACGGGTTCAAGGATGCGGCCCGCCGGCGCTGCACCGGCGACTGGTGCGTGATGCTCGACGCCGACGAGTTCATCCCCGAGTGGAGCTTCGACGCGATCCGCACGGCGATGCGTGAGACGGCGAAGCCGACGCTGCCGATGAAGCTCGTGAACTTCTACGGGAACTACCGGGTCTACAACGCGCACCCGGAGGAGTTCCGCTGGCCGGCGCTCAAGGTGAACATCCACCGCAACGTGCCGGAGATCGTGCTGCACGGGGGGGACGCCTCCAGCGTGCGCCACTCCGCCGAGGAGTTCGCTCCGAACCCGGAGGAAGCGGTCTGCGACCTGCACCACTTCGGGCCGGTGCGCCGGCCGGCCGTGATGCGCGAGATGTGGCGGAACATGCGCGGCCGCTTGTACAACGCCCCGCCGCCGCGGTTCCGCGTTCCCTCCTGGGTCTTCCGACTCTTCCCGCACGACTGGAAGGATGCCGACTTCCTCCCGCACCTGCGCGTCTACGACGGGCCGGTGATGCGCACCGTCCTCGACGACCCGGCCGAGTTCACCCGCGATGGGATGCAACTGTACGACTACCTGAAGCGGCGGATGCCGTCGTGAGCGGGCCGCGGCCGATCCGCGTCGGGTTCGTCGTCCATGTCATGCAGGTCGCCGGGGCCGAAGTGCTCGTGCGCGAGACGATCGACCGCCTGGGTTCCCGCATCGAACCGACGGTCTTCTGCCTCGATTCCCTCGGGCCGATCGGCGAAGAATTGCTGAAGCGGGGCGTGCCGGTCGTCGGCTTGAACCGCAAGCCGGGATGGGATTTCTCCGTGAGCCGCCGGCTGGCCCGCGAAGCGACGGCCCGGCGCATCGAAGTGGTGCACGCCCACCAGTACACGCCCTTCTTCTACGCCGCCTTCGCCAAGCCGCTCATCCGGCCGATGCCGAAACTCATCCTCACCGAACACGGCCGGCATTACCCCGATGTCGTGTCGCCGCAGCGCAGGGCGTTCAACCGGTTGATCCTCGACCGCTTCGCGGACGAGGTGAATGCCTGCATCGGCTTCAGCGCGCGGGCGCTGAGCCGCGTCGATGGGTTCCGCGGCAACCGCATCGGCGTGATCGAAAACGGGATCGCGGTCGAGGACTACGGCCCGGCCCCCGACCGCGCGGCGCTCCGAATTTCGCTCGGACTCGATCCCGCGAAGCGGTACCTCGCCCACGTCGCCCGGCACCATCCCGTGAAGGATCAGGCGATGCTGCTCCGCGGCTTCGCGTTTGCGGCTCTTCCCGATGTCGAACTCCTGATGGTCGGCGACGGCCCCCTCCGGAACGAGTTGGAAGCGCTGGCCCGCGAGGTGGGCATCGCGGAGCGCGTGCGCTTCCTCGGCATCCGCAGCGATGTCGCCGATGTGCTGCGCGCTTCCGATGCCTTCGCGCTCACGTCGGTTTCGGAAGCGGCGTCGCTGACGCTCCTCGAAGCGATGGCGACGGGATTGCCAGTCGTGGTCACGGTTGTCGGCGGCAACCCGGAGATCGTGCGCAGCGGGCTAGATGGTTTGCTCGTGCCGCGCGGCGATGCGGCGGCGTGCGGAGCGGCCCTCGTTCGGATGTTCACGGAGCGGGGATTGATTGAGAGACTCGGAGCGAATGCGCGGGAACGGGTGCGCGAGAATTACCGGATCGAGCGGACGGTGGAAGCGTACTACCGGATGTACCGCAGGTCACGCTCTGCGTGACACCGGGATGAAATCGGCTTCGGTGATTGCGCAGGTTGTGTCACGCGGAGCGTGACCTACGAAAGCGGATCACTTCCCCCGGATCTGCGCTTTCAGCACATGCACCAGCCGGCTCTCGATCTTCCCGTGGGCTTTATCGATCTCCTTATCCGTCAGCGTTTTTTCCTGCGGCTGGTAAGTCAGTGCGAAGGCGAGGCTCTTCGTCCCGGACGGAATGCTGTCGCCGCGGTACACGTCGAACAGCACGGCACCCGTCAGCAACTCGCCGCCGGCGGCCTTCAGCTCCGCCAGCACGCGATCCATCGGGACGTCGTCGGGGACGATCACCGCGACATCGCGCTTCGCGGCGGGCAGGGTGTTGAACGGCTTGTACGGATAGCGCTCCGGCACGGCCGCGAGGAGCGCGTCCGCGTCGATGTCGGCGACCAGGAGGGCCCGATTCGCGAGGCCGAAGGCCTTCGCCACTTTCGGGTGGAGTTCGCCGAAGCGGACGAGCGTCGTCCCGTTCAGCGTCGCCACCGCCGCGCGACCGGGGTGGAGGAACGGCACGTCCTTCGCCGGTTCGAACTTCGGCGTCGGCAAGTGCATCTCGGCGGCGAGGCTTTCGACGATCCCCTTCAGGTCGAAGAAGTCGAACGCGGCCGTTGCGACGCCCTGCGGATCGTCCCACGCTGCCTCGGTGCGGCGACCACAGAGGACGATCGCGAGCCGGCGCGGTTCGGCGGGCAGTTCGCTCCCCTTCGGCTCGAAGACGGAACCGAGTTCGAAGAGGGCAAAGCTCTCCGAGGCCGCGAGATTGCGGGCTGCGACTTCGAGCAGCCCCGGCAGCAGGGATCGCCGTAGCACGGAGCGCTCGGGCGAAATCGGATTCATCAGCGTTACGCATTCCGGGGCGGCAACGCCGGCCGGGTCGAGTTTGCGTTCGAGGTCGGCGGAGCTGAACGCGTAAGTGATGCACTCCGTCAGCCCGAGATCGACGAGGCGATCCTGCAATTTCTGTTCGAGGTCGAGGGCGCGGTTGCCAGCGGGCGCGGGCATCTCCAAGGCGAGAAGGCGTTCGGGAAGGCGGTCGTAGCCGCCGATGCGGGCGAGGTCTTCGATGAGGTCGGCGGGCCCGCTCTGGATGTCGATGCGGTTCGCCGGCGGTGTGACCGACCAACCCCAGATCGTCGATTCCAGCTTGAAATCGAGGGCGATCAGTACGCGTTCGACTTCGCCGTCGGGCATCGCCGCGCCGAGGAGCCGCTCGATCTCGCTGCGGTTCAAAGCGATCGGCTCCGCCGGCATCGGATTCGGATAGACATCGACGCGGCCCGCGCGGACGGTGCCGCCGGCGAACTGCCGGAGGAGTTTCCCGGCGCGTTCCGCGGCGAACGCGGCCGTGTCGGGGTGGAGGCCCTTGCTGAAGCGCGTACTCGCTTCGCTGAAGAGGTTGAACTGACGGGCGGTCTTGCGGACGCTGACGAAATCGAACTGCGCCGATTCGAGCAGCAGCGTCTTCGTGGTCGCGGTCACTTCCGTGTCGCGACCGCCCATGACGCCGGCGAGGGCGATGGGGCCGAGCGCATCGGCGATCACCAAATTGTCGGGCGAAAGCGTCCGTTCGACTCCGTCGAGGGTGACGAGTTTCTCCCCGGCTCGGGCGGGGCGCACGGCGATGGCGGGCGCTAGGCCGCCGGCGCGCTTCACCAGCACGTCGAAGTCGAAGGCGTGCAGAGGTTGGCCGGTTTCGAGCATCACGTAGTTCGTGATGTCCACGACGCCGTTGATCGGCCGCATCCCGGCGGCTTGCAGGCGCGAGCGCATCCAGCGCGGAGCGGGCCCGACTTTCACATCGTCGATGATCAGCGCGATGTAGCGCGCCGAGAGTTTGTCGTTCTCGATCGACACGGTCACGAGTCCGTCGATCGTCTTTCCGCCCGTCGCGAACGTCGCATCGGGCAGGCGCACACCCGCGCCGGTGAGGGCGGCGACTTCGCGGGCGATCCCCAGCAAGCCGAGGCAGCGGGCCATGTTCGGCAGCACGTCGAGTTCGACGATCACATCCCCGAGGAGATCCTGTACCGGGGTTCCCGGTTCGGCGTCGCCGTCGTCGAGGAGGATGATGCCGTCGTGATCCTCGGCGATGCCGAGCTCGAAGTTCGACATGCACATGGCATCGTTCATGATGCCGCGGAGCGCCTTCGGTTCGAGGGTGAAGGTCGCCTTCTTACCGTCCTTGTCCGTGTAGAAATAGCGGGTGCCGCGGAGGCCGAGCACGACCTTCATCCCCGATTCGCCGGGGGCGATGTTCGGCGCGCCGGTTACGACGGTCTTCGGTTCCGGCTGGCCGTACTCGACCGTGACGAGCTTGAGCTTGTCGGCGTCCGGGTGCTTCTCGATCTTCAGCACGCGGGCCACGACGACCCGCTCGCGTTCCCAGACCAGCCCCGCATCCTCCGGCTTCACGCGCAGGCCGTCGGGAACCGGCACTCCGACCGCGCGCACGGACGCCGACTCCAGCCCCGCGAGCGTGAGGCGTTCGACGAGTTCGGCGGCCGACGCGGGCAGATCGACGTAGTCGCGGAGCCACGAGAGCGGGACGAGCATGGAATCATCCGGATGGAAGGATGCCCTCATGCTAGAAGCGGAGCGCGGCAAAGTCATCCGGGCGGGCGTGGCCCGGGCACTGCGGTTCCGCTTGACAGTCCGATCCTGCGGAGATACGCAGGCGGTATGATCCAGCACGCAGATCGCCCGCTCGGAAGTGACGGGTCGGGAGAAGACATCATGGACGGAGTCGGCCAAACGCCGGGCGGAGCATCGGTCGCGGTATTCCCCGAGCCGGTGACCGTCCCGGCAGCAGACGTCCCCGGGGGATCGCAATCGCCGCGCCGGCTGCGGATCTTCGGCGCTCTGGCTTTCGCGACCACGGCCCTGCTCTGCATCGCGATCCCCGTTCAAAAACTGCACCTTTTGAAGGCCGATCTCTCCGTGCCGCTCGCGTACGGCCACGACAGCTTTCCCATCCTCTGCTGGGTGAAGAACGTGACCGTCACCGGATGGTGGATGTCCTCGGATCGGTGCGGCGCGCCGTACGGCCAGGAGATGTACGATTTCCCCACGAACCCCACGATTCACGTCGCCCTGCTCCGGGCGATGCTTCCGCTGTCGCACGATCCGGCGGTCCTCGTCAACGTCTACTTCCTGCTCAGCTTTCCGCTGATCGGCCTCGCGGCGCACGCCGCGCTGCGCTCGATGCGCATCACGCACCTCTACTCGATCCTGGGCGGGGTGCTCTACGCGTGCCAGCACTTCCACTTCTGGTGCGGCGAAAATCACCTGTTCCTCTCGACGTATTTCCTCCTGCCGCTCGTGACGATGGTGATGGTCTGGATCCACCGCGGCGAGCAGTTGCTGATCCGGAGAGATGAGGACGGACGCTTGAAGTGGAACCTCCGGAATCGCCGCAGCGTCGCCGCCGTGTTGATCGTGGCCGCGGAAGGGTGCGATTTCCCCTACTTCAGCCTGTTCGCGGGGTTCTTCCTCCTGATCGCGGGGCTGACCTCCTTCGCCCTGCACCGCGATCGCGCGGTGCTGGCCCGCGCCGCCATCCTTCTCGCGATCCTCGTGGCGTCCTTCTCGATCAGCCTGTCCCCGAACTTGCTCTACTTCTACCGGCACGGCACCAACCCGGATCCGACGCACATGTCCCATCACCCCTGGGCCGACGGCGAAGAGTACTCGCTCAAGCCGATCCAATTGCTGCTCCCCCCGCCGAAGCACCCGATCCCGGCGCTGGAGCGGATCCGCGCGAAATACTATGCCGGGACGAAATTGCCGAGCGGGGCCGACGCGATGGCCATGGGGGCGCTGGCGTCGCTCGGGTTCCTCGCGATGCTCGTCTGCGTCCCCCTCTGCTCGCGCAGCCGGACGGAGCGCGGCCGGCTCTATCACCTGCTCGGCGTCCTCCTGGTCGCGGGGATCATCTTCTGCACGGCGGGCGGCATCGGCACGATGTTCAACCTGCTCTCGCTGACGCTGATCCGCTGCTACTTCCGCGCCTGCATCTTCTTGGCCTTCTTCTCGCTCGCCGGGTTCTGCGGCCTGTTCGACGGCGTCTACCGGCGCTATTTCGGCGACTCTCGGATCGGCTTCGGGCTGGGCGTCCTCGCCATCGCCGGCCTCATGTTCCTCGGCACCAGCGACCAAATGGGAGAGGGGCACCTCGAGCCGTTCGAGACCGTCCGCGCCGAGCACGATAGCGACCGGGAGTTCGTCTTCCGCGTCGAGGATTCCATGCCCCCCGGAGCGATGATCTACCAGTACCCCTACATCGCGTTCGGCTCGTACACGAACGCTCAAGGGGGGATGCTGCCGTACAGCCATTTCCGCGGCTACATCCACTCGCGGACGTCGAAGTGGAGCTTCGGGGGCATGTACGGG
>Ga0136611_10004014_pt1 | contig 10310 bp, 12 predicted proteins | sample AntDrymUQ2232306_2_FD_106645 | JGI IMG/M metagenome (GOLD analysis project Ga0136611, IMG submission 106645) | Polar desert sand microbial communities from Dry Valleys, Antarctica - metaG UQ223 (23.06) | ecosystem: Environmental > Terrestrial > Soil > Desert | place: Antarctica: Dry Valley... | reverse complement strand
CAGTTAACTCCTGTCAAGGGTATACCAGGCGTCTACAATCTCCAGATTACAATCCAGCAGGAGGCTTCCTCTCCTGTGCCATACGCTAAATTCATCGATTTCCTCAGCCGGCTCGAGCAAAACCGCCGCACTGCCCACGTAACCGGCATTGTACTGCAGCCATCCCCTAAAGACCGCACCATGGTGTCATTCACATTAACCGTAGACGAGTTCATAAAGCCATGAAGCTAAATCCAAAAGCCATCAAAGACTCGATACGCGTTCTTTTAGCCAAATTACATAAGTACAGCGTCGTATTGTTCTTAATTTTCATAGTCGGCATTTACGGGTTTCTGGTATGGCAAATTATGAGCCTCGACAAAGCCGAACCTGATCAAAGTGCTGTCAGCGCGAAACTAAAAACTGCCGGCGTTCCACGGATTGATCCTGACGTCCTGAACAAAATCCAGCAGTTGCAGGACAATAGTGTCGAAGTACAGACATTATTCGACCAAGCCCGTAGTAACCCATTCCAGGAATAATTTCTGACGTTGGACGAGATCAGTCTTCGCCGCTTACCGGTCGGCCGTTTTTGAATGCTTCAACTGCATTGTTCAGCAGTGCAATTTGGCTCTGCGGGCTGCTGGCATAGTTGAACCGATAAGTAGTTTCGTCACCTTGCGTCGACAAGCGGAGCATCCCGTAATTCAAAAGGTGAGGAATAATTCCGTCCTGGGTATAGCTAGCATCTTCGACGTTCGACAGGCTGACAGTTTGCTCGCGCTTAGAAAACAAACTCGTTTGGATCTGTTGGATGACACTTTCATTTGTCAGGAAAAATCTGTTGGCATTATAGATCATCGTACCAATTGCCGCGAAGATAAGTGTGAGAATACTAATGAGAATAACCGGAATAGCCAGGATGGCAATCGGTAAAGCAGGAGTCGCTGGAGACGCCGAGTCGAGACCGGACGATAACGTTCCAGAGCCTAACACTACCATTATGATCAACAATACGATTATGACTGTTCCTGCGCCTGCCCAAATCGACAGCAAGCCGACAGGGTGGCGGCGAATCGCGCTAATGATAAACTCGCCTTCACTCAGATTGAGTCCAGGATATTTTCGCTTGGATTCTTCGTGTTTCTGTAATGTGGCCGGACTGATCTCGGGCTTAGTTGGATCATGCGGGCGTGCCATATAGACAACTTGAGGCTGGTTAGACTGCTGTTGATCTGGGCCGCTCTGGCTATATTCGGGTGGCCGCTGTTGGCCATTCTGGTTCTGGTCAGGCGATGCCTGTTGTTCCGGAGGATTTTGGTTCGGTGTATTTTGTGGATTCATACAGACATTATAGCAATTCCAGCAATAAAAATGGTTGTCAATCTTCGGGGTGTTCGTTTACAGGTTTGCGCCCAAGATGACGATACGCCTTCGGGGTAACTTTGCGGCCACGCGGCGTCCGTTCTAGGAGACCAATCTGCATAAGATATGGCTCAATAAAGTCCTCTATAGTGGAGCGCTCTTCGGCCGTTAGGGCAGCGATAGTTTCGACACCGACCGGCCCGCCGTTGTAGTTCTCTATCACCGCCAGCAATAATACCCTGTCGGCCGGATCGAGACCCAACTCATCGACATCGAGCAGGATCAAGGCATCCCGGCTGACACTCGCGTCAATGATTCCGTCACCGTTTACATCAGCATAATCCCGCACACGTTTCAGTAACCTGTTAGCTATACGTGGAGTCAGGCGCGAACGCTTGGCAAGCTCCTGGGCGGCAGCCTGGTGGATTTTGACATTCAATATGTCAGCTGTCCGCTCGATTATCTGTCCTATCTGGTCATGATTATAAAATTCAAGGCGATGGATAATACCAAAGCGGTCCCGCAGCGGCGCTGATAAAGCACCCGTCCTGGTCGTGGCTCCAATCAGTGTAAATTTCGGCACGTCCAGCCGTAAGCTGCGGGCCGACGGACCTTTGCCAATCATGATATCGAGCTTGAAATCTTCCATGGCGCTATACAACACTTCTTCGACCGTGCGGTGCAAGCGGTGGATTTCATCAATGAATAAAATATCGCCGTCCTGGAGGTTGGTGAGCAAGCTCGCTAGGTCGCCCGCCCGCTCGATCGCCGGGCCACTGGTTATACGGATCTGGGCACCCATTTCGTTGGCTATGACGCTGGCCATTGTTGTCTTGCCAAGCCCGGGCGGGCCGTACAAGAGAATATGGTCAAGCGGTTCACCGCGCTTCTTGGCGGCCGCTATGGACAGCTGTAGGTTCTGCTTTAACCGGTCTTGACCGATATAATTTTCGAAATCTTTCGGGCGAAGCGTGTTTTCGAGCTCCTGCTCTACCGGGTCGGCTGCGACCTCGTCATTCAAACCGGTGTTTACGATACGGTCAATCATATTTAGAATTTACCCGTTAATGCCATTTTAATACGATTCTCGACTGACAGAGAAGCGTCGACTGATTGCAGCGCGACTGCGGCATCCTGGGGCGAATAGCCCAGGCTGACGAGTGCCTCGACGGCCTCGTCGCGCATCAGCATGCCATCGCCCTGCAATATGCCAGTCGTGCTCAAATCAACGCCTTCCAGTCCAACTTTGTCTTTAAGTTCTACAACTATCTGTTCCGCAGCTCGCTTGCCGACGCCTTTGGCAGTTTGCAGTTGTTTTACATTACCGCCAGCAATTGCGGTCCGAACATCATTGGCCGTGCCGATGTCGAGTACTGCCATCGCGACCTTAGGCCCGACGTTTTTAACGCTCAGTAATTGCTCGAACAAACGCTTGTCATCTAGGATCATAAACCCGAACAAGTCATACGTATCCTCTTTAATATTTTCGTAAATATATAGTTTTGACTTTGACCCCGTCGTTATACGACTCAAATCGTTCGTAGTAACCAGCACTCCATAGCCGATTCCAGCTATATCAACAACAACCGTCGAGCCGATTCTCTCAGTGATAATTCCCGTTAATGTCGCAATCATTACCTCTATTGTACTACGCGCGCAGCTAACTCATCTATTTGGGCGCTTATCGCATCGGGTATATACTAATAGTTAAACTATATAAGGAAAACAATGCAAAAACGCGAAATCTGGAAAGTCATATTATTTGGACTCATAACATTTAGTATTTATGATATTTACTGGTTGATTATGACGCGCCGCGAGATGGTTCAAAAGGGAGAAACTATTCCGTCTGTCTGGCTATTGTTTGCACCACTGCTAGGATTGCTGTCCGTAGTAATCTTTTATCTAACACTTGCTTTAGGTGGTCGGGGGACGTTAGAATCTTTTGACACAGTGGCTACAATACTCATGTTCATATCCGTGTTTTCCCTCTTCCCAGTCTGGATTTACTGGACCTATAAATATTCCAAAGCTGTAGAACATGTAACTAATGGCCAGACCAGCTTCAACACATCGTTTTGGCTAGCAATGCTATTGTACATCTTTGGTCTAAATTTCCTATGGCCCGGACTGATCCAGGATGGCTTCAACAAAGTCTCTGACAATGGTACGCCACCTAATACGCCGGCTCCGTATCAGCCGCCCTACCAACCGCTTACCTAAGCTTCATCTGCATACTTTGGCAAATGGCTGCTGCCAGCGCGTCGGCCGCATCGTCGGGCTTCGGTACTTCTTTGAGTTTAAGTATGATCCGTACCATTTCCTGCATCTGTTTCTTATCGGCGCTGCCATAGCCCGTAATCGCCTGCTTGATTTGCAATGGTGTGTACTCGAATATCGATAATCCTGCCTGCTTTCCGCATAATATCAGTACACCGCGGGCCTGCGATACAGTCATAGCCGTCGTAACATTCCTCGCGAAGAACAACTTTTCAACCGACATGGCAGTTGGTTTCGTGTCTTTGATAATTTCAGTAATCTCATCGTAAATCGTCAGCAGCCTGACGGCGACGTCTTCGTGGACCGGTGTCCGGATAACCCCGGCATCAACTAACACAGGCTGGGTTTTGATGATATCTATAACGCCGAAGCCGACTATGCCGGTGCCCGGATCTATCCCTATAATGCGCATGGTTATAGTATAGTATGCCTTAATGATTAATGGCGCACCCGAATCATCAAATCTCGCTCACGATATGCAGTTTTTTAGTAAGTCTGAGTATTTCGATGAGCTCAACAGGCGTGTACAGTTAGCTGGATCAGGATCGCAGATCCTCCTGATGAGCATGTCGTTTGATCCAAGCGAACAACGGATAGCAGAAGTCATGACTAACCTCGAGCAGGCTGCCGCGCGGGGCGCATCCGTCACATTTGGTGTCGATGCCTATAGTTTCCTTATAGATGAGAATCAAGCGGGACCACTCTTTTTGCATACCTCGATGCCTGCGGAATTGGGTGCTCCGTTCAGCCAGAAGTTAGCCTGGCTAGACAAGCTCAACCAATATCCTAACTCCAGAGCTATAATACTTAACAAACCGCAGAGAAAGTACAGTCTTTGGATAGCTGGACGATCGCATATCAAAGCGGCTGTAATAGATGACTATTCATTGATTGGTGGAGCAAACCTGGACGAGCCGGATCTATTGGATATGATGGCCGGCGTGCAAAACCAGGGTTTTGCCGACGAGCTGTATGGTACTCTGGGCAAATTTATCGAAACTAAGGTGGCTGGCGACGTTACCCAGCAATCCGACCAGACCATAGCTATTGATACTAATAGCCGTATACTCATCGACGCCGGGGTCCGAAATAAATCAATAATTTATGATGCCGGCTTGCGGCTCATTGACGCTGCGCAGGACTGGCTGGTAATTACGTGTCAGTACTTCCCGAACGCCAGAACTGCCCAGCACCTCCTGCAAGCAAAAGAGCGCAATGTAAACGTAGAAATCCTGTATTCTCCACCTGAAAAACATGGACTTGTTGGAGGACTTGGCCAGCAAGCCAGTGTGTTACTCGAACGAACCCGATTACCCGCCAACATGTTCGACAACCAGCTTTCAGCTGAACTGCCGAAGCTACATGCCAAGCTGATCGCCTGCGAGCAGGGCATGATAACCGGTAGCCACAATTTCGTCGAAGCAGGCGTCAAACTCGGAACTGCCGAAATCGCCATACAGATAGACAATGGTGATCTAGCCCGCATCGCGGCTGGCAAAATCAAATCAATCATCGCTAGCCAATCCCGATTGCACAGCGAGAGCAATAGTTAGCAATGCCGAATTAGATTTCGAGAAGATTTTCGGGAATATCAAAGTTCACGTAAGTATTACTGACGTCATCGAGTGATTCGAGCGCGTCCATCAGGCGCATGATTTTACCAGCAGTTGCGGCGTCTGTTACTCCAACAGTAGTATTCGGTACATAGGTCAGTTCAGCCTCTGTGATCTCGAGCCCGGCAGCCTTCAAGGCATCTCGAACTTTGGCGAAGTCAGTAGCTGCTGTATAGACAATCGACTCATCCTGGCCGTCATGGGTGTCTTCCTGCATGTCTTCGGCTCCGGCTTCGATAACTTGCAGCAATAAGTCGTCGGCGTGGATACCGTTATTACGGATACGAATAATTCCTTTTCGGTCGAACTGGAAAGCAACAGCACCCTTCTCTGCGATATTACCGCCATGCTTACTAAAAGCCAACCGTACTTCGGGATAGGTGCGGTTAAGATTATCGGTTGCGCATTCTGCCAATATAGCGACGCCGCCCGGTCCGTAACCTTCGTAGAGCACTTCTTGGAGTTGGGCGGCAGATTTATCTTTGACGCGGTCAATCGCCCTTTGGATGTTGGCGCCCGGCATGTTTGCTGCCTTGGCTTTGTCTATAGCCAGACGCAGTGAGAAGTTGGTATCCGGATCAGTGCCAGCGCGGGCGGTCATCGCCAGTAAGTTGCCCAGCCTCGTAAACACCGCTCCACGCACCGCGTCTTTGACACCCTTCTCCCGCTTGATTGTTGACCACTTGGAATGTCCGGACATTATGTACTCCTATTCGAAGCGTTAGCCTGCTGGGTTTTGAAGCTTGGTGCCAACAGCGTATTCTCTTCTTTGATTGCTCTTATTATATCAGGATTTTTACGCAGTCGGGAGTAGAGCAGTAGGTTGATGCCGATTACGACAGCGAACATAGCAATCATTCCAGTTGCCGATATGTATACATTTTCACGAAAAACGTGTGGAATACTCGCCAGGATGTGCGCCATGTCCAGCATATACGTCAAAATAATGACGCCTGGCCAGGCGAACCAGCCGGCAATCGGCGTCAGTAGCATTCCAGCCAGGCCGGCTATAACCGACAACAGCATAGCCAGCGGCACGAAGGCCGCCACCAGCACATTTGCTACCAGACTGACAGCAGACAATTGTCCGAATATATAGAGCACGAGCGGCAAGGTCATAACTTCGGCACACAAGCTTTCCAGCGCGATACCGACTATTACCGATTCCCTCAGCCTGCTGTTTTTCCATTTCAGCCGGACTTGCGGCGCTAGGATCATTACGCCGTAGAATGCCAGGAACGATAAATACCAGCCGATGTCACCCCAAAGGTAGAGTGGATTCGCGTAGGCGGTAATGATAGCGGCTAACAAAATCAGTACCAGCGGCTTAAAATTGCGGCCGTAATACCAGCAGGCAATACTCATAGCGCTGACAATCGACGCCCTTACGATTGATGCGCTGGCGCCAGTAATCAATAAAAAGACACTGATTAATGTAATTGCGACCGCTAAAGTCTGGAATTTGGATCGGTTGCCGAGCAGCTTGAGGCAAGCCCGTAATATGATTGTCAGGTTATACCCAGACACGGCAATAATATGCACCAGCCCGACCATCACCAGATCATCATAGACGCTATCCGGCAGAGTTGCCTTCTGGCCGATCAACAGCCCCATAGCAAACGATGCGGCCGGCTCCGGCAAAGCCGATTGCGCGCCGGCCGCAAACTTGTGCCGGAAGGTATCAATGGTGGTAGGCTTCGAGCCGACGACGCTCAGTCGAGCGAAACTCATGTAGCCCTGCCGCGAACCCAGGCCTTTGCGGAGTTTGCCTTCAACCTGGACGATGTCACCGCGGTAGACTGCGTTGACACCAAAGCCGCTGACACCGATTTTACCAACCAGCGGTATACCTTCTCCATCTACCTGACCGCCACTCAGATCAAATGTTAACTGCGCTTGCTTGCCGTATCCGGCATCATCAACGGCTTTGCCTACCAAAACTATTTTCTGGTTATATAAATCGTCGTAATCTGCCAACCTGTTCATATAAAATGTTCCGCGGTAGCCGCCGACGCACAGCCCAAAGAGTATAACGGCCAGCAAACAGGCAGTCCGCTGGCCACGCATACTACCGACCAGCAAAGCAGCGCTTACAATCAAGAGAACTACATCAAAATTCGTATAACGCGCCATTCCAAGCCCACCGAGCAGAGCCATGCAGAATACAGCCACCAGAGTCGTCCGCCGAAAGCGGCAGCCCAGCAACTGTTTCATATCCTAGGATAATAGCAATAAGGAAGCCTTATGCAAGCTCAAGCAACATATAATCTTACTTACTGGACTCGTCGGTAAAGCGCGGCGTGCCATGACAGATCAATGGGAATGTCGCTGAATGGGAACGTCGTGTTGAGCGATGGGTCGAACGGTGTGCCAGGACTGGTAGAAACATATATGTTTTTCCCGGAGACGCCGCCAAAACTTGGATTACCGCCAAATTTAGATTTATCAAAACACAGCCCGTTAATCGACAGGAAGTACATATTTGGTGCCGTGATAGTACCATTACCGATATATACCGCTCCGCCGAGCGGACAGACGCTGGCTTTTGACGCCGGGTCAGCACCATAGACAATCAATACAATCGGCCCGCTACCTGTTGCAGTTGAGACACCGTCGAAGTTTACGGTGCCTTCTACAAAAATATACTTCGTTGTCGCAGTTGGATTATTAAATACTGGCGTGCAAGCGGCGGCAGCGCACATGTTAGCCCGCAGGTGCACATTGTCAGTAATATTGTACTGTGCAGTTCCGAGTTCAAGGCTCCCACCTGCGCCACACGACGTACTGACATTACTGGCAGAGTCCGGGTAGTGCGTCTTTTTGGTATTACCTGTCGAAGGAATGGTACGGGGTGACGCGCCGTTCGTCCAATCATTACAGCCACCCGCAGAGTTCTGGTAAGTGTTGTCCATATACTGTGACCAAGGAATATACGTCGACTGTATCTTTCCTATCGTGTTCAGGTTAGCTTGAACATCGAAATCAGCATTTGTCGTGTTGCCGGGCGGTGTTACGCAGTTGCTATAAGCTGTCTTGATGAGTGTCTTGGTTTGACCTGGCGTGTTGAACGATGCCGGCTTGACCAGATTCCCCGTGCCACCAATCGAACAGTTGGTAGCTCCTGAATTTCTGCCGGCTACGGTAATGGTTTCGGTAATAAGATTGGTTGTGTTTTTGTTCATATTTATATAGCCGTTAACATACAAATCCCTAGCGTATATATCTTTGACACTACTGGCAATTTCTATGATGTTGCGGCTTAGCATACCGGCTACAGCAATAGACGACGAAGTTCGCTGGGCTACAACTTCAACCTTATAGGTGAACTTCGGCGTAGTAGCAGTAGCCGGCTGATAGACTTTGCCGACAGCGTTAATCACCTTCTCGCTGGCCGTCGAACCGGCAGTAACCGTCGAGCTGAAGGTTGATTTGTACTGGGCATTGATCATGATGGTCGTTTCTGATCCACCGGTGCCGGCATACGCCGCCGCAGGATCGGCGTTTAGGTAGGCGATCGCAGCATCGGCGCCGGATTCAGCAGCGTACTGGGCCTGCAGAAATACTATGCGGCCCTTAGCACGCGTCAGGTTAGAATTCGCCAGGACAATAAGCGACGAGACTACCGTAAACAAAAATATGCTGACGATAAACATTGATATAATTAATGACCCCCGCTGTTCTACAGCAGGGCGTTTTGTACGACCGAGGCTTACGCAGTTACGCATTCCGCAGAGCCACCCTTATAATCGTACTATTGCTTGTGGCCTCCGTTTTCTGGAGGAACGGCTTCTTGACAATATTTAGGTTGAATTCGACTACTTCCACGGCTGTAAAGTCCGGGCCAAGGAACGTACTGGTCGCACTATCGTAAATAGACGTATAATCCATTTGTGCGCCGGTACGCGAGAAGTACCGCATATCAATCGAGCTGAGGTCGGTCGCGATAATCTTGTCAGGAGGACACGTCGTAGTGGCGACCGCAACCGGGCAACTGGTTTTGTTTTTATTTCCAGTTGCACCCGGATTTGCAAGCGTCCGCTGCCGAAGCGATTTGGTAGTGCCATCCAAGTAAAATACGAATTCGTCTTCATACGGCTGGACCCCATTCATGATGATAGCTCCCGAGACATCAACGCTTGGCTTGCGAAAATAGATAAGCGGCGTCGTCGTGCCGGTAGCACCAACCGGCTTATTGCCCGGGATTGCATGTATAGGAATCCAGTTTTCCCCGGATGGGATACTGGCGTCAGGGTTGTTGGTATTACCGTCAGCAATACTATTCTGGATTATCAGCCCGCTGGAGGGACCAATAGCGCCGCGGATAAAATCCCCGGCGTTCAGGCGGGTCGTAAGCGTTTCGAGGTCAGCCTGCAGCAAGTATCCATAGCGCCAATATCCAATCGTAAAGTTCATGATTATCGTCGTAAACAGGCCTATCATTACAATCACGACCAGTAATTCGACAATTGTAATTCCCCTCTGTCCGGTATGTCCGGCGCGCATAATTTTCATTGCTGGCCAATTCCATTCCTAGTAATTAGCAGCCTGAGTTCTAACTGAGGAGCGGTGCTATTCTGGTAGCCGACCTTGATATTTACGACTTTCGAATCCGGCACCGTACTAAGCGGGTCAGCGACAGGTAGTGCCGCGGTGCCGGTGACCGTCAGCGTTGGAGCATATGATATCACCTTGCCGCTGCCACCTTCCGCCAGGAACGAGTTGTTAGGGTAACAGTTGGTGGCACTCGTAACCGAGTCATATTCCAAGGCCCGGTCGATTTCTGGACAGGCGCTGAGCACCGCATAAATTTCGTTTAACTCCTTCGAAACAGTATAAGACTTGCGGACAGCGTCGTAAGCCTGCGACAGCGAATATACCAACATCGGCATCAAGGCGCATGCCAAAAGAATTTCAATAATAGTAAAGCCGGATTGATTTGAAGCTCTGAAGCGTACGGACATGTCTAGCCTACATTATAAGGCATAAGTAGTTTAACCGTTGCCATTCTCCCCCACACTTGCCTAACAGTTTGACATTTCGCTGAAAATACGGATAATGTAAGGAGTTAATTTG
>Ga0136611_10004013_pt1 | contig 10311 bp, 3 predicted proteins | sample AntDrymUQ2232306_2_FD_106645 | JGI IMG/M metagenome (GOLD analysis project Ga0136611, IMG submission 106645) | Polar desert sand microbial communities from Dry Valleys, Antarctica - metaG UQ223 (23.06) | ecosystem: Environmental > Terrestrial > Soil > Desert | place: Antarctica: Dry Valley... | reverse complement strand
CCGCGAACGCAAATTATCGGAACGGAAAATCAGCGAGAGTTGCGAGTGGCTGCACGCCATTTTTGAGGCTTCCCAAGACGGTTTTCTAGTCGAAGACGGTGGCAGAATCGTCTTCACAAACAAATCTTTCGCGCAGATACTCGGCTACGACGCGCCCGAAGAATTATACGATACGGCTTTTGCCGAGATATTATCGCCGGACGAAATCGAGCGAATGACCGGATACGGCGAAGCGCGCCTGCGCGGAGAATCACCGCCGTCCGTTTACGAATTCAAAGGCAAACGGAAAAACGGCGGGTTGATTGATTTGGAAGCATCTATTTCGATTTCGGTAATTGCCGGCAAAACATATACTATCGCCGCCGTCCGCGATCTGACCGGACGCAAACGCGCCGACCGTTTGATTAAGGAAAGCGAACAGCGTTTTCGTCTGCTCGGCGAAAAAATTCTTCATCAAGTCTGGACGGCAAATCCTGACGGCACGCTCGATTACGTTAACGCCCGCACGCTCGAATACTCAGGATTAACCAAAGAACAGGCACTTCGGAAAGTTTGGCAGGATGCCGTGCATCCCGACGATTTGCCCGTCTGCGCCGACCGCTGGGAAAAATCGCTTGTGACGGGCGATTATTATGAAGCCGAGTTTCGGATGCGGGACGCAAACGGTATTTACCGATGGCATTTGGGACGGGCGACCGCCGGGCGCGACGCGGACGGCAAAATTAACAAATGGTTCGGGACGAACACGGACATCAACGACCAAAAACTGGCGGAAGAATCGCTTCGCAAAAGTGAAGAGCGATTTCAGCTTGCCGCCCGCGCGACCAATGACGTGCTGTGGGATTGGGATATTTTAACCGACGAGATTTGGCTGAATGAAAGCATCCAGACAGTCTTCGGCTATTCATTGGATGAAGTGGAAGACCGATTTGAATTGTGGCGGAGCGGGATTCACCCGGAGGATACCGAAGCGATTCAGCAGAGTATCTACCGATTTTTAGACGGCGACGAACAAGTTTGGACGGGCGAGTATCGTTACGCCCGCGCCGACGGCGTATACGCTGCCGTGATTGACCGCCGGATTCTCCTGCGTGACGAGCAGAAAAAACCGCTGCGGATGCTCGGCTCGATTCAGGATATTACCGACCGCCGACAAACCGAACGGTTGTTGCTCGAAAGCGAAGAACGCCTGCGGCAATCGCAAAAGATGGAAGCCATCGGAACCTTGACCGGCGGTGTCGCGCACGATTTTAATAACTTGCTCACGGCAATTCTGGGCAATTCGCAGCTTGCCCTGCGTGATCTTCCGCCGGAAGACGCGGCGCACCGGCGTTTGATCGAAATCGAACGCGCCGGCAAGCGCGCCGCCGTTTTGACTCGCCAACTGCTCGCCTTCAGCCGCCGTCAGCATCTGGAACGCAAAGTTATTAATCTGAACGATTCGATTTGCGATATTACGAAACTGCTCCAGCGTATTATCGGGGAAGACATCGAGGTTTCCGTCAAATGCGCCGGTAAACTGGCGACGGTTTTCGCCGATGCCGCGCAAATCGAGCAGGTCGTGATGAATTTAGCGGTCAACGCCCGCGACGCGATGCCGCAGGGCGGAAAACTATGCATCGAAACCAGCAACATCGAGCTGGACAAAAGCTATTGTCGCCAATATCCATATGTGCAGCCGGGCAAATACGTGCAGATTCGCGTCAGCGACGACGGTTGTGGGATGAACGAAGAAATCAAGGCGCGCATCTTCGAGCCGTTTTTTACGACCAAGGAAATCGGCAAAGGCACTGGCTTGGGACTTTCGATGGCTTACGGCATTGTCAAACAGCACGACGGTCATATCAATGTTTACAGCGAAGCCGGTTACGGCACGAGCTTCAAAGTTTACCTGCCGGTTAGCGAGGAAGTCGGCGAATCGGAGCAACCGCCGGTTCAGATTTCTTTATTCGGCGGCAGCGAAACGATACTCGTCGCCGAAGACGAAGCGGCACTGCGCGACTTGGCGAAAGATGTGCTTGAGGCGAGCGGCTATACGGTGTTGCTGGCAAAAAACGGTGAGGAAGCCGTTAAGATTTACACGGAAAACCGTAAGCGCATTGATTTGCTGTTGCTTGACGTGGTGATGCCGCGAATGGGCGGCGCGGAAGTTTACGAACAAATACGCGCTTCGGGCGGTGATTTACCAGTGATCTTTATGACTGGCTACAGTTCCGAAACCGTGCAGAATCGCTTCGTCAAACAATATGAATTGTTCGTCGGATCGGAGACGACCATTGTTCAAAAACCCTATAGCGTGGAATTAATTGAACGCAAGATTCGAGAGGTATTGAACGAGCATTCCAAATCCGGTTCAGGATGATGAATGTCAGTGATATTCCCAAGCGGATTTTCGGCTTTCGGTTTATTATCCGAAAGCCGAAAAAGCCGTCGAAGGATATTTCAAACATTCATCTTTTTGTGGAATTTTTGGAGTTATACTCATTTTAAATGATTACGATTTTATCATTCAGGAGCATAATCTGCCGGATGAAAACAAGGGAAAATAAGGAGCAATGGGAAATTCAGAGGCAGAAAAACCGGAAATCTTGGTAATTGACGACGAATCGTCAATCGGAGATTTATTGTGCGATTTGTTCGGGGATCAGTATGGCTGCACCACTGCTCAATCCGCCGAGGAAGCCGTTTCGTTTCTTAGTCGAGAGAAATTTAATTTGGTCTTGTGCGACATCAATATGGGCGGGATGAGCGGCATCGAGCTGATTCCGAAAATTCTCCGCTCTGCGCCCGACACGGTGGTCGTGATGATCAGTGCCGAGCAAACCATCGAGAGCGCGATCACCGCGATGCGCGTCGGCGCGTTCGACTACATCGAAAAACCTTTCGACCTCGCTCAAGTCGAAATCGCCGTCCAGCGCGCCATCGAGCATCAATCGCTGCTGGCTGAAAAACGTCGTCACGAAACGCATCTCGAAGACTTAATCGAACAGCGCACAGCGGAATTGGATTTTCTGGCTCTCTACGATGTCGTTACGCAACTGCCGAACCGCAATCTGTTTGAAGACCGCCTCGCGCAGGCGATTGGAACGGCGCAGCACCATCGGCAGACGCTCGCGGTTGTCTGGAGTATGCTCGACAAATTCAAAAAAATTCAGGACACGCTCGGGCGCGGTGTCGGCAATCGTCTGCTGCAAGCCGCCGCGGATCGGCTGCGAAAATGCGTTCCCGAAAACACGACCATCGCCAAGATAGACAGCGACGAATTTGCGATCTTACTGACGCAGATTGACGGCGCGGAAACCGCCGTCGAGACGATCAGCAAAATTAACGAAAATCTCAAAACGCCCTTTGTTGTTGACGAACACGAGATTTTCATGACGGCGAGCGTCGGCATCAGCGTTTTCCCGGACGACGGCACCGACGCGCCGACGCTCTCGAAGAACGCGAGCATCGCGCTGCACCGGGCGAAAGAATTCGGCGACAACAATTACCAATTTTACACGAGCGAGATGAACGCCGAAGCCGTTAAGCGGATGGCACTCGAAAACAATTTGCGGCGCGCTCTGGAGCGCGAGGAATTTGAAGTTTACTACCAGCCGAAAATTAACGTGAAAACCGGTCTGATGCAGGGAATGGAAGCCCTCGTGCGCTGGCAGCATCCCGAATTAGGATTGATTCCGCCGGCGGAATTTATCCCTTTAGCGGAAGACACCGGATTGATCGAGCCGCTCGGCGAATGGGTTTTGCGAACCGCCTGCGCGCAGAGCCGCGCGTGGCAGACGAGCGGTTTCGATTCGCCGTTGATCGCCGTTAATTTATCGCCGCGCCAATTTCAGCAGCCCGACCTTTTGAAAACGATCACCGAAATAATTAAAACTACGCGCGTTAACTCGGACTGCCTGGTTTTGGAAGTTACCGAAAGCTCGTTTATGAAAAACTCGGGAGCCGCTATCGAAACACTTGGCGAATTAAAAAAGATGGGCATCAAAATCGCCATTGACGATTTCGGCACCGGCTATTCTTCGCTCGGCTATTTGAAACGGCTCCCGATTGACATTCTGAAAATTGATAAATCTTTCGTTTGCGACGTAACGACCGACGCGGACGACGCGGCGTTGGTAATGGCAATTATCACCCTGGCGCATAATCTCAGTTTGGAAGTAATCGCCGAAGGAGTCGAAACCGAAGAGCAGTTAAGATTTCTACGGCTGCTCAAATGCGACGGCTGGCAGGGATATTTGTATAGCAAGCCGGTGACTGCTGCCGCCGTCAGCCGGTTTTTTTAAGTCCATCAAATCGTCATCCAATCAAAAAAGCCTTTAGTTTTCCGAAACTAAAGGCTTTTTTGATTGGAAACGGAATCAGCCGAATTTTCTCAGGCGAATTTCAAACGCTAATGTTTAGGGCGCGAAAGCATTGGAAAGCGGTTTGTCTTGTAATGCTCCGAAAACGACTCCCGTAAAGCCGCCGCTGCTTTGCTGCATATACCAGGTTCCGCTTCTAAAAATGGCAATGTCGGTTTTGCCGTCGCCGTCGTAATCCGCCGGTGTCGGCGTATCGTTCGCTGATCCGAAGACGGTGCCGGTTACTCCGGCGCGGCTTCGATTAAGATACCAGGTGCCGTTCGACGGACGGAAAACGGCAATATCCGCTTGTCCGTCGCCGTCATAATCGCCGCCCGCCGGAATATCTTCCGCCGTTCCGAATTTGGTGCTTTGATACGCGATCTCGCCGCCCGCCTGACTGTATAGAACATACCAGGTGCCGCTGCTCGCTCGATATATAGCAATATCGGTCAATCCGTCGCCGTTGTAATCCGCCGGAACCGGGCGATCCGTCGGCAGCCCGAAGCTGACGGCATTGAACGCGGACGTTTCGCCGTTTAACCGATACCAGACTCCGTTTGAAGGTCGGAACACCATCAAATCCGTTGTTCCGTCGCCGTTGTAATCGCCCGGCAGCGGGATGTCGCCCGCCATTCCGAAATTGTTTGCCGAAAATGTTCCGTCTGAACTTCGCACATAAAACCAAACGCCTGAACGATAAACGGCAACATCGGTGATGCCGTCGCCGTCGTAATCGGCGGCAACCGGGCGATCCGTCGAAATACCGAACTGCCGGGCTGATAACAGTTGACCGGTCGGCGTTGCGATATACCAGAAACCGTTGGAAGGTCTGTAAACCGCCGGATTAGCGATACCGTCACCGTCATAGTCGGATTGGGCGGCGCGAATGATGATCGAATCGAAATTTGCCGCTATTTCCGATATTTGTTCGGTTTGCGGATTGATTGAGTTGGTTTCAACTACTAATTTCAAAATGTGCCGTCCGGCGGGAAGATTGATTTTGCGCGAGACGTTGCGAAATGTTCCCCAGTTGCCGGTCGGTGTAATCAACATCGAACCGGAAACATTTTGGTTGTCAACTTCCAGATGAAAAGTTCCGTTGCGAAACTCCGATGCGTAGCGCACATCCAGGTGATACGTTCCCGCGCGACGAACCAAAACCGTGTAAGCGAGCCACTCACCGGCGGCAGCTTCCATCACGGCGTAACCGCCGGAAGCGGAAGCGCGCGCCTGCACGTCAACCGTTTCAACCGGCTGGCTGCGGTAAACGCCGCTACCGGTCGAACCCGCTGTTTCACGATAAGCCGCTCCTTCACCGCCGCGGTCAAAATTCTCCGCTTCGATGATTCCGGGAATCGCTCTCGGCAGTGAATCCGGGAACGAGCTTGATTGTCCGGCTGGTGTCGGCGTGACGCTCGGCGTTGGCACAGGAGTCAAGGTCGGTGTCGGAATCGGCGTTGGAGTCAGACTGGGATTCGGATCAAACGCGTCGCCCGTCAGACAGGAGCGCGTGTCGCCGCCCGCCGTGCAGCGAATTCTCTCGGTTAATAATGCGGCGTTAATTCCCGGATCGGTCGCATCGGTTGCCTTATCTTTGTATGGTGAATCGGTGCGTAAAGCGAAATCGCCGACGCTGCTCTCGCACGGATCGGACTGCCACGAATCGCCGCAGCGACGATATGCCTGCATATTTATTCCGGCGTAAGTTTGCGGAAAATAATTATTCGACGGGTAAGTGCTGGGGTTGTGCGAGCTACGCATCGTCGGAAAGATGTTGCCGGTCATCGTCCAATTACTGCCGTATGCACCGGTTGTCGCCCCGCAACTGCTGTGGGTTGCCGCGTCAAACCATCTCGAAGCCGTCACGTTCAAACTGCTTTTGCCTTCGGCGCAGCTATTCCGAACGCCGTAGAGATTAAGCGGAATGATGGAATTTAATATCTCAAGCCGTAAACTGTTCACCGAACTTAAAACCATCGCCGTCTCTTTCGTCTGGTCGAGCGCTTCGATCGAATCAATAATCGAGACGTGCTTGATCTGAAAATCATCAACTCCGTTTGTGTAAAATGCCCAGGTCCGGTTTTGTCCCCAACGGTTGATCGTCATATCGTCAAACAAAACATTGATCAATTTAATATGCTGCGGCTTCAGGGTATCAAAACTGACGCTGCCGGACGGAGCATCGCGGACGACGCTGAAGCCGCCGTTGATGTGTGACAGACGGTTGTTTTCAAACACCATTTCTTCACTGACCGCCCACGGCACGCCCTGTCCGCTGTTCGGTTTGTCGGCGGATGATTTCACAACCACCGCGTCATACTGCGAGCGCAGAGCGTCCCAGTGATTAGTGAAAACGGAACCTTCGACATACATCCGGCGGGCGTTCTTAGTCTCAAACAGATTCTTGACGTTCAGCGTATCGCCTGCGCTGTTGCGGTTGTTCGTTCGCCAATCCGTTCGTTTGGTAAAAACGCATCGGCGAAATTCGATGTTAGTCGGAACCAGCCCGTCAATGCGATTATTTGAACCGCCATAGATAATGCTTTCCGAAGCCGCTTCAAAATATGTGTTGTTGTAAACGTGCGCGCCGCGCCCGTCCAAACTAAATACCGCCTGACTATCCTGACTGCCGTAAGTTTTGATGTTTCCCAGCCACGAAGAAAGGATCGAGATTTTGTAACCGTCGTTCAAAATGGCGTGAACGACCTGCACGTTATCCGGCGGATTGACCACGCAATGCTCCAAAATTATTTTGAACGGATTGTCTTCAGGCACGGTTTGACCGAAGGCTTCGCCGATTTCGAGCAGATAATAGTTGGCGATGTAATCAGGCGTTCCCGGAAACGGCTCGAACTTGATGCCGGAAAACCTGATGCGCCCGGCGCGGTTCTTAATCGTGACGGGTATCTGGTTGTTGTAAGTCCCGCGAAAAACCACCAAACCTACCTGCTGCGGGCTGACACGAACGGCTAGATCGGGCATTGCCGCGCTTGAGCGAATGGTTACGTAGTCCGAGAAGTTGCGGGCGGGAAACTCGACTCTCCCCTGCAGAATCGTTCCGGCTGGAATAACGATATGTTCGCCGCCGGTGCATTGATTGTAGGCGTTTAATAGTTCGGTTAAGTTGCTTGCATTGAAAATGCGCGTCGGTGTCGGGTGATCGGTGACGACGACGGAAACCGCCGTTTCGTGTGATTGTCCGCCGCTGTTGGTCACTCGTAATTTGAGTTGATACATCCCGGCTTTCAAATAAGCGTGCGCCGCTGAAATCAAATCATTGGTGCGGTCGCCGTCCCCCCAGAACCATTCAGCGAGACCAACACCCTGTGAAAGTTCGCCGTTCACTTCCAAAGTTTCACCTGTTCGGACGCGAATTATACTCCCGTTCTCCGTTTCATTATCCCCTCTGATAACGGCTGCGGGAGCCGCCGCCGGATCAACCACCGTAATGATTGCCGGACTGCTGCCAACGACACCGTTAACCGTTGCCGTAACAGTTACCTGACCCGCCGCCAAACCAGTTATTTCGCCGATATTATTTGAGTATCTCGAATTGTTTCCTTCCGTGTTTCCCTCGACGTTTCGATTGATAGTGATCGCTGAAGAATTGCCGGAAGTCACCGAATAATTATAAACCTGATTGGGCATAAAATTGCCCGAAGCATCAAAAGCCGTCGCTGTGATTGTTCTGGTCTTCCCTTTATCGAGACGAATCGCGCGAGGATATATCTTGACGGTTGCCTGCGCTGCCGCTTCCGCCGCGCAAGTTAACGGCAGTAGGAGCAGCGCGAGTAAAAAACAGGTTTGATAGTAAATAGAAGCCCGGTGCGTCCGTTCTGAGTGCGCGTTTTCCATATTAGTAATTTCTCCGTAAAAGGAATTTGATTGAAGATTGAGACTGGTGTCTGAGCGAAGTAATAAATGGGAGAGCGTTCGTCAGGAGAGTTGACGAACGGGGACTTGGGTCGAAGCGGCACTTTTCAATTTATTGAGACTTCGTCGGGTGAGAGTGGATTACTCTAGAAAAAATTATCCCAGAAGTAGAGTTACGCCGAGAGGTGAAACAGCAAGTTTTATGCCATTGTAAAACATTGTTTGCACCATCTCAGGTGCTGAACTTTCAGATTATTTATACTATCCAATTTGTGAGCCTGTCACCGTTGCGAGGCAAAACGGGCGGGAATTTTTCACCATTTATGGAAAGATGCAACAGATTTTGTCAATTGCAAGTTTATCCGTAAACGGACGGTCAGTTTGTATTTGCAAGTATCAATCATTTCATCTTTCTCGCTGCTTGCGTTTCGGAATTCCATCTAACTGTTGCATCGGCTTTTCCAAGCGGTACAATCCGGGTCCTGAAGTGCTGTTTGATTAACTTGTTTTGGAAACAACCGGAAAAGCGTTACAATGCCCTGTGAAAAATAAGATCTGTCGGCTGCTTTTGCCCTCATGATGTCAGGAGGGTTCTTGGTCACAAAGTCGGCGTTTTTCAATAAGGAATGTGCGCTTCGACCGGCACAAAATTTTCAGATGCCTAAAAATCAATCTTCAAACAACAAAAAGCCGACCAAATCCGGTGCGGATACTCGTCTTACCAGGAGGCGCGAAAAGCCGAAGTCTTTTGACCGTTATGAGCAAGAGCGTCCGGTTCAACTGACCTTTTTCGAGCTTTTAGAGCCGGAGAATAAACGTTACTCCAATACTGTTGAAATTTACGACTTTTTGCCGAAAGAGTATCTCGGCAAAGCTATGCGCGTTGCCGACGCTTATTTGCCGCGTCTTGAGCGCGAATTTGAGTGTCACGGAGTCAAGTATCAAATGAAACTTGATCCGGCAAGAATCGAGGACAAAGACGGCATTGTTCGTGAGTATTATCCTTCACAGCGGGAAGAGGTCGTCGAAGACTGCCTGCGAAAGTTGATGGTCGAAGGAAACGGCGTATTTCTTGACGAGCAGGCGAGCGTTCGTTTTACTTTGTATCAGCTCCAGAAGGAATTGGGCGACAACGGTCACAGTTATTCCTACCCGCAGATTAAAGAGGCACTCGAAATTTTAACGAAAACCAATATCGAGTTGAGTTGCGAAGCAGATAATATGCGGCTGATTTTCAGTCCGATTGAAACTCTCGGAATCCGCGGCGAGGGCGGAGAAACCCAGACTTTCGTCAGACTTTCTCCGCTCGTGACAAATTCGATCAAAGAAAAAAAATTCCGCCTTATCAATTACAAAAAAGTGATGGGTTATCGCAGTGCGATTGCGCGCAAACTGCACAAGCGTCTTTCTCATTTTTTCGTCCAGGCGAGTCTAACTGAGAAGTTTACTCCTTTGCTCTCCACCTTAATTCGCGATTTTGGATTGACCAAGTATCAACAGATGAGTAAAAACCTTCGTGATTTTGAGAAAGCCGTTGAGGAACTGAAGGAATCGAATACCGTTTTGAATTTTTACAAAGAAGAAATTAAGCAGACCAGCCCGCGAGTAAAAGTCGTTGATTATCGGCTAACGATTCAAGCCCATCCTGAATTTATTAGCGATGTAAAGAGGGCAAATCACATTAAGTTGAGGCTCAAAACTGACAACGATACAACATCTAGTGGAAATCTCGATTTTTAACAAAACCATAAACCGTTCTTAAGTAATCATTTATCTAGTTTTGACTCCTACCAAAAAAGGTTTCCGGTTGCGTATTTCTTGAAAGTTGGTTAGTGCGGACGCGGCGAATCTGAATTGGGAAGGGAATAAATAGGGGTTTAAAAGAAGGTTAAATAGGATTAAAAAGGATAGCCCGAAAATTTCGTAGGTTAAACCGTTTTTTACCAGTACTTTAAACGACCCCCGGTAGGAGTCAGAACTAAAGTTTCTTCCCATTTTTATCCAAAAAATACTACTTTTTACGTTTTTTTACGTTCATTTTGAACGAAAATTAACCCAAAAACTCTTTGTAGGAGTCAGAACTAAGTATGGT
>Ga0136611_10004012_pt1 | contig 10312 bp, 4 predicted proteins | sample AntDrymUQ2232306_2_FD_106645 | JGI IMG/M metagenome (GOLD analysis project Ga0136611, IMG submission 106645) | Polar desert sand microbial communities from Dry Valleys, Antarctica - metaG UQ223 (23.06) | ecosystem: Environmental > Terrestrial > Soil > Desert | place: Antarctica: Dry Valley... | reverse complement strand
GGCCGCGTGGTGGTGCGCTGGCGGTTGCGCCAGCCGATGAGCATGAACAGGGCGAAGAGGGCGAGGCCGAGGCTCCACGAGATCGCGACCGGCAGGTAGCGGAGCTCGTGGCCCGGCGGATCGGGCACCAGCTTGACGCGGATGATCTGGCCCTCGCCGTGGCTGGCGGCGTGGCCGTTCACGGCGACGAACAGGTTGCCGGCGGCGTCGAAGGCCATCGCGGTCGGCTTGTTCAGTCCTTCGATCAGGACGTCCTTCTGATCCTGTCCGACCGGCGCGGCGCGCAGCAGCCGTCCGGTGTATTCGAGCACATACATGACGCCCTGGGGATCGAAGGCGACGGCGATTGGCGTGCGCACTTTCGTGGCGGCGTCGGCGATGGTGCCGTCGAGCCCAACGCGCGTGACCTTCCCGGCGGCGAATTCCGCGACGTAGAGCGCGCCGTCGGGGCCGGCGCTGACGCCGGTGAGCGCGCGGTTCGAGCGCGGGTACTCCGCGACGACGCGGACGGCGCCGGTGGCCGGGTCGATCTCGAAGACCTGCTCCTGGTTGCCGTCGGTGGTGTAGAGCTTGCCGCCGAGCGCCGTCAGCCCGTAGGGCATGCCGTAGGGCACGTCGGCGCGCGGATCCTCGCGCCGCGACCGCGACGGGTTGGCCTTGACGTACTCGGTGTAGTCGAAGACCTTGTCGAGCCTGCCGTCCGGCGTGAGGCGGAAGACGCCGCTGTTGTAGGAGGGGTCACCGACGTCCCAGCCGCCCGAGGCGGTCAGGAGGTAGAGGGTGTCGTCGATGAACGCGAGCGCCGACGGCCCGACCTCCTCGCCGACGGCCGTCACGATCGACGGGATGCCGTACGCCATCGAGAAGCGGTCGAGCCCGACCGAGAGGCGGGTGACCTGGCCGGTCTTGCCGATCTGGTGCGGCTTCTCGCGGCCGACCTCGACCGACTGGGCGCCGCCGAAGCCGGCCTCGGCGACGAACATGCTGCCGTCGGAGCGGAAGGCGATGCCGCGCGGGTTGACGAACCCGGTGGCGTGTACCTCCACCCGCACGCCCTCGGCCGGGGTGCCGGATGCCTGGCGCATGCCGGTCGCGACCCCGTCAGGCGGGACGCCGACGCCGGCGGCGTCCGGGGCGCTCGCGGGGGCGGCCGATGGCGCGGCGTAGCTCGATAAGCCGCGTGCGCCGACCGCCAAACTGAACGCGGGAGCAGTACACCGCATGTTGTCCCAGAAGATCCAACCGTCAATCGTGTTAAAAACCGGCCAAGATGCGATGTCATCCCGAGCGTGCGAGGGATCTCTCGCTCCGCTTCGGGATGACAGGCATGTTGACGGGACTACGTTCATAACCGGCGCATTCGGGAGGTTGGCGCGGCTCGTGGTGCCGATGCGGTAGACGCCGTAGCCGTTCGCGTCGGACGGTGCGGCGACGAGCATGGCCGGCGCACCGTCCGGGGCGCCGGCGATCTGGACTCGGCCTGCGCGCGGGTCGCTGCTGGCGAGCTTGTCCGCGCCAGCGACCACGAGCGCGGTGGCGCCCGAAGGCAGCTTCTTCCAGTAGTCGCCGACGTCATCGACCGAGCGGTCGTCGATGCCCATGGTGGTGAGGAGGAAGCGGATTGAGCGGAACGCCGTGCCGCCGCCTTCGAGCTTCACTTCCGCGAGGTCGCGGTCGAGCAGCACCGCCTCGCCGGACCGTCGCTCGGCGGCCACGCGCTGCGCGACCGCCCAGAGCGGCGCGTTCGTCCGCCCGGCCGTGACTTCCTGGTCGTAGTAGCGCCCGAGCGGCACCAGGGGCCAGAGGAGCAGGCAGGCGATGGCAAGCGTCCAGGCCGCGCGGTGCGGCGCGCCACGCCCGGCGACTCGCCGCCAGCACCATGCCGCCAGCAGGGCGACGCCGGCGTACGCGAGTGGCAGCAGCGGCATCAGGTAGCGCCCGTCCGAGATGGGCACGTACTTGCGCTCGTTGAAGTAGGGCATCACTAGCATTGAGGATACGGTCATGAGTAGGAGTAGCGGCATCCCGCGCCGGGCCGCGTAGACTAGCCCCGCGACGCACAGCGCGCCGTACGCCCAGAGCGTCGGGTCGGTCAGGTACGGCGCGAGGCTGCGCGGCATCCCGCGCGCATCGACCGGGCCGCGCCCATCGACCGCTCCGGCGAGGTAGGCCAGCAGCATCGTGCCGTGTGTCGCCTGGGTCGCGGCGTAGGTGCCCCAGTCCATCAAGATCGACCGACCCTGCGCGTAGCGCTCGCGGACGTCGCCCGCCTCGGTGAGGGTGTTGCCGCCGGTGAGCAGGTTGTAGGCGATGAGATTGGCGATGCCGACGAGGAACAGGCCTAGCGCGAGGTAGGGCCACGGCGTGCGGAGCGTGCGCCGTCCCCAGATCAGTACGTAGAGCGCGGCGCCGGGCAGCAACACGAGCGTGGCCGGGTGCGTCTGGAGCGCGAGCCCAAAGAGCAGACCGGCCCCGAGCATCGCGCGCGCGCCGTCGTGGCGCGTGCCGTCGTGGCGCTCGACGTCACACTGGATGGCGCGGAGGAGCAGCCACGCGGCGCTCGTGGTGAAGAGCGGGGTGAGGCAGTGGGACCAGGCGATGTGTCCGCTCGACAGAATGTGGCCCCCGGCCGTGGCGAGCAGGCCGCCGGCCACCACGCCCGCGATCCGCGCATGGACCAGATCCGCGCTCCGGTCGCGTGACCCGCCGGCCGACCGGCTCGGAGTGGGCGATTCAGCGACGCGCGGCGAGCAGGTGGCCAGCCAGAGGTCGCGGGCGAGCAGGTAGGTGGCGCCGACGGTGAGCGCGCCGGCGACGGCCACCACCAGGCGCGGGGTGTACGGACTCGGGCCGGTAAGCCAGAAGATCAGCGCGAGCAGCCAGTTGTAGAAGCTGCCGATGTAGGCGTCCAGATTGACGAGCCGCTCGATGCCGCCGATCTCGCCGCGCATCAGTTGGACGGCGCGCAGTACTTCGCGCGTCTCGTCGCTGAAGCGGGGGATCGTCCAGAGGTAGGGCAGGCGCAACAGGAGTGCCGCGCCGACGAGGCCAAGGGCGAGCACGAGATCGGCCGCGCGGACGGGTACACGCGGACCGCCACGTTCGGTCGGCGTCGGCGCGGCTCGGGGCGACGGCCCGTCCAGGTCAACCGCGCGGTCCGCCACACCCCGCGTGGCGGGTGCCGAAACCGAGAAGGCCCTCACGTCAGCGTCTCTCGCTCGGAGGAGGGGCGGTGTGGGCCGCGCGTCGATTTGCCATCAGTCCGCGCCGAAGTGTACCGCCGGTGGGCCGGGCGGGGCCACGAACGCGCGCCCGATGGCAGCGCTCAGGTCGCGCGTGAAGCAGCCCTACACCACCGCCCGAGACGGGGCCACCTCGACGGGCGCGTAATTGTCTCTGACGTACTCGACTGCGTCGTCGCCATCCGGCTGGAAACGGATGCCGTTGTCACCGGCGAACGGCAGGCGGTGATCCGCATACTCGTCGTAGATCGCGTCGGGTATCTCTTCAGGGTAGGCCGCACACCTCGGCACGCCGCCATTCCTGACGCCACGGTAGTGCGCGTAGAACAAGCACATCGGCGGACTGATGGTAGTCACGGTGTGCTCCTTCGACCAAGGATCTCCAGCATGGATGCCTCAATATACCCCATGATGGCGCGGGTCACAGGATGATCGCTGGATGTCTCGTCGCCGTGTGTAATGCGCCCGGAATGCTTCCGACCACGCCTCTTCTAGCTTTCTCGATGCATAGTCCGACAACTCTTCGCGTCCGTCCAAGTGTTGCACAAAGCCGATAGGGTCGTACTCATTGTCCCGCAACCAGAACATGACATGGTGCCCGAATTCGTGGGTCATCGTCGCGTCGAGGGCCGCCGTTCCGCTCGGGTGCCAACCCCGCGCTGCATTGCGGGCATCTTCGCGCGCCATGCGTCCGGGTCTGCCGAAAAAGTTCCGGTTGAGTACGATGGCACCCGGCGTCTCTTCGTCGCCGATGTATGATCGCGCCCACTCGTTCGGCTCCCCTCGCCGTGTCGCGGTCGGCAACTCGCCGACGCGCACGGAGCCGATGCGCGCGGCGACCTCAGGGTATTCGCGAGCGAGCATATCGTAGCGTTCGACGTTCGGCCCAATCACCTTGGGCGCGCCGCCGTCGAGGCGGGACTCGGTGTTCGGGTGACGTGCCCGTATCCATGCCTCCTGCTCGCCGATCGTCGCGCCGGAGCCGGATGGTGGGAATGGAGATCCGATCTACGTGCCTTGCAGGCTCGCCAGGATGGTGTTGAAGGTCTTCGAGGGGCGCATCACCGACTCGGCCTTCGCGGCATCCGGTCGGTAGTAGCCGCCCAGTTCCGTGGGTGTCCCCTGAACGGCAAGCAGCTCGCCGGCGATGACGGATTCGTTCGCCCGCAGCGCGTTGGTTAGCGGCGAGAAGGCGGCCCCGAGCTCGGGGGCCTGACTTTGCGACGCTAGCTCCTCGGCCCAGAACAGTGCCAGGTAAAAGTGGCTCCCGCGGGTGTCGATGTCGCCGACCTTGCGGCTCGGCGACCGGTTCTCGTTGAGGAACGTCGCGTTCGCCCGGTCCAGCGTGTCGGCGAGAATCTGGGCATGGGCGTTGCCGGTGGTCTGGGCCAAGTGCTCGAAGCTCGCGGCGAGCGCGAGGAACTCCCCTAGGCTATCCCATCTGAGGTGGTTTTCCGCAAGGAGCTGCTCGACGTGCTTGGGTGCCGAACCACCGGCCCCCGTCTCGAACATGCCGCCCCCGGCAATCAGCGGGACGACGGAGAGCATCTTGGCACTCGTGCCAAGCTCCACGATCGGGAACAGATCGGTGAGGTAGTCGCGCAGCACGTTGCCGGTCACGGAGATGGTGTCCTGGCCTTTGCGGATGCGCTCGAGCGTGAAGCGCATGGCGTCCACGGGCGCCATGATCTCGATCTGCAGGCCGGCTGTGTCGTGCTCGGGGAGGTACGCCCGCACCTTGGCAATGACGTTCGCATCATGCGGGCGCGTCTCGTCGAGCCAGAAGACCGCCGGAACCCCGCTCAGGCGTGCCCTGGTGACCGCGAGCTTGACCCAGTCGCGAACCGCCACATCCTTGGTCTGGCACATCCGCCAGATGTCGCCTTCGGCCACCGCGTGCTCGAACACGGTACTACCGTCCTGGTCAACGACGCGAACCGTACCCGAGGTCGGAATCTCGAAGGTCTTGTCGTGGCTGCCGTACTCTTCGGCCGCCTGGGCCATGAGCCCGACGTTGGGGACCGATCCCATGGTCTTGGGGTCATAGGCGCCATGGGCGCGGCAGTCGTCGATGACAATCTGGTAGATGCCGGCGTAGCTGCTGTCCGGAATGACCGCCAGCGTGTCGGCCTCCTTGCCATCCGGTCCCCACATGTGCCCCGAGCTACGGATCATGGCCGGCATCGACGCGTCGATGATCACGTCGCTGGGGACGTGCAAGCCGGTGATCCCGTTGTCGGAATCGACCATGGCGAGCGCCGGGCCGTTGGCGCGATCGTCGCGCATGGCGGCTTCGACCCCCGCGCGCCGATCGGCGGGGAGCTTCTGCGCCGCCTGGAGGATCGCCCCCAGACCTTCGTCCGGATCGCCGGCGACGGCGGCCAGCGCCGCCTCGAACTCCGCGAACAGCCGGGGGAAGAAGGCGCGCACCGCGTGACCGAAGATGATCGGGTCGGACACCCGCATCATCGTGGCCTTGAGCTGCAGCGAGAAGAGCACGCCCTCGGACTTGGTGCGCGCGATCTGCCGAGTGAGGAACTCGCGAAGCGCGGAGGCGCTCATCGCGCTGGCGTCCACGATCTCCCCCGCCCGGACCGGCACGGACTCCCGCAGCACCGTGGTGGTGCCATCGTCGCCCACCAGCTCGATCCGGAGGGAGCCTTCTGCCTGCATCTGGGCGGATTGCTCCGACGTCCGGAAGTCGCCGGTCGTCATGTGGGCCACGTTGGTGCGGGATTCCGCGGTCCACGTACCCATCGAGTGCGGGTGGTTCCGGGCGTACTGCTTGACCGAGGCGGGCGCGCGGCGGTCGGAGTTGCCCTCGCGTAGGACCGGATTCACGGCGCTCCCCAGCATGCGGCCGTAGCGCGCCCGAATGGCCCTCTCCTCGTCCGTCTTCGGCGCGTCTGGGTAATCGGGCAGGGCGTATCCCTGCTGCTGGAGCTCGCCGATGGCCTCCTTCAACTGCGATACGGAGGCGCTGATGTTGGGCAGCTTGATGATGTTGGCTTCGGGCCGACGCGTCAGGGCCCCTAGCTCGGCGAGTGCATCGCCGAGCCGCTGCTCGGGCGTGAGCAGCTCGGGGAAGCTGGCGATGATCCGTCCCGCCAGTGAGATGTCCCGAGTCTCGATGGACACCCCGGCGGTGGCGGCGTACGCCGAGATAATGGGCAGGAGGGAGTACGTTGCGAGGAGGGGCGCTTCGTCCGTGTAGGTGTAGATGATTTTCGACTCGGTCACCGCGATGCATCCTGTGCGCATGCCCGTGCGGGCATGGCTGTAGTGGCCTCAACTGCCATGGTCGTTCCCACCGTTCTGCCTGCCGCCTACCCGCCGATGAAGGAGCGGTAGTTGTCGATGGTCAGCTTGAGCTCGTCGGGGCGCTGCTCGACCGCCGTGCCGATCAGGTCCATCGTCTTCCTGACGGCCTCCATCTTGTCGCGGATCTTCGGATCGTTCTGGAGCACGGTGTTTAGCTCGTAGCACGCCGCCGATTGGTACATGACCCGAAATAGCTCGAACTCTTCGAGCAGCGTGCCGGGCACGTCGGGCTGCTCCATGAGGGTCGGGTAGATCGGGCGGTCGGCGCCGGCCGCCTCGCCTTCGATGCGCGCGATGTAGCGCTTCTCGGCCTCGTCGTCGGTGGCGCGGTAGCCGTTGTAGGCGATCTCGCGCGTCCCGGTCGGCGTCTCGCCGATCAGCAGGCGCTGCATGAAGACATCGAGCGGCAGCCGCTCCATCACCAGCGAGTCGGAGAAGTCGCGCTTCAAGAGGAAGACGCTGGTCACGAACAGGGGCTCCAGCGGGTTGGTGAAGACGCGGTCCTTGCCAAAGACCGGCGTGACGTCGAGCATCGCCCGCGCGTTGTCGAACGCGAAGAGGCGGGCCATGACCTCGCGGGCTTGCTGCTCGCCCATCTCGCGGAAGTGCGCCCGCGTCGGCTCATGGTCCGCGTTCATGACCAGCCGCGTGACGTTGTCGAGGAGCTCGCGGTGCGACTCCATAAAATCCGGCGAGACGTCGGGGACGTTCTCCTTCTTGGAGTTGAGGATGTCGAGCGCCGCCTCGGGGAAATTTTCGACCAGATTGGTGCGCAGGTAGAAGACCTTCTCCGAGATGTAGGTGTACGCCTCGATGCCGCGGTCGAGCGCGAGGTCGCTCGTGCGAAGCCGGATCTCCTCGTTGTCGGTGGTGAGCCCGGTCAGCGGAACGTCCGCGTCGGGGTTCTCCTCCAGCCAGCGGAAGCAGCGGTAGCCGAGCACCGGGCCATCCGGCGCCTCGATGTGGCGCGGCCCGACCCGTGCCCCGTCCTTCGTCTGGAGTACGTACCGAACGTACACCCAGTCGTCGGAGTGGAAGCGAGTGTTCTCGAACTTCATCAGCCCGTAGGAGCTGGTCGATTTGCCGGTGCCGGTCGGGGCGACGTAGAGCACGCCCTTCTTGCCGGACAGCTCGACGGCCGCGCCGTGCAGCGAGTGGATGCCGTACTCGTCGGCCAGCACCCGCCCGACCGCGCCCAACACCCAGCTCTTGAGCTGGCCGTAGTAGGAAGTGTTGAAGAAGATGACGGTGTTGTGCTCGCGGCTGTAGTAGGCGGCTTCCTGCTGCTCGGCGATCCCGCCGAACGCGTACACCATCACCTGGGGCTCGGCCGGCGCATTCCGGCCGCTGGCGCGCTTCCACTCGTCCGGGCTGAACCAGTTGTCCACCCAGAAGTCGATCAGGTGGTCGCTGTTGGTGTGGGCGCGGACGCGGATGCCGTGGACCACGACGTCGTGGATCCGCGTGTCCTGCTTACCGGCGGCGGAGCCCATGTAGCGCGTCGCCGAGCCGAGCAGCTCCTCGTAGCGGCCAGGCTTCGCGTCGATCGCCTTGTCGTGGACCCCGGTGCGGCTCTTGGTGCGGGTCACGACGTTCGCGGCGCCGATCGGCGCGCCGGACCACTCCACCGCCTCCGGATCGTCCGATGCTGGGAAGGTGAACGGCTCCTTGTCGGCGATGGCCATCAGAGATCTTCCTCCGTAGCGGCAGGTCAGCCCGAGGGTGTCGGGTGATTCGATGATGGACGTCGGTACGTAGCGATCGACGACGCTCAGGCCGAGGAGATTGTTGACCGCCCGCCGTGCCGCGACGATGACGGTCCGCCGGCACGGCGGAAGGGTGACGAACGCTCGCTACAGGCCGACCTCTTCGATCGCACTCCGTAGGACGCGGGACGAGTTGAGCAGCGCCTCGCGCTCGTCGGGAGCCAGCTCGAGGTGCAGCTCGCCTTCGATGCCGTTCTTGCCGATGATGCGCGGGATCGACAGCGCGACGTCCTTGATGTCGAGGTAGCTGCCGTCCATCAGGCTGGAGACGGGCAGCACCTTCTTCTGGTCCTCGCGGATCGCGCGGATCAGCTCGACGATCATTGGGGCCACGGAGTAGAAGGTGCCGCGCTTGCGCTTGATGACTTCGGCGCCGCCGTAGCGCGTCGCCTCGGCCAGCTCCTTCACGAGCGCGTCGTTGAACTGGGGGAAGGACCGGATCGGCACGCCCGCGACCGTGCCCGTGCTGGTGACCGGCGCCTGGCTGTCGCCGTGCTCGCCGAGCATGTACACGTAGAGCTGGGTGGGGTCCACACCGAGCCGCTCGGCCATCAGCGAGCGGAAGCGCGTCGTGTCGAGCAACGTGCCGGTTCCGATCACCTTGTTCAGCGGGATGCCGGTGCTCTTGATCGCCTGGTAGGTGAGCACGTCGACGGGGTTGGCGACCATGATGATGAACGGGTCTTTGTTGACCTTCATCACGCCCTCGAGGACGCCCTTCATCAGATCGACGTTCTTTCGCAGCAAGTCAAGGCGGGTCTCGCCCGGCTTGCGCGGGATGCCCGCCGTGATGACGACGATGTCCGAGCCCTCGCTGGCGGCGATGTCGCCTGAGGTGATGGTCGCCCGGTGCGACAGCGCCAGCCCGTGGCGCAGATCGAGGGCCTCCCCTTCGGCGGCCTCCTGCATGACATCGACGACGGCGAGCTCCTGGAAGCCACCTTCGAGGACCAACTGGAAAAGGGTGGTCGAGCCGACGCGTCCGGCGCCACCAATCACGGAGAGTTTCATGCGCCAAGCTCCTCGACGACGGTCGTTTCGAGGCCCCGAGGCAGCGCACCGGGATGCCCGCTTCTACCGCGAATCGAGCGGCCGGGACGGTCGTTTCGGGCAGTCTCAGTGTATTGCCAGGGGTGTAGACCTATGGTACACTACGGCCTGCGTCGGCGCGAGTAGCTCAGCGGATTAGAGCGCAGCCCTGCGGAGGCTGAGGCCCCGGGTTCGAATCCCGGCTCGCGCACCAAGCGGTCGTACGCAACTGAACCCGTCGGTTAGTCCCTTCCTGCCGCCGGCACGGCGGACTGCCACGGCTTTTCTTTTTGCCAAAATTTTGCCCACTCGGGGCGCGAATCTGAGGACGGCCCGATGGAACGAAAGCGGCTCGTGGCGGATCGTTTCCGTCGGATCTGGCACATCGTCGAGGATATTGCCGAGACACCTGGGAAGAGCCGCCGAGAGCTCGCTGATAAGTTCCACCTGAGCGAGCGTCAGGTCCAGGCGGACCTCAACATCATCCGCACCGACATGCACCTGCCGCTTGTCAGGCGGCAGGGGTACCGCTTCGTCTCGGACGGCAGCCGGACCGGCGAGGGCACCGCCACCTTCGACCTCCGCGAGGCCCAGCTGCTCGTCATGATTTTGCGGCAGGCCCAGCGGGACCGCACGATCCCATCGGATCGGCTCCAGTCGCTGATGCGCAAGCTGCCGGGCATGTTCCCCGCCCACCTCCAGCCGCTCGTGCAGCGCACGCTGGAGGCGGTCACGGCCCCGCGCTCGGGCCTCCAGCAGACGTTCGCGGCGCTCGCGGACGGCCTCTTGCGCGGGACGTATGTGAAGCTGTACTACCCGCCCGGGGACATCACCTCGCCGATCTCCGAGCCGGTCGTGCGCCCCGAGCTGCTGCTACCGTACCTGAACTCCTGGTACGTGATCGGTGACTGCCGCCAGCGCAATCGGACCATGATGTTCAACCTGGACGCGGTG
>Ga0136611_10004011_pt1 | contig 10313 bp, 1 predicted proteins | sample AntDrymUQ2232306_2_FD_106645 | JGI IMG/M metagenome (GOLD analysis project Ga0136611, IMG submission 106645) | Polar desert sand microbial communities from Dry Valleys, Antarctica - metaG UQ223 (23.06) | ecosystem: Environmental > Terrestrial > Soil > Desert | place: Antarctica: Dry Valley... | reverse complement strand
CGCAATCGATCGACGTGGGGCATTCAATCGTCGGAAAGGTTCCCGACCCGGTCCGATTCCTCAAGCTGGGAACCCTTTCCAGCCTCATTGGCGCCGTTCGATCGCTCCCGGGAATGATGGATAATCGCCGCAACGACTGAAGCGAAAGCCAGTGGGGCTGCACTACCTGAAACGTGGCTTGGGCCCATCGGCGGAGGGTGATGATGTGCTGACTGCGGTGCTCTACGGACCGCTCGCCAGCTCGGGCTTCTTCGTCGGAGTCACGGTTGGATTGGTTGCCGAGCCGCCGCGGCGACTGGTCGCGGCAATCATGGCCTTCGGTGGAGGCGTATTGGTCTCCGCTCTGACCTTTGAGCCGTGGCGGCGGTCATCGTCACTTCACTAACACATCCAGAATCGTCCACCTCATCTCACCTCCGCTGACCACCACCCAGTCGAACCCCTGACAAAGGGAACTGTAATACTAGGCAATCCGGTCGTACCGAGCACATAACCCTCGGGATCTGGGGGTCGTCGCACCACTGCGTCGTTTCCGCGGATAGTAGCGCATCGAAGGCCGCCGCCGGGATTTGCCAAGCGAGCGTTGTGCGGGGCCGGGTGTTGAGTTCGTGAGCCACGTCACGGAGGTGTGCCGCTGCATGGACGGCGAGGTCGATCCCTCGGGGCAATCGTCACGTGTCGATGGGCGACGCCCGGTTGCCAAAAACGGCGAAGGCAAGCATCAAGCACTCCCAGCAACTGAATCAGCGGCGACTCCGTCGATCTGCTCGCCGGCGAAGTGGCCGAGTCTCACGACCACCGAGTGTTCCGCGCCATCGTCCTGCAATGCGATGACGTGCTCGGGCATGCGCACGCCATCGACCTCGACCCACAGAACGCCGGAACCGACGGAGTCGGGATTCTGGACGGCGATCACGTAGTGCGCCGTCCGGTAACGAAAGCGGATGCTGATTGTTGGCCAATCACGCGGAAGCACCGGATCGAGGATCAGCTGGTCGCCCCTGAGCTTGAATCCGAGGACCTCCTCAAGCCACACACGATACATCCACCCGCTCGACCCGGTATACCAGGTCCAGCCGCCCCGACCAACCTGACCCTCGAGCGCGTACACGTCTGCCGAAACGACGTATGGCTCGACTTTGTATCGCTCGACGTCCTCAGGTGTGCGAGCGTGCTCGACGGGGTTGAGCATGCGCAGAAGCGCCGTCGCCCGATCACCGTCACGTTGCCGCGCGAATGCCAGGGCCACCCAGATGGCCGCGTGCGTGTACTGGCCGCCGTTCTCTCGCACACCGGGCGGATAGCTCTTCACATATCCTGGGTCGAGGGTCGAGTATTCGAATGGCGGGGTAAATAGCAGGATCATGCGCTCCTGCGCGCGGACGAGATGGTCATCCACCGATTGCAACGCTTGCCGAGCCCGCTCCGGATCGGCCGCCCCGGAGATGATTGCCCAGGACTGCGCGATCGAGTCAATGCGATCCTCCTGATTGTCCTTCGACCCGAGCGGGGTTCCGTCGTCGAAATAGGCTCGTCGATACCACTCACCATCCCAGGACTGCGCCTCGACAACAGTGCTCAGGCGCTGCGCCGCGTCCATGTACTCGCTCGCTTGCTGACTCTGTCCACGCTGTCCGATGAGTTCGGCGAAGTTCTGAAGAACGTCGATCAGGAACCACGCCAGCCAGACGCTCTCACCCCGACCGCCGGCACCAACCAGGTTCATGCCGTCGTTCCAGTCGCCCGTGCCGATGAGCGGCAATCCATGAGGACCAGCCGTCATGCCGCGGGCGATTGCCCGGTGGCAATGCTCGCTCAGCGAACCGCGTTCGATGGAGGTCGCGGGCACGAAATAGCGCTCGTGCTCGTGCTCGTCCAGCGGCGGCGCCTCCAGAAAGGGCACGATCTCGTCAAGAATCTGGATGTCGCCCGTGACACGCACGTAGTGCGTGGTGACGTACGGCAGCCACAACAGGTCGTCCGAGATCCGCGTGCGAACACCGGCGCCCGACTGTGCGTGCCACCAATGTTGCACATCCCCTTCAACGAACTGCCGGCTGGCGGCCGTCAGGATTTGTTTGCGGCTGAGCTCCGGCGCCGCGTAAACCAACGCCATGGCATCCTGCAGCTGATCTCGGAATCCGATCGCTCCGCCGGATTGATAGAACCCCGATCTTCCCCAAATCCGGCAGCTCAACGTCTGATAGAGCAGCCACCGATTGAGCATGAAGTTGATCGCCAGATCGGGAGTCTCGACCTGGATCGTCTCAAGAAACTGATCCCACCAGGCGCGCGTCGCCTGCAGCGCCTCCTCAACTTGGCTTGAGGCCTGAAAGCGCCGCAGTAGACTCCGGGCCTGCCCCGTGTGGGCGGCCTGGCCGAGACAAAAGGTAACTTCGGCTTCCGCGTCTGGCTCGATCTCGACGACAACCTGCAGCGCAGCGCACGGATCCAGCCCCGCACCGGTTCGGTTCGAAAGCGACTGACGCAGCAGCGCAGCGGGACGAGCAATGGCGCCGTTTCGCCCAAGGAACTCGGTGCGATCAGCTGTGTAGCTTGTCACCCGCAGACTGGCGCTCGCGAACGCGATCCGATCTACCGCGTCTGGGTGATATGCGTTCCGCGCAAACATCGCCTGGCTTTCAACGTCCCAACTGGTCACGACGTGCATCTGCGTCTCATCACGGTTCCCACCGAGCACCCACTCGGCGTAGGCCACGACGCTCAGTCGGCGGCGTCGAGACGAGCGATTGCGCAGGCGCAATCGCTGCAATCGCAGCGACGCGCCACCTAACGCGTCGACCGGCACGAAGGTCACGAGTTCCTGCTCGATCGCATGGCTATGGTGCTCAAACACCGTGTATCCTTGGCCATGGCGTGCGCGGTATGCGTCCATCTCGCGTATCGGCGCCGCAGTTGGCGTCCAGAAGACGCCCATGTCGTCGTCGCGGATATAGATCGCGTCGCCAGACGGATCGCTGATCGGGTCATTCGACCACGGCAGCAGGCGATTGCTCTGGCTATTCCTGGACCAGCAGAAGCCTGACCCTGCTTCAGAGACCAGGACACCGAAGTCCGCGTTCGCGAAGACGTTCACCCACGGCGCCGGCGTCTGCGAGCCGGGGCCGAGATAGATCGCGTATTCCTTGCCGTCAGGCGTGAATCCACCCAAGCCGTTGAAGTACGCGAGCTCCATGAACGCCAGCGGAGTCGACAGCTCCTCCTTCAGGTGGCGGGCCGTGGAAAGGGGCGGCGGTAGCTTCGGCGTCTCGGCCATGGTCGACAACTGCTGGGCGAGCGAGCCTCGCGCGGCGACCAACACCACTCGCGCGCTTGCAAGAAGCAGCGTCAGGTCGTCGCCGGGGATATGATCGACCGCGCGCAGGAAAATGCCGCCGGGTTGGTCGACGGGCGTGTATTGCGCGTGCAAGAGAATCAGCTTCTTCAGTTCTTGTTCCAGCGTCCGTGCATAACTTCCGGCCTCCTCGTTCAGGATCACAAGATCTGCGGTGTAGCCCCGCAGTCGCCAGTAGGTGTGCGCCGTGACCACCTCACGCACGAGCGTGAGATCGCGTGTGTCCCCGATGGTGATCAACACAATGGGAAGGTCGCCGGAGATGCTGTATGCCCATAGCCTCGACTGACCCAGGTGGTTCTGGCGCAACCGCTTCTCGGCCGCGCGCAGCTGTGCGTTCGGGAACAGCATGTGCCCGGCCAGCCGTTGAAAGCGCTGAATGTCCTCGGCGGAGATGCGGAGTTGGCGCGGCTCCAGTTGCGCCTGGGCCCGGGTGAGCTCGAACGCCCGATTCGCAGCGTGAACGTCTGCGTATTTCTCCACGAGCGCCAGCGCGCCTTCACACGTTTCGGCGGCCCCGGTGACAAACGCCAGTTGGACGCGTTGGCCAGGCGCCAGCGATACCCTGCAGCGGAGGCTGAAAATCGGGTCGAGCACCCAACCGGTCGTGTTCGACAGGTCTCCCTCAAGCGCGGCCGGGTTCTCCATCGTGCGTCCCCGGCCCACGAAACGGGCCCGGTCAGTCTCAACCTGCACGGTCGGCACAGCCGCGTCTAGCGAGGGCGGCAATGCCAGGACATGCGCCGCCCACACCGCCTGGTCCTGTGGCGAGCGAGGCGTGCGCCACGCGAGGAGCGCGTGGCGCTCCGGCAGAGACTCGGTCTGGATGAAGAGCTTGCTGAAGGCAGGATGGACGAGGTCGGCGTTGTGCGGCGCCAGTGCCAGTTCCGTATAGGACGTCACTTCGAGCTGACGCGGGCGGCTCGAATGGTTCACCAGGGTAATGCGCCGCAGTTCGGCTCCATCTTCCAACGACACCGCGATCTCGGTCAGCGTCCCGATGCCAGCATCGCGGCGCTCGAACTCGACGCGATCGGCGGCAAACGTGACCGAGTAGCGTGAAGCGACACGCCGTGTCGGCTGGTGCGCGGTGGACCACACCGTTCCCTGTTCGAGATCTTTCACGTAACAGAAACTGCCCCAGGCGTCCCGTGTGGTGTCGGGATGCCAACGCGAGAGATCAATATCTCGCCAGCGGCTGAAACCGCCGCCCGCACTGGTCACCATCACTGTGTAGGTGCCATTGCCGAGCAACTGGGTCCGCGGCGTTGGCGCATCCGGCGTGGTGACCCGACTCAGCGGGGCAGTGGCGGAGGTGGATCCGAGCTGGCGCAGCGCTCCATCGCGAGTCGTGCCCTCGACAAGCACAGGAGACACGGGAATGCGTTCAAACAACACCGGTTCGGTGGCTCGCACCCGCAAGTCGGCATGAAACCTGGTTTGCATGACGTTGTCGTGCAACGCGTTGCCGATTGACACCAGGATCATCCCTTGATGGTGCGCCATGCACGTGTACGCGATGACCCCTTGTCGGCCTTCCGCTTGCCGGGCGCGCGTGTAGTCGATCGAGTCGTAGAAGCCATAGGCACCGCGCAGTCCGCGTTGAGCCAGTCGCCGCAAGTTCCGCACGACGGCGTCCGGTTCAAGGATGAGCGCGAGCGCACTGGCATACGGCGCCACGACCAAGTCATCCTCGAGACCTCGTTGCACGCCCAATCCCGGAACGCCGAACGCCTGATACTGATAGGTCCGGTTCACATCCAAGGCGCTGAACGCTGCCTCGGAGATGCCCCACGGCACATCTCGCCGGGCAGCGAAGTCGATCTGGGTCAGGACAGCTTGCCGGCACGCCTCGTCGAGCAGCGAGTTGGCGAAGCTGCGCATGATCAGCAGCGGCATGAGGTACTCGAACATGGTGCCGCTCCACGAAAGCAGGACCCGCCGACCGTGAATCATGCTGAACGAGCGTCCGAGGGCCAACCAGTGCTCCGCGGGGACGTCGCCGCGCGCAATCGCCACGAAGCTGGCGATGCGTGCTTCGCTCGCCAGGTGATCGTAGTACGACGCATCGAGCCGACGCGTTTCGACATTGAAGCCGATCGTGAAGAGCCGTCGCTCCGCATCGTAGAGGAACCGCATGTTCATGCCGTCAGCAAGGGCATTGCACTGCGAGACTAGGCGCTCCCCACGGGCCAGCAAAGCCCTCGCTTCCATCTGAACGCGCGACATGCTCGCGGCGACGTCGACAAGCCCCTCGCGGAGTGGTGGCGGCGCGTCACACGCCCACGTTCCAGACGCAAGCGCACGCACCGAGGGCGCCGTCGCCAGCGCTTGCCGTCGCCACTCAAGCGCGTCGTCGCCATGCGCCAGGACCTCCTCATCGGACTGACCCGCCAGAGGTTCAACCCACGGAAGATATCGATCGACGACATCAAGCCAGCGGCTTATCTGCCGTTCAAGCTGACGGGACCAGTAGGCGGCCTGCGGTTCTGCGGCACCGTCGGACGGTGCCACCGACGGCGCGTTTCCGGGTGGCTGAGGCAGGTTCGGTCGTCTCTCCTGAACGTCCTGGACCGCCTCCGCTAGCTGGCGGGCCGGCTCAGCCGCCGCCCGCAGCCGATGGATGACATCTATAAGGTGCGTGGGTGGGTGGACGCACAGCGAGGCCACGGCAGCCGCGAGTTCGTCGATGCGCTCCGACGTGACGCCGTCATTGCGCTCGCTCGTCAGCGATCTTTGAAGCAGCCCGAGCGTGTCGGCCAAGCCCGTCAGCGCCTGCGGCCCGATCAATGGACGCTCCAGCAGTTCGCCGTAGCCCTGCGTTAGCGTCCACAAGCTCGCCAGCAAGTTCCCGCTGTCGACGGTAGACACGTAGCGGGGAAAGAGGGGCTCAAGCGTGCTCGTGTCGTACCAATTGAGGATGTGGCCCTCAAATCGCTCGAGTTTGTTAAGGGTCTCCATCGTGCTCAGACCTCGCCCGATCAGGTCGTCGAGCGTCACATAGCCGCAATCGTTCGCGGTCAGACTGGAGAGTAGCCAGAGCCCGATGTTAGTCGGGGAGGTGCGCCGGGCGACCTCGACCTGCAGCGCGTGCTGGTAGTTGTCTGGAGGAAGCCAATTCGATTGCGGTCCGACGAAATCATCGAAATAGCGCCACGTCTGACGGGCGAGGAGGCGCAACATCAGTTGGTCGTCGCCTGACAGTGGTTCGGTCTGATGGCGCTCCGCGCGCAAATCCAGCCATCTAACGACGGCGGGAGAAGCCGCCCAGAGCATCAAAATGGGGACCGCCGACCACAGGATTGCCGGTTGAACCCATGCAATCGCGACCAACGCGAGGCCCGAACATAGGCTGATCGCCGCCATCCGCCGCACTAACCCGCGTTCTCTCTCAGTCGCGTCGCGATGCGTCATTTTGGACGTTTGCCACTCGAGGAGCAGGCGGTGGGAGATCAGGCGCCGAAATGTGACGCGCGCAATGGCGTCCGCCGCCACCACCGCCTGATGCGGCAGGAGGACGGCGGAAAGCACAGCCCGCATCCAGGCGGGAGCCAATTCACGCCACCCGCGCGATCCCTTCCAGACAGCGATTGCCGCCGCAGGCTGCCCGGCGAACCAGGTGATGAGCTGCAGCGCTGGCGAGATGAACAGCACCAAGCCCACCAGCCCAATCCAGATCAGCGCGGCATCCGGCTGCCAGAGCCAGCCGATCAGGAGAACGGCGACGGACGCGATCGGGACCAGGCTGCGGCGCAGGTTGTCCAGGATCTTCCAGCGATTCATTACGCTCAGCGGATTCGGCGCCCACCCGTCTGCGCCTGGTGCGCGCGGCGCGCACCAGGCGGCAATCTGCCAGTCGCCACGGATCCAACGATGCTGCCGGCGGCTATACGCCCGATAGCTGTTGGGGAAAGAATCGAACAGCTCAATGTCGGTGGCGAGGCCGACGCGCACGTATGCGCCTTCGAGGAGGTCATGGCTCAGAAGCGATGCTTCTGGGAAACGTTCGTTCAAAACGTGGTGGAGCATCTGCACGTCGTAGATGCCCTTGCCGTGGTAGCTGCCTTCGCCGGTCAAATCCTGATAGACGTCGGAGACAGCCTGCGTATACGGATCAGCGCCCACGGGATCGGTAAAAAAGCGCGAGAAGCGGGTTGCCGTCGCGCTCGGCAGACTCGTGCTGATGCGGGGCTGAATGATCGTGTATCCGCCCTCAACCGTCTTCCCGTCCGGGGCGAGCCATGGCCGATTAAGGGGGTGGGCAAGGGTCGCGACCATGCGCTGGGCAACGTCGCGGGGCAGTTGCGTGTCAGCATCCAGCGTGATGACAAACCGAACTCCGTTCAGCCGAGCGCCGTCTCCCACGTGCTGGAGCACGGCATCCTGCTTATCAGCGCTCATCCTTGCCGTCGCAATGTTGTCGCCTGTCAGCAGACGATTGAGCTCCTCCAACTTGCCGCGCTTCCGCTCCCAGCCCATCCAGACCTGCTCGCTCTCGCTCCAGCGACGCCGGCGATGGAAGAGTGAGAAATGAGAGCCCTCGTAGCGGTCATTGAGCTCGTCCGTGCCCTGCATCGCCGCCGCGAGGAGCGCAGCGTCTTCTGGCATCTCTTGGCTGGATGCGTCAGGCAAATCAGCGAGCAGGGCGAAATGAAGGTTAGGATCCTGATTCGCCAGAAAACGGATCTCCAGGAGCGTCAAGGCATCGTGGATGGACTCCGTCGTCTCCAAGAGTTCCGGGACGACCACGAGCGTCCGCCACTCATCCGGAATTCCGTCGTCGAATGCCAGTTTGGGAAGCGGCTGGGGAGACAACGTGGCTGCCACCAGGTAGCTGACGATCTGCACGGCCAACTCGCTCGCAGGGAAGAGCGCTAATGCAGCGATGATGATGAATGCCGTGATCTGGGCGCCCGTGGCGTTCGCGATCCCTGCGAGTACAAGCAGGCCAACGAGAATTCCCAGGGTGAGGATGCCGATGCCGCCGAGAAACAAAGGCACGGGATGTCGCCGGATCCAGCGCTGACGGCGCTGGTTGAGTGGTGGACGATAGTGAGCCTGCGCTTCCAGACCGATGCGGCCCGCATCGATCAGGAAGTACCCAATGTGGCCGTGGCGGTCCTCGGGGTTTGACCGGCGGGCGGCCTCGACCGCGGTGTGGGCGACGGTCAGCTCAGACACCTTCGCGCCATACGCGATTTCTTCTACTGCGTGCCGATAGCGATCGCGCGTGGCGAAGTCCATCGTGGCGTAGACCCCGGCCGGGTCGTCTCGCAGCACGCGATCGACGGCACTCACCTGCTCGAAAATGCCGCGCCAATCGAGGTCAGAGAGTTGGCGCAAGCTGCCAATCGCATTTGCGAGCGTCACCTGGTCAGTCGCCTGCTCACGCTGCTCGTGCTTGATCACCTCCTCGATTGGCGCATCCAGCTTGTGTTCGAGCCACGGGAGCATGGAGTCGAGCGCGAGGGGTTCTCCCTGCAATTGGCTCACGAGTCGGTCGACAACATAGGGTGACGGGTTCGACTCCTCACGCGCGAGTTCGGCGAGCGCGAACAAGAGGTGGTCTGGATTGTGCCGCGCCGCGTTCACCAGCCGGCTAGCCCACAAATCAGCCCGATCGTGCTCGTGCTGCCGCAGATCAATCTCAATTGCTCGGAAGCTCAACGTCTCAATGAGTGCAATCCGTAACATGAGCGGCATTGCCCAGAGTTCGGCAATCGTCAGCGGCGCAATCGCTTGATAGGCAAGCAAGAAGTCGATGATGTCTTGCTCGTACAGCTCAGCGTCGGTGTCGCCGACAAACTCCGTCGCGAGCACGTACGCGCGCGGCTCTCCACCATGGGAGTTGCCGGCCAGCACGGGCAGCGCGTCGTAGAGACGTCTGGACAGGTTGCGTTGGACATCGCCGATGTGTCGCTGGATGAGATAGGCGTTGTCGAGCAGCCACTCGGCGGCCAACGAGATGCTCTGTTCCCGCTGCGCGGCCTCGCCGAGATCGGCGCTGATAGCATCGATCGTGCGATCGGTCGTGCGGACACGCCTCCATAATGGATGGGCATGTCCAGAACGCCGAGTAATCCGGTGCCCGCTGGCCAGATCTGCCGCGTGCCGCTTGATCTGGTCGGCGGCGAACCGCTCCCGCCGCTTGACATGAGGCGTGGGCTTCCGACCAGCATAGGGTGCGCGAATGACAAAGGTAGTCGATGGCCCGAGTTTCCCTCGCCGCAGCAATTCGACGACCGCTCCTGCCTGATTGGACGACACGGAGACGAGAACGAGCGATTCGCCGGGCATGACCCAGTTCCGGTAGCTCGTGATCAGGCGCTGCTCCACGCCAACATCGAGCCGGTCGGCGATCAGCCAAACGGCGGCGATTCCGGCCGTGATGAGCAGAGCGCCGACGATCCACTGGGCGACGGTGCTGAGTGACGCGGCGAACGGGCTCAACGCGTAGCCCACCAGAAGTCCCGTCATCACCGCGCCAACAACGATGGCACCGCGGCGACCAGAGAACTGGTTGCCAAGGACACGGACGGATCCGTATTCGGCACCCTGAATCGCGGCTGACCGGCGCAACCGATGCCGCCTGAGATCGCGAAGCGCCCGGGGTCCGCTCGCTTCATCGGGGAAAAAGGCTAAAACGACTGAACGGGTAGGTTTCATCTACGATGCGATCTGAGATGCGGGCCACACCGAACGAAGCGGAGATCGCATCTGGAAAACCGCCCAGATGCCTGCGCGATCTCACGGAGTTGACTCGCTCCCGCGGACAGATGGCGACGAAGCATCCCGTTCCTCTTCTCCAGGCGACCGCTCGAAGGCGACTTGGCTATGATAGCCTAGCGGCCATGTGTCGAGCCGGCGATGATCGAAGACCTCAATCTACGTGAAGGCGATCTGGCCAGAGACGCGGGGGATTCGCCAGGGCCGGCGGTCGACGCATTCACCATCCCTT
>Ga0136611_10004010_pt1 | contig 10316 bp, 10 predicted proteins | sample AntDrymUQ2232306_2_FD_106645 | JGI IMG/M metagenome (GOLD analysis project Ga0136611, IMG submission 106645) | Polar desert sand microbial communities from Dry Valleys, Antarctica - metaG UQ223 (23.06) | ecosystem: Environmental > Terrestrial > Soil > Desert | place: Antarctica: Dry Valley... | reverse complement strand
GTCCAGGGCGTGCAGGGCGCGTCCGGCCCCGCGTGGCTGTACCAGCCCACGCCGGCTGAGCTCGTCGCCAAGGTGCGGGAGGCAGCGTTCGACGTGTCCGTCCGCACGCTGCTTGACCCGCGCGCCGGTCTGCGGTACGTCACCGCCGTCTCGTCACGCCTGGTGAAGCTGCAGGGCGGGCTCCTGCTCCGGGCCGTCATCACCACCGACCTGCCGGTCCAGGTCATCCCGGCTCGGCCGAGCAACGTCCGCTCCATCGCGTAGCAGCACCGCACCAGCCGACGGCGCCCCCTCCACCACGGAGGGGGCGCCGTCTGTCATCGCGGCTCCGCCGGCAAGTCATCGCGGCTCCGCCGGCGTGTCATCGCGGCTCGGTCGGCTTGTCATTGCGGGCCGGCACGGCCCCTGTTCGTGCCGCGCTCCGGGGCTCGGCCTCTGACGCCCGGCCGGGGTCGAGCTCGCTCGCGCAGCGGGGGCACTCCACGGCGTACTGGGGTCGCTGGGCTCCGAGGTAGTCGTCGCAGGCCTCCCCCACGATCGTGCGCAGGGCCGCGCTCCAGCGCGCCCCGGCATGGCCTCGCGGGCACGGGGCCGTGAACTCGACGGCGTCGGTCACGGACGGACCGTACGCCGGGGCGGCCGGTCCGTACCGGACGTTCAGGACCGCAGGGCGCGCAGCGCCAGCTCCAGCTCGAAGCGCGACTGCGGGTCCTCGAGGGCTTCGCCGAAAAGCTCGCGCAGCTGCACGAGCCGGTAGCCGACGGTCTGCGGGTGCACGTGCAGAGCCGCCGCCACGTGCTGGCGTTCACCCCGGTGCTGGAGCCACGACAGCAGGGTCTGGGCCAGCCGCTCGCGCACGGCCGGACGGACCGCGTCGAGCGGCGCCAGGCGGACCGCCGCCAGTCGGGCCAGGACCTCGCGGTCGCCGTGCACGACCAGGTCGGCCAGGTGGTCCTCCACCCAGAGCGGGTCCTCCGTCGACATCGTGTCGGCCCGCAGCGCGACTCCCCTGCGGGCCAGCGCCAGCAGCCCCGGGACCTCGGTGACCGGGCCGGCGGGGCTCACTGCGGCGCCGCGGCCGGCCAGCTGACGCGCCAGCGCCGTACGCCGCGCCGGTTGCGGCAGCACCGCTGCCAGGGCCTCGCCGTCGCGTCCGACGAGCGCGGCCCGCCCGAGCGACAGGCCGTCGGCGCCGTCGCGGGGGACGACCACGACGACCACGGCGTCGGGCACCGGCCAGCCGGCCCGCCGGGCGGCCGAGCGCAGGGCCGGCGGGTCGGCCGTCCCCCCGGTGAGCAGCGCCAGCAGCTCGGCCCGGCGGCGGTCGTCCTCGCCGGCGCGCAACGACTGCTCCTGGGCGTAGCCCTCGACCGACGTCGCGGACAGCTCGTCGATGTAGGCGAAGACCGACTCGGCCAACGGCACCAGGGCATCGGGGTCGACGCCCGCGCCGCGGGCCAAGGCCGCGAAGCGCCGGAAGGCCACCCGGGCGCCCACCCGGTAGGCAGCCAGCAGGGACTGCAGCTCGCGGCCCTGGCGGTTCTCGCCCCGCCCGAGGGCCAGGTAGACGCGGCGGTCCTCCGCGCTCAGCGCCGGCTCGGTCGTGCCCGGCAGGTCGAGGAAGCGGCCCAGCGCGACCTCGACGCCCAGGCGCAGGCCCTCCCCGAACGCTCCCTCCAACGGACGGGCGTAGTCCGGGACCTCACCGGGCAGGGCAGCCACGATCTCGGCCACCACCTCCCGCAGGTGAGGGCGCAGCGCTGTGGCGAGCTCGGGGGGCAGGTCGCGCCAGGGGGTCGACAGCGCGTTGTTCATCCCCGGAGGATAGAGGTCACGGCAGAGAGCGTATCCCGCGGGACGTTGTCGTACGTCCGGCAGCAGGGCAGGCTCAAGAGCACCGCCAGACGACCGCGAAGGAGCGACGTGCCCCGTACCGAGACCGCCCGCCGCCTCACCGGGCTGCTGCGTGACGGGGCGGCCCGGTTCTCCCACCCGCTGCTGCCGGACGACTACCTGCACCTGCTCAACCCGCTGTGGAGTGCGCGCGAGCTGCGTGGGCGGATCGTCGAGGTCCGCAAGGAGACCGACACCGCCGCGACCCTGGTCATCAAGCCGGGCTGGGGCTGGAACGGGGACTACACCGCAGGCCAGTACGTGGGGATCGGCCATCAGGTCGGCGGCAGGTGGCACTGGCGGTCGTACTCGCTGACCTCGACACCGGTACGCGACGACGGGTTGATCGCCATCACGGTCAAGGCGATGCCGGAGGGGTTCCTGTCCGGCCACCTGGTCAACGGTCTGGCGCCCGGCACGATCGTGCGGCTGGCCGCCCCCCAGGGCAACTTCGTGCTGCCGGACCCGCCGCCCGCACGGGTGCTGTTCCTGACCGCCGGCAGCGGCATCACACCCGTCATGTCCATGCTGCGCACCCTGGACGCCCGTTGCGCCGCCGACGGCAGCGGCCTGCCGGACATCGTGCTGGTGCACTCCGCGCCGACCGAGCGCGACGTGCTGTTCCGCCAGGAGCTGCACCGCCTCGCCGACCGGCACGCCGGACTGCACCTGCACGAGCAGCTCACCGACGCGATGGGCATGCTGAACCTGGCCGAGCTCCAGACCGTCTGCCCGGACTGGACCGAGCGCCAGACCTGGGCGTGCGGGCCGCCGGCGATGCTGGACGCCGCCGAGGCGCTGTGGAAGGCGCGCGGCATCACCGAGGCGCTGCACCTGGAGCGCTTCTCGGTCGACCTGACCGGCGCGGGTGGCGAGGGCGGCACCGTCACCTTCGCCCGCAGCGGCAAGACCGCCGTCGTCGACGGCGCTACCACCCTGCTGCTGGCGGGCGAGGCCGCCGGGGTCGTCATGCCCTTCGGCTGCCGCATGGGCATCTGCCAGAGCTGCGTGCTGCCGCTCAAGGCCGGGGCCACCCGCGACCTGCGCTCCGGCATCGAGCACGTGGCCGGCGAGCGCGTCCAGACCTGCATCTCCGCCGCCGCCGGTGACTGCGTCCTCGACGTCTGACCCGGCTCCCCCCGTACACCGTCCCTGCCCCCCCGAACGAAGGAGCCGCCACATGGCGATCTCGGACATCAAGGCCTACGCCCACCTCACCCCCGCCGACGTCGAGGCCCTCGGCAAGGAGCTCGACGCGCTGCGCCGCGAGATCGAGGAGTCGAGGGGCGAGAAGGACGCGGCCTACATCCGCAAGGTCATCAAGCTCCAGCGCGGTCTCGAGTACGCCGGCCGGGCGACGCTGTTCGCCAGCCTGTTCCCGCCGGCCTGGGTCGCGGGCACGGCGATGCTCTCGCTGTCGAAGATCATCGAGAACATGGAGATCGGGCACAACGTCATCCACGGCCAGTGGGACTGGATGAACGACCCGGAGATCCACTCGAGCACCTGGGAGTGGGACAACGCCGCGACCGCCGAGAGCTGGAAGCACTCCCACAACGTCGTGCACCACACCTGGACCAACATCGTCGGCAAGGACCGCGACGTCGGCTACGGCGTCCTGCGCATCACCCGCGACTACAAGTGGAAGCCCAAGAACCTCGGGCAGCCGGTCATCTACGCGCTGCTGGCGTTGATGTTCGAGTACGGCATCGCCTTCCACGACATCGACGTGTCGGCGGTCAAGAAGGGCCGCAAGACCAAGGAGACGGCGACCCGCCAGCTCAAGGCGATGGGACGCAAGATCCGCAAGCAGGTCACCAAGGACTACCTGCTGTGGCCGGCGCTGACCGGCCCGGCGTTCCTCGGCACGGTGTCGGCCAACTTCACCGCCAACGTCGTGCGCAACGTGTGGTCCAACGCCGTCATCTTCTGCGGGCACTTCCCGGACGGCGCCGAGAAGTTCACGCTGGCCGAGTACGAGAGCGAGACCCCGGCCGAGTGGTACCTGCGCCAGATGCTCGGCTCGGCGAACTTCAACGGCGGCAAGCTGCTGACCTTCATGGCCGGCAACCTCAACCACCAGATCGAGCACCACATCTTCCCGGACCTGCCGAGCAACCGGTACGCCGAGATCGCCGTCCGGGTGCGCGAGATCTGCGACCGCTACGAGATCCCGTACACGACGGGCCACTTCCTCGTGCAGTACGCGCAGACGATCCGCACGATGCTCAAGCTGTCGCTGCCCGACTCGATGCTGACCGCGACGTCCGACGACGCCCCTGAGACGGCGTCGGAGAAGAAGTGGGAGCTGCGCGAGCGCGCTCTCGCCGCCTAGCAGTCGCAGCTCGACACGACCCCCGGCACCTCGGTGCCGGGGGTCGTGCACGTCCGGGGTCGGCGAGGAGTCGCTGCGGGGCGCGACGTCGACAGCGGTGTGGAGCCGGTGGTGGTGCAGGTGCAGGCCCCGCTGGCCGACGTGGTGCCGCAGGTCTGCGCACTGCTGGCGGCGCGCCGGTCGGTGGTCTGCGAGCTCCCGACCGTCCCCGACCTCGCCGCCGTCGACACCGTGGCGCGCCTGCGCCTGCTGGCGGTGCGGCTCGGCGTACGGCTCGTGGTCCTCCCCGACCCGGCCGGGGTGCTGGAGCTCAGCGGTCTGTCAGCGCTGCTGTGCGGGGATCCGCGAGGGCAGCCCGAAGCGGGCGAACAGCGCCGGGTCCAGGAAGTGGTGGACGTGGACGAGCTGCCCCTCTGACAGCTCGAGCACCTGGATCGACCAGGACGCCAGGTCGCCCTCGGGCGCCGGCTTGTACTGCGCGAAGGCCGGCATGTCGTTGGCCGTGATCGGGACCAGGACGGACCCGGCGCAGCCGGCACCGAACCCGACGTACCAGTCGTGCAGGTCCTGACGGCCGCGCAGCCACAGCGCCAGCGGCGGCATCGAGATGCTGGCGTCCTCGTGCAGCAGGGCCACGAGGGTGGGGATGTCGTACGCCTCGAAGGCCGTCACGTAACGGGCCAGCAGAGCCCGGTCCGCCTCGGTCAGTGGTTGCGCCGGGGTTCCCTCGCTGATGCCGGTCGACGCCAGCGTCGCCCGCGCCCGCTGCAGGGCGCTGTTGACCGACGCGACGGTCGTGTCGAGCAGTTCCGCCACCTCACTGGCCTGCCAGGCCAGTACCTCGCGCAGGATCAGCACCGCCCGCTGGCGGGGTGGCAGCAGCTGCAGCGCGGCGACGAAGGCCAGCCGCACGCTGTCCTGGAAGACCGCGCGCGAGGCGGGGTCCCCGTCGGCGCGGGCGACGTCCGCCTGCGGTGCGGGTTCGATCCAGACCGCGTCCGCGAGCGGCTCACCGGGCGCCGTCGTCGCGGGAACGGGGGAGGACAGGTCCATCGGCAGCGCGCGGCGCTGCCGGCTCCGGAGCGCGTCCAGGCAGGTGTTGGTGGCGATCCGGTAGAGCCAGGACCGCACCGAGGAGCGGCCCTCGAACCCGTCGCGGGCCTGCCACGCCTTGACGAGCGTGTCCTGCACCGCGTCGTCGGCGTCGAACAGCGAGCATCCGGTAGCAGTAGCCGCGCAGCTCGCCGCGGTGGGCCTCGAGGTCCTCGAAGGTGGTGCCGGTCTCGAGCAGCTGCGTCATGTCGGGCTCCCCGGTCGCGCTGTCGACCGCACACTTCCACACTCGGGGGCCGGCGTGAAGCGCCCACCGGGCGGCCGCGTCGGTAGCGTCGCGAGCCCGCCCCCGAGCACCAGGAGCCCGCTGTGGACGACGCGATCAGCCGCTTCCCCGTCCCGTCGGTGCTCGACCTGCCGGAGGACCTGCGCACGCGCATCCTCGCGGTCCAGGACAAGACCGGCTTTGTGCCCAACGTCTTCCTCGCGATGGCGCACCGGCCTGACGAGCTGCGGGCGTTCCTGGCCTACCACGACGCGGTGATGGAGCGGGACAGCTCGCTGACCAAGGCCGAGCGCGAGATGATCGTCGTGGCGACGTCAGCGGCGTCGCGCTGCACGTACTGCGTGGTGGCGCACGGCGCGATCCTGCGCGTGCGGGCCAAGGACGCGGTGCTCGGCGACCTGGTCATGACCAACTACCGCGCCGCGCCGCTGACCGAGCGGCAGCGGGCGATGCTCGACTACGCGGTCGTCCTGTCGACGACACCGGACCAGGTCGACGGCCGGGACCACGAGCGGCTGCGGGCGGTGGGCTTCGACGACGAGGCCGTGTGGGACATCAGCGCCGTCACGTCGTTCTTCGCGCTGTCCAACCGGATGGCGCACGCGATGGGCCTGCGCCCGAACGCCGAGTTTCACGCCCTGGGCCGCCCGTGACCGTGACCTGTCGCGAGCAGGCAGTGGACGATGCTGCCGATCGGCTCGCGGGCGTGCTCGCGGCGAGCCCGCTGCAGCGCAGCGGGCGGCTCTCCTCGCGGGTCCAGGGGGAGGTCTGGCTCAAGCGCGAGGACCTGCAACCGGTCCGATCGTACAAGGGGCGCGGCGCCTACAACCTGCTCGCCCAGCTCGACGCCGCGCAACGGTCTGCCGGGGTCGTGTGCGCCAGCGCCGGCAACCACGGCCAGGGCGTCGCCTTCGCCTGCCACGCGCTCGGCGTCCACGGGCGCGTGTACGTCCCGCGCACCACCCCCCGTCAGAAGCGGGACCGGATCGCCCTGCTCGGAGGCGATCTGATCGAGGTGCACGTCGTCGGGGACACCTATGACGAGGCGGCGGCCGCGGCGCTCGCGGACAGCGCGCGCACGGGCGCCGAGCTGGTCCCGGCGTTCGACGACCTGCGCACCATCGCCGGCCAGGGCACGGTCGTGCGCGAGATCGCCGCCCAGCTCGGGCGACTGCCGGACCTGCTGGTCGTCCCGGTCGGGGGCGGCGGGCTGCTGGCCGGAACTGTCAGCTGGCTGGGTGCGCGGGGCGTGGAGGTCGTCGGGGTCGAGCCGTCCGGGGCTGCCTGCATGGCGGCGGCGCTCGCCGCCGGCCGGCCCGTCGACCTCGAGCAGCTGGACGGCTTCGTCGACGGCGCCGCCGTGCGCCGTGCCGGCGACCTGACCTTCCCGCTGGTCCGCGACTCGGGGGCACGACTGGTGGACGTCTCCGAGGGGCGCGTCTGCACCGAGATGCTGGCGCTGTACCAGGCCGACGGGATCATCGCCGAGCCTGCCGGGGCGCTGGCCGCCGCGGCGCTCGGCGACGTGGTCCACCCGGCGTCGGGGACGACCACCGTCTGCGTGCTGTCGGGGGGCAACAACGACGTCAGCCGGTACGCCGAGGTCGTCGAGCGGGCGCTGGTCCACGAGGGTCGCAAGCACTACTTCCTGGTCGACTTCCCGCAGGAGCCGGGGGCGCTGCGCCGTTTCCTGGACGAGGTCCTCGGTCCCGACGACGACATCACGCTGTTCGAGTACGTGAAGCGCAGCAACCGCGAGACGGGGCCGGCGCTGGTCGGGATCGAGCTGAGCCGGCCCGAGGACCTCGCCGGCCTGCTCGAGCGCCTGGATGCCGCGCCGCCCCAGGTCACCCCCGTCGCCGCCGACAGTCCGCTGTTCCGCTTCCTGCTCTGAGGCAGGGGCTGGTGCGAGAGCTGCTCAGGACCGGGGGCGGTCCAGCAGGCGCGACAGCACGATGACGCTCTGGGTGTGGTCGACGTTCGGCTCGTCGCGGACCCGCTCGATGGCGCGCTCGAGCTGCTGGATGTCCGAGGCCAGCATGTGCACCAGTGCGTCGGCGCCACCCGAGACCGTGCACGCCCCGACGACCTCCGGGACGCCCTCCAGACTGGTGCGCAGCGCGGTCGGTGCGACCGTGCCCTTGCAGTAGACCTCCACGTAGGCCTCCGTCGTCCACCCCAGGGCGGCGGGGTCGACCAGCACGGTGAAGCCGCGGATGGCGCCACTGGCCCGCAGGCGGTCGACCCTGCGCTTGACCGCAGGCGCGGACAGCCGTACCACGGCGCCGATCTCGGCGTAGGTGGCCCGGCCGTCCCGGAGCAGGCAGCTGATGACCTGCTGGTCGATGTCGTCCACTGCGGTGCTAGTGCCCCGTCGTGAGGGGGGAGTGGGCCACTGCGCCGCGGCCGGGTGGGTTGGGCTGCCCGCTCACAGGCCGGCCAGCCCCTCGCGGTCCAGCTCCGGCGCCCACCCGATGTCGGTCAGCACCCGGAACCAGACGCGCTTGCCGGTGTCGGTCGGTGTCCAGCCCCACTCGTCGGCGACCGCTTGCAGCAGCTGCAGGCCGCGACCTGTGGCGGCGCCGGCGGAGGGGCGCCGCTGCACGGGCGGGACGGCGGTGCCATCAGCCACCTCGATGCGCACGCCGGCACCGTCGCGCTGGACCGTCAGCACCAGGGGGCCGCGGGTGTGCAGCAGCGCGTTGGTGACGACCTCGCTGGTCAGCAGCAGCACCGGGTCCACGAGGTCGTCCAGCCCCCAGGCGAGCAGCCGCGAGCCCACGTGCTGCCGTGCTGCGGCCGGGGCGTCGAGCCCGGGCTCCAGCTCCAGTGCGTCCTGGTCGTGCTGCACCCGATGCACCCTTCGCGCGACGGTGTCGGTGCAGCGTACGGCGGTCGCCGACCTGTGCGGGCCTGCCGGGTGGGCGCCCGGCAGGACCAGGACCGTGCGATCGTGCGCACCCTGCCGCGACGCGACCGTCGGCGCGGCACGGCGCGGCCGCCAGGCCCCGACACCAGGAGGCCGGTTCGTGGCGCTCATGCCGCTCAACGACTCGATGTTCCTCATCCCGGAGTCCCGCGATCAGCCGATGCACGTCGGCGGGCTGCAGCTGTTCGACCTGCCCCAGGGGGCGGGCAGGGGCTACCTGCGCGAGCTGTACGAGGCCTCGATCGCGGTGGAGCAGGTCGCCCCCGTGTTCCGCAAGCGGCCGCACCGTTCCGCGCTGACGCTGGGCCAGTGGACCTGGGTCGAGGACAGCGACATCGACCTCGAGCACCACGTGCGTCACTCGGCCCTGCCCGAACCCGGTCGGGTGCGCGAGCTGCTGGCCCTCACCTCACGGCTGCACGGCACCCTGCTGGACCGCAAGCGGCCGCTGTGGGAGGCCCACCTCATCGAAGGCCTCGAGGGGAACCGCTTCGCGGTCTACACCAAGCTCCATCACGCGCTGATGGACGGCGTCTCGGCGACGCGGCTGCTGACCCGGAGCCTGTCGACCGATCCGGACGCCCGCGACGTGACGCCACCGTGGCAGGCCACCGACGACGCACGCCCCCACCGGTCGGCCCGGTCGCCCCTGTCGCTGCCGGGCCAGGCGCTGCAGGCCGGCATCGACGCGGTCGGGCTCATCCCGACGCTGCTCAAGCTCGCGAGCGACGGCCTCAGCTCGCAGGCCACCGTCCTGCCGCTGCAGGCCCCCAGGAGCATGCTCAACGTCGCCATCACCGGCAGCCGGCGCTTCGCTGCCGAGTCGTGGTCGCTCACGCGGATCAAGGCGGTGGCGCGGGCCGCGAACGCGACCGTGAACGACGTGCTGCTGGCCATGTGCGCGGGGGCGCTGCGGGTCTACCTGCTCGAGCGCGAGGCGCTGCCGGCCGCCCCGCTGGTGGCGATGACCCCGGTGTCGCTGCGCAAGGACGACTCGCCGGAGAGCAGCAACGCCGTCGGCGCCATCCTGTGCAACCTGGCCACCGACGTGGAGCACCCCGGGGCCAGACTGGTCGCGATCCGCCAGTCGATGCTGTCGGGCAAGGCCGCGCTCGCCGACCTCAACCAGGCGCAGGTGTCGGCCCTGTCGGCGGTGGCGGTGGCCCCGCTGCTGCTCAACTCGGTGATGGCGCTGCACCGGGTGAGCCCGCCGCCGTTCAACCTGGTCATCTCCAACGTCGTCGGCTCGCCCGACCCGTTGTACTGGAACGGCGCCCGGATGACCGGCACCTACCCGCTGTCGATCCCGCTGGACGGGCAGGCCCTGAACATCACGCTGACCAGCTACGACGGTCAGGTGCACGTCGGCATCGTGGGGTGCCGCCGCAGCGTGCCGCACCTGCAGCGGCTGCTCGGCCACCTCGAGGACAGCCTGGTGGGGCTGGAGGACGCCCTGGTGTAGCGACGTTGTCCCGGCAGGGGGCGCCCGGTCACCGCACGGGATCGGTGCTGCCGCCCTCCCGCGCGCCGGCCTTCGCCTGCGTGGGCCGGCCGGGTGCGCGACGATGCCGCGGTGACGAGCGTCGCGCCGTACGCCGTGGTGGCCCGCAACATCGACCCCCATGCCGACAACCGCATCCACGACGACGACGTCGCCCAGCGCTTCGGCTTCACCGGGGCGCTCGTGCCGGGCGTGGAGGTCTTCGCCTACGCCACCTGCCCGCTCGTCGCGACCTGGGGTGAGGCGTGGTTCACCGGCGGTCGGCTGGACCTGCGCTTCCGACGGCCTGTCTACGACGGCGAGCGGGTGGTCGTGACCG
>Ga0136611_10004009_pt1 | contig 10316 bp, 10 predicted proteins | sample AntDrymUQ2232306_2_FD_106645 | JGI IMG/M metagenome (GOLD analysis project Ga0136611, IMG submission 106645) | Polar desert sand microbial communities from Dry Valleys, Antarctica - metaG UQ223 (23.06) | ecosystem: Environmental > Terrestrial > Soil > Desert | place: Antarctica: Dry Valley... | reverse complement strand
GTCCCTGACGATGACGTGTGACCGCCAGCCGAAGCGCAACGAGCGCCCGAGCGCCGTGGCGCGAGCGCGCAGGTCGGCGATCGTCTCGACGAGGCCGTCGGTCGTGTCGGGCCACGTGAGGTAGACGTCGGCGCCCGCGGCGGCGCAGGTGCGGGCCTCGTCGGAGAGGCCGCCGAAGTAGTAGGGCGGGCAGCCCCGACCGTCCACGGCGACTCGTGGTGGCTCGATCGTGAGATCCACGAACTCGCCGTGGAAGTCGACGGTCTTGCCGTCGAGGAGGTCGCGTAGGACGGCCATCACCTCCAAGGTGCGGCGATATCTTGCGTCCGACGGAAGGCGCTCCCCGGGGACGTCGCTCGAGATCACGTTGATCGACAGCCGGCCCCTCGCCTGCTGATCGATGGTCGCCAACTGGCGGGCGAGCTGGGGCACGACGAGCTCGCCGACCCGCACGGCGAGCAGCAATCGGATCCGCTCGGTCGTCGCCGCGACTCCAGCGGCGAAGGCCACGCTGTCGATGCCGAGGGCGTAGCCGGACGGGAGGAGGATGTTGTCATAGCCGTAGCGTTCCGCGGCGAGGGTGATCGTGCGGCAGTGCTCCCAGGTGGATTGGAGCAGTGGGTCGGGGACGCCGAGCCACTCGTAGTCGTCGTCGCACAGCGCCGCGAACCACGCCACCTCGACGGAGCGACTCACGGCAGGGGCACGCCGGCGGCGGCAAGGATCCGGTAGACGTCCGCACGGTCGAGATGGACATCGAGGGCCGCTGTCGCCGCAGCGATGCGTTCCGGTCGCTGGGTCCCGAGGATGGTCACCGGTCGTGACGGATGGGCCAGGGTGAACGCCACGGCGACGGCCGCCCGGTCGACTCGCTCTCGTTCGGCCAGCTCGTCCAGGATGGCGAGCAGGGATCGTGCCACCCCCTCTCCGGTCAGGAGCCGGCCGCCGGCGAGCGGGCTCCACACGGTTGGTATCACGCCGTCTCGCGCGCAGTGGTCGAGAGTCCCGTCGAACATCGCGTCGGGGCGCGCCGCCGACAGCTCCACCTGGTTCGTCGCCAGGGCGACGTCGAGGTGAGCGACGAGCGCGTCGTACTGCGCCGGGCTGTAGTTCGAGACGCCGACCGCGAGGACCGCCCCGGACCGGACCAACTCAGCCATCGTCTCAGCCAACGCGGCAGGGTGTGTGAACGGGTCGGGCCGGTGCACCATCCACAGGTCGATCGTGTCCACCCCGATCCTCCGCCGGGACGCGTCGACGGCGCGGCGAAGGTAGTCGGCGCTCGAGTCGTAGGGGACGCCCGGGACGATCCCGCCCTTGGTCGCCAGCACCACCCGGTCGCGCAGCAACGGATCGTCCGCCAGCACCCGGCCGAGCACCTCTTCGTTGGCGCCGAACCCTCGCCCGCCCCAGTCGAGGCCGTACACGTCGGCGGTGTCGACGAGGTTCATGCCGGCGTCGAGCGCCGCCTCCACCACGCCGTGGTCGCGGTCGGCGTCCGTTCCCGTAAGTCGCCAGCACCCGAAGCCCAGCGGTCCCACCTCGGGAAGAGCGGGGTGGAGCCTCCGGGGCGTGGGGTCGACGAGGTTGCCGTTGCTCATGCGAGGACCTCGTCCATCGCCACGACCCGGCCCTCATCGATGGATCGGTGGGCGGCGACCCCCATCGCGACCGACCAGAGACCGTCCTCGAGCGTTGCCGCCGGCGCACGACCCTCGCGGATGGCGCCGAGGAAGTCCAGGTGCTCGAGGTAGCTGGCTCCGTGGTGGAAGCCCGCGTACTGGATGCGGTCGTCCTCCACCACGTGGTGCTCCAGTCCGCCGGACCGGTGCTCGCCACGACGGCCGATCCGGACCGTCCCCCGCGGGAGGAGGGCCTCCACCTTGCCGCGATCGCCGACCGCGACCAGCTCCTCGGCGTTCTGCGTCGCTTCGGCGAACATGCAGAGATCGAGGCTCGCCCGGACGCCGTTCTCGAAGTCGACGATCACGAATGCGTTGTCCAGGATGTCCGCGGACTCACCGTCATAGACCTCGTCCAGGTGGTTGACGTCCTGTCCGCCCGACGCCATGATCCGAACCGGATCGGCGCCAATGGCGAGGCGCATCAGGTCGAAGAAGTGACAGCACTTCTCGACGAGAGTCCCGCCGGTGTTGCGGTTGAAGCGGTTCCAATCGTGCACCTTGACGAGGAAGGGGAACCGGTGCTCGCGGATCGACAGCATGCGCAACGTTCCGACGGTCCCGCTGCGGATCTCCTCGACGAAGCGCGTCGTCGACGGCATCCAGCGGTATTCGAGACCGACCGCGACCACGCCCCGGTGCCGCCGCGCCGCCTCGATCACCGCCCGGCAGTCCTCGACCGTCGTGCACAGGGGCTTTTCGACGAGGACGTGCAAGTCGGAACCGAGGAGGTCGAGGAGCACATCGACGTGGGTCATGTTCGGCGAGGCGATCACGACGGCATCGCAGACGCCAGCGTCCACCAGGCTGAGGTGGTCGTCGAACGCGGCCACGGTGGAGCTGCCGCCGATGACCGCCAGCGCCTTCCTGCGTGACGGGGCGTAGGGATCGGCGATCGCCGTCACCTCCGCCCCGTCGATGGCGAGGATGTTCTGGATGTGCTCGAGGCCCATCATCCCGGTGCCGACGATGCCGTACCGGACCGCGTTTCCTGGCATCCCACCCCCTTCTCGACGTCGACAGCTTCGCTGCCAGCGAGGGTAGGGCACGGCTCGCAGCCACTGCCGCGAGAGCTCACCCTTCGCCGCGTGGCGCGCAGGCGAGGTGATCAACGGCGCCGGTGGACTCTATGGACAACCCCCGCCATGGCGTGTGAGGTCATAGAGCTTCTGGCGCTGACCGACCTGCACTGGGTGGCTGCGTCTCTTCAGCTTTCTCGTGCTGCACTGGGCGACTGGGGCTCGGTCCAACAGGCGTTGGCGTGGGCGTGGGCAAGCGCGCGCGAACCCCCTCTCCGGTGTCGAGAAGGACGGCCGACGGCCGCCCCAGCAATGGGATCGAGCGCAGCGTGGCTGTCGCCTGCCGACCACGATCGCCATCTGACGAGCAGCGCGGTCGGACGCTCGCCAGCCTCTCTAGGGGTGTCGGGGGACTGCGTTCACGTGCTGCAGGATCTGGGCCGCGTGCTCGTTCGTGTGCGCAACGAGGCCGGTGAGGATCCTGGCGTAGGGCGTGCCAGCTCGGCGGTGAGTCGCGGGCAGCGGCGTGGCCGCCCGCTCGTCGGTCAGACCGTCGAAGGTGTCGCGCCCCCGTTGCCGGCAGTGCTCGATGTAACCGAGGACCTCGGACTGCTGCCACGCACTCGGCAGGCTCGTGAAGTCGCGCCAGTGCGGGTGGTCGGCGAACGGCGCCGGCGGTCCGGCCCATGGCGCAAGGTCTCCCGTCAGGTCGTAGTCGAGCACCTCGAGCGCGTGCCATGCGACGCTCCACGGCGTCGAGAACCGCTGCACGATCGCGAGCCGCTCCGCCGGGTCCGTCACGAGCCCACCGCCCGGTCCTGCCAGCGGGTGTGCCGGGTCGCGGGCCGGCACCTCCCACATGCCCGTCTCCCAGACGTCGCCCTGGCACACGCCCACGGCGAGAGCCAACGTGATCAGCGCATCGTCCAACGCAGCGGCGACGCTCTCAGCCCAGATCGATGTCATGCGCGTATTCTGGTCGTCGCCATCTTCGAGGTCTACCAGCGCCGACCCGACGGTGTCCCTATGCCCGGGAGTAGGCAGCGCTTGCGAAAGACCCTGACGGAATGTTCGGTCAGTGCGCCAAGTGGGGTCGAGCCGAGCTCCTCGGGTGAAGTGAGGGAGAGAGATGCGGATCCTCTTCAGTTCCTCGTCGGGTGCGGGACATGTGCAGCCTGTGCTCCCGCTCGCCGTCGCGATGCGGGAACGTGGCCACGACGTGCGGTGGTTCACCGCGGCCGACGGCACTCGTTGGGTCCGCGCCGCGGGTATCCACATCGCGGAGGGGGGTGCCACTGGGCCTGAGCGCATGGCGGAGTACCAACGGCGGTGGCCGGAGCATGCGACGCTTCGCGGGCAGGAGCGGGCGGCGAAGATGTTTCCGTTCCTGTTTGGTGCCGTCACGGCCCACGCCGCGTTTCCTCGGCTCTTCGAGGTCGCTCGCGAGTGGCGGCCGGATCTTGTGGTGTCAGAGGCGGCGGACTTTGCGGCGCCCATCGTGGCAGCGGCGATCGGTGTTCCCCAGGTCACCACGGGCATGGGACCGTCGTTCCGCAGCACCTGGTGGCGTTGGGTGGGGAGCGTGCGGCCCCGCTTGGGGCGGGGTTGGTCTGGAGCCGCGCCCATTCGGAGGTCTGTACGACCACCTGTACATCGACGTGTACCCGCCATCGATGCAGCTGGACGACCTCGACTACATCGAACGCATCGTACGGCGGCGGCCGCAGTCGATGACAGGAGACGGCTCGCCCCTGAGCGATGCTGCCCGCCGAGTCATCGAGACTGATCGTCCGCTCGTGTACCTCACCTTCGGAACCGTCTCCAACAAGACACCGACGTTCCATGCGGCGGTGGACGCGCTGCGATCCCTCGAAGCCATAGCTGCGATCGTGACCGTAGGCCCCGGTGGGGACGTCGACGCCTTCGGCCCAGTGCCGGACCACGTGGTGATCACCTGCTACATATCGCAGAACGACGTGTTCCAAGACACGGCTGTCGTTGCGTCGCATGCAGGCCCAGGCACGCTGCTCGGCGCCCTCAGCATGGGTATCGCACAGGTGTGCCTGCCCCAAGCGGCCGACCAGTTCCGCAACGCCGACGCGTGCGCCATCGCTGGCGCCGGGGTCACGCTCAAGGGCGACGCGCTGACCGCCGACGCGATCGCCGCTGCCATCATGACAGCCCTCGACAACCCCACCTATCGCGATGCCGCCGCGACGATCGCACAGGAGATCGAGACGATGCCTACCGCCGAGGACGTGGCCGTCGACCTTGAGCGACTCGTTGCAAAGGCCCAGTAGTTCTTTTCATCAGGCCGATTGAATCATTGGGGTCGATGTGGCCAAGGTGTCCCGCATGCCGGAAGGCGGCGACACGCGGAGTCGTCGGGCGCCTCGGGCAGCCTGCTCACTCGCCCACTACCCCGACTTCCGGCCGCCCGGCCTGGAGCGTGCCGATGCAGCGGCCTTCGACGAGATCGTCTCCAACGTCGAGCGGCTGTGCCATGGCGTTCCCCGCTCTGCGGCCAGGGTGCCCCAAGGAGGAGCCTGCCCCGGGGCCCGGGTCTCTGCCGCGGACGCGGGCACAACGGGCAGTCTGTACATCAGAAGCGAGGGAGGTGCCGGATGGCTGCTTTGACGGGTTCGAGTCGGGAGGACGCAACTGCTTTCGGTGAAGAGATAGGCCCGTGACAGGCCTCGGCAGTGACCCTTCTGAGGTGACGTTGTTGGACGATGTGGTCGTGCTCAGACCTTGGACCCGATCCGAGGCGGGGTTCATCGCCGGAGCGTCGAAGGATGCGGCGATCGAGCGCTACAACGGCCCAGCGCCGCACTCGTTGGCAGATGCCGTCGCGGTCATCGAAAGCTTTGAGCGCAACTGGCGCGCGTTCGCGGCCTCGGGCAATCCGACCGGCGTCGCCTTCGCGATTGTCGATGCCGCTTCGGGCGAGCTGGTCGGGATGTGCGGCGTCGACGACTGGTCGACCACGGAGGTCGCGCAGTTCGGTTACTGGCTGGCTGCAGGTGCGCGAGGGCATGGTTTTGCAACTCGCGCCGTCATGCTGATGACGGGCTGGTTGTTCAAGCTTGGAGCGGCTCGCATATTCCTGACGATTGTCTCGGACAATGCGGCTTCGGCCGCTGTCGCACGTCGCGCGAGGTTTACCTACGAGGGAACGCTTCGCTCCCATGGCGTTTGGCAGGGTCGACGCCAAGACGTAGATGTATTTGCTGTGCTGCCCCGTGAGTGGGTCGAGGGGAGCGGACAGTGAGAACGACCGCGTTCGCTGCGGGTGACAAGCGCGCCGAGCTGACGGGCGCCTCCGGAGACGCCTCTCTCCGACTTCCCGCATACGTCTCGGGGAGGAGAGGCAGCCCGGGCACCAAGTCGGTGGTCAGGCGAGGCTGCCGAAGTGTGCGGCACGGACGGCGTCCCACATGGCTGGCAGGGTGGCGTACATCCCCAGAGCTTCGGGGTTCACACCTGGACGCCGGCGCTGATCTAGTAGCGGCGTTTGCCGTGAGCGGTCTTCTCGAGGATGATCCCGCCGTTCTCAAGGGCCCTCGATGCCGTAGTGGTGACGGGGCGGGCCAGATCGACGAACTGGGATCCCGCCGACCATCCCGAGCAGCTGCCTATTGGAGATTCGGCTTCCGCGAACGGGTGCCCAAGAAGCCCGGTCCAGGGATCGCTCGCTGGTGACCTTGATGCGATGGAATGCTGCCTGGACGAGGTCGGGATCGCAGGGGCGTCCTACCAGCCTTCGGTACCGCTCCAGCCCCAGGCCGGCACAGGAAGGTCGCTCGGCACCTCATCCGGCGTGGCCCATCGGTGGTTGAGCAAGGCAGTGGCCCAAGTGAACCAGGCGATGAGCTGGAACCGTAGACGTGGCTCCGTCGGGACGCCGGCGTCATCGAGTGCGAGGACGAACGCTGCGACCGCGCGCCCATCCATCTGTTCATGCGGCCCGTTACCGCTATGCATTCGCGCCACCTCGGAGTAGTTGCCGAGCGTCTCCGTGTATGTCGCCGGGCCCCCGAGTTGCTCCGAGAAATATGCGGCGAGGCGCTCGGTGTGGTGGTGGTGGATCCCATGCTCGAAAGGGTGAGCCAGGATCGGGTCGGCCAGACACCGGTCGTGCCAGGCCTCGGCGAGCGCCAGAGCGGTCTTGGCTCCACCCATCGCCTCGTAGATTGTGGGCTCCACGACCGGGAGCGTATGCCACTACGAGATCCCTCGGTGCTGCGTGCGAGAACGATCGATGCGTGTCAATGGCCAACGCGAAGTCCCCACTGGTGGCCAACCAAAAGTCCCCACCTCGGGTCGTGCTCGGCCCGCCTCTCTCGCTGGTTCTGAGCCCCTCGACCGATCAGTCGAGGGAGGTGCTGGAAGCGGCCGGTTCGAGCGTTCAGGTGCTATTCCGGCCACCTCCTCTCGTCTTGGCCTCGCGCATCCGGTAGCTCTCGCCTTCGGTGACGATCACCACGGCGTGGTGCAGCAGCCGGTCGAGCATGGATGCGGCGGTGGTGTGCTCGGGAAGGAAGCGGCCCCAAGCATCGAAGGGCCAGTGGCTGGCGATGCACAGGCATCGGTGGCCGAGGTGCGGTCGCTGCTGCGCTTCTTGTTCGTGACCGACCGCACCGAGCACGCGTTGGCCGCGTCGGTCCCGCCCGTCGCTGGGTGGCACGACACCGGCGTGCCTCGGGGTGTGAAGGCTCCGGACGTGGCCCGGCTGTTGGCGGCTTGTGACCCGACGACGGTGACGGGAGCTCGCGACCTTGCGATGTTGCCCATCGTTGCCCGGCTTGGCCTCCGCAGCGTCGAAGTTTCCCAGCTCGAACTCGATGACATCGACTGGCGGGCGGGCGAGCTCGCACTTCGGGCCAAGGCCCGCCGGCGCAGCTCCTCCACTCCGGCCTTCTCGACGGAGTTCGCGGTGTTGCGGTCGGTGACTTCATCCGCTCGGGCGAGGCCGCCGAAGGGAAGTGGTCGTTCGTGGAGGTGCTGGCGGACCGGCTCCAGGGGCTTGGGGTGCCGGTTCTCGGTGAGCTACCCGTGGGTCACGGACCTCGGCCGCCGACCGTCCCACTCGGGACGCACGCACTCCTGGACGCGGATGCGGGAACTCTGCGGGTTGCGTCTGCCGTTCGTCTTCAGCAGGACGTGGACCACGCGTTCTGGGGCAGCCCAGTCGGGTTGGGACGGCCATGAGCATCGGCGTCGAGCGCACAGTTGCGGTCCCCGACGGTCCTCGCGGCAGCCAGTGCGCTCAGCACTGCCCCCTATGCCCAGGTCACGGCGCAGTGCCGCTCAACAGCTGACCATCACCTCGACGAGGTCGCCACCTCTCAACCCGTGCGCGGACCGGAGGCTGACGTCTGCGAGGACCTCAAGGACGAGGTGTTCGTCGAAGCCGGCGCGCTCTGCGTTGTCCGTCCGGAAGATGAAGCAGTCCCTTCCCATGAACGAGCACGGCACTAGGTGCACCAGCCGCCCCGCTCGCTCTGCTGACAGCTGAAGCGTTTCGTCGGGAAGCGACCACGGCTCGTCGAGCAGGATGTTGAGGCACCCCGGGTACAGCCGGAGGCCCGTGGCCGCCTCGTACTCGTCGCTGTACAGCTGCATCCACCGGTTCAAGTCACCGGCACCGGTGGCGACCCGTCCGCGGAGCAATGCCATAGCCAGCAGATTGCCAGGCGTCCCCGTGCCCTGGGCGAGTGACACGACCCGAACAGAAGAGCACGATGTACCGCATGGGCGTAGATCAGGAGCTGGTGGACGCGGCGGCGGCGTTGATGAGAGGGCGGTTCGGCCCGACGCCCTGGGCCGGTGCAGCAGCGATGTGCCTCGACGACGGGTCGATCGTCACCAGCACGGCTCCCGACGCCATCAACGATGCGGTTGCGCTCTGCCACGAGACAGGCGCCCTCTGTGACGCCTTCAAGGCTGGGAAGGCGGTGGTCTCGTCGGTGTGCGTAGTGCAGCCGAGCGCCGATCAGATCCTCGTGCTGGCGCCGTGTGGCGTCTGCCAGGAGCGACTCTTCGTCTACGGCCCCTCGGTCGAGGTCGGCGTACCCGACGGCGGTGGCGGCCCGGCTCTGGGTCTGGTCTGTCCGCTGGATGGCACTCACTTCGCCTTAACGAGGTGGCCGAGATCGCTATCGGAGAACCACGCGTCGTAGCCGGACTGATCGAGCTCTCCCGCTGCGACTCGGACGGCGGTTCGAGCGTCCGCGACGTCGAGGTCGGTCTGGACCCAGATGACTGCTCCAGCGCATCGTGCAGCGAGCGACGAGCCGACCCCATTCCCTCGATGATGACGAACCGCACGTCCGCAGGTACGGCGACAGCACCCGGGCGGTTGCGAAAGTCCCACGCCGGCGGCCGGCCGCCAACGGGCGGCAGTCAGCCTGTGCCGTCACGCCGGCCGGGGGCCAGGCCGAGGGCCTCACCGAGGGCTTCGAGCCCAGGGTCGGCTGCACCACCCACGATGGCGTCGTAGACCGCCTCTTGGGCCCGCTCCAGCGACGGGTGCACACCCAGCTCGGCCGCCAGATCGAGTGTCGCGAGGGCGGCGCCCACCCGCGCTGGATCGGCAATGGCCTCGTCGACCGACCGGGCCACCAACCGTTCGAAGGTGGCCCGAGCGGCTGGGGTGTCCAGCGTGACCTTGTCAGCGCGGGCCTCGTGGGCGATGGCCACCGCCGTCGCGTAGTCGCCCGGGTCGATCGAACCGGCTTGGGCGGCCACCTCCGCCTCCAGCCGGCGAGCCAGGGCCAGCTCCACCGGAGCCCGCAGCTCGGACGGCAGGGGGTACTCGGCGGAGGCGAGGGTGCGCAGCACGGCCCGGTGATCGGTGACGAGCTGCTCGTACGCGGTGGCGAACCGCTCGGAGAGGTGTTGGGCGGCGCTCTCCAGGATCTGCTCCGGAGCATCGGGCAGCCCCGACTCGAGCCCGAACTCCCGTGTGCCGAAGCCCGCACCGAGCACCCGCAGGAGGGTCGTGAGCGAGGCGCCGTCTTCGAAGGCTCGGTGCACCGACTCGAACGCGTCCTCGTCGGCCAGGGCGTCGACATCCCGCGTGATCCCGAGCACCTCGAGACCACCGAGGTGCACAGCGGCGTACACGTGCTCGGTGCGTCGGCCCGTGCGGACGTGGCGGAGCACCACCTGGCCCGTGCAGAGGGCGAGCGCCCCCCGCTCGTCGTGGTGGTGGCGCCGTACCTCGACGTCGAAGGCGGCCAAGCGGCGCAGCCCCCTCCGGCCTTCCAGCAGCTCCACCAACACCAGGTGGGCGACGACGCGCTCGGCGTCGACGCGGGCCGGCTCGACGTGGCGCGCCCAGATGCGGCGGCCGTCCCCTTCCTCGGGCACGTTGCTCGATGCCTGACCCAGCACCTCGAGGAACCGTTCGAGGGGAGGCGCCTCTCCGAGCTCGGCCAGGCAGTCCATCGCGCGCGCCGCGTAGCGCAGCACCTGCACCGTCTCGAGGCCGGCCAGGTCGTTGAAGAACCAGCCGCAGGACGTGTACATGGCCAGCTGGTGGCGCTGCGCCTCGAGCAGCGTGAAGGCCTCGACCTCGTCGCCGCAGACGTGCCGGGCGGAGAACTCCTCC
>Ga0136611_10004008_pt1 | contig 10318 bp, 5 predicted proteins | sample AntDrymUQ2232306_2_FD_106645 | JGI IMG/M metagenome (GOLD analysis project Ga0136611, IMG submission 106645) | Polar desert sand microbial communities from Dry Valleys, Antarctica - metaG UQ223 (23.06) | ecosystem: Environmental > Terrestrial > Soil > Desert | place: Antarctica: Dry Valley... | reverse complement strand
GTCTGGAGCGGGGCGCCCGCCTGGCGGATCTGCGAGAGGTCGAACTGGACGTCGTGGCCCTCGAACCAGCGCTCCAGGCCGAAGCGCAGCGCGTGGCCCCAGCCCTCCGCCGAATCCTCGACCGCGTACAAGTCCGGGGCCGCGCCGACCTGGCGCTTGATGCGCGGGAAGTTCTCGACGTACTTGCTCTCGACCGAGAAGCCGACGCCGCAGCCGCTCATCGAAATCAGCAGCGCCTCGACGAACGAGTCGATGCTCTCGACCGGCTGGTACGAGCAGTTGTAGATGGTGACGTTGTTGCGCCGAGCGGCCGGGCCGGCCATCGCCAGCAGCCGCATCGACGGCATCACCTTCATCTCGAGGATGCCGCGCTTGATGCGCTCGTACGTCTCGGCGGCGAGGCGGTCGCCGGCGAGCTCGTGCAGGAAGTCCACCGACCGCCCGACTGTCTCCAGCCACGTTTCGCGGCGCCCGAGCGCATAATCGAAGCGGGAGTACTTGTCGAAGTACTGGAACTTCTGGAGCGGCGTCGGGAAATACTGGTCCGACTCGGCGAAGGCCGCGCGGACATCGTCCGGGATCGGGCGATCCTCGCGCGACTTGGCGTGCTCGGCGCGGTAGAGGATGTAGCGCTTGGCCGCCTCGAACTCGCCGGCCGCCTGGAGGACCATCTCGACGATGTCCTGGACGTCCTCGACGGTCGGGCTCGCCCCGCCGGACTTGGCGGCGATGATGTTCACCACGCGCCGCGCCAGCTCGGCGAGCGGCGTGACCGGCGTGCGCCCGAAGGAGCCGAAGCACTTCGCGAGCGCGCTCTCGATCCGCTCCAGCTCGAACGGCGCGATGCGTCCGTCGCGCTTGATCACGCTGGTCGGGATGATGATTTCTACGTCGATGCCATGTTGACCGTTCCCATTCCCGTTGGCGCCATCTTCGGGAACGTGAGCGGAGTGCGGGTACATCCCGTTCGTACCCACAGTCACTGGAACGTCTCGCGGCTCGTCGGCCATGCAATACCCTCGTCGTCCGCGTCGGATTTTATGGTCCGGCAGATGCCCTACCCGAGCCCGCAAACCACAACATATGGGACGTAGAGGGGAGCATGCCACAACATGTTGTGTTCGTCAACACCCAGGAATGCACACGGCGGGCCACCACCAGATAGAACGATCGTTCTGTAAAGGGTACCAATTTTGTTACAAATCGGCAACACCCGCCGTTCTGTCGAACGCGCGAAGCTTGACGAAATGGGAAGCCTATCGGGTTCTGTCGCGCAGTCGATCTCGTGTGCCCGTTTGCTAAAGAGTGTGAAGGGAACGATCCTCGCACGCGCCACGCGGCGCGTGCGGCAAGCCAATCCTCGGCTGCCGCGCCGCCTCGCGGACGTGCCGCGCTACACTTCAGCAGCGCGCGGCGCCGGGGGACTCCATGCTCGCCAGGATGCAGTGGCGCATCGCCATCCCCTATACGATCCTGATCGCCTGCTGCCTGCTCGGCCTCAGCGCGTACCTCATCACGTTCGTCAACCAGCTCCAGCTCGATAGCGTGCGCAGCCGACTCGCCGCCGAGGCGCGCACGATCGGCGAGGTGGTGTCCGCCGACCTGGCGACCCTCGACAGCGCCGACCCGGCGCCCCGCGACGCCGACGGCCCACGGGACGAGGCACTCGCGCGCATGCGGGGCCAGGTCCAGCGCCTCAGCGGCGCCGTCGAGGCCCGCGTCACGATCATCGACCGCCGCGGCGTCGTCCTCGCCGACTCCGACCAAGACCCGGCCCAGATGGACAACCACGCGGCGCGGCCGGAGGTGGCCGCCGCGCTCGCGAGCGGCGCCGGCGAGGAGAACCGCTTCAGCTCGACCATCAGCCGCGACCTCATCTACGTCGCCGCCGCCATCACCTCCGACGCCGCGTCCGATGGCGGCTCCGGTCGGGCGGTGCTCGGGGTCGCGCGGGTCGCCCTCCCGCTCGCGGCCGTCAACGTCGCCCTCAACCGCATCGCGCTCGTGGTCGGCGGCGGCCTCGTCGCGACCACCGCCATCGCGGTCGGGCTCGCGGTCGCGATCGCCGGCACGGTGACCCGCCCGCTGCGCGAGCTCACGTCGGCCGCCGACCTGCTCGCGCGGGGCCGCCTCCAGACCATGGTGACGCTCCAGGCACGGGGTGAGGTCGGCATCCTCGGGGACAGCTTCAACCGCATGGCGCGCCAGCTCGAACAGCAGGTCGGGAGCCTCGCCCACGAGCGGGACATCTTCGCCAACGTCCTGACCAACATGGTCGACGGCATCATCGTCGTGGACCGCCTCGGCACGGTGATCGTGGCGAACGACGCCACACGACGCCTGCTCGACGTCGCCGAGGCGCCGGAGGGGCTGTCGCTCGCGCGCGCCGTGCGCGACCACGAGATCTGCGCCGCGCTCCAGGCGGCGCTCGCGAGCGGGACGCGGCGAACGGAGGTGCGCCGTGCCGGCCGACCGGCCCGGCACCTGCGCGTGGCCGCGGCTCCCCTGCGCGATGGCGGCGGCTTGCTCGTCCTCCGCGACGTGAGCGAGGAGCGCCGCGTCGAGAACCTGCGCCGCGACTTCGTGGCGAACGTCTCCCACGAGCTGCGCACGCCGATCGCCGCGATCAAGGCGGTGACCGAGACGCTCGAAGACGGCGCCCTCGACGACCCGCCCGCCGCGCGCAACTTCCTCCGCCACATGCACCTGGAGGTCGATAAGCTCGCCCAGCTCGTGACGGAGCTGTTGGAGCTCTCGCGCGTCGAGAGCGGGCGGGCGGAGTTCAGCGTCCAGCGCGTGGATCCTGCCGAGCTGGTCCGCTCGGCAGTCGAGCGACTGCGGCCGGGCGCGGATCGTGCCGGTCTGTCGCTGCTTGCCGAGGCGCCGGACCGCCTGCCGCCGGTGCTCGCAGACCGCACCCGCGTCGAGAACGTGCTGCTCGCGCTGGTCCACAACGCGATCAAGTTCACCGGCCCCGGCGGCTCGATCGCGCTCTCGGTCGAGCCGAACGGCCGCTACGCGCAATTCTCGGTCCGCGACACCGGCGTGGGCATCGCCCCCGACGACGTGCCGCGCATCTTCGAGCGCTTCTACAAGGTGGACCGGGCGCGGTCGGCGGTGGGGACGGGCCTCGGGCTCGCAATCGCGAAGCACGTCGTCCAGGCGCTCGGGGGCCGGATCTGGGCCGAGAGCCAGATCGGCGCCGGCACGGTGGTGCGGTTCACGTTGCCCACCGCGTCCGCCGAGCTCGAAAATGCCGCGCCGACCGGACCGCGCCCGTCCTCGATGGCCGCCCGCGACTGACGGGTCATCCAAGCCACCCCGATGTGCGCAGTCCGCTCGCGACCGGCGGCGAACCGTCCCGCGCCTATCGGTAGCAGCGGTGGCGGTCCTTGGCGAAGCGTCCCCCGCCTGTCGGTGGGACCGGCGGCGATCCTTGGTGCGATCCGGCGGGCGCGACGACGTGTACGCCCTCGCGGGCCTACAATCATGTCGGACCGCCGCGCGAGTGGGAGTTGAGGATGCCCGAGCCAGCCGCCCCGTTCCTGCCGCCCATCGACGGCGTGCCCGATCCGGGCATCCGACGTCCCGATCCGGCCGAGCGGTCGGCCTCGACGCTGTTCCGACGCGGCAATGTGGTCGATGTGCGGGCCGGACGTGTGCGCGCCGACACGGATGTGCTGGTGCGCGGCGGCAGGATTGAGCGGCTCGGCCATGGGTTCGAGGCCGGCGGCGCGCGGGTGGTGGACCTCGGCGGGCGCTACCTGATGCCCGGCCTGGTCGACCTGCACGTCCACCCCGGCATGATGGTCGGGCTCCGGATGGACCCCGACGGCATGACGCCCGAACGCGTGCGGGGCGACCTCCAACGCTGGCTGCGCTACGGCGTGACGACGGTCCAGGCGCTGGGCTCGGACCGCTCGTTCACGTTCGACGTGGCGCGCGAGCAGCGGGAGGGGAGGTTCCTCGGGGCGCGGCTGCTGAGCGTCGGGCATGGGTTCGGCGTGGACGGCGGCGTGCCCCCGTTCCAGATGGACCCGCCGGGCCCAGTCCGTGAGGTCGAGCCGGCCGCCATCCGCGCCACGGTGGCCCGCCTCGCCGAGCTGGGCGCGAGCGGCGTCAAGATCTGGTACGACGACTGGTACGGCCAGTTCCCGAAGATGGCGACCGAGGTCGCCCGGACCATCATCGAGAGGTGCAAGGAGCGCGGGCTCCGCTCCTACGCCCACGTGTACCGAGTCGACGACGCGAAGCTGCTGATCGGCTTCGGGCTCGACGCGCTGGCCCACATGCCCCGCGACCGCGAGGCCGACGCCGAGCTGATCGACCTCATGCGCGAGCGGGGCACGGCCGCGATCCCGACGCTGATGGTCCCCGAGACCAATGTCGCGTTCATCGACCGACCGGCGTGGGTGGACGAGCCGGAGCTCGGGCTGCTGCTGCCGCCGGGCAGCCGCGAGTTCTTGCGCGACGAGCGGTTCCTGGCGACGATTCGCGCCAAGCCGGAGTACGCCGCACTCCGCCCGGACATCGATCGCGCGCTTCGCAACACGGCGTTGCTGCACGCGGGCGGCGTGACGATCGGGTTCGGGACCGACGCGGGCGTCTCGAACCGCGCGATTGGCCATTCGGAGCTGCGCGAGCTAGAGCTGCTCGCGCGGGCCGGCATCTCGAACGCCGATGCGATGCGGATGGCGACGGTCGCGTCGGCCGCGATCCTCGGGCGCGCCGACGAGATCGGCGAGATCGCGCCCGGCCGCCGCGCCGACCTGCTCGTGCTCCGCGCAAACCCGCTCGATGACCTTCGCAACGTCCGCGCGATCGCCGCGGTGTGGATCGACGGGGTCCACGCGGCGGACGCGCTCGCCTGACGCTTGAAGCGGATCACGTCGAATGCGAATGCGGCCATCGACGCCCGGCTCGGGCGTCACCTGGGATCTTCGGACCCGTCGTCGTCGCTCGTGGCGCGCTCGATGTTGCGGACAAGCTCGTCGATGTCGAAGGGCTTCTGGAGCGCCGCGACCGCCCAGCCGTCGCGCACGGCCTCCTGGACGCCCGGCTGCTCGATGTCGGAGGACACGAGGACGACGGGCGGGTGGCGCCAAGCCGGATCCTCCTGGAGCATCGCGAGCAGCTCCGGTCCCGAGATGCCCGGTAAGTTCACGTCGAGGACCAGCGCCTCGATCTGGACGTGCCGGATGATCTCCTTGGCGGCGGCGGCGTCCTGCACGACGGTCGTCCCCCAGCCGGGCACTCGGTTCAGGACCGCCCGCAGGAGCTCGGCAACCGCCAAATCGTCTTCCACGACCAGGATGGACAACGTCGGGCCGAAGCTCTGTCGCACGATGGTGCCACCCCTACACGTCGATTAGCATATGCATGGAAGGCAAGTTCCATTCCGCACCGTGCAGCCGCCGTCGCTCCGCCGCGCCGCGCGCCGTCCAGCATGGAGGATTCCGATCGCCGACGATGGGCGCCCACCCTTCACCGGACGGCTCAGGTGCCGGGCGTGACCTCGTCGCGCGCCCGTCGGATGCGGAGCACCTCGTGCAGCAGCTCGTGCGCGACCTCGCGCTTCGGGATCGCCGGCAGGTCGCGCCGGCCGCCGAAGCGGTCGAGCATGACCACGGCGTTGTTGTCGCTCCCGAACCCGCTGCCCTCGGCCGTGATGTCGTTGCCGACGATCATGTCGAGGCGCTTGCGGTCCAACTTGGACCGCGCGTGGGCCACGAGATCCTCGCTCTCGGCCGCGAACCCGACCCGCACGAGCCGCGCGCTCGCCAGATCGGCGGTGGCAGCCAGGATATCGACAGTCGGCTCCAGCTCAAGGACGAGCGCGGCATCCTGCTTCTTGATCTTCTGGTCGGCTACCCGCGCGGGGCGGTAATCGGCCACGGCGGCGGCCATGACGAGCAGGTCGGCGTCCGCGATGGCCGCGACGACCGCGTCGTGCAGCTCGGCGGCGCTCGTGATGTGTCGCGTCTCGACGCCGTGCGGCGGCGTGAGCGCCGATGGCGCGGTGATCAGGACGACGCTCGCGCCACGGTCGCGGGCGGCCTCGGCGATGGCGTACCCCATCTTGCCGGACGAGTGGTTCGAGATGAAGCGGACCGGGTCGATCGCCTCCCGGGTGCCGCCCGCCGTCACGACGATGCGCCAGCCCACCAGGTCGCCCGTTCTGCCGAGGACGACCCGCAGTGTATCGACGATCTCCGACGGCTCGGCCAGGCGTCCCTGCCCGACCAGCCCCGACGCCATCCGCCCGTGCCCCGGCTCGATGATGGTGGCGCCGCGCTCGCGGAGGATGCGCACGTTCTGCTGGACGGCCGGGTTGTCGTACATGTCGGCGTCCATCGCCGGCGCGATCACCAGCGGCGCGGTCGAGGCGAGGACCGTGGTGGCGAGCATGTCGTCGGCGAGGCCGAGCGCCAGCTTGGCGAGCGTGTTCGCGGTCGCCGGCGCGATCAGCACCGCGTCGGCGTGGTGGCCGAGGGTGACGTGGCCGATCTCGGTCTCGGCCAGCAGGCTGAACATGTCGGTATGAACCGGGCGGTGGGTGATCGCCTGGAACGACAGCGGGCGGACCAGCTCGGTGGCCTCGGGCGTCATGATGACGTCCACGGTGGCGCCGGCCTGGGTGAGCGCGCTGGCGACGGCGACGGCCTTGTACGCGGCGATGCTGCCGCTGACCCCGAGCACGATCTTGCGCCCCGCGAGCACCTCGTACGACATCATGTCCGCGAGTATAGCGACCCCGAACGCGCTAGGCGACGGCGGGCACAGTGGCGGATGATGGCGTGGGGACGGCGACGTCTTGCGCGATTGCATCGGCCAGTCCGGCCAGCAGCAGCCGCGCACCCTTCGGGTCGTCGCGGTGCAAGTGGAAGGCCACGACGCGCGCCGGGCTGAGGTCGCGATTCGGCGAGCTGTCCGAGACCGTCGTCCATGCCGCATCCAGCACCTCGCGCAGGAACCCCACGTCCGTGGTCAGATCGAGGATCAGCACCACCTTGGAGAGCGGCACGAGATCGACGAGCTGGTGCAGCTCGAAGCTGCACCCCTGGTTCGCCGGCGAGAAGCCGCGTAGGTCCATCAGGACCAGATCGTCGGCGGCGGCCAGCCGCGAGAGCGTCATCTTCCACGTGTCGTCGTGGCAGAAGAACTCGTTGACCCGAAATCGGCCGTCCGCGTCGGGGCGCACGTCCATCTGGGCTAGCTGGCGCTCGAGGTCGGCGCGGCCCGTCACGTAGCGACCGCCGAGCTTGCCGCGCGCGAAGTCGAGGAACTCGTGCGGCTCGACGGTCGTCGAGGCGAGGTCGGTGGCGGCGATCAACTGGATGCTCCCGACGTAGCGCCACTGCGAGCCCACCAGCGAAATGAGCCGCTCGCTGCGCGCTCGGAACCCGAACACCCGCAGCAGCAAAAGCCGGTGGCCGCCGGCGGCCCCGGTGCGGCGCGCGACGTACCGGAAGCCGAGCGCGGACACCAATTTGTACGCCGCGAAGGAGAGCAGTGCGGCGGCCGACCATTCGAGACCCTGGAACGACTGCATCAGGACCAGATTGATGGTGAAGATGAGCCAGATGAGGTCTATGAGCACCGATTGGTCGCTGATGAGCTTGGATTGGTAGAGGCGCCCGACCGTGCCCAGGACGTACCAGGCGAACACGCCGAACAGGACGAACCCGAGCAACGCGGTGCCGCCCAGGACCGCGAGGATGTCGTTGGTGGCGAGCGTCTGGAAGAGGCCGAGCCCGGAGCCCGAGGGAGCGGCATTCACGAGCTCGCCGGCGAGCTGGAGCAGCAGCGCCGCGCGCACGAGCAGCCACGACCCGGCGGTCGTCATCGCCAGCGAGACCGCCAGCAGCATGCCGCCGATGCCGAGGACCATGAAGGCGAACACCAGCGGGCCGACCGCCCGGAGGCGCGGGTGGAGCAGCGGGATCAGGAAGAGGGCCGGCGGCCCGACCGTCCCGAGCCAGAAGACCAGCATGTCGGTCCATGGCCCCGAGCTGTTGGCGCCGATGAGCGCCCCGATCGCGACGTAGAGCAGCACGCTGCGCAGCTTCGTCCAGCGCCCGGTCACGAGTACGAGGTTCGCCGCCATGATGGCCGGCCACAGGTGGACCCAGAGGATGGCCACGACCCGCGTTGGGGACGCGGCGACGTTCGACGCCAGCAGGGTGATGATCACCGCGACCGCCGCGTACGCGAGCCCGGCCAGGGCGTAGACGCGCGCGGCCACCCACGGGCCGCCCGTCGCGCGACCGTACACAGCCGCCGCCGCTGCCGACAGGCCCTCCCCTCGGTCGGCCTCGATCACGTCGAGCATGAGTGGGTCGTGGCCCGCGAGCATTGGCCGCTCGGGCGCATCGGCAGCCGGCGACGGATCGTCCAGGGCGGGATCGTCAACCGAGCCGTGCCGACGCATGCCGGCGAGCACTGCGCGGTTGTACAGCCACAGCATCACCAGCGACACCGGGATGGTGATGAAGCCGGCCAGCAGCAGCACCAGCACCGCCGATCCGGGCGAGAAGAAGCTCGACATCGCGGCTAGGGTGCCTCCCGTCGCCCGGCCAAGTGCAGCATGTCAGGCGGGCGCCACGATCTCCACGCAGCCGACGATCACCGACATCTCGCGGGCCGACTTGTGGACCAGGATCACCGAGGGCCGCGACAGGATGTCTTGCATCGGGACGTCCAGCTCGGTGGTCGATTTGCCGTTCGCGACCGCCGTGAAGTGGATGCGCGGCGTCGCGTTCGGGAGTGCGCAGTTGCCATCGTGGATGTGGGCCGGCTGCGGCCCCTCGCCGGCGCCAACCAGGTCGAGATCGGCCCGTGTCTTGCCACCGCCGAGGTCCGTGAGCGTAGCGAGCCCGCGGATGTTCGAGTCGTTCTGGCTCCCGAGCGCCAGCGACAGGCCGCGAATGCCCGCATTCGCCCCCTCGGCGCCCGCTGCCAGGACGACGTCGGCGCAGGCGACGTAGACGGTCATCTCGTCGGCCGACTTGTGCATGTGGAGCGCCATCGGGATCGCCAGGATCTCCTGAATCGGGACGTCAACTTCCATGGACGACTTGCCGCCCACGACCGGGCTGAGGTTGATGCGCGGCGCCGGGTTCAGCCGGGTGCAGCTCCCCTCGTGGAAATGGGACGGCTGCGGCCCGTTGCCCGCGCCGGTCACGTCGAACTCGACGAGCGTCTTGCCGCCGCCGCGATCGGTCAGCTTCGCCACCCCCGAGATATTCGAGTTGTTCTGCGCCGCGAGCGCCAATGACATGCCGCGCACGACCGACGTCGAGGCATCCGCACCCTCGGTCAGCACGACGTCGGCGCAGGCGACGTAGACGGTCATCTCGTCGGCCGACTTGTGCATGTGGACGGCCATCGGGATCGCCAGCACTTCCCGTATCGAGACCTCGACCTCGGTGGACGACTTGCCGCCCACGACCGGGCTGAGGTTGAGGCGCGGGGCGGGGTTCAGCCTGGCGCAGCTCCCCTCGTGGATGTGGGCCGGCTGCGGGCCGCTGCCGGCGCCGTTCACGTCGAATTCGACCCGCGTGCGACCGTCCCCGACATCGGTGAGCGTGGCGGTGCCGGAGATGTTGGAGTTGTTTTGGCTCGCGAGGCTCAGCGAGAGCTTCTTCACCTCGCGCAACGAGACGGCCCAGTTGTTCCGACTCACCTCGTAGATCTGCGATTCGGCCACCGAGCCCTGCTCGCCCAGCCCGCCGACCACGAGCGCGCGGCCCTCGCCCATCGAGACGGCGGCATGCAGCCATCTGCCGCTCGAGAGCGCCCCGGCGCGGCTCCAGGCGTTCGCCGCGGGATCGTAGCGCTCGCCGGTCGCCAGCAGACCCGAGGCACTGCCCTTGCCGCCCACCACCAATACCTGCCCGTTCTCGAGCAGCATGGCCGTGTGCTCGGCGCGGTTCGCTTCCATCGGCGCGGCCTCGGACCAGGCGCCGGACGCGGGGTCGAAGATATGCACGGACTGGAGGTACGTGCCGCCGCCGGTGCTGTTGAGCCCGCCGGCGATGAGCACCTTGCCGTCGGCGAGGACCGTGGCCGTCTGCCCGACGCGGCCGACCGGTATCGGCTGGCCGGCGCTCCACCTATTCGCGGCCGGGTCGTACATCTCGACGGTCGCCTGGCTGGTGGTCCCGAAGCCGCCGAAGATCGCGACGCGCCCGTCGCGCAGGCTCGCCGACGCGTGGCCGCTGTGTGCGCCGGCGAGCTGCCCGGCGGAGCTCCACGCCCGCGTCGCCGGTGCGAAGATCTCGGCGCTCTTCGACACGTTCCCCAGGCTGTTGCCGCC
>Ga0136611_10004007_pt1 | contig 10319 bp, 25 predicted proteins | sample AntDrymUQ2232306_2_FD_106645 | JGI IMG/M metagenome (GOLD analysis project Ga0136611, IMG submission 106645) | Polar desert sand microbial communities from Dry Valleys, Antarctica - metaG UQ223 (23.06) | ecosystem: Environmental > Terrestrial > Soil > Desert | place: Antarctica: Dry Valley... | reverse complement strand
CTTGCGGTACTTCCGCTCGATGGTGAGCCAGACATCGGTGTTGTGTTCGGTGTCAGGGTGGTTCTCGTGCTTGCCGAACCATTCCCATTGTCGAGTGAGTTTGTCATGCAACCGTTCAATCTCATGGTCAAGTTCGGCACCTCGAGCAATCGCGTCACGGGTGTTCACATTCATTCTCCTTCCGTACGACAGCGGGGCCAGTGGTGTACTGGCCCCGCTGTCCGCTAAATCTCTGCCTGGAACAAGTCAGCGTCCTCAACAGGTGCGGCCTTAGCCTTGGCTTTCTTCTCTGGCCTGATCTTGGCAACCTGCGCCTTGTAGACAGGCTTGCCCTTCTCGTCGTACACCTTGTCGAAGCCGCCTCCGTCGTTGGGTTTCTGTTTCTGGACGTGCTCGAAGTCGATCACGTAGACCTGGCCAACGAGGGGGTCGAGGTCCACGTCCTCACCTTCGTCAATGTCGCGACCACCGCGCATCCCCTTGAGGAGCTTGTAGAGCTTGGTTCCCTTGCCGAGTGGGCCGTCCGGGATATTGCACGTCTCGAAGTGCGTGTGGTTATTGGTGCTGGCCTGCTGGATGGCGGTATCAACCTGTTCATCGCCGCCATTGTCGTAGTCGGTATCGATCAGGTTGTAACAGAGATCGACCGCCGTGCTCCGAAACTTGTTTTCCTTGATTTCCATAAGCCGGGCGCGTACGCCGTCAGCTACCGGAATAAGGGTATATTCCGCCTGTTCGCCGCCGATACGAAGTGTCAGTGCCATGTGGTTCTTGTCCTTTGCTTGTGCTGTGGCCTTGGGTCAGTGTCTTTTCGGGTGGGTGGCGAGCCCGGTGCGCCGGTTCCTTTCTGTCCTGTCATTGTAGCATGGATCAGTACGTTTGGGTAGGGGTAGGGTTATCTTTTGGGTGGAGTCCATCCCTCCTTCTTGAGTGCGTACACCATGCCGCTCACGATATGGGGGATAGCATTCTTGTGTGCAGTGGATAGGTCGCGGGCAAGACGCAGGCCAGTTGCTTGCCGTAGCTGTTCGGTGACAAGCGCGTCCAGCTTGATAGACAATTCCACATCCGGGTCAGGCTGGAAGGGGGCAAGGATGGAGTCCATGTAATCAAGCGCATCCTGATTCCAATTGTGGGCAGCGCATGTCCTGGTGTAATTCACCAGCCGCTGTACGTCGGCGTCGTTATATTGCATGGTGGCTACTTCCTTTCGTTGAGTGGGTCGATCCAGCAAGATTTCAAGACTAATTGACAGGTGATTGAGCATGGTAACGATCTTGTCATTGTCGAGCTTGACGCCTTCACGGAGCCGGAGGGTCATTGGGTGCTCTCCCGCTTGAGGAGCAAGCGCAGGTGGTCGGGCGTAATGCCGTGCTTGCCTGCGATCTGGTCAAGCTGCGCGTCCCGGTCCATTGCCAGATTCAGGTCACGGACCAGGTTGAGCTGATCCAGCACCATTTCATACGTCGTCTGGCTGTCGGGATAGCGTTGAGCCATGCGCAGAAGTTCGTTGTGTGCGACAGCTTCACGTCGAGCGAGCGTGTCTGGCCCATAGGTCAGTGGGGTTAGGGTCATGGGTTACTTCTCCTCTATCGGCCACGCGCGGTACGTGGTCAGCATCTCGCCAGCCAGTCGGTTGGTGCGTGTTTCGGTGATGCCGGATGGGCTACTCTCCTTGTAGACAGCGCGGAGGTCGTGCGGGTCTGAAGCCAGGGCCATGACCAGGGACCAGACGTAATCATCTTTGGTGTGGACGTAGCACTGGACGGGGTTGGTTCGGTACAAGCGGATCAGTCCGGCCATTGATTAGCCCTCCCCTGGTAATTGGGCGCGGAGCCAGCCAGCGACGGTGTCGCCCATGTTGGTGTATTCGGTTTCAGCGTCACCGCTGACCAGTACCTCCTGATAGATGAAGTCCTCGGGCATCGTCAGCGCCTCCCCTGCCAACCGCTCGATCAGGGCCGCTTCAATCAGCGGGGTGGCGGCGGCAATGGCAGCATCGGCTGTTATCGCGCACTCACCCTCGCATCCGCTCCACGGCACGCCATCCGCGTAGCTATCATGGATCGCCCGTGCCACGGTTTCGCGTAGCTCCTGGTTCATACCAACCACTCCACACTGAGCGCGGCGTACATGCCATCGGTGTGTCCGATCTGGGCGAACGCTGATCCCTCCTCCTCAAACAGGTGGACACGGGGCAGGTCGAACAGGTCGGCCAATTCGGCTGACTCGATCCCGGCCACATGCAAGGACGATACTCCCTCCCTGGTTGCGGTCATGTCCTTGCGTGTGCCGTCGAGGTGGAACGAATAGCGCACGGTGTAGCTGTTGATCTGGGTCATGTTAGCTCCTTCTGAATTGCATCCGGGTTGCCTGTCCTGGTCCGCACCTTGTCGGTATAGACAATGAATCGCCAGCCCACACGGTCGGCAATGCGTGCGTCAATCTGGCAATCCCAACCCTGTTCCATTGCAATGCCCCATGCCTCAAGGCAGATGGCACGCAGGCGTTCGTGAGCTTCTTCGGGGGTCATGCCGTCCAGCCAAACACGATGTCGCCGAGGGTAGCGAGCAGGAGGATGATGCAAATACCAAGCACAGTGACCGTGAGGCCGCCCACAATGCCGCGAATGAGTAGTGCCCGGTCCTCGTACTTGATGCGCTGCTCGTCGTCCCAGTGTTCGTAGCTTGGTGGGTATTTCATGGGGTCTGTCCTTTCAGAGAGCGGAGGAAGGCAGCGGTAATATCATCCGCGCACGCATCCACGCTATACATGGCTCCGGTGTCCACGCTGAACTCAAGCGGGTCCGGGTTCGGTCTGGGCCAACGCTCTGCCTCCTGAGCCGCGCCTTCAAGCACGGCATCACGGACGGCGACGATGGCCGCATTGATCACATCTTGCCTTCCGCGCTCGACGCTGGGATACGTGAGATATGCGTCGTCGTAAATGGCTACCAATTTTTCTAGCGTTGGGATGGTCATTTCCAGATCCTTTCCGTGATGATCACGATCAGAATGGCGAGGACGAAACCGAGCGCGATCAGGTAAATCATGCGTCCTCCCGCTGCTCGATAGTGATGAGGCCATGATTGAGGCCATTCCCACTAAATCGCAGGTATTCCCAACCAGGATCAGGTTTAGGTGAAGCCGATCCTATTGTAATGATCTCCACTTCGCGGCGTGCCTGCTGTTCATCCTCCCGCCAAGTTGTATGTGTGACAACGACCGGCTGCTGTGTGCCGTGCTGAATGTGGGCGCGGTACATGGTGGTTACTCCTTCTATTTGACGATGGGTGTTAAGCGTTCGCAGATGCTAGGACTCGTCGGTCATGTCGCCGGGTTCGAGAGTGTCGTCGTTGAACCCCTCGATTTGTCTATCCGTGAGATCGGGCACGCTGTACGTGGTTCGATATCCCTTGTCATACCAACGAACGGTATCTCGCAACCGATCCCGCTGGGCATGGAGACGGGCGATCTCCGCGTTGCGCTCTTCCAATGCGTCAATCGTCATTTCCAGCGCGCCGGTGCATTTCGTAAACGCCTCTTGATGCGTGGTCATGGTTGAATCTTCTTTCTATTTGATGGTTGGTGTTAAGCATCCGCAGATGCTCGGCCCTGCTGTTCAATCGCGATGCGTCGCAGTTCGGCGAGGTGATAGCGTGCCTGGTGGTTCTGGAACCGGGCAGCGTTGACCAGTTCAGTGATAAGTCGGGCGTGTGTTCCGTTGTGGTAGGTCCGGTGATAGCGTGCGCGTTCCATGAGGGATTTGGCCGCGTCCGCATAGACACGCTTCAACGCGGTATGGATCATCATGTCTTCGCTCTGCTGCTGGAATAGTGTGGTCATGGCGTGTCACTCCTGTTCAGTGGTTGCGCCCCTGTACGGGGCACATAGCGTGTCTCTCAGCGGTATCGTCGTGGGTGTTAAGCGCGCGCACGCGCTAGCCTTCCTCTTCCCGTGGCGCGAACCCAAGTTCGGCCCGCCACATGTCACGCGGGTCAGGTAAGTAGCTGATCGTCGCGACCTGGTATCTGGTCGAGGTGTTGCCGTTCTGCAAGAGCATGAAATCCCCGGTCTTGACTCCTTCTCCCCAACCTGAAGCGTCGAGCTTCAGGCCGTCGTCGTGGACGCTGTGGATCACGTAGTCGTGACCCCAAGCGCGGTCGGTGTAGTCGTGTGTGGTGGGCGGGATCATGCCTGCTCAGCCTCCCCGCTACACCAGTGGCACAACATTTCATGATCTTCAGCGAGTGGATCATATGTACCAATAAGATCACCGCATTCTTGACATATCACGGTGTACCACTCTGGTTCCTCGGGCGATTCCTGCTGCTGCCACGCTGGGTCTTGAAGCTGGTCGGTCATGGGGTGAGCCTTTCTGTTTCATTTGGGGTGATAAGCGCACGCATGCGCTAGACCTTTGCGGCTTGACGCTGTTGCAATGTCTCGCAAGCGTTCCGCGCTTCCCAGAGTCGAACGTATTTGCGGAGTGTCGTACGGACGCCTGCCGGATCTTCGCGAACGACGTGAAAGCGTGTGACGATTGCCCGCTTGCCAGCGGTGGCGTGGCGCTCGACATGGTACGTGTTCATCCTGGTTTCTCCTGTTTCATTTGGGGTGATAAGCGCACGCGTGCGCTAGCTCTGCGCACTTCGGAAGTGGTCCAGTAGGTTAGTGAAATACGCCTCGACGTATGATGGTGCACCGAACGGGGTAACGGGTGCCCATATATTCCCACTTTTGCGGGTGATCAAATAGACATACCGCACAGTGCCTTTATATTCTCCTCGGCTCTCCTGATCGACGCGAAACGCTACGCCTGTTTCTGTTGTTGCCTGACGGCACAATGCAGATAGTCGGGCGCGACCTGGCTTATGCATCACATTCTCCTTGTCAGTGGTGCGCCCGGCGTGGTGACCGGGCGCTCTGGGTTTACGTGTGGGTGATAAGCAATCGCGATTGCTTAGGCGTTGGCTCGTCTGTACTTTAGTGCGAGGTGACTGTATTTCCGGGCGCTGCGAACGTGACTGGCCAGGATTTCGCGAGTCTTCGGCGTGTCGTATCGGGCGGGGTTCCTGATCATCCATTCCTTGACACGGCGTGCGCTCCACAACGCGCTATCGGACATCTGGAGGGCGGAAACGTAGAGGGTCATGGCCGTACCTTCTTCCTGTTTCATTTGGGGTGATAAGCAATCGCGATTGCTTAGTCCTGATCCGCGACCATGATCTGCGGGTAGTCTGTAGCTACACTCTCGGCCAGTTCGTACCAATTCACCTGACTGACGAAGGCCAGTGCATACGATGCGGCTAGTGTGCCAGCGTCTTCAGAGTCGATGGTTTCTTCAACCATATCCTTAAGATGGTCGGCCAGCGTGATGAGCATATCGAATGGTTCGTTGTAACGTGGGTAGTCGTCGGCCATGCTCGAGGCGTAGTCGCTCACAATCTCTAGGTTCACGCGCCACGTCGCGTAGTTCGTCCAGCCGTTGTATGTCTCGCGGGTGTCTGTCGTCGTGCTGTTCATGGTGTGTTCTCCCTGTCTGTACCTTCGTTGACTCAACCTCGGAGCCAGTGCCGCGCTACCGGGTCAGTAGCGCGGGGCTGGGTCTGCGGTGGGGTTAGCGTGCGTGGTGGTTATGGAAGTTTGCTGCGTATCGTGCGCCTGTCCAGCTGTACCCTCCCTCGATGATGGCGTGAAGCTGTCGGTCGTAGATTTCCCAGCATGGGGTGTCGTCATAGCTGCCAGTTGCGTTGTAGCGGATGATATATCGCTTGGTCATTGGGTGATCTCCTGTCAGTAGATACGGCTGGGTGGGTTAGTCCTGTTCTGGCTCTGACTCTGGCTCTGATACGACGTTCACGATGGCATACTCTGCAGCCGTGCTGTCGTGTCCCTCGTGACGGATCATTACGAATCCGTATGACGTCCCATCCTGTTCTATGGTGCTTGCGAGGGTGAATCCCTCTTCCGTGAGGAGGTCGCCAATATGTCCGGCAGTGTCTTCGGTGGCGGTGATGACGCGTGCGTTTGTGTTCATCGTGTGATCTCCTGTCAGTGATGGGGTTACCAGTCGTGGCGTGCTTCCGGTCCGGCGCTTAGCTTCTGGGCCCACATCGGGCGCGGGGTGTTGCGTTCGTTCTCGCGGCGGATTGCCTCATCCTCTGCATAGTGCTGACGACACAAGCCTAGTGCGTAGGTTTTGTCTCCGCACAGTGGGCAGGTATTGGCGCGATGGTCGTAGTAGGCTTGGCAGTCGTCGCACATATAACCTGACCGGGTTTCGTTTTCTTCGCAGAACTCGCAGAGTGCCATCGTGTGATCTCCTGTCAGTGAGGGGGTTAGTAGATACCGAAATGCGCTTCCATGTCGGCCACACTGCGTAGAGTCCGGGCTTCCTGGGGGATGACGTTCATCGCCTGGGTGTATTCGTGAACCACGGCGGCGACCTGATTGCCAGTAACGTAGTCGCTCGCGCGCTCTGTGTCGTACGGGTTCTCACTGTGGAGGTACACACCGTACAGGTGGTTGCCGGTGCGGTACTCACGGGCCTCGCGCTTGACGGTGATCGACTGACGGACAATGCCGTACGCGACGCTGGTGTACGTGCTACTGAGGACCGTGTGCGGTGCGACGCGATTGATGTGGTCATACTTCTTCTGAGTTGCGGTGTTCATCCTGGTGTCTCCTGTCAGTAGATACGGCTGGTTAGGCGTTGCGGCCACGGTTGGCGAAGAGGTCACGTTCGCCTTCGCTGTAGCGGTTGGCGATGATCTGCCATGTTTCGTCGCGCCCTCCAACCTTGACGCTTGCGGTAAACACGGTCTGCGATCCGTTGGTCTTCGCGGCGGTAACGATAGTGGTCTTGTCTAGGGCTAACTGGTAGACATCGCTGGCAGTCAATGTCATCTGCGTGCCGTCTTCAAAGATCATTGCGTACATCGGGTGTTCTCCTGTCAGTAGATACGGGTGGGGGTGGTTACTTCTCTTCGTCAGTCTCGACACGGTACAGCACGTCAAGCGCGAACCGCATTGTGCTCACCATCTCGCGGGCGTTGCGGCGGGTGTGGCCGAACGGGTTAGACTGTGCACCGTTCGGTTCTTCGACGATCACGATTTCATATCCTCCGTATGAACTGTAGTTAAGTGCGTAGTGGTGTCCCTCTCCGGCTGCCGCTCCGTGTTCGGTCATGCGCTTGACAAGCTGGGCGAAGACGTTTTCGACGTGCTTACGTGTTACTCGGTCAGACATTGTGTTATCTCCTGTCAGTAGATACGGCTCAAGACATGCAGTCCATGTCCTGAGTGATAGCTACTAGTCGGTGTGTGTGATGCCAGCGGACCTGGATGCCTACTCCCTTACTCGTATACGGTTCGCCCGTCTTACGTCGCGGTTGCGCTTTCCTATCTGGCTTTATGTGGGAACTTCTGGCACTTTGACCGCTGTTCCTTGTGGGTCGGGATGCTGTGTGGTGGAGGTACTTGGTGTCTTTGGCTTTCCTGTTTCCTTGTGTGTGTTCTCTACTTCCTCTTTGTCTATGTATTCATATTAGGGCATGGCAAGGGCCGTGCATATCACCCGATATACCTAATTTCAGGAACCAGTTGGGGGGTATGAGTTGACATGCCTCGACTCAAGGTCTAGCCGCGTGTCTTCTTCTTTTGTGTAGGGCTCTGTACGGGCCTATGCCGGTAGATGGGGATGTGGATACCTTCGGGGACGCCACGTCGCGTGGTGGGCTTCTGGGAAGCTTGTAGACGGGTCATGATCGTGCGGATGTTCGCGACCACACGGTTACCCTCGACGGTCGTGGTCAGGAATTGCATCATGTCGGGCTTAAGGGTGTAGGTGTCAAGCCATAGCTCGTCTTCATCGATGGCGAGGAGTTTCGCGATGCGTTCCATTTCGGGCGGACGGGGTATCCTCCGGCCAGCTTCCCAACGGTACATGGTGGAGTGGGATACCCCAACGATGGCCGCTATATCCTGTTGGGTGATCTGCTGGCCGTTCGGACCACGCGACTGCATGCGGGCGCGACGCAGGCGGAGACTGAGTAGGGTTAGCTGTTGCTTGGTATGTTTTCCCACATTCTCCCTTGGGCTAAACTTGAGGCATATAGTGTTTCACGATGGGAGTATCCTGAGATGGTTGACTATAACGAATTGCAAGAGCTGGCGGATGGCGTGCTGGATGACTCGGCATGGGCTGACCCTGATGACGATGGCCAGCTTCCGGCCAATGTAACCCCGATTGGTTCGCCTGAGGAGGGGGATACACCACGGCGGATCGTTCGGCATTCCCATGAGTTCCGACAGCATGTCTTCAGGATATGGGCATTTGAGGGGACGCGCTCCGCAGAGAAGACAGCTAGGATTGTCCGCGAGCGTGACAATGTGAGCCTGCATCCCGCGACCGTGCGCACGTGGGCTAAAGCTGACCAATGGCCAGAAGTGGCGGAGACAATCCACCAAACGTTTGTTACCTCAAGTCGGTCACAAACCGACGCATTACTAAGTAAATTGTCGGTTAAGGCTGCGGAATGGGCGCTTAACGCGTTTGATGACCCTGCTGTGTCTGATACGGTGAAAGCGAAGATGGCACTGGGTGCGTGGGACCGTACGGGACACGTCCCGATGTTTGGGAACACCTCACAGATCAATGTTATCACAAACGTTGGAGGGGATAGCCTGGCCGGTAAGACTGATGCAGAGTTGCAGGCGTTGGCAGGTGGGTATAACGGGGACATCGTTGGGCAAGAGCTGCCTCCGTTCGAGGTGGACTATAAGGAGGTGGTGTTAGCTGGGCATCATCGGTCGTCTACCCTTGACGGTCAGAAGATCAAGCGACCTGACCACGCGATAGACAGTAGGCCACCACGTCCACGCTAACCTACCACCACACCATCACGTACACGTACACGTACCATCATCACGTACCCTACCCCATACCTGACACCTACTAACCTACTGTCACTACTAACGACAGCACTGTCGTTATGATCTACCCCCCCTGCCCCATGCCATCACCTACCCTACCACCCACACACCCACCACATCCATACCCCCTCCCCCCTCGGAGTGGGGTGAGATTAGTGAGTGTGTTGGTTGTTGTGTGGTGGTGGGTACCCCCTCAGAAATACGGGGAACTCCCAAAACTTCGATCCCTTTTTTCGGGCCAGGTAGACCGCATTTAGGGGTAGACCGGATTACCAAGCATTTTCCGGGTTACCCCGCGAGAGTGTATAAACCAAGCTCTAACCCCCTAAAAAGTTTTGATAGGCACAAAACGCGGTCTACCCCCCCCTAAATCCGGTCTACCTAAGCGCCCATATCATCGAGTTCTGACCGCTTTCGCAGGCCGAACCATGTCCTGACCCGTTTTTTGGTAACACGTTTTTGGTCGAATCCACGTTCTTCGAGTCTCATTCCGAGTCGTTTCTGGGACAATGCATACTCCCCGGATTCATCGCACCACTCCTTGTAATCGGTGTATAGGTCAGTGGCGGAGACACTTCCGGCGGGATCGTTGATCGTGAAATCGGACAGGAACGCGCCAATCGTGTCCATGTCCGAGCGGTAGCTGGACGTTGCATCCGTGACATCTGAAACGACAGTAAGCCGTTCGCGATGCCAGGCAATGGAGCCTTCGACGATCCAGCGGAGAATGCCTGCCGACTCGGCGATCAGTGTGTCCTGAAGGTCGAGATCAACCTGGTCGAGCGGGATGCGGACATTGAACGGGATCAGTCGAATCCGGTCCCAGATCGCGTCATCGCCACCGGTGATCACGGGCTTGTGGTTCGTGGCCAGCCAGATTTTGAACTGGGGTTTGAAGTCGAAGAAGTCCTGCTTCATGAAGCGGGCGGAGAGGGTATCGCCGGAGGTGATGTCCTTGATTCGCGCCTCATCGAGTCGCCCGTTCTCGCCGGTTTCGGAGGCGAAGGTGAAGCGGATACCGGGGAGCCGGGCGAGGTCGTTGGGAATCACGGCATCGCCTTTGCGGGCCATCAGCATTTCGCTGGGGGAGCGGGTCGCGTAATCGCCCATCACGGTGTTGACGGTTTCGATCAGGGTGGACTTGCCGTTCTTGCCGCTGCCGTGGAGGATGAAGATGGCTCGTTCCGACGCTTTACCGGTCAGGGAATAGCCCAAGGCCTTTTGCAGGAAGCGGATGAGGTCGGCGTTGTCGTCCATGATGTAGGCGAGAAAGGCGTCCCAGTGGGGGCAGGTGGCGTCTGATGCGTAGGTGACGGGGGCCACCTTGGTCATCAGGTCGGCGCGGTCATGAGGCCGGAGTGCGCCGGTGCGCAGGTCGATTGT
>Ga0136611_10004006_pt1 | contig 10319 bp, 7 predicted proteins | sample AntDrymUQ2232306_2_FD_106645 | JGI IMG/M metagenome (GOLD analysis project Ga0136611, IMG submission 106645) | Polar desert sand microbial communities from Dry Valleys, Antarctica - metaG UQ223 (23.06) | ecosystem: Environmental > Terrestrial > Soil > Desert | place: Antarctica: Dry Valley... | reverse complement strand
GCTATGGCGGTGCGGTAATGTCCAGCAACTGATCACTCGATCACACGATCCATACAGTATTGTTCTCGGCCTTCTCCGTTGGCACTGGTCGGTCAGGACAGGCACTCTCTACGCCGATGCCGACCGTCAATCCTAATATGTCACCCTGCAATTGACAACCATCCATCAACGCTGGCGTGAGAATCGGTCTTCCCGATTCTCACGTGAGTTTGAATAAAGCGATGCGTCGAACGCGAACGAGTTGGCAACGATGTCGCGTACGTACAGTGGAGGAATGCGGCCTGGGACGGGTCGGAGGATTTTCTTCGGAGTGTAGCATTCGGACCGAGGGCGGCCACACTCTGAAGCAAGTCCCAAAGTTTGCATGTCGTCTGTCCCGGCAGCACGTACGTTCGCGGCATCGCTTTCTCCTCGACATGCCCTTGGGCCGCCGATCTATCCAACGCCCACGGCACCGAGCACCCATGGCGATGCCGCTCTGAATCCTGGCCTCAATCGCAGTCTGTCTGCCGAAGGAGTGCGCCGGGGACTCTAAGTCACAGCGCGCCATCATTGCGGCACCTGTGACACCCTGTGTGTTTACGTTTCGCCGACACTGCGGACATCGAGTGCGTCGCGCAGGCCATCGCCGAACAGGTTGAGTGCCAGCACGGTAAAGACGATCGCCAGTCCCGGAAAGACACTGATCCACCACGCCTGGCGCACGAAGTCGCGCCCCTCATTCAGCGCCGAGCCCCACGAAGGAGTAGAGGGATCTACGCCAAGGCCGAGAAATGTCAGCCCCGACTCGGCCAGGATGCCTAGCCCGACGGCAAAGGTCGTCTGGACGATGATCGGCGCGGCGGTGTTCGGCAGGATGTGCCGGAACATGATGCGCGAGTCGGACGCGCCGACGGTGCGCGCGGCGGTGGTGAACTCCTGCTCACGCAGGCTGAGCACCTCCGAGCGTACGATGCGCGAGAAGTTTGTCAGATACGCGAGTGCGATGGCAATGACGACGTTGCGCGCCCCTGCTCCGAAGACCGCGACCATCCCCACGGTCAGGATGATGACCGGGAAGGCCCACAGCAGATCGATGAAGCGCATGATGATACTGTCGACCCAGCCACCGTAGTAACCGGCCACGATGCCCAGCGCTACGCCAACGACCATCGAGGCCAGGGCCGCCACCAGACCGATCGTGAACGAGACACGCGTACCGACGATGACGCGGCTGAACAGGTCGCGCCCGAACGAGTCGGTGCCCATTGGGTGTGACAGGCTCGGGGATTCGAACAAGCCGAAGTCATCCGTGTCCTGATTGTAGGGGGCGATGTACGGCCCGATCAATGCCACGATCGCGAGGCACACAAGGAAGATCAGTCCGATCAGCGCCTTGCGTTCGGAGCGCAGGCGCCGCACGAAGCGATTGCCCTGCGACGTGCGCCGTAGCTCGGCGAGTTGTTCCAGTTGGTCAATTGCCGGAGCGGTCGAAGCGGGCCAGCGCGGTGGCGACTGCTCATGCTGGTTAACCATAACGAATCCTCGGATCCAGGAATGTATACAGGATGTCTACGAACAGGTTGACGAGGACGAAGATCACGGCCACCAGCAGGATAACTCCCTGCACGATCGGGTAGTCCTTGTCGAAGATCGCCCCAACAAGAATTCGTCCCATGCCGCGGATTGAGAAGACCGTCTCCGTGATCACCGCCCCGCTGAGCAGCCCGGCGATCTGTAGGCCCGCTACAGTGACAACCGGCACGAGCGAGTTGCGCAGTGCGTGGCGGGTGATGACGACGCGCTCGTTCAACCCTTTCGCCCGTGCGGTGCGGACGTAATCACTGCCCATCACCTCAAGCAGGCCGGCGCGGATGAAGCGCATCAGGATCGCCGCGTAGCCGGTTCCGATCGCCAGCCCCGGCAGCAGCAGATGTTTCAGCCACTCCCAGAAACCCTCGTCGAGCGAGGCATAGCCGATCGCCGGCAACCATTGCAACCGCACGCCGAAGAGGATAATCAGAATGATCCCGAACCAGAAGCTCGGCATGCTGACGCCGACGAACGAAATGATGCTGGCGACGTAATCGAGCGCGGTGTTGCGCTTCAGCGCCGAGGCGATACCAGCTGGGACCGCGATCAGCATCCCGATGACGAACGCGACCGCCGCGATACTCAGCGTCTTGGGCAGCCCGGACTTGATCGCGCCCAGCACTGTCTCGCCGGTGGCGATCGAGTCGCCAAGGTCGCCGGTCATGACATTGCCGAACCACTTCACGTATTGAATATACAGCGGTTCGTCAAAACCGAACTTGCGATTCAGCGCCTCGGCTGCTTCCGGCGTGTATTCCGGCCCAAGCATCTGAATGATAGGGTCGCCGGGAATCAAGCGCAGCATGAAGAACACGAGCGTCGCGCAGCCCCAGATGATGAACACCGCGTGGATGAGCCGACGTATAATGTACCGTGTCATAGTCCCCCCTCTAGTTCGGGAAGAGAGTTGCCGAGCCGGGGTACGCTAGCATCTCAAGCGACGGGTGCTGCGTGACGCGCAGCGGGACTCACGAGCTTCGCATGATTCCCCCGCACCATTTCGCGTCCCCGCGCCTCGGCTCCTGTCCTAGCGATCCAACCAGACCGACTCCATGTAGCGCATTTCCGGGATCGGGCGGTAGCCCTTCACGTCGTTGTGGAAGACGACCAGGTCGGGAGCGTGATAGAGGAAGACGTAGGCTACGTCGGCAGCCAGCCGTGCCTGGAGTTCGTGCCACAGTTGCCGGCGTTCCGCCTCGTCAGATGTTGTGCGCGTGCCTTCCAGCAGTTCGTCTGCCTCGGCGCTGACATAGCCGTAGGTGTTCCACGGTCCCTCGGAATAGAAGAAATTCCAGTGGCCGTCGTCGGGGTCGGCGTCAACGACGCTGCCATTGACGTTCATGTCATAATCGCCAGCAAGCCAGCGCTCGTTAGCCGCGGCGCTCTGTAACTGATCGAGCTGCACGTCGACCCCGATTTCAGAGAGCATGTTGCGGAGTACCTCGTCGCCGCGCGAGTCTTCGGCGCTGGAAAGGATGACCGCCTTCGTGCCTTCGAGTCCAGCCTTCGTCGCCAGTGCTTTGGCCCCGTCGAGGTCGAACGCCTGCGGGTCCTCGAACTCCTCCGGCGGTTGGTAGACCCACCCGAAGGCGGGCGCGATCGCGCCAACGCTCGGCTGGGCGAGGCCGAAGAGCGCCTTCTCGATGTAATCCTGACGGTCGATCGCCTTGGCGACCGCCATGCGGGCGTCGAGGTTATCCCACGGCGGCCGGGTAAAGTTCATGGTCAGCCCGACCCAGTTCGTCCCTGGCCTCTCGACGATGGTAAACTCGTCATTCGCCTTGACCTGCTCGTAGCCGGAGTTCGGCAGGATGTCGAGCATATCGACGTCGCCCGCTTCCAACGCGCTGATGCGGCTAGACGGTTCCGGGATGATCTGGACGCTGATCTTGTCGAGCAGGGGCCGCCCACCGTACCAATCCTCAAAGGGGACCATATCAAATCCAGCGCCAACTTCGGCCGACTCCGGCACAATCATGAACGGTCCACAGCCCACCGGTGTGATGCCGAACTGCTCGTCCCCAAGTTCCTCGATAGAGCGTTTTGAGATCGGGGTCAACGCACGACCCGGCCCCCGGCTGCAGGCGACGGCGAGGAAGGGCGCGAACGGGTCGCTGAGGGTGATCGCCACTGTCAGTTCGTCCTGAGCCGTAATGTCGGTCACAAGGCTGAGCTTGTTGGCGTGCGGCGAGGCGAACGCCTCGTCTGTCGTGCGTCCGTAGGTGTAGACGAAATCCTCGCCCACCAGCGGGTCGCCATTGTGGAACGTCAGTCCCTCGCGCAGGTGGAACACATACTCTTTACCGTCATCGCTCACCTCCCAGTCCTCGGCCAGGTCCGGGATAAGGCCAAGATCCTCGTCAAACTGAACGAGGCTGGAAAACAGATTGGCGATGAGTTCACCGGCGACGATGCCCTGCGTCACCTGCGCCGGGTCAAGGGTCAGGATCTGGCTGATGCCATATCCCAGCCGTAGCTCGCCACCAGCTTTTGCGTCCGGATCGCGGGCCATTGTTGTCGGGGATCCCTCCGTGCTGGCCGTGGTGCCCCCGGTCGCCGCCGTAGCGCCGCCGGTGGCTGCCGTGGCACCGCTGGGAACCGCCGTCGAGCCAGTGCCGGATGCCGAGGTCGGGGCACCAGAGGCTATAGTGGCCGGCGTGCCCCCGGTATCTTCCTCTCCGCCACAGGCCGCGAGCCAACTCGCGAAACCCATAGATCCGGTTGCCGCAGCAAGCTTCATCATCGTCCTGCGCGTCACGCGTGGTCCGCTCAGGATACTCCAGTCGATTCCTGCCATCGTGCGTCTTCCTCTCACGTGCTAACAGACCGCGCCGTGGACCTTCCGCATGATCTCCTCAACTGATTCGTACACTCCGACGCTCGTTGCCGGCGGCCTCCCTCCACCGCTGCATCTGCCTATCGATCCCCATTCGAGATCAGTGACGCCAACCTCGGTCGGTCGCGCTGTCACGGTCACACGCCGTCCGGTTCACCACCCCCACGCGCGACCAGTTCGACAACAATACGTTCCTGCACCTCTTCGAGGTGTTGCAGCATCACGTCGTGCGCGGCAAGGGCGTCGCGCTCCCGGATGGCCTGGATAATCTCTCGATGCCGGACATGCGCCTGCCGCCGTCGTTCGACGGAGGCGCCAAACAGTCGCCGACTCTCTTCAAGCAACTGATTGATCAGTTCAACGACGCGCACCGCGGCCTCGTTGCCAGAGGCGCGGGCGATGGCGATGTGAAAGGCGCGATCCGCCGCCAGCGCCTGTTCGTCGCCGACCGACGGATCGAAATACCACTCCTGCTGGCTCGTAATCTCGTCAAGGGAGCGCTCGTCGTCGATGGTCGCGCGTCTGGCTGCCAACGCGACGACCGCTGGCTCAACGATGATGCGCATCTCCCAGAGATCGTTGATCAGGTTGCCGGTCGCCCCGAGTGCGAGTGCGAGCGGGGAGGTCATACCGTCCGCCAGCACGTCGCGGATGTATGTGCCGCCACCGTGTCGCGATTCGGTAATCCCTGCGATCTCCAACGCGCGTAGCGCCTCGCGCACCGACGCACGACTCACCCGCAGCCGTTCGGCGAGTTCGCGTTCCGGCGGTAGCCGATCGCCAAGGCGCAATTGCCCCTGCCGGATCATCTGACAGAGCTGGACGACGATTTCTTGTGACAGCCGCGACCGTCGGGCGGGTGAGATGTCGAACGTGCTGCTCATGCGTCACCTGATTGTCTAGTGGTCTGACCTCTGAGATTGACGCACACTATAATCCAGGCCGGGTCGGTTGTCAAATGGCCGTATTCCCTGGGCAGGGCTTATGCGCCAGAGAACGATGATCCGACGACGAGAGCGACGGCATCGGCGGGTCGGTCGGCCAGAAAGCGGAGTCGGCTGGCGATGGTGCGCCAGCCGGAGCGGCGGATCAGACTGACGACGGTATCGCGCAGTATCGCCATCACGATTGGTCCCTGCCCGATATGGATGAGGCTGCGATCCTCCCCAAGGGTCACATCCTTGACGTAGTGCAGCCCCGACTCGATCTGCCAGTGCTCGCGCTTGAGCGTCAACAGCCGCTCGGGTCCCGCCACGTCAGGCGGCAGACTCGTGATCCCATAGTGGATCGCCCGCTTCTCGACGCCATCCTCGCGCCAGCTGCGTTCCAGTTGGAAGACCTGTGCCAGCCCCGGCCAGTCGCTATAGCCGACGAGATCGGTGGTGGCAATCAACTGGCGCGTGTCGTGGGTGCGACCATGTCCGCGCTCGATGGTGCGGGCCACGCGCCGGTCGAGCAACGGCAGCGGCGCCTCCCGCCCGGTGGGCGTCGTAAACAGCCAGGCGATGTCACGGGCCAGCGTTGGCTGATGCTCCTTGACCACCATTAGATAGTCACCACCAGCCGCGAGGACCTGTCGGCAGAGGTGGCGCTGGCAGAACAGTGCATCGCCAGTCACGACGCGCCCCGTCCAGTCGAGCCGGTCAAGCAGCCCCGGGGCAACGCTCAGTTCCGCCGCTGCCTTGTCGACACCAGCCGTGATCGGTTCCTGTCCCAGGACGATCCCCGTCCCATGGATGACGGCCGAGAGGGCATGCACGGGACAGCCACCGGACTGATACTGCAAGCGCCCACGCTGCGCTTTGCCATCAATGGCGATGCCCTGGCTCCCACGCCCGTCCGCTGCTGGTGCGCTCAACGCCAACACCAGGCTCACCGCGCGTGACACCGTCGCGCCATCGAGTTTGGCCAACACCCGATGTACCGTCGATTGGCATGGCGTCTGGCCAGCGGCCAGCCCGAGTGGGACCAGGACCGCGTCACTCTGGCGGGTACCCCATTCAGCAATGGCCAGCAGTGACTGCTGATTGGCCAGCAGGCCACTCACGGTCAAGGCCAGCAGACTGGCGAGTGGGTACACGACACTGGCGCGACGACGAGGATCGGGAATCTGCGCGAAGGCCTCCAGGACCGTCCTGGGGCTGATCGACACTGGCGGAACGGTTGCGCGCGGGTCGGATGGACTCGTACACTCCATACAGGCTCTCCATTCGGTCGATGCTGCGTTAGACACAGCCATCCTACCGTGGAGGGCTTTTCTCTTCACCATCCCTCGCAACTCGCGCATAAGCCCTGATTCCCTGGGTGCGCCTTATCGTCTTGCATCGCGGTATGCTGGCCGCTCGACGCAGAACGTTGAGGCGAGCGGCGAGAGGCGGCAGGCCATGGTGACGGCACCCGGCGAGCGATCAGGACTGGACGCGATGGCGTCCGCCATGGAGACGTGGTAGCAGGCGCATCCCCGCGCCACGTTGACGGAGATCGAACGGGAACTGGACCGGCAATGGCGGATGGTGCGGGCCACGTGGCTCGTCGGGTTGATGGAATCCACCGGTGACGAGGTCGGAACCTGCGCCGACTGCGGTGTGGGCCTGGTCCGGCGCGGAGGTCAACCGCGCGTGCTGGGCACCGATGGCGATGTCCAGCTGACCTTCCAGCGCACGTACGCGAGCTGCCCGGTCTGTGGACGCGGGCTTTCCCCCCCTGGATGAGCGCCTGGCACTGCTGCCGCGTCAGGGTTTGACGCCAGCCCTTGGTGAAAGCATCGTGCGGCTGAGCACGAGTGTGCCGTTCGCCCAGGTGCCACCCTTGTTGGCACATTTCACCGGCGTCACGGTGAGCGCCGAGACCGTCCGTCGCCTGACCGAAGCGGCGGGCGCGATCCAGGAAGCCATCGAGACGGTCGCCGTCAGCCGGATCGAGCGTGAGCTGCCGGCGCCAGCACGCGGACCAGCCGTGCAACTGATCAGTGTGGATGGTGCCATGGTCTCGCTGGTTGACGGGACGTGGAGTGAGGTCAAGACCTTGGCCAGTGGCACGGTCAGGCCAGCCGCCGCCGTCGGTGCCGTCGGTGCGGTCGGTGCCGTCGGCGTCCGGACCACCGACCTCTCCTATTTCTCGCGTCTCACGGATGCAGTCAGCTTCACCCGGCTGGCCACGGTCGAAACCCAGCGGCGTGGGACCGAGACCGCGCGGACGGTCGTGGCGGTCGTCGATGGGGCTGCCTGGTGTCAGGGGTTCATCGATCACCAGCGCCAGGATGCCGTACGCATCCTCGACTTCGCGCATGCGCTTGGACACCTGGGTGCCGTCGCCCAGGCACGGTTCGGTCCCGGGACGGCGGAGGCCAGCGCGTGGCTAGGTCAGCAGGCGCAGGCGCTGCGGCATGGGCAGGAAGAGACGGTGCTTGCTCGCCTGGCGGTGCTGGCGACGACCGGCCCGGACGAGGCGCGGGCCGTGACGACCGCCACGCAGGACTATCTCAGCCGTCGGCTGGCCCAGATCCAGTACGCGACGTTTGTCGCGGCGGGCTATCCGATTGGCTCGGGCTGTGTCGAGAGCGCCAACAAGCTCGTGGTGGAGGCACGCCTCAAGGGGAGTGGGATGCATTGGTGCCGGGAGCACGTCAACCCGATGCTAGCGCTGCGCACGGTCGTGGCGAACCAGCGCTGGGACGAGACCTGGCCAGACCTCTGGATGGCGTGGCGTGCACAGGCGCGCAGCCAGGCAGGCGAGCGACGGTCACGCCGTCAGGCCGCAACGCGGGACCGCATGGCAGCGGAGACCGGCGTCGCGCCGTTCACCGCGGTATCCGGCGACCTGTCTGCCGGTGAGTCCCCGGTCGCTGAGCCAACACCTCCCCGCGAGAAGACCATCGTCAACGGCAAGCCAACGGCCAATCACGTCTGGAAACGAACATCGCCCTTTTGTGCAAGACGATAAGGCGCACCCGTATTCCCTCATCAGGGCGATTGCAAAGTCGCTGGCAGATGCAGCGAGCACCGAGGAGCCTCGTGCGAATCTTCGGCAAGTCTGGGCACCGATTCCACGATCAGTGCACCATCGAACCGATGTGACGACGAAATTGGACACTTCTCACGACTTTGCAATCGCCCTGATTCCCTCATCTAGACTGTGACCGGGGCTAGTACGGTTCCCTCAGATCGGAATGTGACCGAGCGAGGGAGTAGATGGCAGATGGCGGCCAGTGATGAGATGACGATTGACGAACGCCGCAAGTATCTGAAGCAGCAGCGTCCGCGCTACGTTGCCGCGACCCGGGCTGAGAAAGGACGACTGTTAGGTGAAATGGAAGCCGTGACGGGACTGCACCGCAAGAGTCTGGTGCGGCTGCTCCATCAGCCATCGTTAGAGCGCAGACCCTCTACAGCTCAGCGTGGGCTGACCAACGGGCTGGCGGTCGAGCAGGTCGTGACCGTCGTCTGGGAGAGCGTTGACTATGTCTGTGCCGAGCGCTTGCAGCCAGTCTTGCGTGCGACGGCTGAGCATCTGGCAGGCTTCGACGAATGTGCGCTGACGCCGGATGTCGCGACCCAGCTCGACACGATCAGCATCGCAACGCTCGGACGGATGCTCACCCGGCTGGGCCGACCGGTGCTGCGGCTGCCACAGCATGGTCCCGAGCAGGCCAACCGGCTGCGCCAGGCGACCCCGATGCGACGCATCCCGCGGGAGACGAGTGAGCCAGGACATCTCGAAGTCGATCTGGTGCATCATGCCGGTGGCACTAGTGCTGGAGAATACGCGCATACCCTGCAACTCATTGATGTGGTGACTGGCTGGAGTGAACGGGTGGCCCTGCTGGGTCGCAGCCAACGGGCGATGGAAGCGGCCTTCCGTCAGGTGCTGGCGCGTATCCCCTTTCCGATCCGGGAACTGCATCCCGATAACGGCAGCGAGTTCTTCAACGCCCATCTCGTGCGCTTCTTCGGTGAGGAGATCACTGGCCTGACACTCTCCCGGAGTCGTCCGTATCACAAGAACGACAACCGCTTCGTTGAGCAGAAGAACGCAACGCTGGTGCGCGCCTATGTGGGGACGATGCGACTGGAGACGTTCGAGCAACTTGACCTGCTGAACGCACTGTATACGCAGGCGTGGGTCTCCTACAACCTGTTTCAGCCGGTGTTGCACCTGGTCGAGAAGACGGTTGAGGATGGTCGGTTGCACCGACGCTGGGACGTTGCCCAGACCCCGGGTGAGCGGCTGCTGGCCACGGGTGTGCTGACGCCACCGCAGGAGCAGCGACTGCGCCGACTCTATCAGCAGACGAATCCACGACAACTGCGCAGCGACATCAACGACAAGCTCCGGATGCTCCGCCAGCCGCCACGACTGCGGGATCTTGCCGCTGATTCGTCCATCCACGGAACGGAGCAGGTCGCCACCTCCAGTCACATTCGCAAGTGAGGGAACCGTCGTTCATCCGGCCCGTTCGGTCACATTTCGATTTGATTTGACACGCTCTGAAGCAAGTCCCAAGGTTTGCATGTCGTCTGTCTCGGCAGTACGTACGTTCGCGGCATCGCTTTCTCCTCGACATGCCCTTGGGTCGCCGATCTATCCAAACTCAAGTACTAACCGTATAGCAAGGTCCAGACCGACGAATGCAGTCCGGGTCAGCAACCCGCTCCTAGACCTACTGCATTGCATGAGGGACGTCCATCGTACAGTTACCCCGTGCCTCGGTGATGAGCGGGAGCGGTATCAGTGCGATGTCGGTGAAGTTGTACTTGTGACAGGTAGAGCACTCGGTGATGGGGACGGCTGAACTGCAGATTATTGGCGAACGCTTGGCCGCGCATGCGAAACACATCCAATGAGGGCCGTTCTTGCGGCCTTGACCGAGGCGCGCGTTTCATGAACGATTCCCGTCGAGCGTGCGGTCGGC
>Ga0136611_10004005_pt1 | contig 10321 bp, 6 predicted proteins | sample AntDrymUQ2232306_2_FD_106645 | JGI IMG/M metagenome (GOLD analysis project Ga0136611, IMG submission 106645) | Polar desert sand microbial communities from Dry Valleys, Antarctica - metaG UQ223 (23.06) | ecosystem: Environmental > Terrestrial > Soil > Desert | place: Antarctica: Dry Valley... | reverse complement strand
TGCTGTGCAGCCTCCAGCGCAGCGCGGCTGGTCGAGAGATCTTCCGCCATTCGCCCGAATGCGCGATACACGGGCGCGAACTCCGACGCCGGTGCGGTACCGAGCGCCGCTGCCCGCCGCCCTGACGCAATTGCTAGAGCGGCCTCGCGCAGTGCACCCACCGGCCGGGCGAGCGATCGCGCCGCAAGCCCACTCGACCAGAGGGCAGCGAGCGCGCCAAGGGCCATCGCGAACAGCACGAGTACGCCCAGGTCCTCCCGACGTGCATCGAGTGCGTACTCGTCGCCGCGCGCGGGAGTCGCAAGCACGACGTTCGATTCCATCTGCGGCAATCGCCGGTAACCCACGAGGGCGCGCTGGTCGCCGAAGTCGAGGCGCCTCGTGGTGAACACGTCGTCGCTGTCGAGCGACTCCTCGTCGAGCGATACCGGCAGCAGGCGGCCGATCGGCGCGAGCGCATCGATGAGTGAATCGCTCGATTCCACCAGCTGCGCGTCGCGATAGAGGAAGAGCGGAGCACCGGCACTCGTGGCAGACTGCGCGAGCTCCCGTCGCGGCGCTTCCGCGGCCGCGACACGGAGTGCTTCGCGGACGAGCAGCTCGCGAGCAGCCGCGTCGTCGTCCTGCAGCCGGTACCACGCCCAACCTGCGAAAATCGCCGCCGGCGCGACGAAGAATGCGAGCAGGGTGAGCGTGAGTCGTACGCGATAGGAGCGCGCCCATCGCGTGCGGCGCACCCGCATCCACCGGCCCAGCGCCCCGTCGGCCATCGCGCTGGCTGCCCAGAGCAGCATCACGATGCCCACATCGAGGATCACCAGCAGCGCACCCCGCGTCACCAGGACGTCGGGGCTTCTCAGGTCCACCTCCACGTGCACGTCCCGCGCACTACCGGTTGCACCGGCCACGCCGCCTCCCGGCGCGCTGGGTGCCGTGGTGGAGCTTCCCACGACCACGCCGTCACCGTGCATCGAGTTGCCGCGGCGTCTCCATACGAGTGGCCGCGCGCCGGTCACCGGCGCTGCGCGCGCGGTGAGCGTGAGCCGGTATGGTGGTTCCGCTCCACCCTCGCCGGCGACGCCAGTGACGGAGGCGAATGGATCCACCGGCAGGAGCCGCGTGCGCGGTGGTACGGCGATCGTGATCACGCTGCCGTCGCCGGCCGGTACGCCTGCGATGAGCAGGGTGGTCGGTCCATCGCCCACCGCGCGTATCTCGGTGTTGCGCGTCTCGCGCGCGATCTCGGCGATGATGGCCTGTGCACCGATCGTGTCGTTCACCGGCGCAAGCGAGATCACCGCCGCCGGCTGGTCCGTACGCTCCGGCACCCACCGCGCCAATCGCGCCGGGTAACCCGCGAGTGCGAGGTCGCTCGCCGCATAGCGTCGCAGGATCGCAGTGCTCGCCGATACGGGTTGCAGGTCGTCGGACAGCGTGCCCGCGAATCGTTCGAGGAGGAACAGCGCGTTCTCGTCGATCGCCGAGATGCGGGCAAGGTCGTGCTGCGCCTGTTCCATGCGCTCACGCACCGTCGCGCCCCAGGTGAGCGTTGCCGCGCCGCAACCCGCGATGATCGCGGCGCCGACCAGCAGGGCACTTCCCCGCCGGGTGAGAGCCAGTGCACCGATCGCGAGCACCCAGAGAATCGGGTACCATCCCGGCCACGCGCCGGGCGCTTGCCAGAGCACGGGTCCCAGCAAGGCGGCTACGATCGCGAGTGTCGGCGCCGTCGCCGGCGGGAGCCCGCGCAAGCGTCCGAGTGCCGCCTGACCGGCTGCGGCGCCGGCGAGCAGCACCGACGCACCAGCCATCGCGATCGCGAGCTGCCACGCGATCCATAATCCGATCGACGGACCGCTTGGCGGCAGCGCAATGCCGCGCGCGAGATCGCGGAGGAGAAACGGGCCGAGCAGTGCGACGAGTACAACCAGAAAGACAGCGGCTGCGCGCGAGCGCATCATCGTGAAGTCGCGCAGCACCGTGAAGAGGGTCGCCAGGCAGAGCGCGGTGGTGCCGAGCAACGCCGCGACGTTGGCGGTGAGTGGCCCGCCCATCGGCGCGAAGTAGGTGGTCGCGTCGAAGAGGGGCGAGACATTCGACAGCGCATTGAGCGGCGCGATCCCGATGGCCGCGAGCAGCGCAAGCGCAATCGCTGCGCGATGCCGCGTGCCGGCAGGGCGCCGCCAGGTGGTCACCAGCACGAAGAGCACCGCCAGCGCAAGCGGTACACCGGTGCGCGCGCGCGCCTGCTGCAGGAGGGCGAGCTTCGTCTCGCCTTCGGAGTACGCGAGCGCGCGCACTCGCGCGAGTCGCTGCGTGCCGTTCGGCACGACGATCACCGTCGATCCGGGAATCACGCGCGCCGAATCAGGTGATTCGACCACCGTGCGTGCGACGTCCACCCGATTGGCGAGCGTCTGCGTGAGCGAACGCGCGAAGCGATCGGCGGGCGGCGCCGATGCGATGAGCGCCACGGCGACGGCGTGCGTCTCCCCGCCCGGCGAGGATGCGCGTGCGATGAGCGACGTATGAAACGCTCCTTCCACCAGACGCACGCCGTCGGAATCGCGCGATGCGACCGGCGCGCGCGTCTGCCCGGCGCGGTCGACGAGTTGACCGTAGCGAAAGAGCAGAAGTGCCGACTCCACGCTTCCCTGCAGCGGCGGCGCCAGCACGCGACCGGGCCGCATGGTGCCGTCGGCGAGCGCGCGCGCCTGCACCGTATCGAGCGCCGCACGATTGGCCGCGCGCTGCAGCACGAGCGCCACCTCGGCGATGCTCGCCGACACGCGCGTCGCACGGGTCTCCCGCTCGTTCGCCGACCACGTCGTCCAGTCGCGCTCCACCGCCGCGAGCCGGCTGGTCTCCCTTGCAGCGACCGTCGCCGAGAGGGAGAGCAGCACCACCGCCGTCATCGCCCAGCCGCGCGGTCGCCGGACCAGTGGAAGCGCCACCGCCGCACCCGCGGTGCCGACGATCGCAAGCGCGAGCATCAGCCATCCCGGCCGGACCTGCCACGCCGCCAGGGAGAGCACGGCACCCAACGCGCAGAGCGCCCAGGGGAGTGGCCATCGGTCGGTCGGCGGGCTCGATTGCATCGTCCCCACAATACCCCGCGCTCCGCATGAAGGCGAAGTCCCCGAAGGCCCTCGCCGACTCGCTAGCTTTCGATCATGCACCCCGTCAGGGGCGTCCCCGCCCCGGGTGCACGCCATATCCCATTCGTTGCATGGCTCGTGCTCCCGTCTCTCATCGCGTGGACTGCGGGGGCACCGGTCGCGTCGGCGCAGACGGCACGTGTGGACGTGGGAAGCTTCACGACGTATGTCGATGGACGGCGTGCAGGCCGCGAGCAATTCTCGCTGCAGTCGCTCGCGAATGCCGATGGCGGGAACTACGAGTTGCGCATGGAGTCCGCCTCCGGCGAGCGCCGGTCGGCCGTCCGGCTCGAGACCGACTCCGTCGGTACCCCACTGCGTTACACGGTCGAGGAGCGTGTCGGAGCACGCGTGACGCTCCGCCTCGGAGGTCAGCGCACCCGCGGCCGATTCGCGACCCTCGCGCGCGGTACGCGCGGCGAAGCAGCGCGTGAATACCTCCTCACCGCCGGCGCCGTCGTTCTCGAGGCCGAGGGCGTTCATCAGTACTGCATGCTTGTGCGTAATCGTGGCATGCGCGAAGGAGACAGCGTGGAGGTCGCCACGCTCTCCCCGCTCGAGAACCGCCAGGGCACCGTGCGGCTGGTACTGCAATCGGTAACCGACAGCGTCATCATCGCTGGCGCCCGCCGGGATGCGCGCCGCTGGCGCGCCGTCGCCCAGGATGGCGCCGAGCGCCTGATCTGGGCAGACGCGGAGGGGCGCATTCTTCGTCTCAGAATCCCCGCACGGCGTTTCGAAGCACTCAGGGACGACGTGCCCCGCTGATCCGGTTTTTTCTGAAACTGCCTCCGGAAGGGTGCCGTACGGCCCCCTGACCATGACCACTCCCCGCGCTTTCCCTATGCGAATTCATCACCTAGCGCTGACGCTCGCCGTCGCCGGCACGGTTTCCGCCACGAGTTCCCTGGCTGCGCAAACCACCCCGCCCGCGACTCTCGCGGCCGGAAATGTCCTCACGCTGACCGATGCGCTGACGCTCGCACGGCGCAACAACCCGACCTTCCAGAACGCGACGAACGCACGCCGGACGGCGTCCGCCGCGCTTCGGGCGGCCAACGGCGCGTTCCTGCCCAGCGCGAACACGAGCTTCACGACGGGCTTCCGCGAGGGGCGGCAGACGTTCTTTCAGGGACAGTCGTTCGGTGCCGCCAACGACCAGCTCTCGTCGGATGTCGGCGCGAACGCCTCGATGAACCTGTCGCTCGCCACGGTGAACGATCGCCGCGCGGCCCGCGCGAACGTCGAGGCCACCGAAGCCGAGATCACGGCGGCGGAACTGCGCGTCCGCGCGGATGTCACCACCCAGTATGTTGCCGCGCTCCAGGCGCAGGCACGGGCAGTGCTGCAGGACACGCTGCTCACCACCACCAATGCGCAGTTGCAGCTCGCCCGCGCGCGCTTCCAGGTGGGCTCCGGAACGCAGCTCGATGTGCAGCGCGCGGAAGTCGCGGACGGCCAGCAGCGCGTCGCCTCCCTGAACGCGCGCAACACGGCGGCCGTCGAGATCGTGCGCCTCTTCCAGCAGATCGGCATCGATCCGGTGCCGGGTGCCACGCTCGACGCGAACATCCCGGCGCCGCCGGCGATCGACATCGCCGCCATCATGGAACAGGCGCGTCGCTCGAACCCGCAGATCGAGGCGCTTCGTTTCCGCGAGGACGCCGCGCGCCGCTCCATCGCGTCCGCGCGCAGCAGCTACTTCCCCTCCCTCTCGCTGCAGGCCGGCGTCTCGGCCTTCACCAATCGCGTCACGGACGTCGATCAGCTGATCCGGAGTGGGCAGACCGGCGCGGTGAACCAGCGCAACAGCTGCGTCTCCACGCAGGAGGTGCGTGCCCGGCTCGGACTCGCGAATACGCTGGCCCAGTGTGACCTGATCGCGTTCGGCCCGGCGGCCGAGGCGGCGATTCGTGACGGTCAGAGCAAGTATCCGTTCGACTTCACGCGCAACCCGTACAATCTCTCCGCACAGCTGTCGCTGCCGATCTTCAACGGCTTCCGCCGCGAGCAGCAGGTGGAACAGGCAAGCGTGCAGCGTCGCATTGCACAGAACGACCTGCGTGCGCAGGAGCTGCGAGTCACGGCCGACGTCACCGCTGCCTCGCTCTCGCTCTCGACGGCGCAGCAGACCGTTGCACTGCAGGAGCAGAACGTCCGCACCGCACGCACCGCCCTCGCGCTGGCGCAGGAGCGCTATCGCGTCGGCGCGATCAGCCTCGTAGAGCTGGTGCAGGCCCGCGGCGACTTCGAGCGCGCCGAGACCGATCGCATCACCGCCGTCTACGATGTCCAACGCGCGTTTACCGCACTGGAAGCTGCGGTCGGCCGTCCTCTCCGCTAATCGGAACGAGTCATGACCAAGACCGTGAAATTCGTCATTGCCGGCGTCGTCGTTGCCTCGGTTGCAGGCCTCGCGTTCGTCAGTGCGCAGAAGAACAAGTCCAAGCCCGTCGAAGTGCGAGTCGAGAAGGTCGAGGCGCGTGACCTGGTCGCCTCCGTGACGGCCAGTGGCCAGATCCAGCCGCGCATCAAGGTGAACGTCAGCGCCGACGTGTCAGGCAAGATCATCCGCCTCTCCGTGAAGGAAGGCGACATGGTGAAGAAGGGACAGTTCCTCCTGCAGATCGATCCCGAGCAGGTCACCGCCGCGCTGCAGCGCGCCGAGGCGCAGCTCTCCTCGTCGCAGGCGCAGGCCGCGCAGTCGCGCGCCAACCTCCTGCAGGCGAAGCGCAACTACGATCGCTCGGTGGCCCTCAACAAGCAGTCCGCGGCGCTCGGCGTCACCGAAGAGCAGCTCGAGCAGCTCAAGACGCAGGCAGAGGTGAACGAGCAGCTCGCCGAGGCGGCCAGCTTCGCGGTCGCGCAGGCGCGCGCGTCGGTGCGCGACGCACGGCAGGCCCTCAATCGGACGACGATCGTCGCCCCGATGAGCGGCAAGGTCACGCGTCTGGTGGTGCAGGAGGGTGAAGTCGCGATCCAGGGGAACCTGAACAAGGACGCCGCCACGCTGCTGGTGATCAGCGACATGAGCGTGCTCGAGACCAAGGTGAAGGTCGACGAGACCGACGTTGCCCGCATCGGCGTCGGCGACTCGGCCATCATCCAGATCGACGCGTTCCCGGACACCACCTTCATCGGCCGCGTCGTCGAGATCTCCAACAGCTCCGTCTCCCGTACGGCGACCGGCGGCGCGACGGGCGACCAGGCGATCGACTACGAGGTGAAGGTCCAGCTCCTCAACCCGCCGATCGAGACTCGCCCTGACTTCTCGGCCACCGCGAAGATCGTGACGGCGTCACGCTCCCGGGCGTTGTCGATCCCGATCATCGCCCTCACGGTGCGCGAGAACGAAAAGCTGAATAACGGCGACACGGCGGTCACGGTGGGCCGCGCACAGCCGGCGAAGGAGATCGGGAAGCGCGACGTCGAGGGCGTCTTCGTCGTCGGCACGGACAACAAAGTGACCTTCCGGCCCGTTAAGGTCGGTATCGCGGGCGAGCGCCACTTCGAGGTCCTCGAGGGGCTCAAGGCCGACGACCGCATCGTCGCGGGAACGTATCAGGCCATCCGGGAGCTGAAGGATGGCGCCCTCGTGCGCGAGGCGAAGCCCGACGACAAGAAAGCCACGGCATCCGGAAAGAAGACGTGACCGACACGCTCGACGATATAGGACTCAGCTCGACCGGTGAACGGCGCGCCGTCGTTGCCAGTATGGGAGCGGCGCCCGAGAAGGACTGGGTGATCGTCACCCGCGGGCTGGAGCGGCAGTACGACATGGGAGGCGAGATCGTGCGCGCCCTGCGAGGTGTCGATGTCGCGATTCGTCGCAACGAATACGTCGCGATCATGGGGCCGTCGGGCTCCGGCAAGTCCACGCTGATGAACCTGATCGGCTGTCTCGACTCGCCGAACGCCGGGGAGTACTGGCTGAACGGCATGCTGGTGTCGGAGATGTCCGACGATGCGCTCGCGCGGGTGCGCAACAAGGAGATCGGCTTCGTCTTCCAGACGTTCAACCTCCTGCCGCGTGCGACGGCGCTCCAGAATGTGGAGCTGCCGCTGGTGTACGGTGGCGTGTCGGCCGTCGAGCGGAAAAAGCGCGCGCTGGAGGCACTCGATCGCGTGCAGCTCTCGGAGCGCGTGCATCACCGGCCCAATGAGCTGTCGGGCGGTCAGCGCCAGCGCGTCGCGATTGCGCGTGCGCTCGTGAATCGTCCCTCGATCCTGCTGGCGGACGAACCGACCGGTAACCTCGATTCGCAGACCTCCGAGGAGATCATGCGCGTGTTCGAGACGCTCGGGAGAGAAGGACAGACGGTCGTGATGGTGACGCACGAACCGGACATCGCAGCGCACGCGCGGCGCGTCATCGTACTCCGCGACGGTGTCATCAGCAGCGACCAGCGCCGCGACCAGTTCGCCGCCGCGGTCGGACTCGACAGCGCACACTAAACCCCGGGGCGCGAGCCCCAGGGTCGACTCCCATTTCCGGCGCGCATGGTTCGCGCGCCAACGGACCCCGGCCGTGCCTTTCTACGAAGCAGTCGTCCTCGCGCTGCGTACGATTCGTACGCAGAAGCTGAAGAGCTCATTTACCCTGCTGGGTGTCTGCATCGGGGTGATGTTCCTCATCTCCGTCGTCTCGATCGTCGAGGGGATGGGGAAATACATGCAGGACGATCTCGTCGGCAAGCTGATCGCCGTGAACACGTTCGAGCTGCGTAACCGCCCGAACATCAACATCGGCGACGTGGACGAAGCCACCTGGGAGGAGTACCGCAAGCGCAAGCGCATCGAGATGATGGAAGTGCCGCCAGTGCTCGCGAGCCTTCCGCCCGATGTGCGCTCTGCGGTCGTGAGCGACGGCGGCGTCCGCGCGACGACCCTGGAAGGCGGAAAGCCGCGCGACCTGCGCGGGTACGCCGTCGAGGGCGATTACTTCGAGATCAAGAAGATGGACATGTCGGCGGGACGCACGTTCACGCCACAGGAGCTCGCGAGTGGTGAACGCGTGGTGGTGATCGGCGTCGATGCCGCGAAGCGCCTGTTCCCTTCCCTCGATCCGATCGGGCGTGAGATGCGCATCGGTGGTGTGCCCTACACGGTCGTCGGGCTCGCCGAAGTCCAGGGCAGCGCGCTCGGGATGTCGTTCGACAACTTCGTGGTCGCCCCTTGGCGCTCGCAGATGCGCCGGCTGCTCAATCCGCGTCCCAATATGGTCGATGCGGTGATGGTGCAGGCACCGAGCGATGCGGCGATGAAGGAAACGATGGAGACGGTGCGCGCCGTGATGCGCGCCGAACATCGGCTGCGCCCCTCGCAGAAGGACGACTTCTCGCTGCAGACGGCCGATTCCGCCCTCGAATTCTGGAACAAGATCAAGGGGTACCTCGTGCTCGCCGGCATCGCCTTGCCGGCGATCGGTCTCGTCGTCGGCGCCATCGTGATCATGAACATCATGCTTGTCGCCGTGTCGGAACGCACCGCGGAGATTGGTATTCGCAAGGCACTTGGCGCACGCCGGCGTGACATCATGTCGCAATTCCTCATCGAAGCCTCCGTGCTGGGCACCGTCGGGTCCGCGATCGGTGTGGGCCTGGGTATCGGACTCGCCCAGCTCATTGCACTCGTATCACCGCTTCCGGCCAGCGTCGCACCGTGGTCCATCTTCGTCGGCATCGCACTCGGCGCGGGGGTGGGTATCGTGAGCGGCGTGTATCCCGCCAGCCGCGCGTCCAAGCTCGATCCCATCGCCGCGCTGAGGCAGGAGTAGGCGATGAGCGCTTCACTCAAGCTGCACGCGATCGGCGAGGGCGTGCGCATCGCGCTCGACTCGATTCGCGCCAACAAGGTGCGCGCGGGTTTGACGATCCTCGGCATCGCGGTCGGCGTATTCGTTGTCGTGGCGATCTCCGCGGCGATTCATGGCATCAACAAGTCGGTCGAACAGGACTTCGCCAGCACCGGGCCCACGACATTCTTCGTGAGCCGATACCCGATCTCGTTCGAGAACTGCAGCAGCGGCGAGGCCGGGTGTGAGTGGCGGCGGAACCCGCCGATCAGGCCGGCGGAAGTGAACGCGCTGCGCACGTTGCCGAGCATCGAGCAGGTCGGGGAGCAGTTGCAGTGGGGTTCGAAGGTGAAGTACCGCGACCAGACGCTCTCGCAGGCGAGCGTCGAGGGGTATTCGGCCGAGTGGTCGTCGCTGAGCGCGCCGGAGGTGTTTCCGGGGCGCGCATTCACCGACGCCGAAGCGCGGAACGCCTCGCGGGTGGCCGTGGTGAATACCATCATGGCGGAACGCCTGTTCGGCGAGTCCGACCCGATCGGCAAGTCGATCACGCTCAACGGCGCGCCCTTCGAGGTCATCGGCGTCTACAAGGACAACAGCAGCTTCCTTTCCGGCGGCGACTCGCCCAAGGCCGTCGTGCCGGTGCAGGCGCTGGTGCGCTACATCGGTGCGCGCTACAGCAACGTGGCGCTCGTCGTGAAGCCACGAAATGGTGTCAGCCGTGACATCGCCGTGGATGACGTGACGGCTGCCCTGCGCGGTCAGCGTCGCGCCCGCCCAGGCGACGAATCGACCTTCGCGATCATCACGCAGGACAAGCTGCTCGAGACGTTCGACAAGGTCACCGGCGTGTTCTTTCTGGTCATGATCGCGCTATCAGCGGTCGGCCTGCTGGTCGGTGGCGTGGGCGTGGTGGCCATCATGATGATCTCCGTCACCGAGCGCACGCGCGAGATCGGCGTGCGCAAGGCACTCGGCGCCACGGCCGGCACGATTCTCTGGCAGTTCCTGGTGGAAGCGGCCACGCTCACTGGAATCGGCGGCGCCATCGGCCTGCTGGTCGGTTGGCTGCTCACGCTCCTGATCCGGAACTTCACGCCGGTGCAGGCGTCCATTCCGCCGCTCGCTGTGGTCGCCGCGCTCGCCGGCAGCTGCATCACCGGCATCCTGTTCGGCATCCTGCCCGCGAGCCGAGCGGCAAAGCTCGACCCGGTCGAAGCGCTGCGCTTCGAGTGACCGACGTCAGGCGCTGAGCCGCCGCTGCGCGGGTGCGCGAAAGATGACCGACACATCGGTCTCCCAGCGAAAGAAGTAGCCGAAAAAGCCCCAAAACAGCGAGATGGGCAGGCGTGCCAGCACTTGCTTCAGC
>Ga0136611_10004004_pt1 | contig 10325 bp, 11 predicted proteins | sample AntDrymUQ2232306_2_FD_106645 | JGI IMG/M metagenome (GOLD analysis project Ga0136611, IMG submission 106645) | Polar desert sand microbial communities from Dry Valleys, Antarctica - metaG UQ223 (23.06) | ecosystem: Environmental > Terrestrial > Soil > Desert | place: Antarctica: Dry Valley... | reverse complement strand
CGCGTTTAATCCGAAAGATTCTGGCACATACAGTTGCTGTTTTTCTTAACCTGCAACTCGGCAGAAAACCGCTTGACCTTGATGGCTTAGTTTTGAACTAAAAGAGTTGCACATTAGGTATCAAATGTTTTTTTAGCCTACGAAATTCAATGGATTCTCGCAGGAACTGTGTTTAGCGCAGCAATTCTATATTTAATTCGGGAATTTGCCCGTAAAAACTGTTTGTGAATGCGCGGAAGTTTAGATTTCGACGATTTCCCAAGCCGATTCGGTTTTCAAAAGTTTACTCATTAACGAAGCGTGAACCGAATGTCCGCTTTTTTCCGCTTTTAATTTTCCAAGAAAAGGCATTCCGAGAAGTGCGAAATCGCCGATGATGTCGAGAATTTTGTGGCGGACAAATTCATTTTCAAAGCGCAGAGGTTTTTCGTTGAGCATTCCTTCGGGCGTGAGAACAATCGCGTTGTCGAGCGAGCCGCCGAGAGCTAAATTCGCTTTTCTGAGCATTTCGATTTCGGTCGTAAAGCCGAACGTCCGCGCCGAAGCGATTTCGCGCCCGAACGAGCCGTTTTTCATTTCAAAATTATATGTTTGACGATTAATAAGCGGATGCGGAAAATCAATCACGCATTCAATTTCGTATTTGTCCGACGGTTCGATGCTCATTCGACGGTCGCCTTGTGCAAATTCGACTTTTTCCAAAACTTTCAAAAAATGGCGCGGCGCATTTTGCTCTCTAATTCCGGCGCGTTCGATCAGTTCCAGAAAAACTTCGCTCGAACCGTCGAGAATCGGGATTTCGATGCTGTCGAGATAGATGAAGCAATTGTCTACGCCGTAGCCGCGCAAAGCCGAAAGCAAATGTTCGCAGGTAGATAAAACCACGCCCTTTCGCATTAAAGTCGTCGCGTAACTGCAATGCGAAATGTATTCGACCGAAGCCGGAATTTCAAAATCGTCCAAATCGGTTCGGACAAAAATATAACCCGTGTTTTCCGGCGCGGGTTTCAGAGCCAAATTAACTTCAACGCCCGTGTGAAGCCCGATGCCGCTGATTCCGATGGTTTTTGAAATTGTCGTTTGTTTCATTGAAAATTAATAACTAACTGATGTTACGCAACGGACTGGAGCGCGAGCGTCCCGCTTGCCATGAGTGCGGAGCGCGAACAAGCGTTCGATAGAATTCAACTTCAATATCACGCGAGGGTTTTTTCGCGTCGAAGCGACACTCATGGCAAGCGGGGACGCTCGCGCTCCAGTCATTTTTCTCAATTTGCGTAACATCAGTAACTAATTATTTTATAACAAAGTCCGTGCCGGAATTCGCTAAATTGCTAAGTCGTTGAAAAATCAAGGCTGAAACTTGAAACCTGAAACTTGAAACCTCAAACTTTGTTGTTTATCGGCAACAACTCTGTGGCACAATTTACTATTCGGGATTTACCATTTACAATTTACAAATAGTTATGGCAATACAAACCGCCGGGCAAAAGCCCGCTAAAGCAACAAAAATCAGAGTAGAAAATCAGGCGAAATTTGAACTTCCAAAGGAAACGGAAGCCCAAATCGGTAAAATTTTGGATTATATCCCGACCGAACATCTGCGCGGACTCGAAAAAATCCGTCTGGTGAGTTTTATCAACGACCCGCGTTTGAAAAATATGGACGTTCCGGTCAAAGGCGATCTTCCGGGACTTTATCATCCGAAAATGGGCAATCAAAATGCGTGGCTCGAACTTTCGATGGGCGCGCTTTTGCAGCCGACCGAAAGTTTTTCCAAACGCTGGATGGCGAAATCTTCATTCAAAGGCAATATCGCCGGACTGATTTTTTCTCTCGTCGGACAGCATTATTATTTGACGCTGAGGCATTCGGTCAAAAAACAAAATCTCGAACCGCAGATTCGCCAATACGCCGAGAAAAATTTAAAATCCTGGAGCGAAAAACAGCAAGTCAACAATTTTCGGACGAAACTTTTCAAACCTTTCCGCCCGCATATCGAAAAATGGGCGAAATGGCTGAACAAAAAAGCGTTGGCACAACAGAAAAAAAGTTGACAGAGTTGCAGAAAGTTAGCGGGTAGTTGCGGAAAATTTTTGAAATTTCCAGAACTACCTGCAACTACCCGCAACTTTCTGTCAACTTTCTGTCAACTCTGTCAACTTTTTATGAATTTTTGGCTTATCAAACAAGAACCCGAAAAATATTCGTTCGATGATTTAATCAAAGAAGGAGCGACCGATTGGACGGGTGTGCGGAATTTTCAGGCGCGGAATAATCTGCGGGCGATGAAGATTGGCGATAAAGTTTTGTTTTATCATTCGGTTTCGGAAAAAGCCGTTGTCGGTTTAGCGGAAGTGTCGCGCGAAGAATTTGCTGACCCGACCGATGAAAAATGGACTGCGGTTGAAATAAAACCGCTTGAAAAGTTTGCAAAATTCGTAACTTTAGACGAAATTAAAAGCGAAAAAGAATTAGAAAATATTGCTTTAATCAAACAATCGCGGCTTTCCGTAATACCGTTGATGAAAAATGAATTTGAAATGATTCTTAAATTAACTGAATAAACAGCCGCAAAATTCTTTATGCTTTTTCGAATCAATTAAAAAATAAAAAATTATGCTGAAAGAAGCCGTTGCCTATTATCACGAACTCCTCGAAGATGACGATTTAGCCGAATCTTCGCGTCAGGCGTTGGACGATGGATTGGAAAGTAACCGCTTGATTTTCGGCGGTCGCCGCCTTTCGCCGTATCTGCGCCCGCATTTTGTTTTAGAATCTGATTGGCGGCGCGTCGTTTCGATTTGCGAAACAATTTGGTCGGCGCTGCAAAAGGTAAAAGACGCGGCGGTCGAAAGCGACGAACTTTTAGACGAACTCGGAATAACGGAAATTGAGCGCGAACTTGTCGCTATTGACCCGAAATATCGGCAGGTTTCACCGACGGCGCGGCTCGATTCTTTTTTGACCGAAGACGCTTATTCGTTTGTCGAACTCAACGGCGAAAGTCCGGCGGGAATTGCTTACGCTGATTCGGCGACGGAAATTTTTATGGAATTGCCCGTAATGCGGCGGTTTGTCGAACGCTACGATGTGCGCGGTTTTGAAGGCAGACCGAAACTGCTTCAGGTTTTGCTGGCGGCGTATGAAGAATTTTTGGGGCGCAAACCGGAAAAAAATCCGGTCATCGCCATTGTTGATTTAAAGGATTTGCCGACGCAGAAGGAATTTGAATTATTTAAGGATTATTTTGAGTCACAAGGTTACACTTCGCTGATCTGTTCGCCCGATGAACTCGAATTTACGGGCGGAAGATTAATCTGCAAAGGCGTAGAAATTGACATCGTTTACAAACGTCTGCTGGTCAATGAATATCTGCCGATAATAAATTCCGCGCCCGCTCTGCTCGATGCCTATCGCGCCGGCGCGGTTTGTATGGTCAACAATTTTCGCTCAAAGCTCGTTCACAAAAAAGCGATTTTCGCCGTTTTGACGAATGAAAAATACGCGCATCTATTTGACGAAAACGAACTCGAAGCAATCAAAGCGCACGTTCCTTGGTCGCGCATTTTTCGTGAGGAAAAAACTTTTAATCAAGCCAAGGAAATTGATTTGGTCAAATGGACGCGCGAAAATAAAGGCAAACTGGTTTTGAAACCGAACGACGATTATGGCGGACACGGAATTTATATCGGCTGGATTTCCGATGAAAAAGAATGGGAAGAAGCGATAAAAACTGCGCTCGATAACGGCGATTATCTGGTGCAGGAGCGCGTCAAAACTTCAAAAGAAATATTCCCGATGCTGTTCGATGATATAGGCGAAATAAAAATGGTCGAGCAGCTCGTTGACCTCGACCCGCTTCTTTTCAACGGCGTTGTCGGCTCGGCATTTACGCGGCTTTCTTCGTCGGAACTGGCAAATGTTTCATCGGGCGGCGGAATGGTGCCGACTTTTATCATTAAGGAAAAAGATTAAAAATTAAGGAATAAAGAAATATGAAGAATTCTTTGATGTTGACAGTTTTAGCGATGGCAGTTTTCGTAGGTTGCGTTTGGTGTTTTTCAACCTTGACCGACGCACAAACCGAAACGACGCTTTTTACGCTGATTGAAAGTCCTGAAAGAAAAAGTGATGCCGAAAAATTTTCGGTCGCTTCTGTGCGCGAAAGCGCAATCGCAATCAATTTGCAAAAACTAACCGAAGCCGAAACGCCACGTTTGAAATTTCCGCTTTTCGACGGAAAAGTTTACGAAGCTGTGCGGGAAAGTTTGGAAATTCGTCAAACAAAAGATTTTACCTGGCGCGGAAAGATAACGCGGGATAAGTTTAAAGGCGACGTGATTTTGACGTTCAAAGCCGGATTGGTTGCCGGATTGATTTACGCGCCGGAAGCGGTTTATGAAATAGTTCCGAAAGGCGGCGAACAAGTTTTAATCGAACTCGATCAAAAACTTTTTCCGGAATGCGCCGGAGATGCAAAAGGCGAAAAAAATCAAATAATTCCAAACAAGAGCGCAATAGTCGGCACTGATTCCGGCGATAGAGTTGATGTTTTGGTGCTTTATACGACGGCGGTAAAAAATTCGCTCGGCGGCGACGCGCAAGCCCAAACTTTTGCTCAACAAGCGATTGACGCGACCAACACGGCTTATATTAACAGCAAAATACGGCAGCGCGTTCACCTCGTCCGGGCGCAGGAAACGGCGATCATCGAAACCGGGACTCTGGGAACGGAACTCTCGGCTTTACGCGCAAACGCCGACGCGACGACTTTGAGAAATACCTACCACGCCGATTTAGTGGCGATGCTTTCAAATTCTACGGGTAATTGCGGAATCGGTTATTTGATGGGCGGTGCGAACGGAAATTCTAATAACGGATACACCGTCACATCGCGCGGCTGTGCGGTTGGAAATTTAAGTTTCGCGCACGAACTCGGACACAATATGGGAAGCCAACACAACCCGGAAAACGGCTCGAATGCGACTTATTCTTTCGGTTACGGGCATTATGTCAACGGTGTTTTCCGCACCGTAATGTCTTACACCGACCCTTGCACGTCGGGATGCACGCGCCGACCTTATTTTTCAAATCCGGCAGTTTCTTATAACAGTTTACCGACCGGAATCGAAAATCAACGCGACAATGCGCGTTCGATAAACTCGACCGCCGATGCGATTGCCAATTACCGCGCAAGCGGAATAAGTTTGACTTTGAACAACTATAACGGCGACGAAGCGATTCCGCGTCTTCTTTCACGAACAATCGGCTGGTCGTCAGAAAACATAAACGGAAATGTGAAAATCGAGCTTTCACGCGACGGCGGCACGAATTGGGAAACTTTAATCGCCGACACAACAAACGACGGCTCGGAAATAATCAGAATTTTTGGCAGACCGACCAGACAAGCCCGTCTCAGAATTGTGAGTCTCGACAACCCGATGGTGAGCGATTCGAGCGTGAAAAACATTTCGATTCGGTAAGTTTATGAAAATCCGAAAGCTACAACTGAAAAACATCGGCGTTTTCGATGACGAAACTATTGAGTTTCAGCCTTGTCCTGTGAAGGATAAAGCTGAAATTCATATTTTTACAGGCGAAAACGGAAGTGGAAAATCTACAATTTTGATGGCTTTGGCTAGCGCATTTGATTATTTTGGCACGGTCAATAAACTACCTGGAAGTAATTCCTTCAATAAAAGATTTAAGAATTTGCAGCAAAGTAATGTCTATGTTGAGTTAGATTCGGCTAAAGTGTTAGTTTACAGAAGCCGAATGATTGGTGCGGACACTCTTACAAAAACTCATTTTGATAAAGAATTTATCACATATGAAAATTCTTTAGACTCAAACTCATTATACAAATATGATTACGCCGTTTTTGCTTTTTCCGGTTATCGTCAAATCCAATCTGAAAGAGTTGAAGCAATTTATGAACCCAAAGAATTTAATCCATTGTCGCAATCGCTCGAATTTGTAAAAGATTATAGTCGAGAAAATCAAATAACAATAAATCAGTTAATTGCCAATAATATTTCAAAAAGTGCCATTGAAAAAGGAAGAAATAAACGAAAATCCGAGAAGTTTGCAAAAGTTCTTTCTTCGATTGAACAAGCTGTTTTTGAAATAACAGGCTGGAAAGTTAGATTTGATTTGCAAACAGAACCAATAAATTTAGTAACCAAAATGAAAGGTGAAGAATTAGATTTCGATGTCTTGCCTGATGGTTTGCGTTCATTAATAAGTTGGATTGCAGATTTAGCTGGTAGAGTTGATTTGCTCAAATGGCAAGATGATTTGCCGATTTTTGAAAAGAATTTAATATTGCTTCTTGATGAAATAGAAGTGCATTTGCATCCCGAATGGCAGAGAAAAGTGTTGCCCGTCGTGCAGAAACTCTTCAAAAACTCGCAAATTTTCGTTTCGACACATTCGCCGTTTGTGGTTAATTCGATTGACGACGCTTGGGTTTATGAATTGAAAGTTGAAAACGGTAAAGCTAAAGTTGCAGAGAAAAGTTTTACGAAAACGGCATACAGCTATCAAACGGTTTTACGGGAAGTTTTTGATATTGATGAGCGATTTGGTGAGGGAACTGAGAAGAAAGGAACTCAATTTCAACTAGACGAATTTTATAAACAAAGGGATGCAATTCTCAAAACCAATGGAAAAAGCAGAATAAGTAAAAAGAAATTTTTAGAATTTGCCGAGAAACTCGCTTCACAGAGCGCAGAATTACAAAGTTTGGTATTTCTGGAATTAGCTCGTTTGAGTAAAGAAAAGGGAGAACCTTACGAGATATGATGAAAACCGAGCGTTCGGAATGTCCTGAATGGCTTGCTGAAAATTGGGAAAGATGGGGAAGACAATGGCAAGCCAAGCGCAATAATCCAAACCGTGGAAATGATTTTCAATGGTATCAACACAATGGACAAAAAGTTAATCATTTACTGCTACGTCTTTTAATTGCAATGACGAAACATCATTGTTCGTATTGTGACAAACGCCCAATTGGAGTTGAAACGATTGACCATTTCAAACCGAAAACGCTTGCTCCGTTAGAATCTTATTTTTGGGAAAATTTGTTTATCGCTTGTTACGATTGCCAAGTCAGCCGTTGGGAAGAATATCAAGACATTTTACTTAAACCTGATGAGATTGATTATGAGTTCAGCCGTTATTTTCTTTATGATTTTGATTTAGGCGAATTAAATCCAAAAGGCGAAGAAGATTCAATTGAATTTATACGAGCCGACTTTACAATAAAAACTTTTATGCTCAACGAAAGAGGTTTGCCCGAAGCCAGAAAAATTATTTCCGACAATTTAACTGTTTTTCAAGGTCAAGAGATTGATAAACTTCCGTATAGATTTATTTTCCAAGAAATTTAATGAAACCAACCGAACAAAAATCACGTCTGCTTGAACTCAGCGAAGAATTTCTGCGTCTCGAACGCAAACTCAAACTCGGCGGCGGCGCGGAAAAAATCGAGAAGATTCACAAGCAGGAAAAACTGACGGCACGTGAACGAATTGATTTGCTGTTTGATAAAAATTCTTTTCAACAGGAAATCGGCTTGCTCGTCGCTTACGACGAATACAAAGGGCAAGCACCTGCCGCCGCCGTTGTTACGTCAATCGGCAAAATTCACGGGCGCGAGTGCGTTATCGTTGCCAACGATGCGACGATAAAAGCGGGCGCGTGGTATCCAGAAACGATCAAGAAAATTTTGAGAGCGCAGGAAATTGCGATGAGAAACCGCGTGCCGATAATTTATCTGGTTGATTCGGCGGGCGTGAATTTGCCGTATCAGGGCGGCGTGTTTCCAGGTCAATACGGCGCAGCCAGAATTTTTTATTATAACTCGATTATGCGCCGTTACCTGAAAGTTCCGCAGATTGCCGCCGTAATGGGAATGTGCGTGGCGGGCGGCGCGTATCTGCCTGCGCTTTCGGACGTGATTTTGATGGTTGACGGCACTTCGTTTATGGGATTGGGCGGCGCAAATCTGGTCAAAGGCGCGACCGGGCAGACGATTGATAATGAAACTCTCGGCGGCGCGATGACGCACAATTCAATTTCCGGCGTGGCGCATTATCGCACGTCGAACGAGCAGGAATGTATTGAGAAAATTCGTCAATTAGTTTCCGAACTTCCGAAAAAAGAAGAAACGCGGGTTTCCATAATCAACGCAAAAAATCCGAAAAATAAACCCGAAAAACTCTACGAGATTTTGCCCGAAGACCATCGCGCGCCGTATGATATGCGCGAGGTTTTAAGTTGCTTTTTAGACGACGGCGAACTCGACGAATTTCAAGCCGATTACGCCAAAGAAATGATTTGCGGCACGGCGCGAATCGCCGGAATTTTGGTTGGAATCATCGCCAATCATCGCGGAATGGTCAAAGGCAAACAGGGAAAACCACCGAAATTCGGCGGCATCGTTTATACCGAATCCGCCGAGAAAACTGCTTATTTTATCGAAACCTGCAATCGTCATTTAACGCCTTTGCTTTTCGTTCAAGACGTTTCGGGCTTTATGATCGGCGCGGAAGCCGAACATTCGGGAATCATTCGCGCCGGAGCGCATTTTGTCGAAGCGATGGCGACGGCAGTCGTTCCGAAACTGGTTTTGACAATCAATCACGCTTCGGGCGCGGGTTATTACGCGATGGCTGGGCAAGGTTTCGACCCGGATTTTATTTTCTCGCTGCCGACGGGCAGAATGGGCGTGATGGAAGGCGACAGCGCGGCGCAGGCGATTTTCGGAACGCAGATTGAGAAACTTAAAAAAGAAGGCATAGAACCCGACGACGCGATGAAAGCCGAAATGGACAAAGTGCGCGAAACTTACGACCGCGAACTCGACGCTAAACACGCGGCGGCGCGGGGTTTATTGGACGCGATTGTGACACCCGAAAATTTGCGCGACGCTTTAACGCTTGCCTTGCAGACTTGTCTGAATACGAACAAACCGCACATCGGCGCGTTTATTCTGCCGGAAACTTTATAATTTTTGCTTGAACAATTTTTGCCGCGCTTTCGTTCTTAAAACTGTCGAAGTAATTTATAAGGAGAAAATTTATGTATTGTCCGAAATGCTCTGAACAGCAGACGAGCAAAGATACGCGGTTTTGTAAAAAATGCGGCTTCAAGACGAATGAATTGGGAAGAATTATCGAGAGCGGCGGAGAATTTGCAGAATTTATTTCTCCGTGTAGAAAGGGAATTCGACAAGGTGCAAAATTAATTTTTCTTAGTATTATTTTGTTTCCGGTTTATGTTTTTCTTGCGCCGATGTTTCCGCCGAACGATGTTTTGGTCGAAAGCTCGCCGAGCAGTACCTGGTTCGAGCAGATTGCCTGGGCGATAATGACTACAATTGTTCTGGCGGGTTCAATCAGAATTCTCTACGCCGTTATTTTTGAAGATTATTTCGCCGGGCAGAAAAAAAATCGCCGCGATGAAGCGCAGACTGTTCAAAAAAGTTTCAAGCCAAACAGCAGCGCAAACGCTTTGCCGCCTTCCGAAGCCGTGCCGGTTTCAACTTTCGGGAAATGGAAAACGACCGACGAACTTTTTGAACCGATCTTTGTTAAGCAGAAAACGTCGGGCGAACTAAAATGAAATTTACCGTCGAAGAATTTTCAGCCAAACTGCCGCTGCCCGCCGATGAAAAATGGAAAGAGGGCGTTTGGGATGTCGAGGCGTTCAAAAAGGGAAGTGTCAGTTTAGTTTTCTTCGCGCCGAAAGCGATTGATTATCAAACTTTCCACGAAGAGGACGAATTTTATTTTATCGTTCGAGGAAAAGGCGAATTGTTAATCGAGAACGAACGATTCGCCTTTGAGATCGGCGATTCGTTTTTTGTTCCGGCAAAAGTTCCGCATCGTTTTGAAAATTTCACCGATGATTTTGCGGCGTGGGCGATTTTCTTTTAATAACCGATAGCGGTTTTCTTCAGTTTTTCCATCAAATTCGCATAATCTTTTATTGCTTCCTCGATAACCTGATGCGATTGTTCGCGCCCATAAATATAGGCGATTTCGCAGATATGCGGCTCGCTCGGCAAATTTTTGTAGGTCAGGAAATAATGCTGAAGACGTTTGATGATACTTTCGGGCAGTGAGGAAATGTCCTCGTAATTTTCGTAAATTTTATCGCCGACCAAAGTTGCGATTATTTTATCGTCCGCCTCACCCGCGTCGAGCAGACAGAATCCGCCAATCGGTTTGGCTTTCAAAATTATATCGCCGCGCGGAATGTGGTGTTCCGACAAAACTAAAATATCGAGCGGGTCGCCGTCGCCTTTTTCAACTGTT
>Ga0136611_10004003_pt1 | contig 10327 bp, 8 predicted proteins | sample AntDrymUQ2232306_2_FD_106645 | JGI IMG/M metagenome (GOLD analysis project Ga0136611, IMG submission 106645) | Polar desert sand microbial communities from Dry Valleys, Antarctica - metaG UQ223 (23.06) | ecosystem: Environmental > Terrestrial > Soil > Desert | place: Antarctica: Dry Valley... | reverse complement strand
CGAAACGGCAGTTTCGCCGAGACGTTTGACGACCGTTATGGCGGCACTTTTTCTTTCGACGTTGTTCGGAATGGGACTGGCTTTGTTTTTAGAATATCTCGACGATACGATTCGGACGACCGAAGAGATCGAAAGCTATCTGCATCTGCCCGCACTGGCGGCGATTCCGATGATTGATTCGATGCCGAAGCGAAAACTTCTCCTCGTCGGCGGAAAGGAAAATGCCGACGACAATCCGACATCTGAGCTTTTGATTCACACGGATTCGCGCTCGGGACTTGCCGAAGCCTATCGCCAACTGCGAACCTCAATTTTGCTTTCAACCGCCGGACACGCGCCGAAATCGCTTTTAATCACGTCAAGTCTTCCTGCGGAAGGAAAAACGACGACCGCGACTAATACGGCAATCAGTCTGGCGCAAACCGGCGCGAAGGTTTTGATAATTGACGCAGATATGCGTCGTCCGCGACTTCATTCGGTTTTCAATATCAGCAACGGCGCGGGTTTAAGCACTATTCTTTCGAGCGAATCCACCGAAAGGGAAATGCTCGACATCATTCAGTATGATGATTTAGCGAAACTTCACCTGCTGCCTTCGGGACCGATTCCGCCGAATCCGGCTGAATTAATCGGTTCCGAGCAAATGGCGAACTTTCTCAAAACGATGGGCAATAATTTTACGCACGTCGTCGTTGATTCGCCGCCGATTGCTTCGTTTACCGACGGCGTTTTGATCGCTTCGATGGTTGACGGCGTTATACTCGTCGTCCACGCCGGAAAAAGCTCGCGGCAGGTCATTCGCCGTTCGCGCCAGCTTTTGCAGGATGTCGGCGCGAAAATATTCGGTGTCGTTCTCAATAACGTCAATCTCAAATCACAGGATAATTACTACTACTATCAGAGTTACTATCACCGCGACAATTATCGTCGGGACGATGATGAGAATCAATAATTTCTATATTTATAAAAAGTTATGAGGTTTCGGCTGTTCTCAATTCAAAGTTTTATAACAGCCGAAAGTTTTTACGTCTAATTGATACTTTATGGACAATCAAACAAAGGTTTTAGTGACCGGAGCGGGCGGTTTTATCGGAAGTCATCTGGTTTCGTATTTGAAGGAAAAAGGTTTTTGGGTGCGCGGCGTTGATTTAAAATACCCGGAATTTTCCGAAACCGACGCTGATGAATTCGAGATTATCGATTTGCGACGATGGGACAACTGCCTGCAGGCGACGCGCGGCATCGAAGAAGTTTACGCGCTTGCCGCCGATATGGGCGGAATGGGATTTATCTCGGCGCATCACGCGCAGATTCTTTACAATAATTCGCTAATCAATCTGCATACGCTCGAAGCCGCGAAAACAAACGGCATCAAGCGGTATCTTTATACCAGTTCGGCGTGCATTTACCCGGAACATTTGCAGGAAAACGTCAATGTCACGCCGTTAAAAGAAGCCGACGCATATCCGGCGCAGCCGCAGGACGCATATGGTTGGGAAAAACTCATTTCGGAAATTCTTTGTATGCACTACCGAAACGATTACGGAATCGAAACGCGGACAGTTCGTTTTCACAATATCTTCGGCGAAAAAGGAACGTGGGGAGGCGGACGCGAAAAGGCTCCGGCGGCGATGTGCCGCAAAATTGCCGAAGCGAAATTGTCCGACAAAACTGAAATTGAAATTTGGGGCGACGGCGAACAAACGCGCTCGTTTTGTTACATCAACGATTGCGTCGAAGGCATTTATCGTCTGATGCGTTCGGATTTTCACGAACCTTTGAATCTCGGACAAGACCGGATGATTTCAATTAATCAACTTGCCGACATAATCGCGGAAATTGCCGGTGTAAATGTTACAAAAAAACACATTGACGGTCCGCAGGGCGTTCGCGGTCGAAATTCCGATAACACAAAATTGCGCGAAGTTCTCGGTTGGGAGCCGGAAATTTCTTTGGAAGAAGGCTTGAAAACGACTTACGATTGGATTGAAGGACAAGTCAAACAAAGGTTGGATTTGGCGGAAAATTCAAAAAAATCATCAATCGGAATCGGAAAATAAATATGGAAAATTTTATCAATGTTCCGATTGGCGATGTGCGCGATTATTGGAATCGTCGTCCGTGCAATATTCGACATTCGACGGCGGAAATCGGGTCGAAAGAATATTTTGACCAGGTTGAAGCCAGAAAATATAGGGTTGAGCCGCACATTCCGGCGTTTGCCGATTTTGCATGTTGGAAGGACAAAAGGGTTTTGGAAATCGGTTGCGGAATCGGCACGGACACGATGAATTTTGCCCGCGCCGGTGCCGAAGTTACGGCGGTTGATCTGTCAAGCGAATCCATAAAATTGGCGAAACAACGCGCCGAAATTTTCGGTTTTTCCGACCGCATAAATTTTTACGAAGCCAACGCCGAAAGACTTTCCGAATTTATTCCCGGGCAAAGATATGATTTGATTTATTCATTCGGCGTAATTCATCATTCGCCTCACCCGGAGGAAATCATCAAACAAATCCGCGAAAATTTTATCAAAGAGGGAACGACTCTGAAATTGATGGTTTATTACCGTTATTCCTGGAAAGTTTTGTGGATGCTTCTGCAAGAAAAAGGCAAATTTTGGAAATTGGACGACATCATCGCCAAACATTCCGAAGCACAGACGGGCTGTCCGGTAACTTATTCATACACGAAAAAAACAATCAAGGATTTAATCGGCGATGATTTCGATGTAAAAAAAATTGAGGTAGAGCATATTTTTCCGTATCAAATTCCGAAATACGTCAAATATGAATACGTTAAGGAATGGTACTGGCGAATGCTGCCGGAGAGCGTTTTTCGCAAAATGGAAAGAACATTTGGCTGGCATCTTTGTGCAACAGCCGAAGCAAAAAAATAAAGGACAAAGTTTATATTGCAATGATAGAAAAAGTTTCAGTAATCGGTTTAGGAAAATTAGGTGCAAGTATGGCGGCGGCGTTTGCCAGTCGCGGTTTGGATGTTGTCGGCGTTGATGTTAATCAGCGTTCGATTGACTTTGTTAATGAAGGCAAAGCTCCGGTGCAGGAAACGAATCTGGACGAAACGATTTCGGCAAATAAAGAACGAATCCGCGCCACGACAAGCCACGAAGATGCCATTTTGAATTCGGATATTTCATTTGTCATCGTGCCGACTCCGAGCGACGAACGCGGCGCGTTTTCGCTTCAATACGCGGCTTGGGCTTTTAAGGAAATCGGCAAGGCTCTGGCGAAAAAGAAAACTTATCACAATGTCGTTTTGACCAGCACAGTTCTTCCCGGCTCGACCCGGCAAGCCTTGATTCCGATTCTCGAAAAAGAATCGGGCAAAAAAGCCGGAAGAGATTTCGGAGTTTGTTACAGCCCCGAATTTATTGCACTCGGAAGCATTATCCAAGATTTTTTGAATCCTGATTTTACGCTGATTGGCGAATTGGACGATAAAAGCGGGAGCCAACTCGAAGAAATTTATTCGCGGGTGATGACCAACGGATCGCCGTCGGCGCGGATGAGTTTGGAAAATGCTGAATTAACAAAGATTTCAGTCAATTCATTTGTTACGACAAAAATCACTTTTGCAAATATGCTCGCCGAAATTTGCGAAAAACTTCCGGGCGGAAATATTGATGTCGTTACCAACGCGCTCGGACTCGACACGCGCATCGGACGAAAATATCTGACCGGTGCAATCGGTTACGGCGGACCGTGTTTTCCACGTGATAATGTCGCTTTGACGTTTATTGCCAAAGAGTTAGGCGTGGAAGCGAAACTTGCCGAAACAACTGATTCGATGAATCGCGCAGTCGCACAAAAAGTCGCCGAAAGAATTCGTCCAATGATTAGCGAAGGCGCAACCGTTGCGGTTTTGGGACTTTCCTACAAACCTTTTTCGCACGTTACAGAAGAATCGCAAGGTGTTTTTATCGCCAAACAATTGTCGAAAAACGGAGTTCGCGTAGTCGCCTTCGATCCGATGTCAAATGAAATGGCACTTGAAGAAATTCGCCGTCATATTGTCGTCCTCGATTCGGTCGAAGAATGTCTGAAACAAGCTGAAGCCGTTTTGATTACTACGCCTGACCCGTTTTTTAAGGAATTGACGGCGGAAAATTTTAAAAACGAACGCGCCGAAGTTATGGTTTTTGATTTTTGGCGAATTTTGCAGGAAAAACTTGCCGGACAAAAACATATCAAATATATTGCCTTCGGAAACAGCGAAGATGACCGGGCAAATAATGCAAAACTCAATAAATTGTGGGGTAGGACTGCCAAAGAAGTTTTTCAAACAAGTGGAAAATGAGCGAAAAAAAGATTCGTGTAGAAATCGTCACGCCGGTTCACAATCGGCGTGATATTACTTTGCAATGTCTGCGAAGTCTTTCGCGGATTGATTCGGAAAACTTAGACGTTCACACAATCGTCGTTGATGACGGCTCGACCGACGGAACAGTCGAAGCAATCGAAAAGGAGTTTCCCGAAGTTGAATTGATAAAAGCCGACGGCAGCCTGTGGTTTACTGAAGGAACAAACGTCGGAGTGCGCGCCGCGCTTAAATATAATCCTGATTATGTTTTGATGATCAACGACGACCAAATTTTCGATTCGCGGTTTTTGAAATTTATGGTCGAAACGGCGGAAAAGTATTCGCGTTCAATCGTCGGCTCGCTTTTACTGCTGTGGGATGTGCCACACAAACTTTTTCAGGTTTCACCGAAATGGGAAACCTTTTCAGGCGGTTGGCGGCACTGGCAAAATCAAACCGTCTGGACAATTCCGAAAAAACAATGGGAAGTCGAATTGATTGTCGGAAATTGTGTTTTAATTCCGGTGCCGGCGATACAGGAAAACGGTTTGATGAATTCAAAAAAATATCCGAACTTCGGCGATGCCGAATATACGCCGCGTTTGAGGAAAAACGGCTGGAGGCTGTTGGTAGACCCTCGAGCGAGAGTTTTCTGTCAACCGAATAATATTCCGGCGCGAGTTATAAGAATGTCGCCCAAGCAAAAGTTTGACGCGCTTTTTATCAACCTCGGACACATTCATAATATCCGCCGCCGATTTTACGGTTATTGGGACGGCGCACCGACGAAAATTCAGGCTTTGCTTGCTTTCGGTGTATTTTTCGTTCGACTGGCACTGCGTAAAAACCTTGAAAGCAGTAACGCGAATATTAAAGAGAAACCGCTTTCAGAAATTTACGATGATAAAATCATCGCCAATTAAACGAAATTCACATTTTTTATTAAAGTCTTTATAAAAGAAGGTTGTTAGAAATTTCTTCATAAGCAGGTAAGCAAAAGTTTTGCGACATTTTGCTTCGTGTTCAGAGTCCACGCTTGATTGCTTTCCCGCCAGCGAAGCGCGGCGGGAAAGCAATCAAGCGTGGACTCTGAACTTTTCATAACACCTCGAAACTTTTGCTTATCTGCTTACGTCATTTACAATATTTATTTCGTTTTTATGCGACAAATAATCTATGCCTGGAATTATTTAGAATGGGGCGGAGCGCAAATTCATTTGCTGGCGATTATAAAAGAAGCTAGAAAGGAATTTGACATCGTCGTCGTTTTGCCCGAAGGATCAAACGAGCAATTTATCAGATTTCTGGACGCGGAAAATGTCGCCTACGAATTCTTTAAAGGTCACATAACCGGCGAACACGCTTACGGTCTAAAGAATAAACTCGTCAAACACAAGCAAAAAATGATAAGCGAGTGGGCAATGTTGAGACATCTGGAAAAATTTAATTTAACTAATAACATCGTCCACGTAGACCTTTCTCCGCAACAATCCATCGTTTCACTAATCAGGCTTAGCATTCGCACAAGGGTTTTTATTACTGCTCATAACGCGCTTCCGGCTGTTCCGAAATGGCGTGACTGGCTTTGGAAATTGAAGTTCGGAACAATCTCCCAATTCAAAAACTTCCGGGTCTTTTGTTCAAACAAAGACGCAAAAAATTATTTCAAAAAGTATTATACAACTGACTTTGGGAATAAAATAAAAGTAACATATACAAGCATTAACCCACCAGAGATTGATGCGTCACTTAAGGAAAATATTAACCGTAATGAACTTCTCGCAAAATATAATTTGCCGAAAGACAAGTTTATCGTGTTGTGCGTCGGACAATTTATTGACCGGAAAGGGCGCTGGACATTTCTGGACGCGGCGAAAAAAGTTTGCGAAAGAACCGATGACATTCTTTTCGTCTGGATTTCAAACTCGAAACCGAATGCAGAAGATTTAAAAAAGGCGGATGAATATGGGTTAGGCGAAAAGTTCCGTCTGATAACGTCTGGCGAAATTGGAAGTGAACGAACAGATTTATTTCGGGTTTTTCGTCTGGCAGATGTTTTCGCGCTTCCGAGTTTCGTTGAAGGATTGCCGATTTCGCTTTTGGAAGCGATGGCATTGGGAATTCCGAGCATTTCGACGAATGTTTATGCGATACCGGAAGCCGTAAAAAATCTCGAAACCGGAATTTTAATTGAAGCGGGTGATGACGACGCGCTGGCTGACGCGATTTTGATATTGAGGAATGATGAAAAATTGAGAGAAAAGTTATCAAAAAACGGACGCGAATGGGTTTTGAAAAATTTTGACGAACGTGAAGCCGCCCGCATCGCCATTGCCGCATACAAAGAGTCTTACGGCGAAAAAAGTAGATGAAAAACAGCGAGCCGCAAAACGTCAAAAGCATTGCCGGAAACGTCTTTTACGGTTTTTTGACGTGGATTCTACCTTTAGGATTAAGTTTTGCCGCGACACCGACCATCATCGAAACGCTCGGCGCGAAAGATTACGGAATTTACGCGCTCGTTTTGGGTTTTATCGGGTATTCTTTCGCTTTCGGCATCGGACGCGCGATAACCAAATACGTTGCCGAATACCGCAGCAGCGGTGAAACAGAGAAGATTCGTGACGTGATTTCGGCGACATTTTTTATTAACGTCGCGGTCGGTTTAGTCGGAGTCGCGCTGATTTGTTTGTCGGCAAACCGAATCGTCACGGATGTCTTTAAAATCGGCGAAGATGAGCAAAGTAAAACCGTAACGGCATTGTATATTGCAGCGGCAATTATATTTTTTACGATGCTCAATCAGGTTTTCAATGCCGTTTTGCAGGGCATTCACCGTTTTGACGTTTATTCCAAAATATTAAATGCTAGTAATTTCGCTTTGCTGTCGGGAAATTTGGCTTTGGCGTGGTTCGGTTACGGTCTGTTGATTCTGCTCGGATGGAATTTGCTGATAATTTGTTTGACCTGCGGGTTTTTTGCCGTAGGAGCGAAAAAACTTTTACCGGAATTCGGCATTTCGATTAAATTTAAGCGTGAAACGTTAAGTCTGGTTTTAAAATATTCGTCCGGGATTATCGGGTATCAAATTCTCGGCAATTTCTTATTATTGTTTGAAAGAGGGTGGATTATCCGGCAGCTCGGTGCGGAAAATCTAACCTATTATGTTGTGCCGATGACTTTAGGACTATATATTCACGGTTTTATTTCGAGTTTGATGTTGTCAATGTTTCCATTGGTAAGTGAACTTAATAACGATAAAGAAAAACTTTTAAAGCTTTACACAAAGGCAACAAAAATTACTTGTTTGCTGGTCGTATTTTTGGCGACTACTTTGATAATCGAAAGCAGATATTTTTTATCGCTCTGGGTCGGAGAAAATTTTGTAGAAAAATCATCGGATTTACTGGTTCTACACACGATTACTTTCGGATTGGCGGCGATTTTGACGGTTTCGTGGCAGATGACTGACGGATTGGGTTTTACTAATTATAACTTCAAACTTTTTTCGATTTGTTTGATTTTGACCGTTGTTCTCATTATCGTTTTAACGCCCGAATACGGAAATTACGGCATCGCAATCGCGCGGCTAGTCGGATTCGGAGCGATTTTCTTTTCGATATTTTACGTCGAAAAATGGATTTTCGGCGCGGTTCAAATTAAATTTTGGCTCGCGTCAATCGGAAAACTGGCATTTGCGGCGATAATTTGCGGAACAATTGAAAAATTTTTAATAATAAATTTGCCGCGAACCTGGCTATCGCTGCTTTTAGCAATAGGTTTCGGCGGAATTGTCTATTGTATTTTATTGTGGGTTTTGAAATATATAAGCTTTGAGGAAAAACTTTTGTTAAAAAGAGTTCTCTCAAAATAACTGAATAAAATGAATAAAAAATTTGAGCTTGTTCAGCGAATTGATTTTATCAAAGAAATGAGTGCGGGGAAAAAAGTTCTGCATCTCGGCTGCACAAATCATCCATACACGGAAGATTCGATAAAAAACGAGATGCTCTTGCATTTTGATTTGGGAAAAACGGCGAAGGAATTATACGGATTCGATTACGACCAAGCCGGACTCGATGTTTTAGATAAATACGGCGTGAAAAATCTGCACCGCGCGGATTTGGAAAAACTCGAAGAAGTCGCGCTTGATGAAACCTTCGACGTAATAATCGCAGGTGAAATGATCGAACATTTATCGAATCCGGGACTTTTTCTCAAAGGCATCCGCCGGTTTATGAGAAAAGACACGAAACTCGTGATAACGACGATAAACGCCTACTGCGCGATGCGGTTTTTTATTTACGGCTTGCGCGGAAAAGGCGGCGCGAACGAGCCGGTGCATCCCGATCACGTTTTTTATTATTCTTATTCCACTTTAAGTTTGCTTATAAACCGGGAAAATTACGCAATTGAAAATTTTTTGTTTTACGACATCGGCAACGAACATCGTCAGCACGGACGCTGGTATAACAAATTTATCAACGACGTTGCCGTTCGTTTCTCTCCACATTTGTGTGATGGTTTGATTGCCGTCTGCACATTAAAAGAAAATTAAGTTTTCAGTCTTAATTGCGCTAAACGATCAGGATAATATCCGTTCGGAAAACATAAGACGTTAGCTCCTTTGTCATCCGGTGAAAATCCTTCAATTCGGTGCAGTCCGAAATTTGTTTCATCAATAACGTAAAATTCATAGTCGGCTTTACGCCGCATATATTCAATTAAATCGTTCGGGAGATAATCGAATCCGCGCGTGGTGTCGAGAGCCATTTCAATTTCCCAAATCGGCGGACGTTTTTGATTGAACAATTTATTTGCTCCTTCGAGCATCATCATTTCCGCTCCTTCTATATCCATTTTGACGAAATTAACTTCGCCGATTTCATTTTCAGACAGATAGGAATCGAGCATAGTCATCCGGCAGGGGAAACTTTCATATTCGTCTTCGTTATTGTCAAAAGTCGCAATCGAATGATGACCTTCGGGCAGGTTGGTAAAAATATGAAGCTCGACGATTTTTTCGGTATTGCCGAGCGCGAGATTGTTGATCATCACATTCGTCGGCGGTTCGTTAAGACTGACGTTGCGGCAAAGTTTTTCGTAAACATTCTGAACCGGCTCGAAAGCGTGGACCGCGCCGCCGTCGCCGACGAGTTTCTGCAAAAGAGTCGTATACCAGCCGATATTCGCGCCGACATCTAAACAAACGTCTCCCGGTTTGACGATTTGGCTGATAACCCGCGTAATCGAAGGTTCGTATTCACCTAAAAAATAGATGAATCGGTATGATAAGGATGTTGGATTAACAAGTAGTTTGCGACGGTCGCGGGCAAAAGCGAGTATTTCGTCGGGTGCGTCTTTCGCAGAATTCAAAGCGGCGACCGCTAAACGGTATTTTCCTTTTCTGAGCGGGGAATAAAAAGTGTACAGTCTGACAAGTTTTTGCAGAAAACCAAAATCTTTTTTCATTATAGCGATTGTTTTGAGGTTGATGGATTTATAAATATTTCTAGAAATTTGTTATTTGATAAAGTATCTGAAACGGCAAAAATGTTAACAACTGCCGCGAATATTTTACTATTGTCGCCGCTGAATCGTTAAACGCGAAATAGTGATATTTACCGCAAATGTTCCGCACTTTATTGATTTTAGAGACCTAACGGCTTTTCCTCACGTTTCAATTTAAGGTATTGTATTACTGAGAGAAATAATATTCCAAACGACTTTTTAGTTGAAAAGGCGAGAAAGTCGAATATATATTAAGTTTACAAAGACTTTAATTTTTATTATTTACACTATTAACCTTTTTTATTGATAGTGAAAAATCTTTGTAAAAGTATCTTATGGCTGTAAACAAAAATACCGGCTTCAATAATTATCCCGACCGCAGAATGAATTTGCTGTTTCCGATAGTGGTTTTGTGGGGAGCGATTGCCGTTCTGCTCGGCGGTTGGCTTTTATTTGTCGAGGATTTTCAAAATCTATACAGAGATTATTATTT
>Ga0136611_10004002_pt1 | contig 10328 bp, 10 predicted proteins | sample AntDrymUQ2232306_2_FD_106645 | JGI IMG/M metagenome (GOLD analysis project Ga0136611, IMG submission 106645) | Polar desert sand microbial communities from Dry Valleys, Antarctica - metaG UQ223 (23.06) | ecosystem: Environmental > Terrestrial > Soil > Desert | place: Antarctica: Dry Valley... | reverse complement strand
GAGGTGGGCAAGGAGTTCAACGTGACCCGTGAGCGGATCCGCCAGATCGAGGCCAAGGCGCTGCGCAAGCTTCGCCACCCCTCGCGCAGCCGCAAGCTGAAGGACTACCTGGAGTAGGGTGAAACACGCACCCTGGCAGCACTTGTGTCAGCAGATACGGACGCAAGCGGACTAAACCGCAGCGCGGACGGCCCCCGGACGTCATGGATCACGTCTGGGAGATGGAGGACCGAGACCTCACATCCTGAGGACGCGATCGGTCTCGCCGGTCAGTCGAAGTCGAATGGGCCGGTCGGGGTCAGACCCTCGTAGTAGACCGTCTTGGTCTGCGTGTAGAAGTCCTCGGCGGCGTGGCCCTGCTCGCGCGACCAGGACGATGATGCCTTCGTCCCGCCGAACGGCACGTGAGGCTCGGCGCCGGCCGTCTCGCCATTGACGTGGACGATCCCTGCCCTCGCCGCCTGGATGAATCGAGCGGCCGTGTCGAGGCTACGCGTGAAGATCGAACCCGAGAGGCCGAAGGCGACGGCGTTGTGGAGTCGGATCGCCTCGTCGATGGTGCGGGCTCGAAGCACGACGAGGACCGGCCCGAAGACCTCATCGCGTGCGATCGGTGCAGCCGGATCGACGTCGTCGAGCAGTACCGCCGGCGCGAAGGAACCCAGGTCCCGCGTCGGCGACTGGCGCACCATCCGAGCTCCAAGCGCCGTGGCGGCGCGAACGAGGCCGTCGATCCGATCTTTCGCGGCGACATCGATCACGGGTCCCAGCGTGGTCGTCGGCTCGAGTGGATCTCCGGGCAAGAGGCCGGCGACGCGTTCGGAGATGGCGGCGATCAGCGGCTCGGCGACATCGCCGACTGCGATCACTCGAGACGTGGCCGTGCATTTCTGCCCAGCCGACGCGAACGCGCCCCGAACGACTGCATCGGTCGCTCGCTCGAGGTCGGCGTCCTTGGCGACGACCACGGCATTCTTGCCTCCGAGCTCCAACTGGACCTTGACTCCGTGCTCGACCGCCTGGGCCGCTAGGCGTCGGCCGACCGGCGCCGACCCCGTGAACGACAGCGCGGCCACGCCCGGCTCAGCCAACCAGCCATCACCGAAGACGCCGCCCGACGCGTAAACCAGGTTCAGGACGCCCGGGGGGAGGCCGGCGTCGACGAAAGCTTGGACGAGGTGGTGGGCGGTCAGCGGCGTCGCCGAGGCGGGCTTGAAGACCACGGTATTGCCATACCCGAGTGCTGGCGCGATCTTCCATGCCGGGATTGCGATGGGGAAGTTCCAAGGTGTGACGATGGCAGCCACACCCAGCGGTTCGCGCAGGGCCTGGATCAGTGTGCCCGGGATGGCCGACGGGTAGATCTCGCCACTCCGCTCGTGCGTCCGCCCCGCGAAGTACCGGAGTATCGCCGCCGCTCGTGCCACCTCCCCCGTCGCCTCGGACAGCGTCTTGCCTTCCTCGCGCGTCAGGTCGCGGCCGATCTTCGATGCCCGCTCGCGCAGCAGTTCCGCGGCGCGGAAGAGGATCTCGCCGCGAGCCGGGGCGGCGAGCCGCGACCACGCTGGCAGCGCGATGCGGGCAGCTTGGATAGCCATACTGACGGCTCGCCCATCGCCGACCGGCGCCATAGCTACGACTTCTGCCGGATCCGCCGGGTTGCGGATCGCGACCGACTCCTCCGGGTCCAGCCACGCATCGCCGATTCGATGCCTGAGCTGCGGTGCCAGCATCATCTTTTACGACGGCGTCTGATGGCCCTACTCGCTAGGTGGAAATGCTTTCCAAGAGAGCGTACCATGAGGGCGTCTGATCCCATCGACGGCATTGAGGTCGCATGGCGCGCTACTACGACGACTTCGTGCTGCCGCCCGAACTTCGGCGCTCGTTCTCGGTCTATGACCGTCTGATCGGACTGGGCGTCGAGCTCGGCGGACCAGCCGACGATGGTCCGTTGTCGGCCCAGCGGATCGCATCGGTGGTCTTCACCGAGTCGGGCCTCGTCCATCTCTCGGGCGGCGCCTCGGGGCACCCTTTGCTGGATGACGGGGACGCATCCGTGGCGTCCGCGTACGAGGCCGGCAGCGCGATCGCGGATCGTCATCTCGCTCACCTTCACCGCGCCCTCACGTGCGGCGATGAGGAGGCGGACCTCGATGCCGTGCTGTATCCGGTGAAGGTGCTCGGAATGGTCGTCTCCCCGGTCGACCGCCTGTTCCTCAGGGCGCCCGAAGTGGTCAACGGCTATTCGTCGCGGTGGCACTCCGTCTTCGGAGGGTCACTGAGTGTCCATGCCCGAGACGGTGTTGATCCGGGCGGCTTCGGGGGCATGCATGCTCGAAGCGCGATAGCCGGTTTCGACGGGCGTTTCGCGCTGGAGTGCGAGGTCATCGTAGCCATCCCGGCCGAGCTCGCTCGCCTGATCATCGCGCGTCGCGGTTGGCTGTACCCGCTGCCCGATGTGATCAAGGCGCGACTCGACCCACCGCCAGGAACGGAGCGAGAGGCGAACCCATGAAGTCGAACCGTGTGCTGGCGAGCCTGGAACGCGGCGAACCCGTGGTCGGGTGCGTGCTGACCATCACCGACGAGTTCGTCGGTGAGCTCTTCGGCCGCGCCGAGTTCGACTTCGTGATCGTCGACACGCAGCACGCGCCGATCGGGGTCGAGTCGCTGCAGCGGCTGATGATCGCGCTCCACCCCACCGGGTCGACCATCCTGGTCCGCGCGCGATGGAATGATGCAGCGGGCATCAATCAGATCCTGGACCTGGGCGCCGAGGGCGTGATCGTTCCCCTCGTCAACACAGCCGAGGATGCTCGGCGGGCCGTCGCCGCCGCGAAGTACCCGCCGGAGGGGAGCCGGAGCTGGGGGCCGCGACGTGCCGTGCGGCTACATGGCGGCGCCGCCGAGTACGAACGAGCCGCCAACGACAACATCCTCGTGCTGCCCCAGATCGAGACCGAGGAAGCGGTCGCCAATCTCGACGACATCCTGGCCGTCCCTGGCATCAGCGGCATCATGGTGGGTCCCGCGGATCTGGCCAACTCGCTGGGCTACGGGAGTGACCGCGACAACGCGGCGGTAGGCGACGTGGTGGAGAAAGTCCTGAGCCGCTGTCTCGCCCATGGCATTCCCTTCGGTCACTTCACGAACAGCATCGAGCTCTCCTTGCGCTGGATCGCCCGCGGCGCGCTCATCACCACGTGCGGTGGCGATGTCGGCTACCTGACCGACGGGATCACGCGGTCACTCGAGGGCATCGCGAGCCTCCGACAGGACATGGCGGAGAGATCGCCGACCGTGGTCGCATGACCCGGCAGCGCTGGGCGCTGGTCGGGGCCACGCTCATCGAGCCCCGACTGCGGTCGGTCGCCGAGGGTGGTGTGCTGATCGATGGCGACAGCATCGTGGAGTCCGGGCCAGCGGTCCGGCGAGAGATGGTCGGGGACGTGGAGGTCGTCGACGCCAAGGGGCGCTTCGTGATGCCGGGACTCATCGATACGCACATCCACCTCGCCTTCGACGGTGGCCCGCGTCCCATCGAGCGGTACCTGGACGAGGGCATCGATGACGGCTTCGCCGCACGATTGGCGGTATCGGCGACCACTGCCCTGCTGGCGGGTGCGACCACCATCCGCGACCTGGGCGGTCCGGACGAGGAGCTGTTCGCCCTGCGTGGCCTGATCGAGAGCGGAGCGATCATCGGGCCCCGGTTGCTGGCCGCGGGCTCTGTCCTGGCACCGCCCGGCGGCCATTGCCATTTCATCGCTCGGCTGACGGAGAGCGGAGGCCTCGACGCCGCCATCGAGGCGCAGCTCGATGCCGGGGCGGATTGCATCAAAGTCATGATCACCGGCGGCGTTCACACCGCGGGGTCGAGCTCGGCTGACGTCTACTACGACGAGGAGGCGTTACGGAGCGCGGCCGACATCACCCACCGACACGGTCGCCGTATCACCGGCCACGTGACCAACACGACCGGGATCGAGCGGGCCCTGCGGGCAGGGTTCGACAGCCTCCAACATGGATCCGCGCTTGACGAACCGCTCGCCCGACTAGCGGCTGATGCCGGCGTGACGCTCGTGCCCACGCTCGGCACGCATGCCGCGATGGTGGAGCATCACGGCGACCCTCGGATCCCAGGCCACGTCGCACAGAAGGCTGGCCAGGGGACCGCCAGGAAGGCGCGTGCGTTCGGCGCGGCGCTCGCAGCCGGCGTGACCGTCGCCGCGGGGTCGGACGGCGGCGTGACGTTCGTCGGCCACGGCTCCCTGGCCCGCGAGCTTGCATTGATGCGCGCGTCCGGTCTCGACGCCATGACGACGCTGGCGGCGGCAACATCGGTGGCCGCGATGGAGGTGGGTCTGCCCGATCGGATCGGCAGCCTGGCACCCGGTCACGCGGCCGACCTCATCGTCATCGACGCCGATCCGATCGCGGATGTTCGCGCCCTCGAACGCATCGGTCTCGTGGTCAGTCGTGGGGTCATCGTGGCCAGGGGACCCACTGCCGCTGCTGTCGGCCAGGCGAGCGGTGTCGCCTGATGGCAGACCAGCCGTCGCTCTCGGCGACTACGGTCGCCGCGCTACAGGGCGTCTCGACGGCGACGCTCACCGCACAGCTCCTTCGCCGGGGGATCCGAACCACTTTCCTCGCTGGCGTCCGGCCGCTTCGGCCCGATCTTCGCATGGTCGGACGGGCGGTCACGCTCCGGTACGTCCCGGCGCGAGACGATGTCGGCACGGGTGCGACCTTCGACAACCGCACCAACGCGCAACGCATCGCCGTGGAGTCGGTCGGACCCGGGGACGTGCTCGTCATCGACGCGCGCGGCGACACGCGCGCGGCGGCGCTGGGAAACATACTGGCCACGCGGATCCTGCGCCTCGGGGCGGCCGGCATCGTGACCGACGGCGCGCTTCGCGACACGCCGGGGTTCGCCAGGATCGAACTGCCGACGTATGCGGCCGGCGCGAACGCCGCACTCTCGTCGACGATCCACCATCCGGTCGACATGAACGTGCCGATCGGGTGCGCCGGCGTGCTGGTCATGCCCGGAGACATCCTGGTGGGAGACGCGGAGGGGGTCGTGGTCATCCCGGCTTCGATGGCCGAGGAAGTCGCAGCCGACGCATCCGAGCAGGAGCGTCTCGAGACCTATGTCCTGCAGCGTGTCGACGAAGGTGCTGGTCTCCATGGGACATATCCACCGAGTGACGAGACGATCGCCGCGTTCCGCGAGGCACGATGAGGACCGTCCTGGTGACCGGCGCAAGTGGCGCCATCGGCGGCGCGTGCGCGGTCCGTCTGGGTCGGGATGGAGCGCGGATCATCGCGGTCGGGCGACGCCGTTCCGGCGTCGACGCCGTGTGCCAGACCCTTCGCGCGGATGGGATCGAGGCGGTCGGAGCCATCGCTGATCTCTCCCAGCGCGCGGGGGTCCGTCGCCTCATCGGCAACCTCCCCGAGCTCGGTCCGGAGGGCATCGATGTCCTCGTCTCGGCGGCGGGCGAAGGGCTGACGGGCCCGGCACTCGACGTGATCGAAACGGACCTGGACGACCAGCTCGAGTTGAACCTTGTCTCCCACTTCCTCATCGCCCAGGCGGTCGCCCGGTCGATGGTCCGTCGCGGGCGAGGCGGCCGGATCGTGTTCATCTCGAGCACGGGCGCGACCGCGGCGCACACGAATGCGGTGATCTATGACGCCGCGAAGGCAGGCCTCGAGGCCGTGACTCGGTGCCTGGCGACGGAGCTCGGACCGCACGCGATCCTGGTCAACGCCGTGGAGCCCGGCAATGTGGTGAACGGCCGCGAGGTGGATGACGAGCCGACGCCCGCCAATACCGCCCGGTGGGCGATGATCCCGCTCGGTCGGCCCGGACGCGCCGAGGAGATCGCCGAGGCCGTCGTGTTCCTCGCGTCGGCCGGGGCCTCGTACGTCACGGGCACGGTCGTCCGGGCCGACGGTGGACGGACGGCACGGACCCCCTCGCCGAGCGACATCGAGCTCGAGCGCATCGCGGCCAGCCTGGCTGGTCGGGCGGGGCGCAGGGACGCTAGCTGAGCGACGCTTCCGGTGCGATGGAGTGCAACTGCTCCGCATACGTGAACACCGCCGGGACTCCGCCGGTGTGATGGAACACTACGAGGTCCTCGGACTGCAACCGGCCCTCGACCGCGTGCCCGAGGAGTCCGGCCATGCCCTTGCCGGTGTAGATGGGGTCCAGGATCAGGCCATCGAGGCGCGCCGCGACGCGGATCGCTTCGAGGCCCTCCTCCGATGGGATGCCGTACCCCTCGCCGAGGAATCGATCGTCGATGTCGATAGCCGGCGCTCGGTTCGGGATGGACAGGTCAAGAAGCGTCTCGATCCGGGCGAGCAGCCCGATCACGTCGGCCTGATGCTCGGCGGTCGATGACTGGTTCGAGATGCCGTGGATCGAGCCGCCGTACCCTACGATCCGGGCCGCAGCGATGAGGCCGGCATACGTGGGACCGCCTGACGTGACGTAGATCCGGGTACGGGCCTCGGCCTCCGCCGCGACCTGGTCGCGGATCTCGAGCAGCGTCCGCATCGCGGCGACGGCGCCAAGGAGCTTCGACCGCGGGCCCAGCGTCAACAGCGAGGGCCTCCGGCCGGTCGCCCGAAGACTTTCCATGCGCTCGTTGGCGAGCGCCAGTAGCGCCACCACATCAGGGGCGTCGACGAACTCGATCTCGGCCCCGAACAGCTCATCGAGGAGCAGGTTCCCCTGCCACTCGAGCGGGGTCCCCGGCTTGCGCCGCAGGATGAGCCGAACATCGATCCCGAGGCGCGCTCCGGCGGCCGCGAGCTGGCGACAGTGATTGGAGTGGACGTAGGCAGACCCGACCAGGAGGTCCGCCCCGGCCTCGAGCGCGTCAGCGACCGAGTACTCCAGCGTGCGGACCTTGTTCCCGCCCATGCCTAACCCGGTCAGGTCGTCGCGTTTCACCAGGAGCCGGTCAACGCCGGCGAGGTCGGCCAGTCGGGGAGCTTCCTGGAGCGGCGTCGGCAGCACGGCCAGGCGGACGCGCGGGAGGCTGTCAAGTCGGTCCAGGAGATCGTCCTGCGCGCCGGTCGCGACCGATGGTTCGCCTGTCGGTGACACGCCCACTCTCCCGCTGCGCGAGCCTTGGTCGTTTCAGCAGGTGATAGTCTATCTCACACAGTGGCCGCCGCCGAGCCTGTCAGTCGCCATGTCAGCCTCATCCGGGGGTCCATCGGCGAGCGATTCGTGGCGATCTACGTCATCGTGGGACACCGCGTCGCGCTCGTCGACACGGGCTTCGCCGACCACCCGCGCAGCGCGATCCAACCGGCGCTGAGCGCGCTTGGGCTGTCGCTCCAGGACATCGACCTCGTCCTGACGACGCACGGGCATGCCGATCACATGGGCGGTCACGCCGCGGTCGTCAGCGCTTCTGCCGCACGAGTTCGGATCCACGCAGGGGACAGTGGTCGGTTGCATGCGAGATCGGTGATGAGCGACGACGAGTTCGCGCGTGTCTTTCGCCGGCTGGGCCTCGACGAGCGCGCCGCCGAGCGCGAGCGGATGCTGGTCGAGGTCACTGGGGGGACCGTGGCGGTCGGGCGACCATTGCGTGACGGGGACCGCATCGACCTTGGCGCGGGTGTCGCGCTCGAAGTGGTCGAGACGCCCGGCCACACCGCTGGATCGGTCACGTTCCTGGTCCATCCGGACGGGACGGCGCTGGCGGGTGATGCCATCCAAGGTCTTGGTGGGGGCTCGGGGCTGCCGTTGTACGAGGACCCGGACGCGTATCGCGCGTCGCTCGTGCGGCTCGCGGGCCTGGACGTGGCGCAGGTGGGCTTGGGACATGCATTCCGATCGGCTCATGTCGACGGATCGGCGATCGTCGCGGGCGCCAGGCTCGGGCCGCTGCTCGATGAGAGCGCCCGATTCGTCGACATCGCGGCACAGACCGCGGCGGCCGTGGTCGCGATGCGGCGTCCCTCGATGACCGACGCGGTCGAGCAGTTCCTGCGGCGGCTTCCACCACCCTACGCGACGCCTGGCGCGGATCTGGAGACGCTCGGGGGTGCCTCCCTGCACGCGGCATGGCTGCATCTCGAGAGGGCGCTCGACGACGCGGGCGGCGCCTACCGCGCGGAGGGTGCGCCCGTCCCTCGGTAGCCGAAGTGTTCGGAGATGGCCCGTGCCTTGGCGACCAGCATCTCTTCGAGCTCCGACGCTCTGCGCGTCACATCGTCGACGGTGCCGGCCACGGAGATCGCCGCGATGGCGTGTGCCCGATAGTCGAAGATGGGCGCGCCGATGCAGCTGCGAAACTCCGACGACTCGCCGTGATCGACGGCGAACCCTCGCTGGCGGGTCAGTCGCAGCTCCTCGCGCAGCTCCTCGGGCTCGGTGATGGTGTTGCTGGTGAACTTCTGGCGACTGTTGGACACCAGCAGTGCCTCGACCTCCTCCGCGGGCGCGTAGGCAAGCAGGACCTTGCCGAGACCGGTGGAATAAGCCGGCGCCTGGAGCCCCAGGGGTACGTATCCGCTGCTGCCCGAGCTGTCACTGTCGACGCGGTCGATGTAGATGACGTTGCCGCCGCGATAGATGGCAAGGTGGCAGCGAAGGCCCGTCGCGACCGAGAGGGACTGGAGGTACGGTCGGGCGTCGCTTGCCATCCTGACCGCCTGCGTGATGATCGACCCCCGCAGCTCCATGACCTTCAACCCGAGCTCGTACCACTTGGTCCGCAGGTCCTGCTCGACGTAGCCATGTGCCGTCAGTGCCTTGAGCATCCGATGCGTGGTGCCGACCGGCAGGTCGATGCGTTGGGCGATCACCGTCAGCCCCATCGGGCTGTCGGCGGACCCGAGGAGCTCCAGGATCGAAAGGGCACGCTCCAAGGTCCGGATCCCGCCGTCACCAGTCGAGCGGGCGGAGCGTCGCCGGCCCTTGGTGACCGCCTCAGGGCCCGTCGCTACCGGTTGGGATGTTGCCATGGTCAGGCTGGTCTCCGCGTGTATCCGCTCGCTGGGCGGGGCAGTAAGTGGTTCGACCCGCTCACCTTGGTTCGACCCGCTACCCTGGAAGGATAGCCGCTGCCTCGGACGGCACCGCCGGGCCCAGGCCGCGCCAGAAGTGGCAGGCGACATACGTCCCATCACCGGCGTCCTCGAGCGCCGGCTCGACCTCGGCGCAGAGTGCCTGGGCGTATGGACAACGTGTCCGGAAGCGGCAGCCGGACGGCGGGTCGGTCGGGCTGGGGATCTCACCGCGGAGGACGACGCGTCGGCGGGTCCGTTCCAGCCCGGGGTCCGCGATCGGAGCAGCGGACACGAGCGCCTGCGTGTAGGGATGGCGTGGCATCGAAAAGATGGTGCGGCTGTCCCCATGTTCCACGACCCGCCCGAGGTACATGACCGCCGCACGTTTGGACACGTGCCGTACGACATGCAGGTCGTGCGCGATGAACAGGTACGCCATCCCGATCTCGCGCTGCAGCTCATCGAGGAGCTGCAGGACCTGCGCCTGGATGCTGACGTCGAGGGCTGCGACAGGTTCGTCGCAAATCACCAGCGATGGGTCCAGGGCGAGTGCCCGAGCGATCCCGATCCGTTGTCGCTGTCCGCCTGAGAACTCGTGCGGATAGCGATCGCCAGCATCCTTGGGAAGTCCGACGCGGTCCATCAGCGCCGCCACCCGGGCGCGCCGTGAAGCGCCATCACCGATCCTGTGGATGTCCAGCGGCTCTCGGATTATGGACGCGACCGCCAGCCGTGAGTTCAGGCAGCCGTACGGATCCTGGAAGATCATCTGGGCTCGTCGGCGCAGGGTCCGGATCGCGGCCGGTTCCCGGGTCATCACGTCGACACCTTCGAAGCGGACCGTCCCCGAGGTGGGACGCACGAGCCGCAGGATCGCCCGACCGGTGGTGCTCTTGCCAGATCCGGACTCACCAACAAGACCCATCGTCTCGCCGCGCCCGATGTCGAGCGATACGCCATCGACCGCGCTGACGACCCGCCGCGGCCGGAGGAAGCCCGCTCCGGGCAGCGTGAACCGCACGCGGAGATCGCGGACCTCGAGGAGGCTGGTGCTGGGCACCGCCGGTTCGGTGGTCGCCGTCATGCCACTGGTACCCGTGGCTCCGCGACGTGACAGGCCGCCTCACGGCCAGGACCCATCGGTCTCAGGAGCGGAATCTCGTTCCGGCACACCTCGACGACGTACGGACAGCGGGGCGCGAACGCGCATCCGACCAGCATCGGCCCCAGGCCCGGCGGGTGGCCTGGGATCGGGACGAGGCTCACCGTCGACT
>Ga0136611_10004001_pt1 | contig 10329 bp, 11 predicted proteins | sample AntDrymUQ2232306_2_FD_106645 | JGI IMG/M metagenome (GOLD analysis project Ga0136611, IMG submission 106645) | Polar desert sand microbial communities from Dry Valleys, Antarctica - metaG UQ223 (23.06) | ecosystem: Environmental > Terrestrial > Soil > Desert | place: Antarctica: Dry Valley... | reverse complement strand
GTGCAGCAGGCCCAGGAACCCGCAGCGGAAGCCGAAGCCGAGCGCGGCGGAAGTTTCCATCTCGTAGCTGAAGCTGGCGTCGTTCAGGCGCAGGCGGCCGATGGCGGCGCGCAGGTCCTCGAAATCGGCGGCGTCCACCGGGAACAGGCCGCAGAACACTACCGGCTGCACGTCCTTGAAGCCGGGCAGCGCCTGGGCGGTGGGCTTGCGGTCGTCGGTGATGGTGTCGCCGACCGCCGCCTGCGCCACCTCCTTGATGGCGGCGGTGATGAAGCCGATCTCGCCGGCGGCCAGTTCGGCCACGTCGGTGGCCTTGGGGCGGAACACGCCGACCTTCTCTATGCGGTGAGTGGAGCCGAACTGCATCATGCGCACCTGCTGGCCGACCCTCAGCCGCCCGTCGAACACCCGCACCAGCACCACCACGCCGAGGTAGGCGTCGTACCAGGCATCGACCAGGAGGGCCTTCAGCGGCGCGTCCGGATCTCCTTTCGGCGCGGGCAGGCGGGCGACGATGGCCTCCAGAACCTCGTCGATGCCCAGGCCGGTCTTGGCGCTGGCCAGCACCGCTTCGGAGGCGTCGATGCCGATGACGTCCTCGATCTGCGCCCGCACCCGCTCGGGCTCGGCGGCCGGCAGGTCGACCTTGTTCAGCACCGGCACGATCTCGTGGTCGGCTTCGATGGCGGAATAGACGTTGGCCAGGGTCTGCGCCTCGACCCCCTGGCTGGCGTCCACCACCAGGATCGACCCCTCGCACGCCGCCAGGCTGCGGCTGACCTCGTAGGCGAAGTCCACGTGCCCCGGCGTGTCCATCAGGTTAAGAACATAATCCTTGCCATCCCGCGCGGTGTAGTTTAGCCGTACGGTCTGCGCCTTGATGGTGATTCCGCGCTCCCGCTCGATGTCCATGTTGTCCAGGACCTGCGCCGTCATCTCCCGATCGGACAGACCTCCGGTCCGCTGGATCAGGCGGTCGGACAGCGTGCTCTTCCCGTGGTCGATGTGCGCGACGATGGAGAAGTTTCGGATTCGGTCGAGCGGAGTCATGGCCGCGCGCTCTAGCAGAGCGCGACGGCCGCTGTCGCGCTCTTACGGCTGGGACGGGACCGCGCGGTTCGGATCGCCCTCGCCGGGGCGCTCGCCGGTGGGGGCGGCGGTGGTGCGCGGATCGTCGGGGCCCGTGCCGACGCCGGTGTCGGCCGGCTCGCCGGTGCGCGGGGCCGGGGCGCCGATGTCGTTCTGCTTGGGCGCCGACAGCGGTGTGTCGAACGCCGCGGCGTCGCTGGCCTGGCCGCCGGTGTTGGCCTCGGTGGTGGCGAACGGCCCGGCGTGCAGCGCCCAGGCTCCGAACAGGGCGATAAACACCAGCACGATGCCCACGCCCAGCACCCACAGCATCGGCCGGTCCTGGAACCCGGCGCGGACCTCGGTGACGTTGATCACCTCGCCGTCGCCGCCGGGGTTGGTCGCCGGATCGTTGTTCGACATGGGCGCGGCCCTCCCGAGGCTCGAGGCTGTTCGACCGCCTAGAACGCGCGCGTCGCGAGCGGCGTTCCTACGCCAGCCCCGCCTTCTTCAGCGCCTGATAGGCCTTGATCACCCGCTGCAGCCGCGCCTCGGCGCCGCGGTCGCCGCCGTTGGTGTCTGGGTGGAAGCGCTTGATCAGGTCGGTGTAGGCGCGCCGCACTGTCGCCGGCTCCGCGCGGTCGTCCAGCTCCAGGTCGGCCAGCGCCTGCCGCTCCAGCTTGCCGAGTCGGCGGGCGTCCTGGGGCGCCGGCTCGCTCACCCGCCTTCGCCCGCCGCCGAACAGGCCGAGCGGGTCGAACCAGGCCGGTCCCTCGGCCGCGTCGGGGCGGGCCGCGGCGGCGGCTTCGCGTGAGCGGTTGGACGCCATGAAGGCCCAGGTCGGCCGGCCGCCGGTGGTCAGCTCCTCCTCGCGAGCGGCGCGGATCTCGCCCTCGCTCATGCCCGCGTACCAGTTCCAGCTCTTGTTGTACTCGCCGGCGTGAGGCGCGCAGAACCAGTACCAGTCGCCCGGCATGTTGCGGGCCTTGGGCGCACGGGCGCTGGCGGCGGCGCGGCAGCCGGCGCGGTCGCACGGCCGCTCGCCGGCTTTGAGGGCGTTGACATCCTCGGCGGCCTCCTCGTCGTCCGTGGGCGGACGCACGCGGATGTCGACGAAGCGGGGCCGGTAGTGGAAAGCGGCGGGCATCGGTGTCGTTTATGACGGGCTCGGGCGGACGGGAAACGGAGAACCACGATGGGCGCGGTGACCGACAAAATCGTGAACAGGCTGACGGCGGCTTTCGCTCCCGAGCGGCTGACGGTGACCGACGAGTCGGACCGGCACGCGGGCCACGCCGGAGCGCGGCCGGGCGGCGAGAGCCATTTCCACGTGGCGATCACCGCCGCCGCTTTCCAGGGCCTGAACCGGGTCCAGCGGCAGCGGGCGATCAACACCGCGCTGGCCGAGGAACTGGCCGGGCCGGTGCACGCCCTGTCGATCAGCGCCAGGGCGCCGGGCGAGAGCTAGCCGCGCAGCGGAAAGGCGATGCGGCAGACCACGCCGTCGGGCGCGAACTCCACCGTGGCGGAGCCGTCGAGCTCCATGGGCGCGGCGCGCTCGATCAGGCGGGAGCCGAAGCCGCGGCGGCTCGGCGTCGTCACCGGCGGCCCGCCGACCTCGCGCCAGGTCAGGGCGACGCGGCCGTCCTCCACCGTCCAAGCCACCAGCACCCGGCCTTCCGGCGTGGAGAGGGCGCCGTATTTCATGGCGTTGGTGGCGAGTTCGTGGGCGACCAGGCCGAGCGCGGTGACGCTGCGCTCGGGCAGAGGCACGTCGGGGCCGTCGAAGGCGAAGCGGTCCGCGGAGGCCTCGACATAGGGGGCCAGTGCGCGGAGCAGCACGCCGCCCAGGGTGCGCGGCTCGTCGTCGCCGACCATGGTCAGGCTGCGGCCGAGCGCCTCCAGCCGGGCGCCGAAGCTGGTGCGGAAGCTCTCCGGGCCGTCGGAGGTGCGCAGGGTCTGACTGGCCAGGGCGGCCACGGTGGTCATGCAGTTCTTCAGCCGGTGGCTCAGCTCCTCGCGGACCAACTGGTCTCGCGCTTCGGCGCGCTTGCGCGGGGTGACGTCCAGCGACACGCCGGCGAGCCCGGCCAGGCGGCGGCGTTCGTTGAACACCGGGGCGCCGCGGATCTCCAGGTCCCGCTCCTCTCCGTTCGGCCAGGTGACGCGGTATTCCATGTGGTAGTCGCGGCCTGTGGCGATGCTCTCGGCCATCACCGCCTCGCGCCGCGCGCGATCTTCGGGCTGCATCTGCGCCAGCAGGTCGTCGTAGACCAGCGGATCGTCGGGCGCGCGGCCGAAGCCGGCCTTGAAGGCGGGCGATCCCTCCACCTTGCGGGCCGCCGGGTCGACGATCCAAAGGCCCAGCCCACCGCTTTCCACGGCGGTGCGCATCAGCCGTTCTCGGCGACGCAGGCGGCGGTTGTCCTCCGACAGCGCGGCGACGCGTCGGCGCAGGCGTTCGACCTCGCTCTCGCGTGCGGCCGACGGCGAATACTGTTCGGTGGTGGTCATGAACCTCTCGCCCCGGCAAGACCGTATCAGAGGTCCGCGTGCCTGTAGCCGCGCCCAGTCGTCGCAGGGGCCGGAGGTTCAGGCGGACCCGCCGGCCTTGCGGAAGGCCGCGCGGGCGCGCTCCACCTCGCGGGCCAGCCCCTTATCGCGAGCCGCGAAGGCGCGGCCCGCGGCGGTCGCCTCCGCCTCGAGTTCGGCCCGGCGGCGGTCGATGGCGGCGGTCTCTCGGCGGCGCTCCGCGGCCAGCGCTTCAACCGCGCGCTCGGCGGTGTTCAGGGCGGTGCGATCCGCCGGCGGCTTGGGCGGCTGAGGCTTTTTCGCCGGGCCTTTCCCGCGCGCGGCCGAGGCGGGTCGCTTGGGCACGTCGAGCTTCGCCGGCGCGTCGGCGGTGTAGGCGTCGTTCGACCCGATCGCCCGGCGCAGCACCACGCCGGGCTGAGCCAGGGCGGCGGCGGCGACGGCATCGTCGTCGACGACGACCGCCGTGTCGTCGGCGAGCAGGTTGCGGCGAACGCCCCAGGCTTTCAGCGCCGCAGTCTGGTTCGGCGCGGCCACCACGGTCTCGTAGAAGCCCATCGTCGCGGCATAGACCTTCAGGCGCGGGGCCTTGGCCACCGGACCTACAGGTGCTCGACGGTGAAACCGCGGCTCTCGACCAGCCGCTCGGCGACGATGGCGCGGTGGCACCCGGCCGGGTCGGCCTCGTAGCAGAGCAGCGCCGTCTTGCGGTCGGCGGCGATCTCGCCGGCGCGGAGCAGTTCCAGCTGGGCGGCGGGCTCCTGCAGGTGCGTCTCGAAGATCGCCCGCATCTCGGCCACCCGCCCGGCGCGGGCGGCGTCGCGCCCGGCCTTGGGCGTGCCGAGCTGGCGCAGGTGGACGTATTCCACCCCCGCCTCGGCCAGGCTCGCGGCCAGCAGCGACTTGGAGAACCCCGCCTTGCGCGAGGAGGCGACGGCGCGCACGTCGACCACCACCTTCACCCCGGCGGCGACCAGGCGGTCGATCACGGCCGGCTGAGTGTCGTTCTCGTAGCCGACGGTGGCGAGGATCATCCCGACGCCGACCGTCAGCGCGCCGCCGTCCGCTGCGCCGCCGGCGGCCGCGGCCCGGCATTCTTCACGTGCGCATCGAGCCACCGGGTCATCTCCCACAGGGTGTGGCCCACCGACTCCCGCCCGCGGTAGCCGTGCGCCTCCAGCGGCAGGGTCACATAGCGCACCGTCGCCCCGGTCCCGCGCAGGGCCGCGAAGAACCGCTCGCTCTGCACGGGGAAGGTGCCGGAGTTGTCGTCGTTCTCGCCGTGGATCAGCAGGATCGGCTCGTCGATCCGCCGAACGTGAGTGAACGGGCTCATCTCGGTGTAGGTGTCGGTCGCCTCCCAGTAGGTCCGCTGCTCGGCCTGGAAGCCGAACGGCGTCAGCGTGCGGTTGTAGGCCCCCGACCGGGCGATGCCGGCCCGGAACAGGTCGCTGTGCGCCAAGAGGTTGGCGGTCATGAAGGCGCCGTAGCTGTGCCCGCCCACCGCGATGCGGTTGCGGTCGGCCACCCCCAGCGCCACCACCGCGTCCACCGCCGCCTGCGCGCTGGCGGTCAGCTGCTGCACGTAGGTGTCGTTGGGCTCCACCCCCTCCCGCCCGACGATGGGCATCGAGGGATTGTCCAGGATGGCGTAGCCTTGGGTCAGCAGGAACAGGTGGCTGATGCCGCCCGGCCGGGTGAAGCGGTTGGCGGTGTCCACCACCTGCCCGGCCACCGCCGCGTCGGTGAACTCCGCCGGATAGGCCCACATCAACAGCGGCAGCGGCTCGTCGCGTGCCTTGTCGTAGCCGGCCGGCAGATACAGCGTGCCGGACAGGTTCACCCCGTCTTCGCGCTGATAGGTCACCAGCTGCTGGGTCACCCCCGCCAGCTGCGGGGCCGGGTCGGGGAAGTTGGTCAGCCGCACCGGCTCGCCGCCGCCTTCGCGGGTGCGCACGTAGAGGTTCGGCGGATCGATGCGGCTCTCTCGGCGGGTCAGCATGCGCGCGCCGGCGTCGTCCAGCAGGCCGACCACGGTTTCGTAGCTGGGCGCCGCCGCCCGCCACAGCCGCTGGCTCTGACCGTCGGCCAGCGTCATCCGCCCCAGGAACGGGAACTCGCCCTCGCGGCTCGCCCCCGCGCCACTGGTGAACACGCCCGTCCCGTCCGGCGTGAAGTGCAGCACCGGCCGCCCCGCCGCGTTGGCCCGCAGCAGCGGATTGCCCGGATCGCCGTAGCGGTCCTGGTAGTTGCGTTCGAGCAGCTGACGCGGCGCGCCTGGCCGCGACGGGTTGGCGAGCCAGCGCGTCTCGTGCCGCGTATTGAACGTCCGCGTGGTGATCAGCGCTACGTCGTCGCGCCCCCACTCCACGCCCGCGAACCGCTCCGGCAGGTCGGCCAGCCGCGCCGGCTCGCCGCTGAACGGCGCGCTCAGCGTCAGCACCCGGTCGCGCACCGGGGCCGGACGCCGGGGGTCGCCGCCGTCCTGCGCCTCCACCCAAGCCACCGTCGCCGGCGCGTCGGATCTCCAGCCCACCGAACGCGGCCCCGGCGCCACGGCGTCGAACGGCGGCGGCACGTCGTCGCGCAGCGGCAGGTCGGCCACCCGTCGCACCACGCGTCCGGTCAGGTCGGTGACGGTGATCTCGGTGGGGAACAGCGCCGCCGGCACCGCATAGCTGTAGGGCCGCTTGACCCGGCTGATTAGCAGGAAGCGCCCGTCCGGCGAGGCGCTGGCCTGCAGGATCACGCCCGGCGCCCCCACCGTCCGCGCCGCGCCGCCGCCCACCGGGATCAGCGTCGTCTGGCTGGTGAAATAGTGGTCGAACAGCCCCTCGTCGGCGGCGTTGGACAGCAGATCCTGATAGGTCCGCACCGGCCGCAGCCGCCCGGCGTTCTCCTGCACCGTCGGTCCGCCCGGCACGGTTGTCGCCACCGGCGCCGCCGCGCCGCGCCCGGCTGGAACCGTCCGGGCCAGGATCGTGCGGCTGTCCGGCATCCAGCCGTAGCCGGCGCCGGTGGTGGCGTTCACGCGCGCCTCGCTCACCCGCCGGGTTCTCGCCGTGGCCACATCGGCGACCCACAGCTCCAGCCCTGCGGGGCGATCGACCAGGAAGGCCAGCGAACGTCCGTCCGGCGACCAGCTCGGGTTGAAGAACCGCGTTCCGGCCGGTAGCGCCACGGTCCGCGCCGCCCCGCCGCTCACCGCCTGGAAGCTGAGGCCGTTCAGCCACTGCACCCGGCTGTTGGCCGGCCCGCCGTTGCGCGGATTGATCCGGTAGCCCGCCAGCTCCAGGCTGGGTTCGGCCAGTTCGGCGATCGGCGGCAGGTTGGCCTGCCCCAGCAGCGCCACCGTCTCCCGCGTCGGGCTGACGCTCGGCGTCGGCGTCGGCGCGCTGTCCAAGATTTGCGCGATCGGCGCCGGCGGCTGCATGTAGCGGCCGGGGTCGGTCTGCGCCGGCGCCTGCGCGAGCGCGGGCGCGGCCAGAGCCACCAGGAGAGCAACCGTCGCCGCGTGCAGCCTCATGACTAACCTCATCTCACTCGGGCCAATGCGGCCGCCCGTCGCATACTGCAAGCGGGTCGCCTAGCCTCGGCGCCGCGAGGGGGCCACATGACCGACGCCGCGCTGAGCCCGCCGCCGATCGCGGTCCGCGTGCCGCGCGTCCCGGCCTGGCTGGCCGCTCCGGCGCTGCTCGCGATCGTCGCTGCCTGCGTCGCCCTGCCGCTGTTCACCTACACCGCCGTGCTAGCCCTGTTCGGCTTCGCCCACGTGGTCTCCGAGATACGCTACGTCGACTGGCGCTTCGGCTCGCGCCTCAAGGGTGGACTGGCTCTGTGGCTGTCCGGCCCGCTGCTGGTGGCGGTGACCGCGCGGCTGGCGGGGACGCTGCGGTGGCTTCCCGCCGAACTGGCCACCACCATCGAGCTCGCCGCCGGCGCGGCCCTGCTCGCCGTGCTGCTCAGCGTGCTGCAGCGCCGCCGCGTGCTGGCGGCGATCCTCGCGGCCGCGATGCTGGCCGCCGCCCTGGCTGCGCCGATCCTGACCCTGCTGGCGCTGGCGGTGCTGCACAATCTCACCCCCGTCGCCTTCCTCGCCGAGGCGACGGTGGGCGCCCAACGCCGCCGGGCCGTAGCGCTCGGGTTAACCCTGTTCGTCGGCCTGCCCCTGCTGATCGCCACTGGCCTGCCCTACGCCCTGCTGACGCAGGCCGGCCTGGCCGCCCCGGAATTCAGCCTGTTCGACGGTGGCCCGCTCGCCGCCAACCTCGGCGCCTACATCCCCGGCGCCCTGCACGCCTCCGCTTTCGCCCAGCATGCCTTCAGCGGCGCGGTGTTCGCCCAGTGCCTGCACTACGCCGCGGTGATCTGGCTGCTGCCGCGCCTGATCCCCGCAACGGGCATCGAGCGCACCGGGCTCCTGCGCTGGCCGAGCGCGCGGCTCTTCGCCATCGCTTTGGCCGCCGCCTCAGCTGCGCTCGCGGCTGGCTACGCCATCGATTTCGACGCCGCCCGTCGTCTGTATTCCCTCGCCGCCCTGCTTCACGCCTGGATCGAGATCCCGATCCTGGTGCTGGCGCTGGAGGGCGTCACCGGGCGACGATCATCAGCGACAGGCCCGCCACGAACGACGCCAGATTGACCGACAGCGACAGGATCAGCGCTCGCCGCCAGCCGAACCCGCCGACGAACCGGTAGGCCACCGCCTCCGCCAGCACCACCAGAGCCTCTCCCACCGTCACCGCCGGCAGCCAGCCGACCGCCTCCGCCGCCGCGTTGACGCCGGTCCACAGAAGCCAGTGCGTCGCCAGCGTGCCGACAACCGCCGCCGCCGCCGCCCGCCACGCCGATCCCCAACGCAACAGGGCGAAAAGCCCCAGCGCCGCGATCGCCTCCATGACGACCGAAGCGCCCATGGCGAGCAGCTGCGCCTCGGTCTCAGGCGCCAGCCCGCCGTCCGTGCCCGACGGCGGCCACGGCGGCACATCCGGCCAGGCCCCTATCGGCGCGGCGGCGGCGATCACCAAAGCGCAGCCAGCGATGATCGATCCCTTCGGCAGCCGCATAGCGCCTTCCCCCTCGCTCGGCGCCTTGCCGTGCGAACGGGTTCGTGGCCAGCCTGTCGCCCACATAAGGGGTGAACGATGCGCTGCCTGACCGTTCTCATCGCCGGTTCGCTGCTGGCCACGCCGGCGGCCGCCGACCTGGCGCCTTACCCGCGCGAAGAGCGCGAACGGCGTCTTGCGCCGGCGACCATCGATATGCAGACGCTGCGCTGGGAGATCGCCCGTCGCGGACACCGCTGCGACGAGATCGTCTCGGCCCAACCCTACCGCGGTCCCTGGGCGACGCGGCTGTCCGAACAGCGGATGGAGGGCGGGATCGTCCGCTGCATGGAGGGCGGCGCATTCTTCGTCGCCCTGCGGCGCGGCGAACGGCTCTATCCAGGCGGCCGCTGGCGCGACGACATCGCCGGGGTCATTGTCACCCGTCTGCGCTGATCAACTCCGCCACCGCAGCGTCGTCGCCTCCACCGGGTTGACGAACGCCCGCCCTTCCGCCCGCGACACGATCCATTCGCGCTTCAGCGCCTGATACCACTTGGCCTGCCGGTCGCTGTCGTCGATCCAGATCAGCGCCGGGTCGTAGCGGAGCCCCTGATTCTGCAGGTTCACCATCGCTCCGTCCTGTTCGAGAAACCGCCGGGCGCCGGCGCGGATGAAGGGCTGCAGCACGCTGAACGCCCAATGGTCCGACCACATCACCTGGGTGATCCGCGTCGTGGTCGCCGTCACCGGCGTCAGGCAGGTCAGCGCCAGCACCTGACGCTCGCCCACCGTCACATGCTCCCAGCGATACCCGGGCAGGGCGAAGGTGATCTCCGTCCGCGGCGCGCCGCCCAAAATCCGATAGGCCCGTGAGTTCTTCGACGGCGCATGTCGAGCCATGGCGAAGCCCAACGGCCGCGGCTCGAACGCCTTCGCTTTCTCCAAGAGCTTGTGCGACGACCGCCACCACCACTGGGCGTGTACGTACGGCCCGTGCGCCGGGTCCATCAGCCCGACCGCCGCATGGTCCACGTGCACCCTGAAGGTCATGCTCTCGACGATCTTCGGACGGCCGCCGACCGCGCCCGGGAACATCGGCGGTTCGTCCGCCGGCTCCTCGGATACGCGCGGGTCGGCGCCCATGAACACGAACACCAGCCCCTGGCTCTCCCGCGCCGGATAGCGCCGCACGCGCATCCTCGAGGGCTCCACCCCCTCGCTCCCCACCAGCGACGGGATCGCCGCGCAGACCCCGTCGCGCAGGCCGAACCGCCAGCCGTGGTAGGGACACTCCACCGTCTCGCCCACGAGCCGCCCCGCCGACAGCGGCGCCGCTCGGTGCGGACACACGTCCCGCAGCGCATAGACCTCGCCAGTCAGGTCCCGCCCCAGCAGCACCGGCTCCCCCAGCAGTTCGAAACGCTGCAGTTCTCCCCGCTTCAGCGCGTCCCCGGTCGCCGCGAACCACCACAGGTCCCGCAGGAACTCCTCGCCAAACCTGGGCGCGGCGGTGCGGGTTCTTGCGGCGGGCGAAGCGTCGTCCATCGGCTCTTATAGAGCGGCAGTCGGCAATCGGCAGTCGGCAATCGGGATCACGCCCGCCCGTCCAGCTTCCGCCTCTTTCCGATTGCCGATTGCCGACTGCCGAGCCTATCTCCCCGTCTATGCCCCCCCCGGAGTC
>Ga0136611_10004000_pt1 | contig 10331 bp, 11 predicted proteins | sample AntDrymUQ2232306_2_FD_106645 | JGI IMG/M metagenome (GOLD analysis project Ga0136611, IMG submission 106645) | Polar desert sand microbial communities from Dry Valleys, Antarctica - metaG UQ223 (23.06) | ecosystem: Environmental > Terrestrial > Soil > Desert | place: Antarctica: Dry Valley... | reverse complement strand
GTACTAGGTGATCTCATCGAAGCTGCCCACAACAGTCAAACCGGCAAGCCGGGCTGGTTGCCGCCGAAGGCAAACGTCGGGCTGTGGCCAATCGATGAACAGTCGTCGGCGTTTTATCTCACGATGGACGTTGTCGACCAGCCCGGAGTTCTTGCCGCTGTGGCTGGTGTCTTTGGAAACCACGACGTATCAATCAAGTCGATGGAGCAATTGGGCCTTGGCAATGAAGCCCGGTTGATTTTCATCACGCACCAGGCTTTGGAGCGCGACGTGCGAGCAATGCTCCATGACCTTCGGGTACTGGACGTTGTGGGCCGCATCGGCAACGTTCTGCGCGTCCTGGAGCCGTCGTGAAACGAAACCTTGCCCTCGATCTCGACGACGTCATCTATCCGTTCCTGCCAACAATGATCCCGTTCCACAACGATCGCTACGGCACCGAATTCACCGTTGACGATTACCACACGTTCGATTTCCACGAAGTGTGGGGCGGCACTCGATCCGAAGCGATGGAAAAGGTTGTGGGGTTCTTCGACGTACTTCACAAAGATGGCCCAGTTCCCGACCCGATGGCAGAAGCAGCGACAGCGATAGACAAGCTGGCTGGTGAGTTCCGACTCGTCATTGTCACCGCCCGTTTCGACGAACTTCGCCGCCATACCCACGCCTGGCTCGACAAACACTTTCCCGGCCTCTTCGAGGAGGTCCACCTCTGCAATAGCTTTGGCCCAGGCGTTCGGCGCACCAAGGCTTCGATCTGTGACGAGTTGGACGCCGTAGCCCTCGTGGACGACTCTCTCAAGAACGTGACAGCGGTGGCTGCCACCGGTCGCAAGGCTGTCTTGTTCGGCGATTACGCATGGAACCGCGCTGGTGTGTTACCCGCCGGTGTCAAACGGGCGCTGACGTGGGACGAGGTTGTAAGTGACATCCTGGGGCCGTCATGATGCAGGCCTGGCGGGGCGTGATCGATGAGTACCGCCCGTTCCTTCCCATCGAGGATTCTGTCGTCCCGATCACGCTGTTCGAAGGGGCAACGCCTTTGGTTCCTGCACCGCGCTTGTCGGAGCGTGTAGGCGCTCAGGTGTTCCTCAAGAACGAGGGCATGAACCCAACCGGCTCGTTCAAGGACCGAGGGATGACACTGGCCGTAACCAAGGCACTACAAGGCGGCGCAAAGTCGGTCGTGTGTGCATCAACCGGCAACACCTCGGCTTCTGCCGCCGCTTATGCAGCACGGGCCGGGTTGCCTTGTGTCGTGCTGATCCCGGAGGGCTATATCGCCATGGGCAAACTGGCTCAGGCACTGGTACTTGGCGCTGAGGTTCTACAGATCCGCGGCAACTTCGACGATGCGCTCGACATCGTGCGACGGCTCGGCGAGGACGGCGTCATAGCCGTAGTCAATTCCGTCAACCCGGATCGTATCGACGGACAGAAGACGGCAGCGTTCGAGATTGTCGACGAGCTGGGCGATGCCCCCGATTACCACTGCATCCCCGTAGGCAACGCCGGGAACATCACGGCGTACTGGAAGGGCTACTGCGAATACCGCAACGCTGGAACGTCGACACGTTTACCAAAGATGTTGGGTTTTCAGGCTGCGGGTGCTGCCCCCATTGTCAACGGTGCACCGGTAGATGATCCGGACACCATCGCCACCGCCATCCGCATCGGGAGACCGGCGTCGTGGGCAGGTGCGTCGGCGGCTGCGTCGGAATCGGGCGGTGGTGTCTTCGCTGTGACCGATGAGGAAATCCTTGCTGCCTACAGTTTTGTGGCGGCCGAGGAATCCGTATTCGTCGAGCCGGCGTCGGCCGCTTCGGTCGCGGGCTTAATAAAAGAGGGTGTGCCGGCTGGTTCCACGGTCGTTTGTGTAGTCACGGGCAACGGACTCAAGGATCCCGATACCGCTGTAAGCCAGTCAGCCAAGCCCGTCGTTCTCGACGCCTCAGAGTCAGCAATTCGGTCATATCTCCAAAACTGAGGCTCGAGGCGGGTGTTGCTGCCCGGACCAAAACAGCGGTACGATTACGGCCAGGTCGGGCACCGACCTCCTCGGACTCCTCGTGCGGCTACTGGCTCGTAGGGCTCATGGAGGGTTGGTCTTCTCAAGAGAATGATCCGTCGTTAGTTTGCGGCCGATCTGTCTGATCTATCTCTCACACGAAGGTTTCCCACGTCTCAGCCTCAACTCCCAAAGGACAGGGGCCGGCTCGGGGGAGCCCTTACTACTTTTTCAAATCCAGCGATTCTCTAGTCAAGCGAGGTGCACGTGAGCGAAGAGCACAAGCTCGATCGCTCGGTTCTCGAGACGAAAAAGGCCGATGAGCTGCGTGCGATTGCACAAGCCGTTGGCCTGCCTCTCTCAGGTCGTCCGACAAAGTCCGGGGTCATAGATCAGATCCTGCAATTCACGGGGGTAACCGTGTCAGATACAGCCAGCGAATCCGCAGCAGAAGCCAAGCCCAAGCGCACGCGTGCGCCCCGCAAGGCCAGCCCCGACGGGGCAGAGCCGGCGGGCGCCGAGGCGTCGCCGGCGTCTTCCAACGGGTCAACCAATGGTCCCGTCAACTCAGGCGAGGGTGTCGCTGTGGTGGCGGCGCCGGCACCCGCCGCCGGCGGCGAGGCGCCCGCTGCTCGAGGCGAGGGTGCCGAGACAAGGGTGACTCCCGACGAGAAGTCGAGTCCGTCGCCTGATGGTTCCGGCCCTGGGCAGAATGGCGCCGGCTCCCCGGGTCCGCGTCGCGACTCTCAAGATCGCAGCAATCGCGGGTTCGATTCCTACGCCGACGGGGGACAAGGAAACGGACGAAGCTCGCGCCGCCGTCGCGGTCGCAACCGTGACCGGGGTCGGGGCGGCGAGGAACGCTATGACCGGCCCACTCCGGCGGGCAGCAGCGGCAGCGAGGACGTCCAGTTCCAAGGTGAACCCGTACCCGTAGCCGGCTTTTTGGAACTTCGTGATGAGGGCTTCGGCTTCCTGCGAACCAAGGGTTTCCTAGCCAGTGGCAAGGACGTCTATGTCCCGGTAAGCCAGGTGCGAAAATACGCCCTGCGGAAGGGTGACCAGATAGAGGGCATGAGTCGCCCGGCATCGAGCACCGAGAAGTATCCGGCTTTGTTGAGCGTCGAGAAGGTGAGTGGCCTCACGCCCGATGTTGCCCGTGAACGGCCTCGATTCGAAGATCTGACGCCGCTCTTCCCCGACGAGAAACTGCACCTCGAAATCCCTGGTGACACCGCAAACATGACGGCCCGCATAGTCGACCTGATTTCACCAATCGGTAAGGGCCAGCGTGGCCTCATCGTGTCGCCGCCCAAGGCGGGCAAGACCACGGTGATGAAACAGATTGCCCACTCGATCGAGGCCAACAACCCAAATGTGCACCTGATGGTGTTGCTGGTGGACGAGCGCCCCGAGGAAGTCACCGACATGCGTCGCTCGGTAAAGGGCGAGGTCATCGCGTCGACGTTCGACCGTCCGGCCGAGGAGCACACACGGATTGCCGAGCTCGCCATCGAGCGGGCCAAGAGGCTTGTTGAACAGCAGATCGATGTTGTGATCATCCTCGACGGCATCACCCGCCTGGCCCGTGCCTACAACCTGGCGGCACCGGCATCGGGTCGCATTCTCTCCGGTGGTGTTGATTCCGGGGCGCTGTATCCACCTAAGAAGTTCTTTGGATCGGCCCGCAACATCGAAGAAGGTGGCTCGCTCACCATCTTGGCCACGGCTCTTGTCGAGACGGGGTCGAAGATGGATGAGGTCATTTTTGAGGAGTTCAAGGGCACGGGAAACATGGAGCTTCGCCTCGACCGCAAACTGGCCGAGCGGCGCCTGTACCCGGCCATCGAGGTCAACGCATCGTCGACTCGCCACGAAGAACTGCTATTCGATCGCACCCAGCTGAACCAGGTTTGGAAGCTGCGGCGTGTACTGAGTGCCCTCGCTCAAGATGGCAGCGCCGCCGCTGGTCTGGAACTGCTGATGGACAAGATCAAGACCACAAAGAGCAACGACGAGTTCCTTGCCGAAATCGCCAAGAACCCCGGCGCCGGCACCTGAACTAGCCTTTCGAGGAATACGAATCACCCCGGAGCGGTTGGCCGGTTCCGTACGCCGAGACGGTGCGCGCCTGCGAAAGGACTTTCCATGAAAGCTGACATCCATCCCAATTACGAAGAGGCCAAGGTCAGCTGTTCGTGTGGAAACACCTTTACGACCAAGGCGACCGTGGCGACAATTTCCTCTGAGCTCTGCAACGAGTGCCACCCCTTCTATACGGGCCAGCAAAAGCTGGTTGACACCGGTGGGCGCGTCGAGCGGTTCAATAAGCGCTACGGCTCTCGCAAAAAGAGCGCCGGCTGAAGTTGCCGCTGCGGGCGTGCTCGTCTCCTCGCTGGCCTTTGCCAGCGTCGTCGTCTGCGCTCTTCGCAGCGACAACTTCATCTCGCCGCTCGGCGTAATGCACCGAGGCGGCATTCACACAGCGATGACGACTTCATCTCGCCCTGCGTACCGCTTGCCTCTGCGGGCGTGCTGGTCTTTCGCATGACCAACATTGCACCACGAGGCATTGGGCCACAGAATGGGGAGGTGCGAAAACAGCGCTCTAATCCACCAATTGCAAGGACGTTCGACCAGTGGGCTGACGGCCTACAGGCAGAAGGGGAGCCGCCTACCGACGACTGCCCGATTACCATCGGCGGCGATCGCCTGGATTCGGCTGAGAAGGTGTTGGCCTTTTTGGCCGAGCACCGTGAACGCCAAGCGCGGGATCTGGACATCGAGCTTTAACGTCAGGTGGATGTGGAGTGCATCCGGCGACCTGGGCGAATTGTGGGGGATCGTGACCCTTGATCTACCGGGAATTGACCCGTCTGCCAACTAGGTTGTCTCTGTGCTTGAACGGTTGGCCGGGTTGGAGAAGGAGTACGACGACGTCGTTGCCAGCTTGAGCGATTCTGCCGTTCTCACCGATCAGAAACGATTGCGCGAGGCGTCGCGACGTCACAAGTCGCTGGAGCCGATCGTGCTTGCCTACCGCGAGTATCGCCAGGCCCATGACAACCTCGAGACCGCCAAGGCAATGATCGGCGACGCGTCGGGTGACGATCGAGAAATGTTGCGTGATGAGATCGACGGGGCAGAGGCAACCATTGCTCGCCTCGACGAAGCGCTGAAAGTGCTGCTTCTTCCCAGGGATCCGAACGACGAGCGCAATGTGATCGTCGAGATACGTGGAGCCGAAGGCGGTGAGGAGGCCAATCTCTTCGCCAAGGACCTTTATGACATGTACTCCCGCTACGCCGAAAAGCACCGCTGGAAAATCGAAGTGCTGGGCTCCGATGTTTCCGATCGCGGTGGCCTCAACGAGGTTACGTTCCTTCTAAGGGGCGAAGGGGTTTGGAGCCGCATGAAGCACGAGGGCGGGCCGCATCGCGTGCAACGCGTTCCCGTAACCGAGTCACAAGGGCGTATTCACACCAGTTCGGCCACTGTCACTGTGCTGCCCGAAGCGCAGGACGTCGATGTCGACATCGATATGAACGATCTCCAGGTCGATGTTTACCGCTCGTCGGGCCCGGGCGGACAAAGCGTCAACACCACCGACTCCGCCGTGCGAATCACCCACAAACCCACGGGCATCGTTGTTGCCATGCAAGATGAGAAAAGCCAGATTCAGAACCGGGCAAAAGCCATGGTTGTACTGCGGGCCCGCATTTTGAAAGCCGAGCAGGACAAGCAAGAGGCTGAGCAGTCCGAAGCGCGCCGGAGTCAGACCGGCGGTGGCGGACGCTCCGAGAAAATTCGTACGTACAACTTCAAGGACAATCGCGTCACCGATCACCGCCTCGGTTTGACCCTCTACAAACTTGATCGTGTCCTGATGGGCGACATGGACGAGCTTGTTGATGCGGCCGTGGCTGACGAACGGTCCCGGCAGCTCAGCGGTCAGTGACTTTTCTCACACGGAAGCAAAGCCGCCCAGAGCCAAGACTGTTAGCTCCAGCGAGAAGCTTGCTTCGAGTTGGACGATTTATAGCTCCGAAGGAAAGGTTTCCTTTCCGAGGAATTCAATGACCGACCTCCCGGGCTGGACCGAACTCTGGGCCGAGGCAACGGAGCAACTCGGCAGCGCGGACGAGGTTCGTCACATTCTCGAAGCAGCGTCGGGCAACAGTGGGGCTTCGTGGTTGGTGACTCTCGACACGCCGGCGACAGTTCATGCCCGTGAGCGCGTCCGCGAAATGGTGAAGCGCCGGCTCGCCGGCGAACCTCTCCAGTACGTTCTCGGGCACTGGGGTTTTCGTCAGCTCGACCTGAAGATTGACCGGCGCGTGCTCATACCCCGCCCCGAAACGGAGCAAGTGGTCGAAGCGGCGCTGGCGACAATCGAATCCCTGCCCGCCCCGATCGTTGTGGATCTCGGCACGGGCTCGGGTGCCATTGCTTTGTCGATTGCGGTTGAGGCACGAGCGGCGCGAGTGCTGGCAACGGATGCGTCCGCTGATGCGCTCGAGGTGGCGTCAGCAAATCTCGCCGCTATGGATGCCTATGTCTCGGAGCGTGTTCGCTTGCAGCTCGGTTCCTGGTACGACGCCATACCGATAGCTCTTCGGTCCGCCATTGATCTCGTCGTGTCGAATCCGCCTTACGTCGGCGAGGACGAACGCCAAGGCCTCGACCGCCAGGTTTTCGACTGGGAACCGAAGGAGGCGTTGTTTGGTGGCGCTGACGGGTTTGATTTTGTTGAACATCTCGTTACCGAGGCACCGGCGTGGCTCAAGACCAGCGGTGCACTAGTGGTCGAAATGGCGCCTCGACATACCAAGGACGCTGCCGCCCTTGCTCGGTCCGTAGGTTTTGCATCCGTCGAGATAGGCACCGATTACAGCGGACGAGATCGCTGGATGGTCGCTAAAGGCACTGCTTGACCAGCCTGACAGCGCGCCGTTTCAGCGAGAAACCTCGCACCCGGGTAATTGCGTCTTAGGCTGTAGCCGTGCGAGTAGTCGACGTCTCCGGTGAAGCTCCGTCACGCGACTCACTGGAGGCCGCGGTTCGTGCCCTAGAGAGCGGATTTCTTATCGCGCTGCCAACGGACACTGTCTACGGGCTGGCCGCCGATGTCTCATACACGGGGTCAGCAGACCGCCTGTTCGCTCTCAAACAGCGTTCGCGTTCAGTTGAGCTACCGGTACTCGTGGCCGATGTCGAACAGGCTATGTCGATAGCCGTCGCCGTCCCGCCTGCCGCCGAACGGCTGATGGACAAGTTCTGGCCTGGTCCGCTCACCATCGTGCTGCCTCGCAATCCGGAGTTTGTGGCCGATCTTGGCAGCGACGAGGAAACGGTCGGAGTTCGGTGCCCGGGTCACATCGTCCCCCGCCTGCTGTGTGAGGAGGTTGGCCCCCTCGCCACCACAAGCGCCAATCTCCACGGTCAACCACCCCTCACCAACGCCCAGGCCGTGGCCGACACCTTTCCTGAAGGCATAGCCATTGTCCTCGACGGAGGCCCGTGCACCGGTGAAGCCTCCACGGTTGTGGATGTGACCGGGGCTGAGCCTCGGCTCCTCCGGCCGGGTGCGATCAGCTGGGACGACATTGTGACAGCAGGCACCTGACCGGCTCCGCCCGGGCGTCCGAGGACTAAACCGCCGGCGTGAAACACCTACTCAAGGTGACGAAATACCTTGTTCGTATTATGAGTCTGTGACATTCTTGTGACAGCGGCTCTTACCGCTCTGTGTGGAGGTCTTTCAATGGGGTTGAATCGGCAGCAAGGCGGTGAACAATCCGGGAAGACTTTTGGTCGTCTGCGCAGATTGATCGGCGCCACAGCGGCTGAATCGCCAGGCAAGTCGCACGAAGAAGCGCAGAAGATAAACGGCCGCCGCCGGGAAGAGCGTCCCGCTGCGTGGGCCCGTGAGGTCCCGGAGCCGGCCCCAAGAAACAGTGCTCCTCTTTCAATTGACCCCCGACCAGTACCCGAGCAAATAGTGGACCTTCGTGATTCCGTTATTGCCGGGCCGCCGCTGAGCCTGGGCGAATCCACACTTCTCTCATTGGGAATCGAACTCAAGAGTCCAACAGGCCGCGGGCGCTACGACCGTCTCGCCCCGGAAGCCGCGGCCGAGAAGATATTCGATGATCTTCGCCAGGGGCTGGTAGCGGCGGTGGATGACGGATTGCTCTATTACGGCAAGCGCCCCGAGCTTGAACCTCGTGGGTTCATCCTGGCCGCCGAGCGCTTGAACAGCACCTATTGGTACACAGTCTCGGCTGCGTACAACCGCCAGGCGTCCCGGGTCGAGGCACGATGACGAGGCCTGACGCGGTAGACGCATCCGTGCTGGAAAAACGTCAGCTGGCTGAGAGGGCAATCAATCGGGCCATGGCGGGCACCCCCGTGCCACTTGATGGCGGGGGCAAACAGGGCGTGATAGCGCGTGAGTCCGTTGAGCAGGCCGGGCAGGAGCTCATGCGTGCGGGTCTCAGAGATACCGGATTGTGGTTGTCGGCCGCTTGTGTCGCTGCCAATACAGGTCACATCGAGCGCGCCCAGGTCGTGTTGGAGGCGACGGGGGAGTGCTTCAAGGCGGGTGGTAACCGGATGGGAGTCAAGGAGACCGAAGTCGTGGGACGCCTAATCGAGGGCTACGCCCTGAGCCGAGAGGCAGCCATTGCGGCAGGCGGGCAGATCGTGAGCCTTCCTGAGTACAGTACGTCGGCCGACCTCACGACGGTTAGCCCTGTCGCCAGTCACAGCGCTATTGACCTTTCTGACCTTTCTCTTTAGGTAAAGCCCAAGCGCTGAAGCCTTCCCTGGTGACTCCGCTTCGGGCGGCGCGTCGGTAGGATGGCGCTTGTTCCGGTAGCCACCGGGCGCATCTTTTTCGCTGGATAGACGGCGCGCACCTTGCAGGAGAGCTCCATGAGTATTGAAGGCATCGACGATCCCCAGCTCTTTTCACTGATCGACCAAGAGCGCGACCGCCAGAACTCGACCCTCCAGCTGATTGCGTCCGAGAACTTCACGTCCCCTTCGGTGATCAAGGCGGTTGGGTCGGTGCTGACCAACAAGTACGCCGAGGGTTATCCCACCAAGCGTTATTACGGTGGCAACCAGGTGATCGATGAGGTCGAGGAGCTAGCCAGAACACGAGTGAAGCAACTGTTCGGCGCCGAGCACGCCAATGTGCAGCCCCACTGCGGCGCCAATGCCAATACCGCTGCCTACCTGGCTGTACTGAAGCCGGGCGATACAGCCATGGGTCTTCGCCTGGATCAAGGCGGCCACATCACCCATGGGTTGCCGGTCAGCCTGAGTGGGCAGTTCTACAACTTTGTTTCCTACGGACTCGACGCCGAGACCGAAACAATCGACCTCGACCAAGTGCGCGACGTTGCCAAGAGGCACAAGCCCAAACTCATCGTTGCCGGCGCCACTTGCTACCCGCGCATCATCGACCCGCAGCCGTACCGGGAAATCGCCGATGAAGTCGGAGCGCTTCTGATGTTTGACGTTGCGCACGTCGCCGGTCTCATTGCGGGTGGTCAACATCCAACGCCTGTGGGTATTGCCGACATCGTCACTTTCACGACGCACAAAACCTTGCGCGGTCCTCGGGGCGGTTGCATTCTGAGCAACCAAGAGCTTGCCGGCGCTATTGACAAGGCAATTTTCCCCGGCACCCAGGGTGGCCCGCTCGAGCACGTCATTGCCGGCAAAGCAGTTGCGTTTCACGAGGCGCTCCAGCCGCCCTTTCGCGATTACGCAGCGCAAATAGTCCGCAACGCCAAGGCTCTGGCTGACGGCCTTGCCGCCGAAGGCTTTCGGATAGTCAGCGGCACTACGGAGAATCATCTCGTGTGGGTTGACCTGCGCACTTTCGATGGTGAGATCAGCGGCAAAGTCGCTCAGGAAAAGCTCGACATCGCCGGGATAACTCTCAACAAGAACACAGTCCCTGACGACCCGCGTTCACCGTTCGTCACCAGCGGGTTCCGGGTTGGCACTCCGTCGGTGACAACACAGGGAATGGGCGAGCCCGAGATGGCTCAGATCGCATCACTCATGGGTCGCGCCCTGCGTCATTCCGAAGACGAAGCAGAGTTGAAATCGGTGCGCGACGACGTGAACGTTCTTTGCGCAAAATTCACGCCCTACTCGACGGTATAAGCAGCGCCTGAGCGTGCTTGGCTATGCATTTATTTTCTCCATAGCTGCACTGACAACTTACGCCGTTTGCTTCCCGGTACGTCGTCTTGCCTTGCGCATCGGGGCGATTGTCGTGCCCGATGAACGGCGCGTGCACGCT
>Ga0136611_10003999_pt1 | contig 10331 bp, 9 predicted proteins | sample AntDrymUQ2232306_2_FD_106645 | JGI IMG/M metagenome (GOLD analysis project Ga0136611, IMG submission 106645) | Polar desert sand microbial communities from Dry Valleys, Antarctica - metaG UQ223 (23.06) | ecosystem: Environmental > Terrestrial > Soil > Desert | place: Antarctica: Dry Valley... | reverse complement strand
TCTCCAAGGATGGTCTGATCCTCACCAACGCCCACGTCATCGAGTCGTCCGGTGGCAAGATCTCGGTCCGCTTCAACGACGGGGTGGAGGCTCAGGCCACCCTCATCGGGGCCTCCACCCCCGACGACATCGCCCTGCTGAAGGCCGAGCGCACGGACCTCACGCCGGCCACGCTCGGCTCGTCGGCCGATCTCCTGGTGGGTGACAACGTGGTGGCCATCGGCAACGCCCTGGCCCTGGGCGGCGATCCCAGCGTCACCAGCGGCATCGTCTCGGCCAAGGACCGCTCTATCAACGACGGCAAGATCGCCCTGGACAACCTGATCCAGACCGATGCCGCCATCAATCCGGGCAACTCGGGTGGCCCGCTCGTCAACGCCGACGGTGAGGTGGTCGGCATCAACACTGCCATCATCGACGGCGCTCAGAACGTTGGCTTCTCGCTGGCCATCGACCAGGTGGAGGAGCTGCTGCCCGACCTCATGGCCGGCAAGGGGGACGTGGAGCCCAACCCCGCAGTCCTGGGCGTGGCTTCGGTGACCGTCGATGACCAGCTCACCGACGAGGTGCGCGACACCTACGGGGTCACCGCCGAAGCCGGAGCGCTCATCACCTCCGTCGACGCCGACTCCGCCGCTGCCGACGCAGGGATCGAGGAGGGCGACGTGGTGGTCGAGGTCGACGGTGAGCCGGTGGCCACCAACGAGGACGTCACCGACGCCATCCGGGCGAAGTCGCCCGGAGACCAGGTCTCGATCACCGTCGAACGCCAGGGTCGTCGGCGCACGTTCGACGTCACCCTCGGCCCCCGCTGACCCAGTTCGGCGACCCCATCGAGCGCTCCAAGGACCAAGCGAGGCGCGAACGCGAGGGAGAGGCCGAGACCACGTCGGACTAGGGTCGACCACCATGTCGCAGACCGAGACCGACCTCCCCCAGGAACCACCCCGTGGGCACGTACGCGTCGTCTACCTGGGTCCGGTGGCTCCTCACTGGGACCTGCAGAGCGACTTCGGCGACCGGGCCATGATCGAGGGGTTCCGAGACCGGATGCAGGCCCGCCTCCAGCTGGTGCCGCCCCACGATCCGCAGTTCCGTCGCAACCGGGAGCGGGTGGTCCGCGATGCCGAGCGGGAGAACTTCCTCCTCGACTGGGATCTCGGCGTCCCCGAGGATTGAGAGCACGAGCTCCCCCCCACTCAGGACCGCTTCAGCCATCCGTGGGCCACCTGGTCGTCACCTGAGCGTCGTCCTCTCGTCGGCTATTGACCGCTGGGGCTCGCTACCCTCGGCCCATGGATACCGTCGCCGATGACACCCCCGTCGTGGCCGATGACGGGTTCGTGCCGGTCAGTGACGACCCCAAACGGTTCCTGAACCGCGAGCTGTCCTGGCTCGACTTCAACGCCCGGGTGCTGGAATCGGCGGCCGACCCCGGGGTGCCGTTGCTCGAGCGGGCCAAGTTCTGTGCCATCTTCAGCCAGAACCTCGACGAGTTCTTCCAGGTCCGGGTGGCCGGCTTGGCCGACCAGGTCATCGCCGGTGTGGGCCGGAGCTCCGCCGACGGCCTCTCGCCCAGTGAGACCCTCCGAGCCGTGGCCGTGCGGGTGGGCGAGCTGGTCGACCGGGCCGAGCACCTGTTCATCGAACAGATCGTCCCTGCGCTGGCTGCGGTGGGGATCGTGTTCTCGAGCTGGGACCAACTCGACGACGATGACCGTGAGCACATGGTCGAGGAGTTCGACTCCCGCATCTTTCCGGTGCTGACCCCGCTGGCGGTCGATCCCGGTCACCCGTTCCCTTACATCTCCAGCCTCTCGCTCAACCTGGCCGTCGTCCTGCGAGACCCGGTCGACGACGAGCGGCGATTCGCCCGGGTGAAGGTGCCTCCACTCCTGCCCCGCTTCGTGGTGATGCCCGACGGCGAGCGCTTCGTGCCCCTGGAGCAGGTGATCGCCGCTCACCTCGACCGACTGTTCCCCGGCATGGAGGTGGTGGAGACCTTCGCCTTCCGGGTAACCCGCAACGCCGACCTCACCCTGGAAGAGGAGGAGGCCGACGACCTGCTGGCCGCCGTGGAGATGGAGCTTCGCCGTCGCCGCTTCGGGGTGGCGGCACGCCTCGAGGTGGACGCCCGGGTGACGCCCGAGGTGCGCGAGCTGCTCATCCGTGAGCTCGACCTCTCCGAGGAGGCGGTACACGAGAGCGTGGGGCCGCTGGACCTCGGCGGCCTCTGGGCGCTGCGCGAGCTCGACCGGCCCGACCTGAAGGACCAGCCCTGGATGCCGGTCACCCAGGCCCGCCTCGCCCCCAAGGACGACGAGAAGGCCGACATCTTCAAGGTGATCCTCGACGGCGACGTGTTGGTCCATCACCCCTACGACTCCTTCCACACCTCGGTGGAGGAGTTCGTGCGGCAGGCCTCGCGCGACCCCAAGGTGCTGGCCATCAAACTCACCCTGTACCGCACGTCGGGTGACAGCTCGATCATCAAGTCGCTGGTGCGGGCCGCGGAGCGGGGCAAGCAGGTGGCCGCTCTGGTGGAGCTCAAGGCCCGGTTCGACGAGGCGGCCAACATCGGGTGGGCCCGCGCGCTCGAGCAGGCCGGGGTGCACGTCACCTACGGCCTGGTGGGGCTCAAGACCCACACCAAGACGGCCCTCGTCGTTCGCGACGAGGGCCACGGCGTGCGCAGCTACTGCCACATCGGCACCGGCAACTACAACGCCAAGACGGCCAAGCTCTACGAGGACCTGGGGATCCTCACCGCCGATCCCGCCATCGGCGCCGACCTGGCCCAGATGTTCAATTACCTCACCGGCTACGGCCGCAACGTGCAGTACAAGCGGCTGCTGGTGGCGCCCCATCCGCTGCGAACCCGGATGTTGGAGCTCATCGACGGCGAGACGGCGGCCCCGGAGGGCACCGGACGCATCGTGATGAAGATGAACAGCCTGGTCGACCCGATGTCGATCGACCGCCTCTACGCTGCCTCTCAGGCAGGCGTGGAGATCGATCTCATCATCCGGGGAATCTGCTGCTTGCGTCCGGGGGTGGACGGCCTGTCGGACCGCATCCGGGTCCGATCGATCATCGGCCGCTACTTGGAGCACTCCCGGATCTTTCAGTTCGCCAACGGCGCCGGTCCCGGGGAGGCGATCACCTATCTCGGCTCGGCCGACCTCATGCCCCGCAACCTGGACCGGCGCATCGAGGCCCTCGTGCCGCTGGCCGATCCTGCCCTGCAGCGACGGATCAACGAGATCGTCGACGTGAACCTGGCCGACGACACCCTGGCGTGGGAACTGAGCTCGGACGGGCAGTGGACCCCCGTCCCTCGGGTGGCGACGGTGGACACCCACTTGCGGTTCCAGGAGTTGGCCGCTGTCCGGGCCCGACGAATCGACGCGTGAGCGCCCGGCCGTGAGTCACCGAGGCTCGGACTGCGCTGCGGCGCCCGTGGCCGATCCCGCCGCGGTCCGCCGGTGACGGCCGACCCCATCGAGGTGCTGGCCGCAGGCGGTGCGGTGTGGCGGCGCAGCCCGGAAGGGGCGGTCGAGGTGCTGGTGGCCCACCGGCCCAGATACGACGACTGGTCGCTGCCCAAGGGCAAGTGCGACGAGGGCGAGTCGTTCCTGGACTGCGCGCAGCGCGAAATCCTCGAGGAGACCGGGCTCTCCTGCGAGGTCGGTGCCGACCTGGTCGACGTGCACTACCGGGACCGGAAGGGTCGGACCAAGATGGTCCGGTACTGGGCCATGGAAGCAGTGGCCGGCTCGTTCACGCCCAACGACGAAGTCGACCAGGTCCGCTGGTTGTCGTTCCCCGAGGCTGCTGCGCTGCTCACCTATCCCCACGACCGCCCCGTCCTCCGGGCCCTCGTGACCGCCCTCACCGCCCTCGACCGCCTGGAGTAGCCCGGCATCTCGTTCCCGAGAGAGGTGGACCGGTTGGGGGTGTGATCCGTCGGGATTCACCCAGTGGTCGCCTTGTCGCCAGGGCGCGGCCATGTGGCCTCCCTACGTTCTGGGCCAACGTGTCCGTACTCGGGAGGCAAGCATGACGACCATTGATCGCAGGCAGTTCATGGTGCGAGGAGCCGCGCTTACGGGCGGGGCATTGGCAGCCACGAGTGGCTGGTCGGGTCTCGCCGGCAGCGTGGCTGCGGCGACTCCCGGTCGCCCGCCCGGCCACGAACGCAAGGGAGGCTACGGCCGGCTCCGTCCGGTTGCGGCAGACAACGAACGGAAGGGCTTCGAGTACCTGGCCCTGCCAGACGGCTTCCGCTATGTGGTGCTGTCGAGGATCGGTGACCTGATGAGCGATGGCAACGTGACGCCTGCGCAGCTCGACGGGACGGCAGCGTTCGCAGGTCCCGGCCGGACGGTGCGCCTGATCCGCAACCACGAGATCCGCGACGCGTCCCAGATCCCGGTCGGCGGTCCGATCGAGACCCGCTACGACCCAAGCGCGAACGGCGGGACCACGACCCTCGACTATGACCCTCGCCGTCGGCAGTTGGTCCGTGACTTCATCAGCCTGAACGGCACGGTTGTGAACTGCGCGGGCGGCAAGGGGCTCGGTGACCGGTCGTGGATCACCGGCGAAGAGATCATCTCCACCGCGGCCAACGGCAAGAAGCACGGCTACAACTTCGAGGTTCCGCTGGACCGCACGGCTCCAACGCTGACCCAGCCGATCGTGGCGATGGGTCGTTTCGCTCACGAGGCGGCTGCGACCGATCCTGCCTCGGGCAACGTGTACCAGACCGAAGATGCCGGCAGCGGACGAGGCAGCGGCTTCTACCGCTACCTGCCCAACAACCCGTCGGATTTGCTGGCGGGCGGACGGCTGCAGATGCTCGCCGTCGCCGGGGAGCCGAAGGCGGACCTGCGCGACGGGCGCACCGTCGGCGCCCCGCTGCCGGCGACGTGGGTCGACATCGACGCGCCCGACTCCGATCCCCTGACGGCTACCAACAGCGACGGACTCCGATCGGGCACCAGCGGTCCGTTCGCCGAGGGCTACGCCGAGGGCGGTGCCAAGTTCAACCGGCTCGAAGGCATCTGGTGGGGCAGGGACAGCGTGTTCTTCGTGTCCACCAGCGGGGGCGACGCCAAGAACCCAGAGCTCCCCAACGCCGACGGCTATCAGGAGGGCTACGGGCAGGTGTGGGAGTACCGGCCGCTCCAGAGCCGGCTGGTGCTCATCTACCAGTCGCCCTCTGCGACGGCCCTGGATTCGCCCGACAACCTCGTCGTGAGCCCCCGCGGCGGGCTGCTGCTCTGTGAAGATGACGCATCGCAGGATGGCGATACCCACCCCCTCGCTCCGGGGATCACCGACGTCAACCGGTTGGTTGGTCTCACGCCGGCCGGGCAGGCCTTCGAGTTCGCCGTGAACCGCTTCAACGACTCCGAGTTCGCCGGCGCCTGTTTCAGCCCTGAGGGCGACACGCTGTTCGTCAACATCTTCGGAGACGGCACCGCAGGATCGGGCATGACGGTGGCCATTCGCGGTCCCTGGGCTCGCGGCGCTCTGTGACGTCACCGGCTCGCTGACGCCCGGGCCATCAGGGCCGCATCCACTCGGTGGGCCGGGCCGTCGCCACCCCGGCGCACCTCGCTCATGGTCGAACGAGGCGCATCAACTGCCTCAGGCCCGCTCAGGAAGGAGCGGTGACAGCCAGCGAGGCGAGGAGAGTGCGGACACGCTGCTCGATGTCGTCGCGGATGGGGCGCACGGCGTCGACACCTTTTCCCTCCGGGTCGCCGAGTTCCCAGTCCTCGTAACGCTTGCCCGGGAACAGGGGGCAGGAGTCGCCGCAACCCATGGTGACCACCACGTCGGCGGCGCGGACGATCTCCTCGGTCCACGGCTTGGGGAACTCCTGTGCGATGTCGATCCCGGCCTCGGCCATGGCTGCCACTGCTGCCGGGTTGACCTCCGTGCCTGGCTCACTGCCGCCCGACCATGCCACGGCACCGTCGCCGGCCAGATGGTTGAACCACCCGAGCGCCATCTGGGACCGGCCGGCGTTGTGAACGCACAGGAACAACACGATCCGGCGGCCGTCGGTCGACTTGCCCTCCACCCTGGCCAGGGCATCGAGGCGTTGCTTGGCGAACCGCTCGGCCATGAGCGGGAGGAACGTGACGATCCGAGCCTTGGCCGCGAACTGGTCGTAGCTGGTCTCGAGGAACGACTCGATCGTCTCGATCGAGAAGGTGCCGTCGTAGCGGCGGCGCAGGTTGGACGCAGCGCTGCGGAGCGCCTGTTGCTGGTCGAGGGGCAGGTCGTTCATGGATGTCACTCTGGGGCCTCCTGGTAGTGGGGTCAGTCATGCCGTGAGGGTCGTGATGCGTTCGTCGAGAGCGGTGACGGTTGCGTCGAAAGCGGCCCGGGTGCCTGCAGCTGCCGGGTCGGGGATCGACCAGTGGAGCCAGGCCTCGGAACCGTCGAGCTGCTCGTGGGCCCGGTCGCACACGGTGACGATCGTTTCGGCGGAGAGGTCGGTGGAGGTGAGTCGGCGGGGGGAGACCTCGGTGAGGTCGAGCCCGATGCGCCGGGCGGCGGAGACGGCGCCTGGGTGCACGTGCCCGGCGGGGTGCGTTCCTGCGCTCGCTGCCCGGGAACCGGTCCGTGCCCGCCACATCGCGGCGGCCAGTTGAGAGCGGGCCGAGTTGTGGCTGCAGATGAACAGCACCCGCCCGGCCGGCGCTTGGCCGCCGACACCGAGGGCGCCGAGCCGAGCCGGACGGAGGCGCACGTAGCGACGGCGTTTGTCGCCCGACGACGCGGTTCGCTGGATGAGGCCGACCCGTTCGAGCACGGCGAGGTGGTGGGCCAACAGGTTGGTGGCCAGATCGAACTGTCGACCCAGTTCCGACGAGGTCCGATCGGAGGAGGTCAGCTCCTCCACGATGGCGAGGCGCACCGGTTCGCCGAGCGCCGCGTGCAGCCCGGCCCGGTCGGCCACGTTGCTCGGGGACATGAGGATCACGATAGTGACTCAATAGCTATTGAGTCACTAATCACTGAATGGAGGCAAGCTTCACGCGTCTCCGGCAGCGTTCAGTGTTGGCGGTTCGTTCATCGCGTGTTCACCCACCCCGCCCTGGGGCGACACCCCGCTTCTTTACGGTCCGGGAGTCAGATGTACCTGGAACGCCCTAGGAGGGCCCCGTGATCTCGAGCAAGCGCAGGACCACGTTCGTTGCACTACTCATCGTCACCGCACTGCTCCTCGCAGCCTGCGGAAAGAAGGATGACAACGGTGGCGGTGGCGGCGGTGGGACCAAGGCCAAGGCCGACACGGAGGTGTCCGGGTCGGTGAAGGTGTCGGGTTCTTCCACCGTGGAGCCCATCACCAACTTCGTCCGTGAGGATTTCATCGCCCAGAACGACAAGGTCAAGATCTCCGTCGACGGTCCCGGTACCGGCGACGGCTTCGAGCTCTTCTGCGCCGGCGACACCGACATCTCCGACGCGTCCCGTCCGATCAAGGAAGAAGAAGCGGCCGCCTGCAAGGAGAAGGGCATCGAGTTCATCGAGCTCGAGGTCGGCATCGACGGCCTGTCGGTGATCACGCCCGACACCAATGAGGTCGAGTGCCTGAGCTTCGCCGACCTGTACGCCCTCACCGGTCCCGAGTCGGAAGGCTTCGAGAAGTGGACCGATGCCCAGGACCTGGCCACCGAGCTCGGTTCTGAGACGGAGTTCCCCGACGAGAACCTGGTGGTGACGGCGCCCGGCGCCGAGTCGGGCACCTACGACAGCTTCATCGAGATCGCTCTGGTCGGCACCGCCGAGACGCGGCTCGAAGAGGGCAAGATCGAAGAGGACGCCGTCGAGACGGTGCGGGCCGACTACTCGGCCAGCCCCAACGACAACACCATCATCGAAGGCGTCACCGGTGACCCGGGCGGCTTCGGGTGGGTCGGCTTCGCCTTTGCTGATCAAGCCGAGGGCGTGAAGCTCATGCCGATCTCCGAGGAGCCCGGCGGCGACTGCGTCGAGCCCACCTCCGACACCATCCAGGACGGCAGCTACCCCATCTCCCGCAGCCTGTACATCTATGTCAACAAGGCCAAGGCCGAGGAGAGCAAGGCCGTCAGCGCATTCGTCGACTTCTACTTGGACGATCTCGACGGCTTCGTGGAGGCAGCCGACTACATCCCGCTGGCCGACAACGCCGACACCATCAAGACGTGGGAGGACAAGAAGGCCGGCACCGCTGCCGAGTGACCTGAGGTTCGGTCCCGGGCTGGTGCCCGGGACCGAACCGTCACCTCGCCCCCGGGCACACCCGGGTGAGGTGTTTCCCCGCACGACGTTCACCGAGGATCGATGACCGCAACCACACCTCCCTCGCCCGGCCCGCTCTCCATCCAGGACCTGTCGGGCGACCCCCGGCGCCAGACCGTCGAGATGGTGGTGCGGGTGGTGCTGACCCTGGCCGCCCTCACCTCGGTGGTCATCAGCATCCTCATCATCTACGTCCTGCTCCGCGACGCCATCGCCTTCATGGGCACGATCAAGCTTGGCGATCTGACCGACGACGTGTGGTTGCCCCGGGGCAGCCGCTTCGGGCTCCTGTCGCCGCTGCTCGGCACGCTGTGGGTGACGCTGGTGGCTGTGGTCATCGCCGGACCTGTCGGCCTCGGTGCCGCCATCTACCTCTCTGAGTACGCACGGCCCAGGGTCCGACGGATCGTCAAACCGATCGTGGAGGTCCTAGCCTCCATCCCGTCGGTGGTTGTGGGTTTCTTCGCCATCCGGTTCATCGCCCCGGAGATCACCCAGCGGGTCTTCTCCAGTTCGCCGAGTGCCAACCTCCTTGTTGCCGGGATCGGCGTGGGCCTCCTCACCATCCCGCTCATGACCTCGGTGTCAGAGGATGCGCTGCGGGCGGTACCTCACTCCCTCCGGGAGGCGTCCTACGGTCTGGGCGCCAAGAAGGTCACCACGGTGGTCCGCGTGGTGGTGCCGGCGGCGATCAGCGGTCTGGTGGCCGGGGTGATCCTCTCGATCTCCCGAGCCATCGGCGAGACCATGGTGGTGTTCCTGGCCGCTGGTGGCACCGGTAGCCGGCCGGATAGCCCACTCGACGGTGGCATCACCATCACCTCGGCCATGGCCTCGGTGGCCAGCGGCACCGACAACGTGGTCGGCGCCGGCAACACGTTCCAGAGCATCTTCTTCCTCGGTCTGGTGCTCTTCATCCTCACCCTGTCGCTCAACGTGGTGGCCGACCGCTTCGTGCGGCGGGTCCGCCAGAAGTATTGAGGTCCCATGGCACTCACCACACCTGACATCACCGCCAGCGTCGTGCGAGCCCGGCTCCATGGCGAAAAGGCCGATATCGCCGGCGCCGCTTTCCGGTACTTGCTGATCGCTTGCCTGACCATCGTGTTGGCTGCCCTGGTGGCCCTCATCGCAAGCGTGTCGGGCGAAGGCATCGAGGTCCTCTCCACGAGGGGCATCGGCGACTTCATCCAGCGCCCGTTCTCCATCAGGCCCCAGATCGCCGGCGTGTACCAGGCCATCGTCGGCACGGTCACCTGTGCGGTGATCGTGGCAATCGTGGCTTTTCCGCTCGGGTTGGCATCGGCGATCTACCTGGAGGAGTACGCCAGCGACAACCTCTTCACCCGCACGATCGACATCGTGATCCGCAACCTCGCCGGCGTGCCGGCGGTGGTCTACGGCCTACTCGGCTTCGCGCTGTTCGTGACTCCGCTCGAGCTCCCCTTCTTCACCCTCAGCCTGAACGACGTAACCGGCGGCTCGAGCGTGTTGTCGGCCGGGTTGACGCTTTCGATCCTGGTACTTCCGATCGTGGTCATCACGTCGGCCGAGGCCATCAGGGCGGTGCCGTCGAACCTGCGCGAAGGGGGTTTCGGCGTCGGCGCCACCCGCTGGGAGGTGACCCGTACCCTCGTCCTGCCCAACGCCCTCCCCGGCGTGCTCACCGGAACCATCCTCGGGTTGGCCCGCGCCCTCGGCGAAGCGGCACCGCTGATCTTGATAGGAGCGAAGACCAGCGGGTTCTCCGGCGGCGACCCGGGAGATCTCACCGGCGAGTTCAACGCCCTGCCGAACCTCATCTCCGAGTGGTCGACGCTGAACCCCCGACAGGCATGGACCGGCAACACCCAGGCGGCCATCATCGTCATCCTCGTCCTGGTGCTCGGCATCAACGCCGTCGGCATCCTCCTCCGTAACCGCTTCGAGAAGCAGAAGTGAGCCCCGTGACCCCCACCGAACCCACTACCGTCCAGAAGGATCCCGTGAACGTGGAGGTCAGCGCCTCCCCGCAGCCCACGCTC
>Ga0136611_10003998_pt1 | contig 10332 bp, 11 predicted proteins | sample AntDrymUQ2232306_2_FD_106645 | JGI IMG/M metagenome (GOLD analysis project Ga0136611, IMG submission 106645) | Polar desert sand microbial communities from Dry Valleys, Antarctica - metaG UQ223 (23.06) | ecosystem: Environmental > Terrestrial > Soil > Desert | place: Antarctica: Dry Valley... | reverse complement strand
TTGGCACTACGTTGAGGTCGTTCACCTCAATCCCGATAAACCGCAAAGTCAGGAGCCACAAACAATCCGAAAAGCAGCCTGATCTAAAAACTTTTTGCGACAACTTGCTTGACAACTACCGACTTCGACGAGGGAGTTTATCTTTGCCGCGTTTCACGGCTAGCTTCAGATCACGCTTGAATTGGCCTGCATAGCTGGCCAAGCGCATCAAATGCCCAACTGCTTAAACAGGTCAGATGGGCTGGAGGCGTGGAACACGTCTTCACCGCGACTGCTTTTGCGCAGTGTGTCCGCAGTCAACGCGTTGGGCGTTTCACTCTCGGCAATGTAAAGGCGCATCAGGTCGCGGATGATTTGAGCTGCCGGCCGATGGCGGTCAGCCGCCACGGCCATAAACCGGTCGCGCAGGGCTGGCTCCATTTTGATGGACATTTGGACGTCTTTGGACATGGTGGAATCAGTGGGAGTGCAAATTTAGGTAGTCTAAAGGTATCTTAAGTATATGCAAAGTACATCTTAATTTGAAATCGGGGGGTGAGATTTAGTCAATCAAATCCATTTTTTGATAGCTGCTGGCGCAATTCAGACGTGTGCAAGAGCGCGTATTGGGGGCCAGATTCCAACGTGCGTATTGGGGTCAGATTCTCATGGCACAAGGATAAGCGGCCAAAGGTCAGGCTTTTTACGCCCGTCCCATTTGCAACTGCCCACTGAAGCGGTTCAGCCTCGCATGGCCGTCCGGGCGGCGTCAACCAAAAACCCACTGCGGCTTTGTCCGTGTTTCTTGGCGTACTCGTCAATACGGGCCAACACCAGACGGGGTACGGTGATGTTGATTTTTTCAGCCGGACCCAGGTATTTTTCCACCGGCACATCCACCACGGCCCAGACGCCGCCGGCATAGTCGGGATTCGCCTGGTGCGCGGTCAAGGACGTAGCGGCAGGGATGGTGACGCCATCTTCGATCAAGGTTTCCACGTGCAGATCAATCGCCTCGCGCACGCTTTCCAGTGCGTCGTCCAGCGAGTCGCCGCCTGAAAAGCAGCCCGCCAGATCAGGAACCGTTACACCAAAGCGCTCGCCATCGTCAGTGTGCAACACAACAATAAATTTCATTTTCATCCTCCGTTGAGTGGGGCGGTGGGGTTGCAGCCCATTTACTTTCTCCACCCTGCCTGCTTTTCGATGCTGCGCAGAGTGCCCGTTGGTATGTCGCCATCCGGGTGCTTCACTGTTACCAAGCCTGGCTTGTCGCTGTGCTTGAACTGGTGGTGTGAGCCTTTCACACGGGCCAGATACCAGCCTTCGGCTTCCAGCTTCTTGATAACTTGCTTGCCGTTCATGGTGGTTATTGTACCTACCAATAAATCGGATCATAGTCTAATTAAAGGCCTGAGAAGTGTTATTTTCATAGCTGCTTGCGCCCGTCAGTCAAGCGGAACAGCCATTTTTACCTCAGAAATCACTGCATGAGAGTGAAGGGAAGGCCGGCAAACCCGGGTCGATGCCGTGCTCAAGGGCTGGCTGAAAATCGCACGAGCCCGCCGAAGTATGAGCCAGCCCGTAAACTCGATTCCCCTCAATCAGCAAACCGAAAGGGAACGAACCATGCCGACAGGAACCGTCCGATTTCACCGCGTGCTCCGCGCGCCCCCTGAGCGCGTTTATCGCGCATTTCTGGATGCCGACGCCATGGCCAAGTGGCTGCCGCCCTATGGTTTTACCTGCAAGGTTAACCACATGGATGCCAGGGTGGGCGGCGGCTACAAGATGTCTTTCACGAACTTCACGACCGGCCACGGCCACGCCTTTGGCGGCGAGTACGGTGAACTCGTGCCGTCCGAAACGATTCGCTACACCGACAGGTTCGACGACCCGAACCTGCCCGGCGAGATGCAAACGACGGTAAGCCTCGGGAAGGTGTTGTGCGGCACCGAGCTCAGCGTGGTGCAGGAAGGAATTCCTGAAGCCTTTCCGGTCGAAATGTGCTACCTCGGCTGGCAGGAGTCGCTGGCGCAGCTGGCCAAGCTGGTCGAGCCCGAAATTCCGGGCTGACAGCGCGGCGCCCGGCGTGTCTGCGGGTTTTGCGGGAACGGCAGCTTGAGCGCAAAATTCGATGACATGGCTGCCCGGCGGCGTGCCGGCCCGCAGCGCGTGGTGAAGGAAGACCCATGAAGCGTGAACATTTCAGCCGTCCGCAAGACCTGACCGCCACCCAGCCCATCAGCCAGGATGTGCTGGAAGAAAAATACCTCAAGGCCGGCGAAACCGGCGTCGAGGACGTGTATCGGCGCGTCGCGCGGGCGCTGGCGTCGGTCGAGCCTGAAGCCGAACGCGAAAAGCACGAAGCGCTGTTCCTTGAAAACCTGCATGCCGGCGCGATCGGCGCGGGTCGCATCATGAGCGCCGCCGGCACCGCCATCCAGGCGACGCTCATCAACTGTTTCGTCCAGCCGGTCGGCGACTGCATTCAGGGTTTCGACGACGGCGGCTACCCCGGCATTTACGAGGCGCTGCGCGAGGCCGCCGAAACCATGCGGCGCGGCGGCGGCGTCGGTTACGACTTTTCGCGCATTCGCCCGCGCGGCGCCGAGGTCAAGGGAACGGCGTCGCTGGCGTCGGGACCGTGCAGCTATATCAACGTGTTCGACCAGTCGTGCTCGACGGTGGAAAGCGCCGGCTCGCGACGCGGCGCGCAGATGGGCGTGCTGCGCATCGACCACCCCGATGTGCACGAATTCATCACCGCCAAGCGCACGCCGGGCCGTTGGAACAACTTCAACGTGTCGGTCGGCGTGCCGGATGATTTCATGCGGGCGCTCGACGGCGACCAGCCCTGGGAACTGGTGCACAAGGAAAAACCCGGCGCGGCACAGATCGCGCAGGGCGCTTTCCAGCGCGCCGACGGCGTCTGGGTTTATCGGAGCGTTGCGGCGCGCGAACTCTGGGACACGGTGATGCGCTCGGCCTACGACTTCGCCGAGCCCGGCATTTTGTTCTTGGACAACATCAACCAGGACAACAACCTGCGCTATTGCGAGTCGATCGCGGCGACGAATCCCTGCGTGACCGCGGACAGCTGGGTCATGACCACTGACGGCCCGGCGCAGGTGGCCGACTTGATTGGCCGGCAATTCAGCGCCGTGGTCGATGGCAAGGCTTACAAGGTCGACAGCGCTGGCTTTTTCAGCACCGGCCGCAAACCGGTTCTGGCTTTGAAAACAAGGGAAGGTCACACCTTGCGCCTGACGGCCGAGCACCGTGTGCGGCGCGTGGCGCACAAGACACGTTACACCCTGCGGGCCGAGTGGATCGAAGCCGGGCGGCTGCGGCCCGGCGACGAGATTTTGCTGAACGATCACCGTTCGCTGGGCGGCTGGGATGGTGTCGGCACCGAGGCGGAAGGCTATCTGCTGGGGCTACTGGTCGCAGGCGGCACGCTGAAAAACGACAAGGCCGTGATTTCGGTCTGGGCGCCCGAGTTGAAGGCCGTGGCAAACGGCGCCGTGGCTTATGCGCAGACCGGCGCTGGCGGCATCGTGCAGGCAGCTGTTGCAGCGGCTGCCACGTTGAATCATCGGGCGGATTTCGGCGGCTTCCAGCGCCCGATTGCCGGACGCGGCGAGGCTCGCATGGCGTCTGCCGCCGTGTGGCAAGTCGCGCACCAAATGGGCATGCGGCCGGGTCACAAGACCATCACGCCCGCCATGGAAAAAACGTCTTCGGCCTTCGCGGCAGGCCTGTTGCGCGGGCTGTTCGATGCCGACGGCTCGGTGCAGGGAGCGCAGGAAAAAGGCGTCAGCATCCGCCTGTCGCAAAGCGGTCTGACCCTGCTCCGGACGGCGCAACGCATGCTGCTGCGGCTGGGCATTGCTTCAACGATTTACCCCAACCGCCGACTGGCGCAAGAGCGAAATCTGCCCGACGGGCGCGGCGGGCTCAAGCTCTACGCTACCGGCGCGCAGCATGAACTGGTCATCAGCGCCGACAACCTGCGCGTTTATGCCGAGCGCATCGGTTTTGCCGACACCGCCAAGGCCGCGCGGCTGGAACAGGCCTTGGACGGCTCCAGACGCAAGCTGAACCGCGAGCGCTTCACCGCGACCGTCGAATCAGTGCTCGATGACGGCTTCGAGGAGGTTTTCGATGTCTCGGTGGAAGACGTCCATGCCTTCGACGCCAATGGCCTCTACGTTCACAACTGCGGCGAGCAGCCGCTGCCGCCCTATGGCTGCTGCGACCTGGGTCCCATCATCCTGACGCGCTTCGTTCGCCATCCGTTCGGTTTTGGCGGCGAGCCGTCCTTCGACTTCGACGCCTTCGAGGCCTCGGTCGCGACCCAGGTGCGCGCGCTCGACAACGTGCTGGAGGTGACTTTCTGGCCCTTGCCGCAGCAGCGGGCCGAGTCCGACACCAAGCGCCGCATCGGCGTCGGCTTCACCGGCCTGGGCAATGCGCTGACGATGCTGCGCCTGCGCTACGACGCGTCCGAGGGGCGCGAGATGGCGGCGCGCATCGCCGAACGCCTGCGCGACGCCGCCTATGCCGCGTCCGTCGCGCTGGCGCAGGAAAAAGGCGCGTTTGCGAAGTTCGACGCCGACGGCTACCTGGCGCCCGGCACCTTCGCCAGCCGGCTGCCCCCCGCGCTGCGGCAGGCGATTCGCAGCCACGGCATCCGAAACAGCCACCTGCTGTCGATCGCGCCGACCGGAACGGTCAGCCTGGCGTTTGCCGACAATGCGTCCAACGGCATCGAGCCGGCGTTTTCCTGGACCTACCGGCGCCACAAGCGCGAGGCAGGTGGCGGCACGACCGAATACGCGGTCGAAGACCATGCCTGGCGGCTGTACCGCGAACTGGGCGGCGACGTGAACAATCTGCCCGACTACTTCGTCTCGGCGCTGGAAATGCCGGCGGCCAGCCACATCGCCATGATGCAGGCGGTCCAGCCCTTTATCGACACCGCCATTTCCAAGACCGTGAACGTTCCGGCCGACTACGCCTACGACGACTTCAAGAGCCTCTACCTGCAGGCCTGGCGCGCCGGGCTCAAGGGCCTGGCGACCTACCGGCCAAACGACATTCTGGGCGCGGTGCTGCAAACCCATGCCGACGCCGCGTCCGCCGAAACCGTACCGGCGCCGGTGGACCCGATGCGCACGGTCATCGAAAGCCGTCCCAAGGGCGCGCTGTCGGCGGTGGTGGAAAAGATCGAATACTGGACGCAGGAAGGCCAGCAGCGCCTGTACCTGGTGGTGTCCTTCCTGCCGGTGCCGAGCGCGGCCGGCGACGGCACGGTCGAGCGCGCCATCGAATTCTTCATGCCGGTCGGCCAAAGCGGCGAGTCGCAGCAGTGGATCACCTCCAGCATGCGGCTGCTGTCGCTGGCCGCGCGCGGCGGCTTCCTGGAGCGCGCCCTCGGCGACATGCGCAAGGTCGCCTGGGACCGCGGCCCGGTGCGGCTCGGAACCTATGAAAAAGCCGACGGCGCGCAGGTGCCGCTATGGCATGACTCCGAAGTGGCGGCGATCGCCTATGCGCTGCAAAACCTCATCACCCGGCGCCTTCAGCCGCTTGCCCAGTTGCTTGCTCAGCCAGGCGCGCAGGCGGCCGCCACGCCCGCGCCACCCGTGATGGCCGGCAAGAAATGCGCCGAATGCGGCGCCCATGCCGTCATCCGCAAGGACGGCTGTGACTACTGCACCCAGTGCGGCGCGCTGGGGGTCTGCGGGTGAGGCGGCGTTCGCTCATTTCCGTTGTGACCGCGTCAAATGGCAATTCTGGGAAAATCCCGCCATGCGCCTGAGCTCCAGCGAACGACAAACCCTGCACGACGCCAGCCTGCGCTGGTTCGGCGTGCCGCCGCGCCTCTTCGGTTCGCGCGTTGACGACGCGCGCCGTGGCGGCGACATTGATCTCTACATCGAAGCGAGTTTGTCGCCGCAGGACGCTTTTGAACGCGAAAACCGCATGGCCGCCGACCTGTACCGCACGCTTGGGGAGCGCAAGATCGACATCGTGGTGAACACCGGGCGGCTCGATTTGCCGATTTACCGGGTTGCTCGGGAACAGGGAGTCTGGTTGTGAGCTTGCCGCTGGACGTTGCCTTGAGTCAATGCGACCGCCACGCCGCCATCATCGAGGATACGCTGAGCCAGATGCCGTTCCCGCTGACGGAACAGCAATTGCGCCAGGCCCCGCCTGAACTGATCCGCCTGCTGGACCAGTTCGTGCTTCGGTTCATCAAGTTGCAGGATACGCTGGGAACCCACGTCCTCAGGCAGTTCGCCGTGCTGATTCTGGCTGAACCGGTGGAAGATTCGGCTTTCATCGACGTGCTCAATTTACTGGAGCGACGGGGTTATTTGTTGGTCGATCAATGGGCATTGCAGCGCGGCACACGCAATATCCTGACGCACGAATACCCCGATGATCCGCTGCGACAGGCGCAAGCCTTGTCCGCCGCGCAAGTTGCCGCGCGCCAGTTGATCGACTGGCTAAGGCACATCCAGCAACGAGTCAAGGCCTGATTTATTGGATGAACGCCCTCAAGGCCGCCGGATATATGTAGATCTCGGATCAGGGTACCTACTCAGGTTGTCAAATGCAGCTATTTCCTCTTGCCCCCTCTCCCTCTGGGAGAGGGCAGGGGTGAGGGCTCCCCGAAGGCGATTCCCGTGATTGTTCCAAAGCCAGCTGCCCTCACCCTAATCCTCTCCCAGAGGGAGAGGGAAAAAGAATTGCCAGCATGGGCACCTGAGTAGTTACGGATCAGGAGTCAAAAAAGCCTCTCACGCATATGGCACGGGCATAAGCAGCTATAAAAAACAGAGCGTTTGCCCAGCCTAATCCACCGTCTGCCGATAGCGCATCAGCGCCACCAGCCCCGCGACCAGCATGAACAGCGCGATCGGCCACAGGTGCGCCGACACTTCGGCAAACCCGTTGCCCTTGAGCAGGATGCCGCGAACGATGCGCAGAAAGTGCGTCAGCGGGAACATCTCGCCGATCGCCTGCGCCCAGACCGGCATGCCGCGAAACGGAAACATGAAGCCGGTTAGCAGCATCGACGGCAGGAAAAAGAAAAACGTCAGCTGCATCGCCTGCAGCTGGTTGCGGGCGATGGTGGAAAAGGTGAAGCCGACCGCCAGGTTGGCGGCGATGAAGACCACCAGCACGAGCGACAGCAGCGCCAGGCTACCGACCATGGGAACGTCGAACAGCAGGCGCGCCGCCAGCAGGATGACCGCGACTTGCACATAGCCGATCAGGATGTAGGGAACGATCTTGCCCAGCATGACTTCGAGCGGGCGCGCCGGCGTGGCCAGCAGGTTTTCCAGCGTGCCGCGCTCGCGCTCGCGCGTCATCGCCAGCGACGTCATCATCACCATCGTCATCGTGAGAATCACGCCGATCAGGCCCGGAATCACGTTATAGCTGGAGAGGCCTTCCGGGTTGTAGCGGCGCTGCACGCGAATCTCGAACGGCGCCTCGGCCGGCCGAAGCGCCGCCAGCGGGCCGGACAGTTCGCGGCCGATGGCGCGCTGGCCGATGCCGCTGAGCGCGGCGATCGCATTGCCGGTGGCGGCCGGGTCGCTGGCGTCGGCCGCCAGCAGCATGGCCGGGCGTTCGCCGCGCACCAGCCGGCGCGAAAAGTCCGGTGGCACGACCAGCACGAACTGCACCTGGCCGTTTGCCAGCAGTGCGTCGGCCTCGGCCTCGCTTTGCAGGCGGTGCGTGATGCGGAAGTAGCCCGAGTTCTCCAGGCCGGCGACGAAGCTGCGCGAGAACTCGCTCGCATCGGCGATGACGATCGCCGCCGGCAGGTGTTTCGGGTCGCTGTTGATCGCGAAGCCGAACAGCAGCAGCTGCAGGATCGGCACGCCGACCATCATGCCGAAGGTCAGGCGGTCGCGCCGGACCTGCCTCATTTCCTTGATCAGGATTGCCAGAAAGCGTGACCAGCTCATGCTTTTTGACCCGCTTCCTGCCGCGCGAAGTTGTCCTTCGCGTCGCGCATGAGGGCAATGAACACATCTTCCAGGCTGGGCGCGATCGGTTCGGACCTGATCCCGCTCTCGGGCAGCGCCGCCAGAGCGGCCCGCAGCGCCTCGGTGCTGGACGCGCTGACATGCAGCACGACGCCGAAGGGCGCGACGGTGAGGATGCCTGCGGCCCGGCGCAGGCGGTGCGCCACCTCGACCAGGCCGGGACCCGTGACGGCCCAGGTCACCAGGCCCGCGCCGGCGATGACCTCGGCCACCGTGCCGCGCGTCAGCAGCTTGCCGTAGGCGATGTAGGCGAGTTCGTGGCAGCGCTCGGCTTCGTCCATGTAGTGGGTGGAAACCAGCACCGTGAGGCCGGCGGCGGCAAGTTCGTGGATCTGGTCCCAGAAGTCGCGCCGCGCCGCCGGATCGACGCCCGCCGTCGGTTCGTCGAGCAGCAGCAGCCGCGGCTGATGGATCAGGCAGGCGGCGAGCGCCAGCCGCTGCTTCCAGCCGCCCGACAGCGCGCCGGCAAGCTAATCATGCCGCGACGCCAGACCCAATTGCTCCAGCGTTTCGTTCACCTTGCGAACGCGCTCGGGAACGGCGTAAACGCGGGCGATGAAGTCCAGGTTTTCCGTGATCGTCAGGTCGTCGTAGAGGCCGAAGCGCTGCGTCATGTAGCCGACCTCGCGCTTGATCAGCGCGGCCTGGGTGCGGATGTCGTAACCCAGGCAGGTGCCTTCGCCGGCGTCCGGCTTGAGCAGGCCGCACAGCATGCGGATGGTGGTCGTCTTGCCGCTGCCGTTGGGGCCGAGGAAACCGTAGATCCGGCCCTGTGTCACGCGCATGTCGAAGTGGTCGACCACGACGCGGTCGCGGTAGCGCTTGGTCAGGCCGTGCACGTCGATCAGCGCCGGCGCGTCGCCTGCGGTGTTCATGGTGTTGCTCCGGCGGGTGCGGCGGGCCGCGCGCCCAGGCGCACCTCCAGCGGCTGGCCCGGATGCAGCCGGGTGGCGTCCTGCGCGCCCGGCCGCGCCTCGACCATGAAGACCAGGCTGGCGCGGCTTTCCTTGCTGTAGATGATGGGCGCCGTGTATTCGGCCTCGCGCGCGATGAAACTGACCTTCGCCGCGATCGGCGCGCCGCAGCCGTCGCACGACAGGCTCACGTGCTGGCCGACGGCGATGGCGCCGAGCTGCGCCTGCGGCACAAAAAAGCGCGCCTTGATGTTGGCCGGCGGCAGCAGCGTCAGCACGGCGGCGCCCGCCGGCACCCATTCGCCTTCGCGGTACAGCACGTCGACCACGTCGCCCGCCACCGGCGTGCGCTGGGTTTTCTGCTCGACGCGCCAGCTCGCCTGTTCGAGCTGCGCCTGCGCCGCCTTGATTTCCTCCCCGGCGGCGTCGATCTCGGGGCTGCGCGCGCCGAGGCGGGCCTGGCGCAGCTGGGCATTGAACTCATCGACCCGTCCCCGGTCGCGCGCCACCGCGGCGCGCGTCTGGTCGAGGCTGGCCGGCGACAGAAAGCGCTGCGCCACCAGCCGGCCGCTGCGCGCCAGCTCGGCCGACGAAAGCGCCAGCGCCGCCTGCGCCTGCGACAGTTGCGCCTGGATCGCCGCCAGCTCGTCGGGCCGCTTGCCCTGGCGCAGGTTGGCGAGTTGATCCTCAGCCCGCGCCAGCCGGGAAGCCGCTTCCTGGCGCGCAGCGCGCTCGCTTTCCTGCTCCAGCGTGAAAGCCGGCGCAAGCGCGGGCGCCTTGTCGCCTCGGCTCAGGTGCAGCCTGGCCAGCGTGCCGCCGATGGGCGACGCCAGCCGGACATACTCGGCCTCGGCATAGCCGGGCAGCGGCGCCGGCGGTTTGTCGCCGCAAGCTGCTAGCCATAGTGCGGCAGGCAACGCAAGGAAGTGCAGCCGTGTTCTCATAAAGCCTCCTTTGAGGTGCCCGATGCCAAGTCACGCAGCGCGAATTCGATGCGTCGCTATATGTTCCGAGCGTATGTTTATCAACAAGTTACATGTGGTAACATAAAGCGTTGTAACTAAAGATTGCGTGCACCGCCATGAGAATCAAATTTTTCGTCTCGTCATTGTTGGCTAGCTATGTTTTGTTCGGCTCAAGCGGCCTGGCCCTTGCAACTGAATGGGCTGTTGTTCCTTATGGGCCGGGTTCAACCGGACCTGGCCGCACGGTAATTTGGTATTCCTCTACAGAAGGTGCTTGTAGGTAAGCGTCTGGGCGTGGCATATTGATTTGATTGCGCGGTTTGCCGACCATTGCGGTCATGGTGACCATGATGACGATGATCTACACGGCGGTGGCGGGCCACTGGGTCCGCTGGGTTCGCA
>Ga0136611_10003997_pt1 | contig 10336 bp, 8 predicted proteins | sample AntDrymUQ2232306_2_FD_106645 | JGI IMG/M metagenome (GOLD analysis project Ga0136611, IMG submission 106645) | Polar desert sand microbial communities from Dry Valleys, Antarctica - metaG UQ223 (23.06) | ecosystem: Environmental > Terrestrial > Soil > Desert | place: Antarctica: Dry Valley... | reverse complement strand
GCGGCTGGTCGTTTTAGAAAATTGCGGGCATCTGCCGCAGGAAGAAAAACCGGAAAGATTCGTCGAACTCGTCGGCGAATTTTGCCACAACAAAAAAGTAGAAACTGAATGGAAGAAGAATGAATAAACTAAAATGAGAATGGGTAAAAAATTAGGTTAATCAACAATTTTTCACGGTTGCCTTAAATAAAAAATCTTCTTGCGTATCTCAAGAAACGCCGTGTAATGATTCCGCATATAAGGTTATTATGCAGAAAAGTTTCTGCATAATACACGAAATTGGCGTATTGGGCGGAAATATTTCCGCCCAATACGTCAAAAACAGGAATTGGGCAGAAATATTTCCGCTCAATCAGTAGTTAGACGGCTTCGCTTGAAATCGAATGCTCGTCACTTTGTGAGATTTTGGCTTCGGATTATAATGCGCTTGGAGGTGAGAATATGCGAAATACGAAAAACAAAACTTTCTTGCTCTTTTTACTGTTAGTTACTTTCGTTAGCGTTCCGAATTGCAAAGCGCAGGTTAAAACCAACCGTGAACAAACTGCTAATGTCGGTGAGGCGGGAAGCGTTAACGCGATTCGCAGTATGTCCGCGCAACGGGCGGCGCACACGGCGACGCTTTTGCCCTACGGCAAAGTTTTGATTGCGGGCGGGTTTGTCGTTAATGGCGGCGGTTTGTCGAGTGTCGAAATTTTTGACCCGACGACGAAAACTTTTACATCGGCGGAAAATATGACAGTCGCCCGCGCCAGCCATACTGCGACACTTTTGCCAAGCGGAAAAGTTTTGATTGCCGGCGGCTACAACGGAAATTATCTGGACAGTGCCGAATTGTATGACCCAGCCACAGGTAAATTCGCATCAGTGGGAAAAATGGTTACGCCGCGAAGCGGTCAAGTCGCCACGCTTTTGAATAACGGCAAGGTTCTTCTGGCAGGCGGCGTTGGAACGGGCTGGACGTTTTTGGCGGACGCTGAACTGTATGACCCGAACACTAACACTTTTACGGCAACCGGCGGAATGACGACGGCGCGTGAATCTCACACGGCGACTTTGCTCAAAGACGGAAAGGTGTTGATAACCGGTGGTCATAAAGGCAGACGTGCGGCGATTACAATTTACACAAATGCCGAAATCTACAATCCGGCGAGCGGGACTTTCACGGCTGCGGGCAATTTGACAGTTAAGCGGCATAAACACGATGCCACGTTGCTGGCGGACGGACGAGTTTTAATCGTCGGCGGTTCGGACGAGCGCGACGGTGATGGCGCGTATCGCAACGCAGAGGTTTTCAATCCGGCGAACGGCAGCTTTACAGTTGTCAGAGGCAATATGAATACTGCCCGTTACAAACTGCAAGGCACGGCAATCCTTTTGAACAACGGCAAAGTATTGATTGCCGGCGGCGCAAATCGGGCGGAAGTCTTTGACCCGAAGACAAGCAGTTTTTCGTTTGCCGAGGGCGATATGGGAACGAAACGATTGTTTGCGACGGCAACGCTTTTGAAAAACGGTCTGGTTTTAATTACGGGCGGCTACACGGACGGTCCCATCGTTAGTGCAAATGCGTGGATTTATAGGGCGTGATTTACCCTAAACGCGCCGTCCAACAAGTAAAATTACCACCGCCAGAGGCAGTGGCTTTGTGATGTTCGCATCTGGAAGATGCGTTGTTGCTCGCCTCGATCTCGACAATGCGGCTTTCTCTGGTTGACTTGTCCGCGCAACAACCTTGTCGGTTACTATTTGACTGATAATATATTTGGTCGCTCTCAAAGTTGAGAGGATATATTTTTCTTTTTGCTGTGCGCGCCTCACTGCCTTGTAGAACCACTGCCAGAGGCAGTGGATTGATTCTCTAATAAATGGACGTGAGGGCGAAACAGCGGCTTTGTTATCGCGTTGTCCGTTAAACCTTAGCGGGCTTGGCGGCGGTTTCGCCCCACGTCATCTCAATCGTTAGGTGCTTTCTTTTTGTCTTGGTAGGAGAATATTTATGATACGCGCTTTTGTTATTACAATTTCAGCTATCATTACAATATGCGTATTGTTAGCTGGTAGCTCGTCGGCGCATCCAATGTGGGGCATCGCCGTTGACCGTCAGGGGCAAGTCTATTTCAGCGATTTGAAAACCATCTGGAAGATTGACGCTCAGGGCAAGTTGTCAGTTTTCAGAGCCGGAAATGACAGCCACACGCACGACCTAAACATAGACGAAGCCGGAAATCTTTACGGTGCAGAAAACTCTTACGAACCTGAAACACAACGCTTTTTAAGTGCCACATGGAAGATGACACCCGCAGGCAGCTTTTCATACCTTTTAGCTCCCACCGATAATCCGCCTCAAGGGACAAGCGTTTGGAAAGACCGCGACGGGAATATGTATCACGTCGCTTACTATCCAGAGCGTGAACTATTGGCTTTGAAAAGAACTCCGAACGGTAATGTTACTGCGTTAGTCGGCAGCAGTAATGCCGTTCGCAATTACCGTCAAAGTGTGCCGTATAGTGCTGGCGGGCTGGCTTTTGGAACAGACGGCGCGTTGTATTTTACTCACGGCGCGAATGTCAGTAAGTTGACGACGAGCGGCGTCTTGACTCCGTTAATTAGTAATTTGGCACTGGAGAACGCTTCACGTAATGCGGCGAACGGCAATCTGCCGACACAATTATTCGGTATTGCGGTTGACGCCAAAGGAAATGCTTTTGTCGCCGACTACGGCAATCGGCGCGTTCTGAAAATTACTCCTGACGGTAAAAACTCCACGCTGATTCGCGCCGAAGAATCTTGGTTTCCGACGGGCGTTGCCGTCAGAGGCGACGAACTTTACATCTTAGAGTATGGACACACACCGACGCACACGCCGATTGGCACTCGCGTTCGCAAACTGTCATCGGACGGAAAAGTTTCGATACTGGCGACCGTCGGGGAAAATATAAATTCGCCCGCCCAAACAACGTCTGTCAGCACAAACATTGAGCCGGTTGTCGCGTCGAAAGAGTCTGTGTCATATTGGTTGATTGGACTTTGTGCGAGTGTTTTTGCCGTGAGTTTCATCGTTTGGCGCACACGCAAAAGCAAAGTCATAGAGTTACCCAAAAGGAAACCATCTATTTGACAAGGCTTCTGGAAATGAACGTCGCACCTAACAAATCAACGGACGTGAGCGCGAAACAGCGACTTTGTTATCAAACTGGCGTGGTTACTTTCGGTGGGCTTGGCAGCGATTTCGCTCCACGTCAATTCAATCGTTCTGCAGCTCGCGCGAGGCTTGGTTTCTTGTTAAAAATTGAAGTATGAAAATCACTATTGCCGAATACTCATCTGCCTGGCTGCAAATGTTTGCGGAGGAAAAGACGCGGCTCCAACGAATTCTGCCCGTCTCAGCAGTGGTTAAACACATTGGAAGCACTTCAGTTCCAGGTTTAGCGGCAAAGCCAGTCATTGACATTATGGTCGGGCTAACAGATTTCACTCAGGCTGACGCGCTGGTGTCCGGCGTTCAATCCTTAGGCTACGAATATGTTTCTCAGTTTGAAGTCGAGATGCCGTTCAGACGCTACTTTAGAAAAGATAACGAGGGTGTTCGCACTCATCAAATTCACGTGGTTGCTCTTAACAGTGAGTTTTGGCACAGACATCTTGCGTTTCGAGAATATCTCAAGGCACATCCAAATATTGCGGCGGAATATGCCACACTCAAACGCAGTTTGGCGGAACAGGAATGGCAGGATGTGAACGATTATGCTGACGCGAAAACAGAGTTCATCCAAAGTATTGAAGCACAAGCGTCATAACAGGCAGCAGAACAAATCAACAGATGCGAAGGCGAAACAGCGACTTTATTATCACGTTGTCCGTTAAACTCTAACGAGCTTGGCGGCAGTTTCGTCCCACGTTATCTCAATCGTTGGGCAGCTTTTTGTAACTTTGATACGATTGTTCAATGAGAGAAACGCCTTCGCTGGATTTGATTGTCATTGCCGGGTCGCCCGGCAGCGGCAAAACAACCGTGAGCGACCATTTACACGCAGCTTTGCAATCGCCCTATATTGATTTCGGCGACGTGCGAAATTTTCATCTTGATTCGCAATGGAGCAACCAAAGCCCGCGTGAAGAACAAATGTCGTTTGAAAACTTGATTTACATTCTCAAAAACTACGTCTCTTACGGTTACAAAAATGTAATCCTAAACGACTTGAAAGATTTTCGCGTGCAGCAAATCCCCGAATTATTTGTCGAACACAATTATCTGATCGCGACGCTCGTTGTCCAAAACGACTACGAACTGGCGGCGCGAATCCGGACGCGAAACAGCGGATTTACAAACGTTGAACGCGCTGTGGCTTGGAATAAAGAGTTACAACAGCGTCCGCTTCTGGCAGGCGAGCATCGAATTGATAATACAAACAACGAACCGAAACAAACGGCTGAAGTAATTTTACAGATTGCACGAGGAACTTAAATATTCGTTTTATGGAAAGCGAGCTTGGTGGCGACGCGCCGCCCAACAGGTCGTGATACAAGCACAAGAATCAGCGTATAATGTTTGCGATACTTTTCGGAGGTCGCAGACAAGAAACGGGGTGAGGGTCGGCAATGATTTTGGGACGCTTTTCGCAGAGATGATCCCGACCAACAGTGTGACCATTTTGAACCCTGACCCGCAACACGGTATGGGACTTTTGGTCCCGAATAGGAGCGTGGAAATACACCGAGAAAGTTTCTTGCTTCTATCAAGAGCCTCCGATAAAAAAGGAGGAATAAGACTTGTGAGATATATCGGAGTTGATTTACACAAAACCAATTTTGTTGTTTGTTTTTTGAACCAAGACGAGAGTTTTCGATTGGAAACTTTTCCGCTCTCAAAAGCTGGAATCAGTCGCTTTACATCAGAGTTAAGTAAAGACGATGCGGTGGCGGTCGAAGTCACGCAGAACATTTATTACTTTTACGACCAAATCAAAACTTATGTTGGTCGTATTGTTCTAGTAGACACTTATCGGTTTGCCATTATCGCCGCGTCGAAGAAAAAAACGGACAAGGCGGATGCCCTGGCTTTGGCTCGTTTTTTGAAACTCGACCATTTGCCGGAAGTTCCCGTCCCATCTGAGAATGTTCGGCAACTGCGGCATCTGCTGCAAGCCAGAGAAACAATAGTCGGAATGCGAACCAAATTGAAGAATCTGGGACACGCCGCTTTAACGAGAAACGGGATTGCGCTTTCGCGTTCGGCGTTTGCTTCGGCAATCGGCAGAGAGCGGCTGCAAAAGCGCGAAGACTTGTCGGCGGCAGACAAAGTTATTCTCGAATCGGCACTGCGACAGATTGCCGAACTCAACAAAGAGATTGAGCAGTTGGAAAGCGAGATTGTGTGTCTCGGGAAAACGTTGGCGGGAATCAAACGCCTTTTGCAGTTGCACGGGATGAACTTACTGTCGGCAATCAGCCTGCTGGCGGAAATCGGCGATATTCACTTGTTTGAAACGAGCAAACAACTGGTCGCTTATTCGGGCTTGGCAACTTCAATCCGTCAATCGAATCAGACAAGCAAACAGGGGCATATCACCAAACAGGGCAGGAAACGCCTTCGGACGGTGGCAATCCGGGCAGTTCTTTCGATGGTCAGCCGGACGAACACGCCACTAATGGACTTTTACGCTCGAAAGAAACGAGAAAAGGGTTCTGGAAAGGCAATTTGTGCGACGGCGCAGAAACTTTTGACAATAATCTTTGTAATGTTAAAGAAAGAGTTGGTTTACTGGTATCTGGAAGAGCGTTTGTATAATCGCAAGCTGCGACAACTGAATGCCGCAGCTTAACATTTGACTTTGCATAGGAATTCAACGGACGTGAGGGCGAAACAGCTACTTTGTTTTTTAGCTTGTCCGTTTTCCTCACGTTGCGTATTAAGAGTTTCGCGCCCGTGTCAACTTCGCAGTTAAACCTCAATTTCTTTCAAAACTAACGCCGAATTTTTTGAGCCGAAGCCGATGCAATTGCACAATGCGATTTTTACGTCCGAATTTTCTTTCGCTTCGTTCGGCGTGTAGTCCAAGTCGCAATCCGCGTCAGACACTTCCAGGTTTATCGTTGGCGCGACGATGTTTTCGTTTAGGGCGAACAATGTCGCGCCGATTCCGGCTGCGCCCGACGCGCCTTGGGGATGTCCGATTTGCGATTTCGTCGCGCTCGTCGAAAGTTTGTAAGCGTGTTTGCCGAAAGCATTTTTAATACTCAAAGTTTCGATTCTGTCGTTTAATTGCGTCGAAGTTCCGTGCAGATTAACGTAATCAATTTGTTCGGGCGCTATGCCTGCGTCGGTCATTGCCAGCGACATCGCCCGCGCCGGTTCGATTCCGTTTTCTTCGAGGCGAACGCGGTGATATGCGTCGCAGGTCGAACCGTAACCGGCGATTTCCGCGTAAATTTTCGCATCTCTTTTGAGTGCGTTTTCCAGCGTTTCAAGAACGTAAATCCACGATCCTTCGCCCAGAACGATTCCCGAGCGATCTTTTGAAAACGGGCGCGAAGCGCGGTGCGGTTCATCGTTCCAATCGTTTGTCAGAACAGTCATTACATCAAAACCTTTTAAGATGCCGAGCGCGAGCGGCGCGTCAACTCCGCCCGTCAACATAAAATCCTGCTTGCCGAGCGCGACGTGCTGCGCCGCGTAAAATATCGCGTCGGTCGAACTCGTGCAGCCGGTCGAAACGATGTGCGAGAGTCCGTGAAGACCGAAAACCATCGAAAGTTCCGAAGATAAACCGCCGTGCGTCGAAGACGGAATTGTATAAATGCTCGCCTTTTTTTCTTCGCCCGTAAACCAGTATCTGTATTGCCGTTCGGTGAACGCCAAGCCGCCGCCGCCGGTTCCCAAAATTACGCCGAAGTTTTGTCTTTCGGCGAGCGTTAAATTTTCGGTTTTGATTTGTGAATCTTTAACTGCCTCGCGCGCCGCCGCGAGCGCGAGCGGAACTGTGCGCGCGACGTTTTTGCGGTCTTTTGGATTGAGTTCGGCTTCCCAATCAAAATCTTTAACTTCCGCCGCGATTTTTATTTTCGTCTCGGAGGTATCAAAACTTTCGATTCGGCTGACGCCGCTTTTCCCCGTCCGTAAGGATTTCCAAAAATTTTCGCGCCCGATCCCGATTGGCGTAACGCAGCCGAAACCCGTGATGACGACGCGGCGCGGTTTAGTGAAATTATTAAACATACTCAATATTTCGAGATTAGCATTTTGCGCAAACTTAATGCGAACTTTCGGCGAAGTTAAAAATAAAAAAGCGACCGTTTCAGTCGCCTTTTTAATATGGTTGTTTTCAGAAAACTAAACGTCCAAATTCTTCACGTCGAGCGCGTTGTCCTCGATAAACTTTCGGCGCGGCTCGACCTGATCGCCCATCAGAACGGTGAAAATCTGGTCGGTTTCGATTGCGTCTTCGATGCGGACTTGAAGAAGCGTGCGCTTTTCCGGGTCCATCGTCGTTTCCCAGAGTTGTTCGGGATTCATCTCGCCCAGACCTTTGTAACGCTGAATCGCCAAATCCTTTTTCGCCATCGTCATCACCCGTTCGAGCAATTCTTCGCGCGTCTCAATTGTTTCGGATTTGCCGTTTTCGCCGATTTGGAACGGCGCGGGAAAATCCAATTCGAGAGATTTTTTCAGCTCGATGGCTTTTTGAAATTCGACGTAGCTCGCCAGATTCCAATCGAACAAAATCGCCTGACCGTTCGGCAATGAAATTTCGACTTCCGCCAAACCGTGTTCTTCGTCGGTCATTAATTCGGTTTTGTAACCGGCGCGGGCGACCGCGCCTTCGATTTGCGCCATCAATTCTTCCTGCTCGAAAACCTGCCGCAGCTTCACTTTATTTTTTACCAAAACACCGTCTTTGCCGCCGAAGGCATCAAGCAAAATATAAAGCAGTTTTTCATCATTGCCCAAGCGTCTGGCAAAGCGTTCCGAATAGCGTTTGTATTCGACCGTTTGCCCCAATGCCTTCGAGATTTCGCGTCCGCCGAACGTCCTGCCGTTCGAGGCGACCGTCAAATCGTTGGTCGCCATCCGCATCATATACTGAAACATTTCCGGCTCGTCTTTGATATATTCTTCCTTCCTGCCGCGCTTGACTTTGTAAAGCGGCGGCTGCGCTAGATAAATGTAACCTTGCTCGATAAGCTGCGGCATCTGCCGGTAAAAAAACGTCAGCAGCAAAGTTCTGATGTGAGAGCCGTCAACGTCCGCGTCCACCATCAGGCAGATTTTGTGATAGCGAAGTTTTAAAACGTCGAAATCGTCTTTGCCGATTCCCGTTCCGAGCGCGGTAATCAAAGCCTTAATTTCGCTATGTCCGAGCATCTTGTCAAAACGCGCTTTTTCGACGTTCAAGATTTTACCTTTCAAGGGCAAAACCGCTTGATTTTTTCTATCACGCCCTTGTTTAGCTGAACCGCCTGCCGAATCGCCTTCAACGAGATAAATTTCCGACAACGCCGGGTCTTTCTCCTGACAATCAGCCAATTTTCCGGGCAAGGTCGAACCGCCAAGAACGCTTTTACGGACGATTTCACGCGCCTTTCGCGCCGCTTCTCTGGCTCGCGCCGCGTCAACCGCTTTGCCGACAATCTTTTTGGCAACTGTCGGATTTTGCTCGAAAAATTCGCCGAGTTTTTCGTTGAGAAATGATTCGACCGCGCCTTTCACATCCGAGTTGAGTTTGCCCTTCGTTTGTCCCTCAAACTGCGGCTGGGGCAATTTGACGCTGATAACGGCAACTAGTCCTTCGCGCACGTCATCGCCGGAAAGCGCGGTTTTGAAATCTTTCGACAAACCTGAACTTTGCGCGTAATTATTAATCGTCCTGGTTATCGCGCCGCGAAAGCCTGACAGATGCGTTCCGCCGTCAACCGTATTGATGTTATTGGCGAAAGTGAAAATCTTTTCGTCGTAAGTATCGTTATATTGCATCGAGACTTCGATTGATAAATCGTCATCGATCTTCTCGAAATAAAGCGGGTCTTCGTGCAGCGAAACTTTATTTTTGTTGAGATGCTTGACGAATTCGGCGATGCCGCCTTTGTAATAAAATTCGTGCGATTTCTCCGGGTCTTCGCGTTCGTCTTTGATGTAGATGCGAATGCCTTTATTCAAAAACGCTTTTTCCCTAAGGCGTTCCGATAATCTTTCAAAGCTGTAAATGTCCGTGTCGAAAATCGTCGCATCCGGTCGAAAAGTGACTTTCGTGCCGCGCTTTTTCGTCGTGCCGGTTTGTTTGAGCGGCGCGACCGGAATGCCGGCGCGAAATTCCATCTCGTGCGTTTTGCCGTCGCGCCAGATTTCCAGCTTCAACCATTCGCTCAAAAAATTGACGCACGACACGCCGACACCGTGCAGACCGCCGGAAACTTTGTAAGAATTTGAATCGAACTTTCCGCCCGCGTGCAGAATCGTCATCACGACTTCCGCCGCCGAACGCTTTTCCTGTTTATGCATATCGGTCGGAATACCGCGCCCGTTATCAATGACGGTGATTGAGTTGTCCATATGAATGGCGACTTCAATCGTGTCGCAATAACCGGCGAGAGCTTCGTCCACCGAATTATCCACGACTTCATAAACCAAGTGATGCAGACCAATATCGCCGGTCGAGCCGATATACATCGCCGGACGCTTGCGAACCGCGTCGCGCCCTTCTAAAACCGTGATTGAATCCGCACCGTATTCTGTTTTTGCTTTAGCCAATTTATTATCCTCTGATTTGTTAAATTTTCCTTTAGTTTGCTGGCTTTATTTTACTACATTTTCAGTAATTTAGACAGCCGAACGAGCTTGTTTTTACGTTCTTTTTTTAGATGATAAAAAAGCCTTTTAAGCAACTTGAAATCAGGCGTTTTCGGCAACCAATTCGCCGCGTTTTTCGCCCCTTAATTTAACCAGCGCAGTGACGACCAAATAGATTGCCAGAACAATTAGGACGAGCGATGCCAGACCGTTGACGAATTTTATATCAAAACCGTTTGCCGCGCGGAAATTTCCGATGACCAGACTCGTCAAAGCTGTCAGCGTAATCGCCAAAACAAACATCATCGGCAAAAGCGTGAAAGCGATGCGTTGACGCGCTTGATAAAGCCACGCCGTAATCGAAAGCAGCGTGAGAGCGGCGAGCAGTTGATTAGACGCGCCGAACAGCGTCCAGAAATCATTCCAGCTTCCTTTCGGCGCAATCAGCACGCAGATGAACGGCACGACAATCGTGGCGAGCGTTCCGATTATCGCGCCGAGCTTTCCTTTCAAGCCGAATAATTCCTGAACAATGTAACGACCGAGCCG
>Ga0136611_10003996_pt1 | contig 10338 bp, 7 predicted proteins | sample AntDrymUQ2232306_2_FD_106645 | JGI IMG/M metagenome (GOLD analysis project Ga0136611, IMG submission 106645) | Polar desert sand microbial communities from Dry Valleys, Antarctica - metaG UQ223 (23.06) | ecosystem: Environmental > Terrestrial > Soil > Desert | place: Antarctica: Dry Valley... | reverse complement strand
GGTGCGTGATGGCGAAGACCTGGTGATAGCTGGCCACGCGGCGCATCGTCTCGCCCACCTGCAGTCCCACGCGGCCGCCGATGCCGGCGTCCACCTCGTCGAAGATCAGCGTCGGGACACGGTCGAGCCGCGCGAGGATCGTCTTGAGGGCGAGCATCACACGCGACAGCTCGCCGCCGGACGCCACCCGCGCGAGGGGCCGCTCCTCGTGCCCGATGTTCAGCGAGACACGGAACTCCACTCCCTCGGCGCCCTCCGGCCCGATGTCACGCAGGGGGACGAGCGACGGATGGAAATGGCCGTCGGCCATGCCGAGGTCAGGGAGCACTTCGTCCACCGCGCGGCCAAGGCGCATCGCCGCGTCGCCGCGCGTCGCGCTCAGCGCGGCAGCGCGTGACTGCAGCGCCGCGAGCGCGGCCCGTTCACGCTCCTCGAGGGCGCGGATGTCGAGATCGGCGGAATCCACGAGGTCCAGCTCCGCGCGTGCGGCCCGCCCGGTCTCCAGCACGTCGGCCAGCGTGGCGCCGTGCTTCTTGGTGAGGCGGAAGAGCAGGTCGCGCCGGCGCCGGACTTCGTCCAGGCGCACCGGGTCCAGCTCGACGGACGATTCGTACTCGCCGAGCTCGCGCGCCAGCTCCTCCAGGTTGTAGTACGCCGCGTCGTACAGCTCCTGCAGACGCACGAGCGTCGGGTCGATGCGCTGGATGCTCGCCAGCGAGCGCTCCACCGTACCGAGGCGGTCGAGGACCGTGTCGTCGTCCCCCTCGATGCCGGCCGAGATCGCTGTCGCCAGCTCGCGCAGCTCCTCCGCGTTCTCCAGCCGGCGCGCCTCCTCCTCCAGCCGAAGGTCCTCGCCGGCGACGAGGCTGGCCCCCTCGATCTCCTGCGCGACATGGCGCAGGTAATCGGCGCGCTTCTCGGCATCGGCGCGGCGACGGCGGAGGTCGGCGATTTCTGTCCTTGTGTCGGCCAACGCGGCGTGGGCAACCCGCACGGCGGAACATTCCTCGGTCGAGCTGGCGAATGCGTCGAGGATGCGGCGCTGCGCGTCACCATCGAGCAGCGTCTGCGCCTCGTGCTGGCCGTGCAGGTTGACGAGCAGCCGGCCCACCTCGGCGAGGATCGCCGCGCTCACGGTGGTGCCATTGACCCACGCTCTCGCCCGCCCTGCCGCGACGATCTCGCGCTTCAGCACCACCAGCGACTCCTCGGCGTCAATCCCGCGCTCGTCGAGGAGCGTGGTGATCTCCGGGCGATCGGTGATGTCGAACACCCCTTCGACCGTGGCACGATCGGCACCGGTCCGGATGAGGTCCGCGCTCGCACGTTCTCCCAGCAGCAGCCCAAGGGCGCCGACGATGATCGACTTGCCGGCCCCCGTCTCGCCGCTGAGCACGTTGAATCCACGCGCGAGCGGCAGCGAGAGCGTTTCGATGATGGCGAAGTTCCGGATGCGTAGCTCGGTCAGCATCGGACAGGCTCGTCACGGTCAAGGAGGCCGCCCCACTGCAGCTTCTCGCGCATGGTGGCGAAGAAGCTGCCCTCGGGGAATCGCACGATCGGCACCGGGTGCGCGGAGCGGCAGACGACCAGCGTTTCCCCCTTCGCGAACGTCGCCCCGACCTGGCCGTCGACCGTCACCAGAAGCTCTTCCGGACCATCTTCCACCTGCAGCGTGACCTCGGCGGTCGGCGGCAGCACCAGCGCACGCAGCGCGAGCGAGTGCGCGCTGACGGGCGTGAGGATGATCGTCTCGAGCGTCGGGAAGACGACCGGGCCACCGGCTGACAGGTTGTACGCAGTCGACCCGGTCGGCGTGGCGAGGACCACGCCATCGCCGCTGTAATGGGCTACCCGTTCCCCATTCGCCTTCACCGAGAGGGTGACGACGCGCGCGAAGCCCCCCTTGTGCAGCACCACGTCGTTGAGGGCTCTCCACGAGGCACGGGTGTCCCCCGCGGGATCGAGCACCCGCGCGTGGAGCGTCATGCGCGGCTCCACGACGTACTCGCCGCTGGCAAAGCGGCGCAGCGCCGTCTCCAGCCCGTCAGCGGGAGCGCAGGTGAGAAACCCGAGCCGGCCGAGGTTGATGCCGACGATCGGGACGGGATGGTCGCCGACGAGCCGGGCGGCACGCAGCAGCGTCCCATCGCCCCCGAGTGTAAGCATCGCATCCAGCTCGCCGGCCACGAGCGGGTCGGCATCATCGCCGGCGACCGTGCGGAGTGCGTCCTCGTAGGCGAGCGCAAGCCCGAGCACCGGCGCCAGACGCCGCAGCGTCGCCAGGACCTCGGGAAGGCCCTCGTACCCCAGGTGGCCGACGACGCCGAGCCGGATCACCCGGCGAGCGCCTCGGTCTGGTGCAGCGCCCTGACGCGCTCGGCGATGCCCGCGGCGTCCAGCCCGACCGACGCGAGCTGCTTGGCGCGCGGCGCGGCGTAGACGATCCGGTCGGGCACGCCATGCGTCTGCACGCGCACTGACGAGTCGTGACGCTCGATGATCGCCCCCATGTAGGCGCCGAACCCGTTCACCACCGTCCCCTCCTCGACCGTCAGGACCTGCTGGTGCTCGGCCAGGATGGCTGCCAGCGTCACCTCGTCGTGCGGCTTGAGATAACGACAGTTCACGACCGTCACCTCGAGTCCCTCCGCGGCCAGCGTCTCTGCTGCCTGCATCGCGGTGCCGACCATGGTGCCGACGGCGAGGATCGCGATACCCTGCCCCGAGCCCGCCGACGCGTCCGCGCTGCGGCGCACCACCTCCCACGTGCCATGCGGCACCGCCGCGATCGACGACATCTCCGCTACCGGCGCCGGCACCAGATCACGCGGGTAGCGCAGCGAGAAGGGGCCGCCCTCGTGCTCCACGCCGCTGCGCAGCAGGGCGAGCATTTCGGTGCCGTCCTTCGGCGCGGTCACCGTCATGTTGGGGACGGCGAGCAGGTACGCGATGTCGTACAGCCCCATGTGCGTCTCGCCGTCCTCGCCGACGAGCCCTGCCCGGTCCATCGCGAACACCACCGGGAGCGACTGCAGTGCGCAGTCGTGGATGATGTTGTCGTATCCGCGCTGGAGGAAGGTGGAGTAGATGGCACAGACCGGGCGCAGGCCGCGCGTGGCGAGGCCGGCGGCGAAGGTGACGGCGTGTCCCTCGGCAATGCCGACGTCGAAGAACCGTTGCGGGTGCGCCTTGGCGAACGCACCGACCCCGGTCCCGCTGGGCATGGCGGCGGTGATGGTGACCACCTTCCTGTTCTCCGTCCCCAACGCAGCCAGCCCGGCACCAAAGGCCGTCGTGTAAGTGACGTTGCCTGGCAGGGCCGCCGTCCGCTGCTTCCCGGTGGATGGATCGTGGCCCGGCGGCAGCGCATGCCACTTTTCCCCCGCGGCGTGCTCGCCGGCGGGAAAACCCTTGCCCTTGTGGGTGATGACGTGCACCAGGCGCGGGCCGGTGAACTCGCGCACCGCGGCGAAGGTGTCGACGAGCATGTCCAGGTCGTGCCCATCGATCGGGCCGAAGTAGCGGAAGCCAAGTTCCTCGAAGAGCACGCCGGGGGTGAGGAACATCTTGAGACTCTCCTCCCACCGTCGGACGATGATGCCCACCGGCCCGGGGGCCGAATCCACGAGCTCGCCCAGCTTCGCACGGATGCGGTTGTAGAGCGGGTTGCGCTGGATCGACGTGAGATACTTGTGCATGGCGCCCACATTGGGCGCGATGGACATCTCGTTGTCGTTGAGGACGACGATGACGTCGGTGCCGGAGTGGCCGGCGTTGTTGAGCCCCTCGTACGCGAGCCCGGAGGTCAGCGCGCCGTCGCCGAGGATGGCCACCACCTTGAGGTCCTGCTCCGAGAGGATGTCGCGTGCCGCGGCCATGCCCAGCGCGGCCGAGATCGCGGTGGCCGCGTGTCCCGCGCCAAAGCTGTCGTACTCGCTCTCGGTGCGCTTCAGGAAGCCCGAGATGCCGTCCTCCTGGCGCAGGCTCTCCATGCGCGGATTGCGCCCCGTGAGCAGCTTGTGCGGGTACCCCTGGTGTCCCACGTCCCAGACCAGCTGGTCGCGCGGTGTCCTGAACGCGTAGTGCAGCGCGATGGTCAGCTCCACCACGCCCAGTCCCGCACCGATGTGGCCCCCGGTCCGGGAGCAGATGTCAACGAGCCGGGCGCGCACCTCGTCGGCGAGCGTGCGAAGCTCGTCGCGAGTGAAGTCGCGAATGGCCGGGGGCGAGGCGTCGATGCGGTCGAGAAGAGGCATGGGGGACATCCAAAACTATAGGTAGTCGCGCGGTCATGGCGCGCCCCCGTTCTAGGAGGTGCGCTCCACCGTGAACCGGGCGATCCGGGTAAGTGCAGGGGTCAGCAGGCCGACGCGCTCGAGGGCTCGGCAGCCTTCCGTGATCAACAGTTCGGCGCGGGATTTGGCTCCCTCGATACCCAGCAACGCGGGATAGGTGCTCTTCTGCAGGGCCAGGTCGCGGCCGGCCGTCTTCCCCAGCTGGTCGGTCGTGGAGGTGATATCGAGGACGTCGTCGGCGATCTGGAAGGCCAGCCCGACGGCAGCACCGTAGTGGGCCAGGGCCTCGAGGCGGGCCGGCGGCGCCGCGGCTGCGTGACCACCGAGCGTGGCTGCCGCGGTGATGAGCGCGCCCGTCTTCGCGCGGTGCACGCGCTCGAGCCCCTCGAGCGGCAGGGCCGTCCCTTCACCCTCCAGATCCAGCAGCTGTCCGCCGATCATGCCGCCCGCACCCGATGCCTGCATGAGGTCGCACACGATGGTGCCGACAGCGCGCTCGTCCAGCCCCAGGGTACGCGCCGCATCCGCGGCGCAGCGTGCCGCGAGGGGAACCATCGCGAGCCCGGCCGCGGTGGCCGCCGGAACGCCGTACACCTTGTGCACCGTGGGCCGGCCGCGCCGCACGTCGTCGTCGTCCATGCAGGGCAGGTCGTCGTGCACCAGTGAATAGGCGTGCACCACCTCGATTGCCGCGGCGAGGTCGGCGGCGCCTTCCGCGTCGGGTGCTCCCCCCGCCGCCGTGAACGCGCTGAGGAAGAGGATTCCGCGCATGCGCTTGCCCTCCCCGAGGAGGCTGTAGCGAATCGCGTCGTCGACCGGGACGGCGATCCCGTCGAGGTAGCGGGCGCAGAACATCGTCAGCGACGCGCCGATCGCTTCGCGCTCCGTGGCCACGCTCATCGCGAGATCACTCGTCATCCAGCACCTCGACGGCGAAGGCGCCGTCGGCCAGCTCGGTCAAGCGCTTCACGCGCGCGTCGGCCTCCGTCAGCGTGACCGCCGCCTCGCGCAGGCACTGCACTCCTTCCTCGAACAGGGCGAGGGCGTCGACAAGGTCCAGCGAGTCGGCCTCCAGGGCCTCGACAATCTCCTCCAGCCGCGCGAGCCGCTCCTCGATCGTCGTCATTCGCCGGCTCGAGCTGCAGGGCGGAGCGCGACGACGGCTGCCTCCACCTCGCCATCCGCCAGTCGCAGGGCGAACGGCATCCCCACCTTGAAGGCATCCACCGAGCCGAGGGTTCGGCCTGCCTCGTCACGAGGCACGGCGTAGCCGCGGGCCAGCGTGGCGAGGGGGCTCAGCGCCTGGAGGCGACCCACGAGGGCGCCTGCGGTCGCCCGCCGGCTGTCTACCTGCGCTGCCGTCGTCGAGGCGAGCGCCTGCGAGAGCCGGCGCGCCGCAGAACGCGCGTCGAGCACCCGGCCGGCAATCGCGCCCTCGAGGCGCCGCCGCGTATCACCCAGTGCCCGCGCAACCTCTCGCTGCGAGGGGACGGCGCTCTCGGCGGCGGCCGAGGGAGTGGGCGCGCGGAGGTCGGCGACCAGGTCGCAGAGGGTGATGTCGACCTCGTGACCAACGGCGCTGATCGTCGGCACCGTGCTGGCGGCCACCGCACGCGCCACGCGCTCGTCGTTGAACGCCCACAGGTCCTCGCGCGAGCCGCCGCCGCGACCGATGATGAGCAGCTCGACCCCGCCCCAGCGTGCGACCTGGTCCAGGGCGGCGCAGAGCTCGAGCGGCGCCTGCTCCCCCTGCACCGCCGCGTGCACGACGAACAATTCCACGCCAGGCGAACGGCGTCGGAGCACCGCGATCACATCGCGAAGCGCCGCGCCGCTCGCACTGGTGATCATCGCGATCCGACGCGGATAGCGCGGCAGCGGACGCTTCCGCTCCGGGGACAGCAACCCGTCCGCCGCCAGCCGAAGCCGTGTCTGCTCCAGCGCCTTGCGCCAGAGCCCGTCGCCTTCCGCCTCGAGGCGCCGGATCGTGAACTGCATCTCGCCCCGCGCTGCGTAGACACCGAGCTGCCCGAGCGCGGCCACCTGCATCCCCTCGTCAGGCATCGCCGGGATGGAACGCTGGTCCCGCGACCACACCACACACCGCAGCTGCGACTGGTCGTCGCGCAGGCAGAAGTACCAGTGCCCGTTGCGGTGCGCCTTGAAATCGCTGATCTCGCCGCGCACCCACACCGGCGGAAAGGCACCCTCGACAATGTCCTTCGCGGTCTGGGTGAGCGTGGACACGGCAATGGCCGACCGGGGACTGCCCCCCGGGTAGGCGTCGCCCGGGTCGACCGGCTGCACCTCGGCAGAGGCCTCCACCGGGAGGGCGACGACGGCGCCGGGTGCCACCTGCACGGCTGGGGGTCCGCCGGGCGCGCGTGAGCGCGCCACGCGCGACGCCGTCGACGAGGCGCGAGGTCTCGCCGCGCCGGCGGGGACGTCGTGCTCGTCGAAGAGCGACGGGGCGTCGCGCGGGACAGGGGGCCCGCTGGGCGGGGTGCGGCGGCGAGTCATGCGATGCCGGTCTGGCCGCTGATCCGCCGTGCCGCCCGCACGGTGTTGGTGAGCAGCATCGCGATGGTCATGGGGCCGACGCCACCCGGGACGGGCGTGATGAGCGACGCCACGGCGCGCACTGCATCGAAGTCGACGTCGCCCGCCAGCCGGGTGCCGGACTTCGCGCCGGCGTGGGCCACCCGGTTCATGCCGACGTCGATGACCACGGCGCCCGGCTTCACCATGTCGGCCGTGATCATGCGTGCACGGCCCGCGGCGACGATCAGGATGTCAGCACGCCGCGTGTGCGATGCGAGGTCGCGCGTCCGGCTGTGGCAGGCCGTGACGGTGGCGTCGGCAGCCAGCATGAGCGCAGCCATCGGCTTGCCGACGATGGTGCTGCGACCGACGATCACGCAGTCGGCTCCGCGAACCGTCACGCCGTGGTGGGCCAGCATGCGCTGCACCCCGAGGGGCGTGCAGGGGACGAAGCCGTCGGTGTGCCCGATGAGCAGCTTGCCGACGTTCACGGGATGGAAGCCATCCACATCCTTGTCGGGCCGGATGTGGCGGATGACCGTGTCGGGATCGATCTGTGGCGGCAGGGGCATCTGGACGAGGATGCCATGCACGCGCTCGTCCACGTTGAGCTGCTCGACCAGGGCGAGCAGCTGCGCCTGGCTGGTGCCGGCCGGCAGCCGGACCGTCTCGCTGGCCATGCCGGCCGCGCGCGACGCCTTCTCCTTGGCGCCGACGTACAGGGCACTCGCCGGATCGTCACCGACGAGGACGACGGTAAGCCCGGGAACGAGACCACGTTCCCGCAATTCGGCAACGTCGCCCGCAACCTGCCCACGGACGCCGGCCGCGATCGCGGTCCCGTCGATGAGGTCAGCCGCGCCCCTGGGCGCGACGGCGGCGGCGTCCGCCGCCGGGTCTGCGACCGCGGAAGGGATCGCTGCATGGTCAGCGGGCAAAGTCCACCGCCCGCGTCTCGCGGATCAGCACCACCTTGATCTGTCCCGGATACTGGAGCTCGGCCTCGATGCGCCGCGCGATCTCCTCGGACAGGGTCGTCATCCGCCCATCGTCGACGTCGTCAGGCACGACGACCACCCGGATCTCCCTGCCAGCCTGGATGGCGAAGACGCGCTCGACGCCCTTGTAGCTCGACGCGATGCGCTCCAGTCCCTCCAGCCGCTTCACGTACGTCTCGAAGGCCTCGCGGCGCGCGCCGGGACGGGAGCCGGAGATGGAGTCCGCGGCCTGCACCAGCACCGATACCTCGGTCTCGTGCGGCACGTCGTCATGGTGCGCCGCGATGCAGTTCACCACCATCGGGTTCTCGCCGTACTTGGTGGCCATCTCCACACCGAGCTGCACGTGCGTGCCCTCGTGCTCGTGCGTGAGCACCTTGCCGACGTCGTGCAGCAGCGCCCCCCGCTTCGCCATCGCGACGTCCAGCCCGAGCTCGGCCGCCATGATCCCGGCAAGGTGCGCGACCTCCTGCGAATGCTGGAGGATGTTCTGCCCGTAGCTCGTGCGCCACTTCATTCGGCCGATGAGCTTGATGAGCTCGGGGTGGAGGCCGTGGACGCCGGTGTTGTAGGCCGCCTGCTCGCCCGTCTCGACGATGGCGATCTCGACTTCCTTCTTCGACTTGTTGACGACCTCCTCGATCCGCCCGGGATGGATGCGCCCGTCGGACACGAGCTTCTCGAGCGCGAGGCGGGCGACCTCGCGGCGGATCGGGTCGAAGCAGGAGACGACGACCGTGTCGGGGGTATCGTCGATGATGACGTCGACGCCGGTGGCGAGCTCGAACGCGCGGATGTTGCGCCCCTCGCGCCCGATGATGCGCCCCTTCATCTCGTCGTTCGGCAGCGACACCGCGGACGCCGTGGTCTCTGCGGTCGTGTCGGCGGCGATGCGCTGGATGGCGAGGGCAACGATCTTCTTCGCCTCCCGCTCGGCGTTCCGCCGAGCTGATTCACGAATCTCGCGGAGCAGGTTGGCCGCGTCGGCGTGCGCCTCCTCCTCCAGGCGCCGAATCAGCTCCTGCTTGGCGTCCTGCGCCGACATGCCGGCCATGCTCTCGAGCCGCCGGCGCTCGTCGGCGACGAGCTTGTCGAGCTCCTCCTCGCGGGTCTGCAGGAGCTTTTCGCGGCGGCCGAAGTCGCTGGCCCGCTTGCCGATCTCCCGGTCCCGCTGCTCCACGGCCTCGAGCTTTCGCTCCACGGCGCCCTCGCGCTCGTTGACCCGGCGCTCCTCCTGCTCCACCTGGGAGCGGCGGGCGCGCAGGTCCTGCTCGGCCGTCTCGCGGAGCTTCATCACCTCTTCCTTGCCCGAGATGACGGCACCCTTCCGCAGCGTCTCGACCTCCCGCTCGGCGTCCGCGATGATGCGCTGCGAGGTCTCCTCGGCCGATGACTTGGCGGCACCCTGCCTGGTGAGCTCTGCCTGCTGGCCCTCGGTCACCCCGCGTCGCCGGCCGAACATGAAAAAAGCCGGCGGGGCGAGGATGACGAGCACGCCCAGCGCGGCAATGATTGCCATACTGTCCATATTCGATCTATGCTCCACCGCGCGAGCGCGGGAAGGGGGAAACCACTGCCCCACCCGCGGAGCGCCGGACGTAGCGACACACTCGAGGCCGCACCGGCGTGGGGCGCGACTGGGAGCGAGCTAACTACAAAGGGCGCTTCAACCTACGAGTGTGGCTGGCTGCCCCGCAAAGTTAACGCCGGTCCGGGGTGGAGGCAAATGGGATGCTTGCGCCGGGGCCACGGAAAACCGCGCCGTCCGCGGACGGTGTCTCGCCGGTCGCAAGGTCTACAGAAGGGTACTGCTTTGTTATCCACACGGATCTGTTCCGTGCGGCGCGAGAGCTCCTGGTTCACTGTGCGCCCATAAGCGCTCCTACCGAAGTCCCGGTTGGTGCTTTTGATGGTCCAGGGACAGGTGCTGGCACCGCGACGGCGATATCGCGGTGCCGAGCGCTCAACACTGCACCCCCCAGGCAGTTCGTCCGCCGGACACCGGTAGGAGCGCTTATGGGCGCACAGTGAACCAGGAGCTCTCGCGCCGCACGGAACAGATCCGTGTGGATAACAGAGCAGTACCCTTCCGTTGATCTTGCGACCGGCGAGACACCGCCAGCGGACGGCGCCGTTCCCCGACATGCGCTACGCGCCTGCGGGGCAGGCTACGCCCCGGCGCAACGAGCTAGACGGCCGAGCCGTCGGCGCGCTTGCCGGGCGGGAGCATGCGGCGGACGTCGGCGCTGAGCGCCTGCATATCCGCCGTGAGCGACTCCTGCGCCTCCCGGGCGACGAACAGCTCCGAGGTGATCTGGAGGGCCGCGAGGATCGCCGCGCGGTTGACCTCGATCACCGAGCCGCCCGACAGGATCTGCCGGATGGCACGGTCCAGGTGCTCGGCGACCGCTCGGGTGTGGTCCGCCGCGGCCTCGGTGCGGATCGCGTACGACTCACCGAGGATCTCCACCTTCACCGATGTCTTCTGGCGTGTCACCGGG
>Ga0136611_10003995_pt1 | contig 10338 bp, 11 predicted proteins | sample AntDrymUQ2232306_2_FD_106645 | JGI IMG/M metagenome (GOLD analysis project Ga0136611, IMG submission 106645) | Polar desert sand microbial communities from Dry Valleys, Antarctica - metaG UQ223 (23.06) | ecosystem: Environmental > Terrestrial > Soil > Desert | place: Antarctica: Dry Valley... | reverse complement strand
GGACGAACAGGATATTCAGGATTAGTCAAATTAATTATCTTGTCCGTTCTGTCCATCCTGTTCAAATTCTATTATGATAAACGATTTGCTAGACTGGTTTGAACAGATTATTTATCAAAATATATGAGTTGGTTTAATAAAAAAACAATGAACGAGCAAGATTACAACGACGAAGAAATTATCGAAGACGAAACGGGAGAAACTTTCACGGACAAACGCCGTTTTAATGAAGCGGGCGAGCGAATCAGAGACGATGCGAAAAGCGAAAAAGTGAAATCACCGGAAGTTACCAGATTGGAAAATGAATTGAAAGACGAGCGTGTCCGGCGCGAATCAGCCGAAGCGAAACTAGTCGGCGTGCAGGCGAAATTTGAAGAACTGAAGGCGCAGATGGAACGCGAAACCGCCGAGATGCGCCAGCGTTTGATGAAAACTCTGGAAGACCGTGCCAAACAGGGACAATTCAACTTTCTGACAACGCTCTTGCCGGTTTTGGACAATCTGAATTTGGGCATCAAAGCGAGCGAAACTGATTCGTCGTTCGAGCATTTGCTGTCGGGTGTCAAAGGCACGGCGCGTTCGTTTGAACAGGCGTTGACGAATGTCGGTGTCGAGCCGATTGCGGCAGTTGGGCAAGATTTTAATCCGGAACTGCACGAAGCCGTTGAAATGGTGGAAACCGATGCTGAGAACGATGACAAAATCATCGCTGAGTTCTCACGCGGCTACAAATTCGGCGATAAACTGTTGCGCCCGTCGCGCGTCCAGGTCGGCAAAGCGATGCAGTCGAACGCGCAGGGCGAATAAAATTTATGGGATTGGCGAAACTGAAAACCGCGACCGTTGTCACGCCCGAAGATTATTTAATTTTCGAGCGTGACAGCGTTTCGCGGCACGAATTTCTCGACGGGGAAATTTATCAGATGGCTGGCGAAAGCCTTTCGCACAGCCGCGTTTGTATGAATTTGGCGCGGGAAGTCGGAAACAAGTTGAAAGGCAAACCGTGTGAAGCGTTATCGCCGAATATGAAAGTGCGAACTTCCAACGCGAGTTTGTTTTCCTATCCCGATTTGACGATTGTCTGCGGCGAACCGCAGTTTCACGATGTCAAAAAAGATGTTCTGACGAATCCGCAAGTCGTTTTTGAAGTTCTCTCGCCTTCGACTGCCGAGTATGACCGGACGACGAAATTTCAGCGTTACCGGATGGGCAACAAAACTTTGACCGATTATATTCTTGTTTCGCAGGATAAATGTTTCGTCGAGCATTTCAGAAAATCGGTGAGCGGCGACTGGCTTTATCAAAGCTACGCCGCGCTCGAAAACGATTTAAAGATTGCGACGATTGATTGCGAGTTGAGTTTGGCGGAAATTTACGACCGTGTGGAATTGACGTTTGAGGCGGAAGAATTTGAGGAAGAGTAATGGATTCAAGGCTTTTACGCGCGGATGAACTCGGCATCAAACTGGAAATCGTCAACGGTTTGCCGGTTTGGGAAGCCTCGCCGGTCATCCGCCACCAAACAGCGGTTGACCGTATTCGTGAATCCATTAAACACTTGGAAACAGACGATAAATTTTGTGATTGTTTTCATATCGCCGACATTTACATTCAGTTCCCCGACGGTTCATTGAAGCGTCCCGATATTTCGATTTTCTGCCAAACTCCGACCGAAACCGACGAAGCCGTTAAGGACGTTCCCGATGCCGTCATCGAAATTATCAGCAAAGGTTACGAGAAAAAAGATTTGGAAATCGGCGTGCCGTTTTACTTGGCAAACGGTGTCAAAGACATAGTTGTTTTTAATCCATACACGAACGAAATTTTATATTTCCGTAACGGCGAAAAGCGCGAAATGATTTCGCCCGTCCAGATTACGCTTGAATGCGGATGTCGCTGCACGGTTTAATTTTTCCAACAAGAACTTAATAATCGGCAACTAACCAAACAATGTATCCAGAAATTCTCCGCATTGGCAATTTTCCGATTAACACCTACGGCGTTTTGCTCGCCGTCGGCTTAATGCTCGCGCTTTTCGCTGCGTCAAAACTCGCGGCGCGTGATGGTTTGCCGCGCGAGCGGATTTACGATTTGGGTTTGTGGACGATTATCGGCGGACTCGTCGGCTCGAAGATACTGATGGTTTTCACCGAAGATCACGTCAATCTTTTCTCCCTGGACTTTCTGCGTTCGGGTGGCGTTTATTACGGCGGGTTTCTGGGCGGTTTAGTCGCGCTCGTGTTTCTTATTCAGTTTTACAAACTGCCGTTTTGGAAAGTCGCCGATGCTTTCGCGCCCGGCGTGGCACTCGGACAATTTTTCGGGCGGCAGGGCTGTTTTTCGGCGGGCTGCTGCTGGGGGAAAGTCACGGAACTGCCGTGGGGCGTGCATTTTACCGAAGCAGGACACGAAAACACGGGCGTTCCGCTTTTTGACAGCGTCGGCAACGCCCTGCATCTGCACCCGACGCAGCTTTACGAATCGTTTGCGATGCTGATCGTTTGCGGCGTGCTGATTTTCCTCCACACGCGCAAACGCTTTGACGGACAGGTTTTGATCGGTTATATGATTTTGTATCCGATTATTCGCTTTACCATCGAATTTTTCCGCGACGACCCGCGCGGTGATTTATTCGGACTGACGACTCTGACCGGACTTTCGACTTCGCAGATTCTCAGTCTGTTGGTCGCTTTCGGCGCGGTTGTTTTTATGATTTACCGTTTGAAAACCGCCAAATCGAACGTCGAGAAAATAGATATACCATAAACTTGTCCAACGAAAATCAAACATTTATTTTTCGAGCCGCAGTGGAAGATGCCGGCAAACGTCTGGATGCTTTTCTGTCAGAGAAGATTGAAAACCGGTCGCGTTCACGGTTGCAAAAATTGATTGACGACGGCGAGGCGACAGTTAACCAAGAGACGGCTAAATCCTCTTGCAAACTTCGCATTGGCGATGAAGTCGAAATCGAACTAACCGAACCGCCCGCCGATAATTTCGAGCCGGAAAACATCGCCTTAACTGTCGTTTACGAAGACGAATTTTTAGCCGTTATTAACAAGCCGTCGGGAATGGTTGTCCATCCCGGCGCGGGAATTTCCAGCGGAACGCTCGCCAACGCGCTCGCCTTTAGATTCAATATTCAACATTCGGAATTAGAGATTGAAAACGGCGCGGACGAACAATCCAAAATCCAAAATCTAAAATCCAAAATCGGCATCGTTCACCGGCTCGATAAAGATACTTCGGGTTTGCTGGTCGTGGCGAAAAACGAGGAGATTCACGAACAGTTGAGCGAGCAGTTTCGGGAAAGGGAAGTTTTTAAAAGCTACGTTGCGCTGGTTCACGGCGCGGTTGAAGGGAATGCGGGAACGATTGACCAGCCGATTGCCAGAGAAAAACACAACCGGACGAAAATGGCGATTCGCGCGCACGGGCGCAACGCAATTTCCTTGTGGAAAGTTCGCAAACGATTCGAGAAATTCACGCTGCTTAATGTGGAAATCAAAACCGGCAGAACGCACCAGATTCGCGTTCATCTGATGTCCATTAATCATCCGGTGGTGGGCGACGAAACTTACAACGCCGGGCGCGACAAAACCATTAAGGATTTATCCGTGCGGCAGGCGATTACCGATTTGAACCGTTTTTTTCTCCACGCCGAACGATTGTCTTTCACGCATCCGAAGACCTCGGAGCGATTGGAATTCTACGTGCCGATGCCGCCGGAATTGAAAGGTTTGGTTGAAACTATAAGTTTGTAATTAGCCGCTTGTTGCTTCATAATTTGAAAGTTTTTGATTTCAAATTCAATCCAGCCTTTTAATTAAATGTTAGAAAAAAAGCCGCTTAGTAACTATCATATTTTTTTGCTCGCCAGCTTGTTCGGAGTTCTCGTCTGGTCGGCGATCAAGCCGCACGATTACTTTACCTGGTTTCTCGAAGTTCTGCCCGCCGTTCTCGCCGTCGCCATTTTCGCGTTTTTCTACAATCGTTTTCGATTTACCGATCTCGTTTATACGATTGTCTGGTTTCACTGCGTCGTTTTAATCGTCGGTGGCAAATACACTTACGCCGAGATGCCTTTGTTTGATTATATCGGAAATTTATTCGGCTGGACGCGCAACAATTACGACAAACTCGGACACTTTATGCAGGGATTTTCGCCTGCGCTGATTGCGCGCGAGGTTTTCATTCGTCAAAATGTTATTAACGGCAAATGGTGGACGTTATTTTTAGCCGTCGCGGTGCCGCTCGCGTTTTCGGCTTTTTATGAATTCGTCGAGTGGTGGGTCGCGGTGGCGACGGGCGATTCGGCGGAAGCGTTTTTGGGAACGCAGGGTTATCAGTGGGGATACGCAGACCGATATGTTTATGTGTTTGATCGGTTCGATTTTGTCCTTGATCGTTTTCAAACATTTGCAGGACAAACAGGTTAACGAAATGGAGAAAAATTAAAATGCCGCTCACACCGCACGTCGAAACACATTTTACATCGGGCGAAGTCGTCCGCGATGTGGTCATCGGAATGGCGGACGGTTTGACCGTGCCGTTCGCACTCGCCGCCGGACTTTCGGGCGCGGTGGCGACCACTTCGATTATCGTCACCGCCGGATTTGCCGAAATCGTCGCCGGTTCGATTGCGATGGGACTCGGCGGCTATTTGGCGGGAAGATCGGATGTCGAGCATTACGACAGTGAATACACGCGCGAATTGTACGAAATTGACCATATGCTCGAACACGAAAAAGATGAAGTTGTGGAAATTCTCGAAAATTACGGTTTGACGCACGCGGAAAGCATTCCGATTGTTGAATCGCTCGCTGCCCGCCCGAAGGATTTCGCCGATTTTATGATGCGGTTTGAATTGGGTTTGGAGAAGCCGAATCCGAAACGCGCCTGGCAAAGCGGCGGAACCATCGGCGGCGCGTATGTTTTCGGCGGCTTAATTCCGCTTGTGCCGTATATTTTATTCGACGAAATATACCCGGCGTTGCTTTGGTCAATCGTGATTACGGTGATCGCGCTGTTTATCTTCGGTTACATCAAAGGAACTTTTACCGGAACCAAACCGTTGAAAAGCGCGATTCAAACCTGTCTGATCGGCAGCGTCGCGGCTGGCACGGCGTTTTTGGTAGCGCGTTGGATCAGCGAATAGTACGAGTTTACCGGCGGTCAAACAAAACTTGCTTCTGTTTTCTTATCAAACATTTTTTTGTATTCTATTAACGGTATTTTAGATATTTATCCAATCATTATTTAACACACGGAGATTTTATGAGCGTAGAAGTCGTGATGCCGCAGATGGGCGAATCAATTACCGAAGGAACCGTTTCCAAATGGCTGAAAGCGGTCGGCGATAAAATCGAAAAAGACGAGCCGCTTTTAGAAATCTCGACCGACAAAGTTGATGCCGAAGTGCCGTCGCCGGCGGCGGGCATTTTGCTGGAAATTCGCGCGAACGAAGGCGAAACCGTCGAAGTTGGAACAGCAGTCGGTATCTTGGGCGAAGAAGGCGAAGCGGCAGTCAACAGCGGTCAACAGTCAGCAGTTGAAAGTCGGCAGTCAACCAATGGCAATCGGCAATCCGAGCCGCCGCAGGTTGAGGAAATCCAAGCCGTCGCTGCGGAACTCGAAGAAACGAAAAATGAGCCGATTGAAGAGCGAACCGCCGCCGTCGGAGCAGCGGCGGAAACTTCCGCCCCTTCGTCGGCTTCGGCAAATTCCGCCGTCGCAACCGAAGTCGTGATGCCGCAGATGGGCGAATCAATTACCGAAGGAACCGTTTCTAAATGGCTGAAAGCGGTCGGCGATAAAATCGAAAAAGACGAGCCGCTTTTGGAAATCTCGACTGACAAAGTTGATGCCGAAGTGCCGTCGCCGTCAGCCGGAACGCTTTTGGAAATTCGCGTTAATGAAGGCGAAACGGTCGAAGTCGGCGCAATCGTTGCACTAGTCGGCACAGAAGGCGCGGTGACAGTCAACAGTCAACAGCCAACAGTTAGCAGTCAGACTTCTCCGGCTGCTCAGAAACAGGCAGTTGCGGAAACTGCCGCCGCGACGGGCGCGGATGTTTCGTCGCCGTCATCTGCGAAAGGAGCGGCGGCGACGGCTTCGATGCCGGATGTGCAGGAAACCGAAGGCAGAAGCTACGATTACCAGCGTCCCGATGCCGTCGAGGACGCGCAAAAACCAATCGGCGGACAAAGCAACGGTCAATCGTCGGATGGTCAGGCGAACGGTCGGACGAACGGCGAAATGTCGCTCGAAGATTTGCGAAAAACGAAATCGTCGCCGCTGGTTCGCAATATCGCCAAAGAACACGGCGTTGATATTGCTCGCATCGAAGGTTCGGGAATGAGCGGGCGCGTCACGAAAAAAGATATTTTGGGTTTTATCGAGTCTGGCGCGGCACTCAGACCGCAGGATTTGCTGGCGAATATCGGAGCGGCGAAAGCGTTCTCCGCTCCGCAAGTTCAAGCACCGGCTGCGCCGAAATCTGCCTACAGCGCGCCGCCAACAGTTTCGGCAGTCGGCGATAGAGTCGAGCCGATGTCTCTGATGCGGAAGAAGATCGCCGAACATATGACTTTTTCCAAGCAAACTTCGGCGCACGTGACCAGCGTTTACGAATTCGATATGACGAATGTGACGAAGTTCCGCGACAAAAATAAAGCGGAGTTTCAATCGCGCTACGGCACGAAATTGTCGTTTATGCCGTTTATTTTTCAAGCTGTGACTAATGCTCTGCGAAAATTTCCGATTGTCAATTCGCAGGTTTCCGGCGAGCAGATTGTTTACAAGGGCGATATTAATCTCGGAATGGCGGTGGCACTCGACTGGGGTTTGATTGTGCCGGTCATCAAACGCGCTGACACGCTTTCGCTGTCCGGTCTGGCTCTCGCGGCGAACGATCTAGCCGACCGCGCTCGGACGAAAAAATTGATGCCGGACGAAGTGGCGGGCGGAACTTTCACGATTACCAATCCAGGCGTTTTCGGCGGACTTTTCGGAACGCCGATTATCAATCAGCCGCAGGTAGCAATTCTCTGCGTCGGAACTATCGAAAAGCGTCCGAAAGTTTTAACCACGCCTGACGGCGACGATTATATTGCCATTCGTTCGATGGCTTATTTCGCCCTGACCTACGATCATCGCGTAGTTGATGGCGCGGATGCCGAGAAGTTTTTGGCATCTATGAAACAGTATCTCGAAACGACGCAGTTTAATTTATAACTGACATTACGCAAAGACAGTTAAGTGTAGTCTTTTCAATGTGTTCCAGTTACTATTTCATCGAAAGTAGATTGCATACCATTTTACTAGAAAAAACTAAGTGTTGAAATACAACGCTTTATAGAATCACTTAAGTCGAATTTCCTCATTATTGTCAATCTACTTTTACTGTGAAAACTTTAGTAAATTACTGAAATTACATCATTTATGCCACGCTGCGTAATATCAGTTATAAAAAATTCGATGAAATATCTGCGGACAGTTTTCCGTAAAAGCTGTCCGCAAAAGGAGCAACAACCCATCTGAAAACGCCTGTATTTTTCGCGTCAAAAATTGCCTTCGTGAATAACTTCAAGTATTTCCAGCTTTGACCGTTTTGGCACAATTTTTGTTTGACAAAAATTCTGTTGATAATTTGTCAGAAAATATGCGATTATTCAGACGCGCTTGAGAAGTAGAAATTTTGTCGTTCATCATAAAAAATTATCTCCCGACAACCCAAGCTGTTTGACGAACGTCATAAAACCAGAAGTGTAAATCAAACCAATTTAGAAGAGGAGTGAAAAATCTTATGTTAAAAAAAATTCCAGCATTATTTTTGGCGATTTTAATGACAGCGGTCGGCGTTTTCGCGCAGGACGCGGAAGTTCGGAGTCTGACCAGCGGTCAAAAATACAAGATTAAAGGCGTTGTCGTTTCCAGAAGCGACACCGGTTTTGTCGTTCGTGATGCCGTCGGCGTTGACACGAATGTTGTAATTGCGTCCAACACCAGCATTAAAACCAAAGGCGGATTTTTCGGCGGCGGCGATCTGGTTGCAACCAGCGGCATCGTGCGCGGTTTGAATTTAGAAGTCGAGGGACGCGGCGATACATCGGGTGCTTTAGCAGCGACTAAGGTGCGTTTCGGGAAAGACGATTACCGGGTCGCGCAGTCAATCGAAAGCCGCGTCGCGCCGGCAGAAGAAAGATTGACGCAGACTGAGCAGAATGCCCAGCGCATCTCCGGTCAGATTGACGAATTAATGGCGATCTCCAATGCCGCTCGCGGCGGTGCAAGAGCCGCGCAGGATTCGGCGGACGCAGCGATTGCCGGTGTCAACGCCACTAATCAAAGAATTTCGTCGTTAGACGATTATGTTGTTCAATCAACCTCGACCGTCAACTTTAAGGTTGCCAGCGCGATTCTTTCCGAAGAAGCCAAAGCGAGCCTCGACCAGGTGGCGCAGGCGGCGATGACGATGAAGGGCTACACCATCGAGATCACGGGCTTTGCTTCGGCTGACGGCGATGCGAAGAAAAACAAAATGTTAAGTCAAAAACGCGCGCAATCCGTTATTGATTATTTAGTTGAGACACACAACGTCCCGCTCCGCCGAATCGGAACATCATATGGTTTCGGCGAATTACAGTCGGTTGCCGACAACGCGACGCTCGAAGGACGCAATCAAAATAGGCGTGTCGAGGTCAAATTGCTGGCAAGTCGCGGTATGAACCAAAATGTCGAAGTCAGAAAAGACGCAGCGACCGATCCGGGCAACGACAAGTAGTTTCGGTGTGAAAAATGAGGGCGAAAAACGCGAAAACAGCACAGTCGGTTTTCACGTCTCGCCCTATTAATTTGTTTAACTGTAGTTTTTGAGGTGCAGCAAAGTGAACATACGACAGCCTGCTTATTTACTTTTCGCGGTTTCATCGTTTATAACATTCGGTTTTTCCGCTTTTGCTCAAACCGTTCAGCCGACACCGCCGGATGACGGCGACGTGATTAAAGTTAATTCGCGTCTGGTAGTAGTTCCGGTCTCGGTAACGGACGCGGGCGGTCAGCCGATTTTAGGTTTGAGAGCGCAGGATTTCCGCATCGTCGAAGAAAACAAAACGCAGCAAATCGAGCAAATCTCTAACGCCGAAAAAGTTCCGCTCGAAATCGCTCTGCTTTTTGACGTTTCGGCAAGTACTGATTCGATGTTCAAATTTGAACAGGAAACCGCCGCGCAGTTTTTGCAGGAAGTAATGAGACCGGACGACCGCGCTACGATTTTTACTATCGGTTCGACCCCGCGCCTGGTTCAAGCGCGCGACGCGGCTAATCAATCAGCCATTTCAATCAAATCAATTCAACCGACCAAATCCTTCACGGCTTTTTACGATTCGGTCGCCGCCGCCGCCGAGTATCTGCAAAAAAATTCCCCGCCGGGCAGACGCAAAGTGATTGTCGTGATTTCCGACGGCGAAGACACCAACAGCGAACGAATCCGCCGGGCGATTCAGAGCGGTTACAACAAGCTCGGCGAAAAATTGAACACGCTGGACTCAAAAACTTTGTATCAATTGACGGTTGCCAATCGGAATGAAGCCAGTGCGCGCGAGCAGAACCGCGTTCTCCAATCGCTGCAAAATACGGACGCGGTTTTTTATTCGATCAACCCGGCGGGCAGTTCTTACCAGTTGAATAAAATGAGTTTGTTCGGGCAATCGAATTTGCAGAAGTTCGCCGACCAAACCGGCGGCACGGCTTTTCTACCGAAATTCCAGCCGATTAACTTGAAAGATAATTTGCAGAACTCGTCGAACGTCAAGCGCAATCAGCAAACGCTCACGACCATCTTTCGCCAGTTAGCTAACGAATTGCAAGCCCAGTATCTGGTGCAATACTATTCGGAAGCCGAGTTTCCAATGAATCGTTATGTCAAACTCGAAGTCGGTTTAACCAACTCGCAAAAACTTCGTGTTCGCGCCCGACAGGGTTATTTTGTAAAAAACTAACGGCGGCGGTTTTTTCTGAACTCTTCCCGAACTTCGTTTATGTTCGAGATGCCGCCTGCTGTCGGATAATTCGGCGCAACTTTGCCCATAGTTTCCGTTTCGCCCATTATCGAAACGTCAATCGTTTCTTCCTCGTAATTTTTTACTTCGGTCATTTGTCCGACGACGGCGATTTGCTTCTCGCTGCCGAAAAAACTGTTTAATCCCAAACCGCCGACGATTCCAAAAAGCATCGAAGCAAACGCCGTCGCCGTTTTCGACACACGCCGTTTAATCGCCTGCCAGCCGACCGGACAATCTTTTGTCAAAACGCTGCCGTCAGCGCGGCGGTAAAATC
>Ga0136611_10003994_pt1 | contig 10338 bp, 8 predicted proteins | sample AntDrymUQ2232306_2_FD_106645 | JGI IMG/M metagenome (GOLD analysis project Ga0136611, IMG submission 106645) | Polar desert sand microbial communities from Dry Valleys, Antarctica - metaG UQ223 (23.06) | ecosystem: Environmental > Terrestrial > Soil > Desert | place: Antarctica: Dry Valley... | reverse complement strand
GGCCTGTAGAGTGTTTCGTCGACGTAGGTCTCGCCTGCACGCGACTCGACTTCCAGTGTGCATGCAAGCCGCAGTGCCGGATCTTTGTCGTACGGATCGTGCACCCGGACCGAGATTTTCGGCAGGAACGCGGCGATGTCAGCGCGTGTAATGCGACTCTCGGAGTACTGCACCGGACTCGCCTCGCCGTCGAGTGCCATCGCCGCGAGGCCGTAGCGCAGGTTCATCTGCGCGGCCAGCACGCTCTTCATCGCTGCGGGGTCGAATGGCCAGCCGCAATGCTCGAGGGTGTTGGTGCTGACTGAGACGCAGATTTTCGATATCGCATCAGCGCTCAGGCTGTGCTCACGCAAGATCCGCTGCAGCGTGTGCATGGCGGTAATGCTTCCGTTCGACGCGGGCGAAGATTTGAAACCCACCTCCAGCGTTCCCCAGCGGCGTCCCAGATCCTGCGTGAGCTTTTCGGGGTCATGCGCATCGACGAGGGTGCTGTAGAAGCCGCCGTACGCAACGTCCAGCACGTCCTCCACCCCGGTGTACCCGTCCCTGGCGAGCAGCGCGGCATACACGCCGCTCTGAGACGCGCGGCCCGAGTGGAACGCCTTCGCATTGGCGCCCTCCTGTACCGCCATCAACCCGGCCGCCTGGGAAGCAGCGAGACCCATTGCGTGCATCGTCGCGTTCGCGTCGAGCTTGAGTATGCGAGCCGCCGCTACGGCAGCCGCTATCGTGCCGGTCGTTCCCTGATTGTGATAACCGCGCTTGAACATGCGGCCGCCTGTGGCGCGCCCGACGCGAATGCCCACCTCATATCCGGCGAGCATTGCGACGAGGAAGTCCGCGCCCGACACACCGCCCGCCGCTTCCGCGAGTGCCAGCGCTGCAGGAATGACCACGGAGCCCGGATGCAAGGTGGCGCCCGCATGAACTTCGTCGAGCTGAAACGCGTGCGCGGCAGTGCCGTTTACGAGCGCGGCCTGCGCGGGCGCGATGCGGTGTGGCGTTCCGAGCACCGTCGAAACGGGCCGTGCGCCTTCCGCGAGAACCATGTGCAGCAGCTTCTGTACTGGCGCCAGAGCGGAGCCATAGATGCAGCAACCGACCGTGTCCAGCAAACACAACTTGGCTTTCGCGATGACAGCATCTGGAATGTCGTGGAATGTGAGCGTGGACGCGAAAGCCGCGAGCGTCGCAGTGGCATGGCCGGTAGCAGCATCCTGAGTCGACATTTTAGGTAGTGCTTGCGCTGCAGAGAACGGATCGCGCGAGGGAACGAGCGCGTAGTTTAGCAGCGCACCGGTTCAGTGGTGGTGCTTGACGTTCGACGGGTCACGCGCGTCCCACGCGTGAGGCAAGAGCCATCCGCAATTCTGACACGAGTGAACGTCTCGACTGTGGCCGCAGTCATTCCAAAGTTCGAATGCAATGACGAAGCTTCGCCGCCATCCGCGACTCGTTGGGCGCCATTCGATGCAGCGGGCCCGCAATGGCGACGCCGAACGTCGTTCCCGCAAGCCGGACTGGCGCCGCAATAGCCATGACGTCCTCGACATTCTCTCCGCGCGTTACGAAGTAGCCCCTTTGATACGCGGATGAGATATCCGCTCGCAAGCGGCGGGCCGAAGTAATGGTCCGCTCTGTGACTCGCGCGAGCGGCTGCTCCTGTAGCCAGACGACGCGCTCCTCGTCGGACATCGCACCGACCATCACCTTTCCAATTGCGCTCGAATGCAAGGGCTTGCGCTCGCCGGCATGTGCCGTATACCGAATGGTCTGGGCGCTCTCGAACACAAGAAGGTAGAGCACTGCGTTTCCCTGACGAATTCCGAGAATCGATGTCTCCCCGGCGTCGTCGCGAAGCGCAGAAAGGCTCGGAGCAAGCCGCGTCGCGATGGGATCTTTCGAATCGATCTCTGCCGCCAAATCCCACAGCTTGCGGGTCGGATAGGCCTCGCGAGACGAGGCAAAGTACAGGAAGCCCTGCTTCTCCAGCGCTTTGACCACGCCGTGGCACGTCGAAAGCGGAATGTTCGACAGCCGCGAGAGCTCGGACAGCGAAAGCTGCTTACCGGCTTTGCGAAAAGTTTCGAGGACGTCCAGGCCCCGCAATGACGTCCTGCCCGCGTCTGCACCCAAGATTGCTCGTTTTCCAAATATCGAAATGTGTTTCGAGGATAAGAAACAAGGGGTGTTCGCGTCAAGCCGTGGTGAGTCGCGTGCCATCGGGCAGAGTTGGTCTTCGTATCGGGCCCTCATCTCAAGTGGATCACGCCGCTCTCCCGTATGCACTTGACACACGCGCTTCAGCAATGTGAATATCATTTCGTCATGTAGAAACATGTCTCCATCCACCGCTGCCATCAGCGGATGAGCGAGCGCGCATTTGCCTCGAACCCATTGACGTCTGAATTCGAACACATCGTCGTCGAGCACTCTGCAGACGTGCTTCGGGTGCGGATCAACCGCCCCGAAAAACGCAATGCACTGAGCCGTGCGGTGCTTGCGGAAATCGCATCCGTCTTTTCCCATTACGCTGAGGAGGCCGCGCTCAAAGTGGCGGTACTTACAGGTGTGGGGGAGAAGGCGTTCGCCGCGGGCGGCGACCTCCAGGAATTCTCGACGATCAGGACGGACAGCGAGGCCCGGGCGCTCTTCCGCTCGGCGCGCGAAGCGCTTCAGCGCATACGGGAGTTTCCCCTGCCGGTCGTTGCTGCGCTGAACGGAACCGCGGTGGGCGGCGGCGCTGAGCTCGCCCTCGCGTGCGACTTCCGGGTCGCTGCGAGCGGTGCTTCCTTGGGCTTCGTGCAGGCGCGTCTCAACATTTCCACCGGATTCGGCGGCGGTGCCGACCTCATGCGCGTGCTGGGGCCGTCGCAAGGACTGCTCTGCGCCTTGCGCGCAGAGGTGCTTGCCGCCTCTGACGCGCGAGCGCTGGGCCTCATCGACGAAGTCGCGGCCGCTGGGGAATCTCTCGACGACTGTCTGGAACGCTTTCTGGCGCCGCTGCGCAAGCCGGTCCCCCAGGTGATCCGTTCGTATAAGGCGATGGCGCTCGCAGAGCGGAACAGATTACATCCCGACCTGCTCTCCGAGATCGAGATGGCCGGTTTCGCGCAGACCTGGGTACACCCGGATCACTGGGCGGCGGCGGACAAGGTGCTGGCAAAAAAGCGTTAAGGACGATCGATGAATGACAATCTCAAAATCATGGAAGCCGCGGAAATAGCGGAAGCGCCCCCCGTTTCAGCCTGGATCGCATCGGGCTTCGAAGTGCCGGTGGTGGTGACGCAGGACCAGTGCCGCGAGCCCGATCCGGGTGCCCCGGGGCGCTATCCCTTCACGCGCGGCATCTTTGCCGACGGCTTCCGCGGCCGATTGTGGACCGTGCGTCAGTATTCCGGATTTGGTACCGCGGAGGATACCAATCAGCGCTATCGCTTTCTCCTCGACCAGGGACAGACGGGGCTCTCCGTGGCGCTCGACTTGCCGACGCAATGCGGCTACGACCCGGTGGACCCCATAGCCCGTCATGAAATCGGTAAGGTGGGCGTTTCGATCTCCAATCTCTCCGAGATGGAGATCGTGTTTGGCGGCATCGACCTTGCGCGCATTTCCACGTCTTTCACGATCAACGGCACCGCCGCAATCATCCTTGCGATGTATGTCGCCTGCGCCGACAAGCGGGGCATCCCACGCGACAAGCTGACGGGGACCATCCAGAACGACATTCTCAAGGAGTATGTAGCCCGCGGCACGTGGATCTGGCCGGTAAGACCCTCGATGCGCCTTATCGCAGACTCGATCCTGTTTGCCAACGAAGCGACGCCGCGCTTCAACCCGATCTCGATCGCCGGGGCGCACGTGCGCGACGCGGGCTGCACTGCGGCGGAAGAAATGGCATACACCCTGGCTAATGGCCTGGCCTACGTGGACGAGCTCCTACGGCGCGGCGGAGACGCCGACCGGTTCGCGAAGCGGTTGTCGTTTTTCTTCTACGTCCATATGGATCTGTTCGAGGAGGTGGCCAAGTTCAGGGCGGCCCGGCGCATCTGGGCCCGCATCATGAAAGAGCGCTACGGCGCGACCGATCCGAAGGCGCAGATGTTCAGGTTCGGAGTGGTGTGCGGCGGATCGTCACTCGTGGCGCCGCAGCCCTACAACAACGCCGTGCGCGTCTCGATCGAAACGCTTGCCGCAGTCATGGGCGGCGCGCAATCCATTTTCACCTGCGCATACGATGAGCCGTTCCAGATCCCGACTGAATTTTCTGCCGAGCTCGCACTGCGCACCCAGCAGATCGTCGCCTACGAGAGCGGCGTTGCGCGCACCGTCGATCCGCTCGGAGGCAGCTATTACGTCGAATGGATGACCGACCAGATGGAGGACAAGATCCGCGGCCTGATGAAGGAAATCGAGGATTACGGGGGCGCCGAAAGAGCCATCGAAGACGGATGGCTGCAGGTGAAGGTCGCCCGTCGCGCGCTTCAACGTAAGCGGGACATCGATTCCGGCGCTTTTCCAATCGTCGGGCTGAACTGCTTCGCCCGGGGAGACCAGCCGCCGGCGCCGGGGGAGGTTTTCCATCTCGATCCGCAGGCCAGCGCGCGCGTGGTGGAGAAGTACCGTGCCGTTCGCGACCGGCGCGACAATGCAGCAGCCGAGAAAAGCCTGAGTCGCCTGCAGGTAGCCGCGGCAGACGACCGCGAGAATCTGATGCCGTACCTCGTAGATTGCTGTCATGCCTACGCCACCGTCGGCGAAATGGTGCAGACGCTCAAGAGTGAATGGGGCGAATTCCAGGAGCCCGTACGGCTATGAACGAAACAACGCAGGCGCCGCCAAGCCTCAAGGGCAAACGCATTCTCATCGCCAAGCCCGGGCTCGACGGACACGACGTAGGCGCGAAAGTCATCGCGCTCGCGTTGCGCGACGCCGGCGCCAACGTCATCTACACCGGGCTTCGCAAAAGTCCTGCGTATATCGTGCAGGTCGCGGTGGACGAAGATGTCGATGCGCTCGGGCTTTCCATTCTTTCGGGAAGTCACATGGAGCTCGTCGCGGAAACATTCACCGAGCTCGCCACCCGCGGCGTGAGTGACATGGCGGTATTCGTCGGGGGCACCATCTCGGCAGGCGATCGTGACGCCTTGCGCGCGCTCGGTGTCAAAGGCGTTTTCACGAGCGATATGCGGCTCGCCGACGTGGTGGCCGCAATGGCGCAAGCGCTGAAATGAAAAGGCCGCTGGAGGGCGTGCGGATCGTCGAGGTCGGTCACATGCTGATGGGCCCGTATTGCGGGCTGCTGCTTGCCGATCTCGGCGCCGAAGTGATCAAGATCGAGCCCTCGTGCGGCGATATCGCCCGCTCCGTCAGTCCGCATTGGATCGGACCGCATAACGCTTACTTCGCCAGCCTCAACCGAAACAAGAAGAGCGTGGTCCTCGATCTGGCGTCCGAGGCGGGGCGGGAAGCGCTCGGCGCGCTCGTGTCGGACGCCCGGGCGCTGGTGACGAACTTGCGTCCGTCCGCCATCCGCAAACTCGGCCTGACGTACGACAATCTCAAGCGCTTCAATCCGAAGCTCGTTTGCGTCGCCTTGACTGGATACGGGCTCGACAGCCCCTTCGCCGAGAATCCGGCGTACGACTACGTAATCCAGGCGCTTACGGGCATCATGGCGCTCACGGGTGATCCGGACAGCCCACCGACAAAGACCGGTTACTCGGCCGTGGACAATTCAGCGGGCATCATGGGTGCGGTCGGCCTGCTCGCCAAGCTCGTGCAGGCCGAAGGCGGTCAGGTCGACATCGCCATGTACGACGTCATGCTCTCCCAGCTGAATTACATCGCGGGCGCATGGCTCAATGCCGCCGAGCCGGCGCTGCGCCAGGCGCACTCGGCGCATCCCTACATTGTTCCCGCGCAGCTCTTTCGCACGCGCGACGGCTGGCTTGCAATGTTCATCACGCACGATGACTTCTGGCGACGTTTCGTCAATGAAGTCGGACACCCGGAATGGATACAGGATCCACGCTTCGCCACCATGGCAGCACGGCGCGATAACCGAGGCGCGGTCCTGGCGGCAGTGTCCGAAGTATTGGCCCAGGACACCACGCAGAGCTGGGTTTCGCGGCTGGCGCCGCTCGGGGTGGTGGTGTCCGGCGTAGAAACGCTCGAAGAAGCGCTCGCGAGCGAGCACACGCGCGCCCGGGGGATGGTGAAGGAGATCCCGACCCCGGCCGGCCCCATCCGGGTGGTCGGAAACCCTATCAAGCTCTCAGGGGTGGAAGATCGATTCGAGCCGCCGCCGGAGCTCGGCGCAGACGGGCCGCGGCTCCTCAAAGAACGCGCGTGAAAGTCCCGCGCCCGCTCAGCGACCGTCGCGCCCTCAGCGTCGCCATCAGCCGCGCCGCCGCCGCGAGCGTCGCGGACGTACTCGCGGCCCCCGCATCCACTGCGGCGGACGCGCGCATGATTGGTGTCACGGGGGCGCCGGGCGCCGGCAAGAGCACCTTGATCGGGCGTCTCGTCTCCAGCCGAGTGCGCGGCGGTAAACACATTGCGGTGCTTGCAATCGACCCCTCCAGCCCGACAAGCGGGGGCTCGGTGCTGGGCGACCGCATCCGGATGGAAGCGATCAGCGGCGACCCGCGCGTTTATATCCGGTCTCTGCCGAGCCTTGGTGCGCACGACGGGCTCTCCGACAACATCGCCGAGGTGCTGGCAACGCTCGACGCCTATGGGTTCGACGAAGTGCTGATCGAGACAGTCGGCGTCGGGCAGACCGCGTTCGGCATTCGATCGCTCGTCGAGCTCGAGGTTCTGGTGCTCATGCCGGGCGCCGGAGACCAGATTCAGGCAATGAAAGCGGGAATCATCGAAACCGCGGACCTCATCGTGGTGAATAAGGCCGACTTGGCGGGCGCCGAACGTCTCGAAACCGAGCTTCTGGGGGTTCTGCAGCACGGCACCAAAGCGCCACCGGTCATTCGGGTGAGCGCCGGCAGCAATGACGGGATCGATCAACTCAGCGACGCACTCGATCGCCTCCTGAACGATCTGCCGCGCGGCCCGAAAACGTCGAGCGCACGACAACGCTTTCGCGTCCAGTCACTGATCCAGAGACGCGTGCGGGAGATCCTCGATGCCGTGCCCGAAGAGGAATGGAATCGATCCATTCCGAATCTTTACAGCCATGTGGTGCACAACCTCGCCCACGAACTCGAGGAGAAACGTCGTTGAAAGGAATTAAATAGGATGCCGGCCATACAAACGTGATCCAGCCAATGCCGTTTTCTTTCTCAGCAATCAGTTTGTCGGTCATGGTTTTCATCGGCTTTAGCCTTCGGAAACGGTTTGCGGGAAGCGAAGCGCTCCGATTTTAACGCAGAGAAGATGAATCGATGGAGAGCTCATGAACGCACTTGATCTGGCAGGCCTCAACTTCGATCTCGGTGAGGACGTCGCGATGCTGCGTGAATCCGTTCGCACTTTCGCCCAGCGCGAGATCGCGCCGAGGGCGGAGGCCATCGACCGCACGGACCAGTTCCCGATGGACCTCTGGCGCAAGATGGGCGACCTGGGCGTTCTCGGCATCACGGTCAAGGAAGAATACGGCGGTGCGGCGATGGGCTACACGGCGCACATGGTCGCGATGGAAGAGATTTCCCGGGCATCGGCTTCGATTGGCCTCTCATACGGCGCGCATTCGAACCTCTGCGTGAACCAGATTCATCGCAATGGGACAGAAGCGCAAAAAAAGAAGCATCTCGCGAGGCTCATCTCGGGCGAGCACGTCGGCGCGCTCGCGATGAGTGAATCGAACTCGGGCTCGGACGTGGTGAGCATGCGGATGCGCGCCGAACGCAAAGCGCACAGCTACGTGCTGAACGGCAGCAAGATGTGGATCACGAACGGTCCCGACTGCGACGTGCTCGTGGTCTACGCCAAAACCCGGCCCGAGCTCGACTCGCGGGGCATTACCGCGTTCATCGTGGAAAAAGGCATGCCAGGGTTTTCGGTCGCTCAGAAGCTCGACAAACTCGGCATGCGCGGAAGTCATACGGGCGAGCTCGTTTTCGAGAACGTCGAAGTGCCGGCGGAAAACGTGCTCGGTGAAGAAGGCGGCGGCGTGAACGTGTTGATGAGCGGGCTCGACTACGAGCGCGCGGTGCTCGCGGCGGGGCCGGTCGGCATCATGCACGCGTGCATGGATGTCGTGGTACCTTACATTCACGAGCGCAAGCAGTTCGGGCAAAGCATCGGCGAATTCCAGTTGATCCAGGGCAAGATCGCCGACATGTACACGACGCTCTCAGCTTCGCGCGCGTATCTGTACCAGGTCGGAAAGGAGCTCGACGCCGCACACTCCGGCCACGCGCGCACGGCACGGAAGGACTGCGCGGGCGTGATTCTCTTCTGCGCCGAGAAAGCGACGTGGATGGCGTGCGAGGCGATACAGATCCTCGGCGGCAACGGCTACATCAACGAGTTCCCCACCGGACGTCTGTGGCGTGATGCCAAGCTTTATGAGATCGGCGCGGGCACCTCCGAGATTCGACGGATGCTGATCGGGCGTGAGCTCTTCAACGAAACGGCATAGGAGCGAGCACGCCATGCCAGCCATCGAGTCCAGCGTCAACACGCGCAGCGACGAATTCAAGGCGAACGCGCAGGCGATGCGCGCGCTGGTGGCCGATCTCAAGGCGAAAGTCGAGCAGGTCGCCCAGGGTGGCGGCGAGGCCGCCCGGCTCCGGCACACCGGGCGCGGCAAACTCCTCCCGCGCGACCGCGTGCAGATGCTGCTCGACCCGGGTGCGCCTTTTCTCGAGTTCTCCCAGCTCGCCGCGTGGGACATGTACGACGGTGACGCTCCGGGCGCCGGCCTCATCACCGGCATCGGACGTGTCAGCGGCCGCGAGTGCCTCATCGTGTGCAACGATCCCACCGTCAAGGGCGGCACCTATTACCCGATCACGGTCAAGAAACATCTGCGGGCGCAGGAGATCGCGCGTGAGAACCGCCTGTCGTGTATCTATCTCGTCGACTCGGGGGGTGCGAACCTCCCGAACCAGGACGAGGTGTTTCCCGATCGCGAGCACTTCGGCCGTATCTTCTACAACCAGGCCAACCTTTCTGCGCTCGGCATCGCTCAGATCGCAGTGGTGATGGGCTCCTGCACGGCCGGCGGCGCGTATGTGCCTGCAATGAGCGACGAATCGATCATCGTGCGCAACCAGGGCACGATTTTTCTCGGCGGGCCGCCGCTCGTCAAAGCCGCCACTGGCGAAGTGGTGTCCGCTGAAGACCTGGGCGGGGGCGACGTGCACACACGCCTTTCCGGCGTCGCGGATCATCTCGCGGTAAACGATGCGCATGCGCTCGGGCTTGCGCGTGAGATCGTGGCGGGGCTCAACACAGTGAAACGGCCCGTCATCGATGTCAACGAGCCGGTGGAGCCCCGCTATCGCGCCGAAGAGCTTTATGGAGTGATTCCAACGGACCCACGCAAGGCGTTCGATGTGCGCGAAATCATCGCAAGGATCGTCGACGGCAGCGAGCTCACCGAATTCAAGGCGCGCTACGGCACGACGCTCATCACCGGCTTCGCGCGCATCTGGGGTATCCCGGTGGGAATACTCGCCAACAATGGAATCCTGTTCTCGGAATCGTCGCTCAAAGGTGCACACTTCATCGAGCTCTGCTGCCAGCGCCGCATTCCTCTCGTCTTCCTGCAGAACATCACCGGTTTCATGGTGGGTCGGGCGTACGAGAACGAAGGTATTGCAAAGAATGGCGCAAAGCTCGTGACCGCCGTCGCCTGCGCCCAGGTGCCGAAGTTCACGGTGATCGTCGGCGGCAGCTTCGGCGCAGGCAATTACGGCATGTGCGGCCGCGCATACAGCCCCCGCATGCTGTGGATGTGGCCCAATGCGCGCATCAGCGTCATGGGCGGAGAGCAGGCCGCGAACGTTCTGGCGACAGTGCGACGCGAGGGGATCGAGAGCCGCGGCGGAAGCTGGAGCAAAAACGAAGAGGAAGAGTTCATGGCGCCGATACGCGACCAGTACGAGCGTCAGGGTCATCCTTATTATGCGACGGCGCGGCTGTGGGATGATGGCGTGATCGATCCTGCCGACACGCGCACGACGCTCGCACTCGGGCTTTCCGCTGCACTGAACGCGCCTATTCCGGAGACGAAGTTCGGCGTCTTCCGGATGTGAGCGCATATGACGACTCACGAAACGCACGAGATCGAATGCCTGTCTTATATTCCGGCAGTCATTCGGGCGCTCCGCTCATGAGCATGTTCAGCAAAATCCTGATCGCTAACCGGGG
>Ga0136611_10003993_pt1 | contig 10340 bp, 7 predicted proteins | sample AntDrymUQ2232306_2_FD_106645 | JGI IMG/M metagenome (GOLD analysis project Ga0136611, IMG submission 106645) | Polar desert sand microbial communities from Dry Valleys, Antarctica - metaG UQ223 (23.06) | ecosystem: Environmental > Terrestrial > Soil > Desert | place: Antarctica: Dry Valley... | reverse complement strand
TTGCTATGTGTACCATCTATTTCTTTTATAGTTTTAAATCAAATATTCATCCATGAGAAAGTTTACTTGTTTCACCTTATCTTTTATCTGGCTGTTGTTAATCTCTTCTCCTTCCTGGGCTCAATCCCATCTTATTTCAGGAAGGGTTTTGGGAGATAATGATGCAACTCCAATGAAAGGGGTAACCATTACAAATGACGTTACAAAAAACCGAACTCAAACCGATGAGAACGGAAATTTTACTATCGAAGCGGCAGGAGGACAGAGACTTGTTTTTACGTATGTAGGCTTCACTACACAAGATGCAGTTGTTGGTTCTGAAGCTACAATTTCAGTTAGGCTTGTTGCTATGCCAGGTACATTAGATGAGGTGGTTGTAGTAGGTTATGGTACTCAAAAAAGAGCTAACCTAACCGGTGCCGTTTCTACAGTAAATGTTGATAAAGCATTAGGGTCACGCCCTATTACCGATGTAGCTCGTGGCTTACAAGGCGCCGTGCCTGGTTTAACCATTACTACACCAAGTGGTGATATTGGAACAAATCCCGCCATTCGCTTAAGAGGCATTAGTGGATCTTTAAACGGTCCCGGTGCACAACCACTTATTTTGGTTGATAACGTAGAACTACCTGATTTACGTATGATAAACCCTGACGATATTGAGTCTATCTCCGTTTTAAAAGATGCGGCCTCAGCCTCCATATATGGAACCCGTGGTGCATGGGGTGTAATTTTAATTACAACTAAAACAGGTAAAAAAGGAGTTGAGAGAAATAGAATTTCTTATTCAAACAATTTTGCGTGGAGCAGGCCTACAGTAGTTCCCGAAGTAGCTTCCGGTGCCGAAGGTGCTGCCATGGCGCTAAGTGCTATGAGGCGTACTAACCCAAACACCACTGTTTTTGGTGCTGTAGGTTATAATATAGACTCGATTGCAATAGATAAAATGCGCGAATGGCAATCGAAATATGGCGGGCAAAACCTGGGCGATGAAATGGAAATGGGCCGCGATTTTGAAATAAGAAACGGCCGCTTGTTCTTTTACCGCACGTGGGACCCTAATAAAATGTACCTGAGAGATTGGACACCCCAACAAACACATAATATAACCTTAAGTGGCAGCACTGCAAAAACGGGCTACACTATAGGATTAGGTTATTTAGGACAAAAAGGTGTTTTAAAAGTAAATCCGGATGAATTTGAAAGATTTAATGTTAGTATCGGTGTAACCTCCAGTGTTACTAACTGGTTAGATGCAAGAACTAAAGTGATCTTATCAAGAGCAACAAGATTACGTCCCTACTATTTCTCCTCCGAAACGTACGATCCCTGGTATTATTTGTCAAGATGGCCATCTTTTTACCCTTATGGTACCTACCAGGGTAAGCCTTTCAGAAGTGCATTAACAGAAGTTCAGCAGGCAACTGTAACGCCTGAACAAAATACCCTTGGACGCATTCAAATAGGCGGAACATTTAAGATTGCAAAAGGGCTAACTGTGGATGCCGATTATACTTATGCAAACAATAACGGCCATGAGCATCAAAGTGGGGGCAGCGTATCAGCATGGGATTTTTGGTCGGGCGGGGGTCAGTTAACGTATGGAAAATACACAAGCCCAACATTCGACAGGGCCATTTATATTTCGGACTGGAATGAAAGAAATACTGTGAAAGCCTTTGCTACTTACAATAAAGATTTAGGCGACCATGATTTTAAATTTATTGCCGGTACTGATGTGGAAGCATATTTATACAGGTCACAAAGGTCAGAACGGAGAGGTTTGCTAAATCCGGATATGGCAGAACCAAATTTAGCAACAGGCGATCAATTTGTGGGTAGCAGTGCGGGCCACTGGGCTACTTTAGGATATTTTGGTAGGATCAACTATGCATTTAAAAACAAATTGCTTTTAGAGGTTAATGGCAGATACGATGGTTCTTCTTTCTTCCCGACTAATGCCAGATGGGCCTTCTTTCCGTCAGTTTCTGCTGGTTATACTATTACCCAGGAAAAATTCATGGATTTTGCTAAACCTGTTCTTACTTCTCTTAAATTCAGAGGTTCCTATGGTTCTATCGGCAACCAGGCTGTTGGAGGAAACCGTTTCTTACGGGTAATGAATACTTCTCTTTCGGGTTGGGTAATTGGTAGTAACAATATGCTTACGGTAGCAACCCCCGGTTTAGTATCACCAGATTTAAGCTGGGAAAGAGTTACCACCCTCGATTTTGGTGCAGATGCCCGTTTGCTTAGAAATATAGGCGTTACTTTCGATTGGTATAGAAGAACCACCAGCGACATGCTTACTTCTGGTGCAACAGTGCCAAGCTCATTAGGCACAAGTGCTCCTGTACAAAATTATGGCGAAATGCAAACCGCAGGATGGGAATTAGCTATTGATTGGAATCATAGATTTCATAACGGTTTAAATTTCAATCTCACAGCCTTGCTATCCGACTTTCAGGAAAAAATTACCAAATTTGCCAATACTACGAAGCTGATAAGTTCTAATTACGAAGGAAGAATATTAGGAGAAATTTGGGGATATCAAACGGATAGGTTCTTTACTAAAGATGATTTTGTGACGGATGTTGCCGGGAACTTAGTTTTACAAGCAGGTAAATATGTAATGAAGCCTGAAGTGCCAACTCAAACCAGGTGGGAACTGACAAGCTTTTACTATGGCCCTGGGGATATTAAGTACAAAGATCTGGATGGCGATGGCAAGATTGACATTGGCAGAAACACCGTTGATAGTTCGGGAGACCAACAAATAATAGGAAACTCTACACCCCGATATCAATATGGCTTGAGGCTTGGCGCGGATTGGAAAGGGTTTGATATTAACCTGTTTATCCAGGGAGTAGCAAAACGCGACTTCTGGGCAAATGGTCCTGTATTTATTCCCGGGTTTAGGCCAGCCGAAGCATGGTATCAGCATCAATTAGATTATTGGACACCAGAAAAACCCGATGCTTTCTATCCACGTCCTACAAATCAGCTTGAATCTAATGCTACAAGAAACTTTTTACCACAAACCAAGTATTTACTCAATATGGCTTATACCAGGTTAAAAAATATAAATGTAGGTTACACGCTTCCGGCTAAGATCAGCAAGAAAATAAAACTACAAACTACCCGTATCTACTTTAGTGGTGAGAACCTTCTAACAATCGACAATCTTTCTATTCCTATTGATCCTGAAGTAAACTATACAAGCGCCGGTTTAAATGACACATCTACCTTTGGCCGGGTTTATCCATATCGTAAAACATTTTCTTTGGGAGTACAAGTAACACTTTAAAAAACACAATATGATTAAAAGATTATATTCAATTCTTCTTGCTGCCGTCATTATCTCAGGTGGCTGCAAAAAAGATTTTCTAGAACGTTATCCCCTTGATGCTTTTAGAGATGAAACATATTGGACTAACGAAAACAGTGTAAGAACATTCTCGTATGGCTTCTATACTAATTATTTCAGTGGCTATGGAACCGGTGCCGGGGGATTTGGAAGGTATTTTTCATCCCAAAGTCTTAACGATGACTTTGCACCAACTCTCCCGGCTCAATTTACCCGTAACGTGCCTACTTCGGGCGGCGGCTGGACTTTTACTTTGGTACGAAAAGCGAACTTGTTTATAAATCGGGTGCAAACTGTGCCAATGGAGGAAGAGGCTATAAAACACTGGACAGGAATTGGCCGTTTTTTCAAAGCGATGGAATATGGTAACCTGGTAAGATCATTTGGTGATGTACCATGGTATGGGCGAGAACTTACCCCAACAGATGAGGAGTTATATAGGCCGCGCGATCCAAGGAATTTAGTAATGGACAGCGTTTTTGCTGATTTTAAATATGCGGCTGCAAATGTTCGTTTAAGCGATGGTAATGACGGGTTAACTGTTAATAGGTACGTTGTGCTTGCTTTTATGTCACGAATTTTTCTATACGAAGGCACTTTTTTGAAGTATCACAACATCGATCAGGTAAAGTCTAAAGAGTACCTGGAAGCTGCTCTATGGGCAGCTAACGAAGTAATGAAGTCAAATAAGTTTTCCATAACTGATGAGTATAGAAGTCTATTTAATTCGCTTGATCTTGTTGGTAAAAAAGAAATTATACTTTATCGCAAGTATGAAACCGGGCTGTTAACACATGGCTTGCATAGCTATGTAAACAAAGAGCCTCAAACCGGTGCTTCTAAAGATGCTGTAGAATCTTTCCTTGCCAAGGATGGGTTGCCTATTTCAATTTCTCTTTTATACAGAGGAGATACCTCTATTGCAGCGGTAATGGCAGACAGGGATCCACGTTTAACAGAAACTTTTGTTCCGGATGCTATACGGTTACAAGGGATTGCTACCAATTATTCAACTTCAGGATATGCAGTACGAAAGTTTTTTAATGAAGCTTTGAAAGATGCGTTAGAAGGTAACGGTTTTTTAAATATAACAGATGCCCCGGTTATTCGGTACGGAGAAGTTTTATTGAATTACGCGGAAGCCGCCGCTGAATTAGGAACTTTAACGCAGGCTGATCTTGATAAATCCATTAATACTTTAAGAGCCAGGCCAGGAATTAATATTCCAAAGCTGCAAATTATTGGCGGCCAGCCTGCAGTAGGTGGTAAAGTTTATGATGATCCTAAGAGAGACCCAACAGTACCTTCTTTACTTTGGGAAATAAGAAGAGAACGCAGAACAGAATTGATGTTCGAAGGGTTCCGATTAGATGACCTGAAAAGATGGAAAAAGCTGGAGTACACGGACACGCAGGCTAAGCCGGACATTAACAGAGGTGTATGGATTAAAAGATCCAATTATCCGGGTTTATTGGCAAGTATAAAGATTGAGAACGATGCGCTGCAGGGATATATTATACCTGCCTTTAATGCCGCATCTCAACGTCCTTTTGTTGATCCAAAAGTTTACCTTGATCCATTACCACTTGATCAAATAAAATTGTATCAGGATCGTGGGGTTACATTGAAGCAGAACGTTGGTTGGTAACCGATAGTAGTAAATTAAAAGAACCGCATCAAATGAATTTTTGAGGCGGTTTTTCTTGCAATCTTCTCAATGATTTCAATATGACTGCTTAAGGTTATTTCTTTATCATTTTGGGATAAAAAATACAATTAATAGCTGCAGGTTTTCAGATGCTTGCTAAAGACCTGCTTTCAACATTATGAATACTTCGATATAAGAATTTCAAATAAACAAACAGGAAGAAACTTAATAGGTTCGAAAATTAATCATGGTCAACCAGGCGCAGGCGTTAATAATTAATTTTATTATTCAGGTTGCTGCTGTAGCTGTAGTGTTTTTCAGCACTGCTTTTACCCCCCGCAGCAACAACGTCTTTTTGTAAAGGATACACCATCAGAGCTATGCTGCACTTCAAAATGTTTGCTGTTTTGCTCTGTGGCAGTAGTCCATTTGAGGCTGGCGGTACAAAGGTTGTTCTGAACCGAAAAGCCGAATAAAGTAACAGGTAAGGAACCAGACGGGGCTAATTTTACAATAAAAATATCAGAACTGCCTGCAGAGGTTAGATTAGATGTGCCTGCTCCGGGATCAAAATATGCCGTGCCATGAAAATATCCTGTTACATGTACTGCATACATGTACTGCATTAGAGGCGCTTACCGCTAGTTCGGATGCCATCAGCCGTGCTATCGCATATATAACAGACCAGGGTGGTGCCGCATGAGCCCTGCCATTGCACGTAAAGCTTTCGAGCTGCTAAGCAATGACCAGCTTATCAAAGCACAGGGAGGTGGAGCAGCAAAAATGGATACATCGTGAAAAGGAAATACTGCAACAAACTATTAACTAAAATAATCTCTCACTTTTCCTGTTAATAATTATTACCCATTGCCTTATCCATAGTCTGCTTCTTAACCAATAATCTATAAACCATCAAAGCTTAATCTATCAGTCTATCGACCTTTCAACGAATCCACCTGCCAATCTCGTAACCAGTCAAGCCCTCACGCTCAACCCTTCGCCTCTCAACCTATCAACCTCAAACCTGTAACCCCTCAAAACCCTCACTCCCAACTTATCAAGCCTTCACCTCTCAACCCTTCACCCTATCGCCCCCGCCAACCCTTCAACAACTTATCAACCTCTCCACTTATCAGCCGCTCACTTAACAACCATTACTTATTTTTGTCTGTATGGTTAAGACCGGTGCAGACACTCCTTTAATGACTCAGCATAAGGCTATCAAACAAAAATATCCCGATGCTATTTTGCTATTTAGGGTGGGAGATTTTTACGAAACCTTTGGAGAAGATGCCATCATTACCAGCCAGGTATTAGGAATTACGCTTACCAAAAGAAATAACGGCGCAACCTTTAGCAGTGAGCTTGCCGGCTTTCCTCATCATGCGCTCGATACCTATTTACATAAGCTCGTTAAGGCCGGGTACCGCGTTGCCATTTGTGATCAGTTGGAAGATCCAAAACTTGCAAAAGGCATTGTTAAGCGCGGAGTAACAGAATTGATAACGCCGGGTGTAGCTACGAACGACAAACTACTCGAACACAACAGCAACAATTTTTTGGCAGCCATTCATTTTACTGAGGACAAAGCCGGTATTGCTTTCCTGGATATTTCGACCGGCGAATTGTTTGTAAGCGAAGGAGACATGGAATATATGGATAAGCTTTTGCAGAGCTTAAAACCTGCCGAAGTTATTTTTCAGCGAAGCTTCCAGAAGCATTTTAAAGAAGCATTCGGCAGCAAGTTTTATACCTACACCCTGGATAGCTGGATCTTTGACGAAGCTTATAGTCATGATTGTTTGCTCAAGCATTTTCAAACACACTCATTAAAAGGCTTTGGCATAGAAGCTATGCCTTTTGCGATTATTGCTGCAGGTGCCGTGTTTCATTATTTGAAAGATACAGAACACCCCAACCTCCAGCACATCACTTCAATTCAGAGGCTCGAGCGGGAAGATTATTTATGGATGGATCGCTTTACCATTCGTAACCTTGAATTGCTGGGAAGCGGAGTAGAGAACGGCCAAACGTTGCTATGTGTTCTTGATAATACAGTTAGCCCGATGGGTGCAAGACTTTTAAAGCGCTGGATTGTTTTGCCACTTAAAGATATTGGAAAGATAAACGAGCGGCTCGATTTGGTTGAATTCTTAATTAAAGAAGTTGACCTGCGCACGAAGCTTGTTCATTACATTAAGCAGTCTGGTGACATCGAACGATTAGTTAGTAAAATTCCGCTTAAAAAAATAAACCCAAGGGAAGTTTTACAAATTGCAAGGGGGCTTCAGCAGGTGGAAGCTATACGGAATGAATGCCTTCCTGCCCCGGCCCTAAAGGGAGAAGAGAGATTTGGAGCATTAAACCATTATCTTCAACGGCTTGCTGATGCACTTAATCCATGCCATTATATCCTGGAGAAAATATTAAAAGAATTTGTTGATAATCCGCCCGTACAAATAGCCAAAGGCGGCGTTATAAAAGAAGGGGTTCATGCAGAATTGGATGAATTAAGAAATATTGCAAGCACAGGCAAAGATTATTTATTGCAACTTCAGCAAAAAGAATGTGAAGCCACCGGTATATCATCTTTAAAAGTTGGTTTTAATAACGTATTTGGGTACTATCTTGAAGTAACCAATATTCATAAAACTAAAGTGCCTTTAACATGGTTGCGAAAGCAAACTCTTGCCAACGCAGAACGATATATTACTCCCGAACTAAAGACTTACGAAGAAAAAATAATTGGCGCCGAAGAAAAAATTTTGTCCATTGAACAAGAGCTTTACGACAAACTTTTGCTGGAGCTGCAGGACTATATTGCACCGATGCAGGTTAATGGTAATATACTTGCCGTACTTGATTGCTTAACTTGTTTCGCTCATAATGCTTTACAGTACAATTATAAAAAACCTGCACTGCACAACGGACTGGAGTTTGAGATTAAGGAAAGCCGCCACCCGGTAATCGAAAGAAATTTACCGGCGGGAGAAAGTTACATTTCCAACGACATTAGTTTAGATCCGGTAACCCGGCAGGTAATTATTTTAACGGGACCAAACATGAGCGGGAAAAGTGCTTTGTTAAGGCAAACGGCACTGATAACTTTAATGGCACATATGGGAAGTTTTGTTCCGGCTTCGTCTGCAACCATTCCTTTAACCGATAAAATTTTCACACGTGTTGGTGCAAGTGATAATCTTAGTGGTGGCGAGAGCACTTTCATGGTTGAGATGAATGAAACCGCGAGCATTATTAATAACCTTACGTCAAGGAGCTTAATCTTACTGGATGAAATAGGCCGCGGTACAAGCACCTACGATGGTATTAGCATAGCCTGGAGTATTGTGGAGTATCTTCATTCTTCGCCGCATGCTCCTAAAACTTTATTTGCCACACATTATCATGAGCTGAACGAACTCGAAAATAAACTGCCCCGAATAAAAAACTATCACGTTACCAACAAAGAGGTGGGGAATAAAATTATCTTCCTGCGTAAACTTGCTCCCGGCGGAAGCACACACAGTTTCGGGATTCACGTAGCGCGTATGGCAGGTATGCCTCCGAAGTTAATAGACCGTGCCAATGAAGTTTTGCAGCAATTGGAAAGCAAACATGTTGATGAAAACATTGGCGATAATGTAAAAAAGCTGTTAACACCGAAACTGCAGCTAAGCATATTTGATGTACATACCGAAACGTTTGATGAGATAAGGAAAATGCTTGACTCCATTGATATCAATCGTCTAACTCCTGTAGAAGCTTTAATGAAGCTGAATGAAATAAAGCAAAGGGTTAAATAATGGCTGCTCTAATTTTAAAAGTCTTATGAAGAAAAATATTTTTGACAAGCAAGCGGCACATGAAGTGGTAAAAAGAATTCAGAAAGTACAACCCGAAGCAAAACCACGGTGGGGATGCATGACTGAAGTTGAAATATTTTTTCATTTAAATGAAGCATTAAGAAGAACCATGATGACACGACAGGAGCCAAAAAGAAGTACGTTAAAACAAAAGATACTTAAGATATACTTCATATACATTGCTTCTGAGTTTCCAAAAAATGTGGAGGCTCCAAAATTTGTGAATATGAAAAAGAATAGTTTTCAACTGCAGGGTTTTGAGCAGGAGCAGAATAAACTCATTGAACGTGTTAACGAATTTCAACAAAGCCAAAAAGAGCTTGCACAAAGTCATCCGATTTTTGGCAGGCTTACCAGACAGCAATGGGGCATTTTTACATGGATGCATCTTGATCATCATCTGCGGCAGTTTAATGTTTAATTTTTTATTATTAATTTTTAATCCCTAATCAGAAGTTGAGTATCTGCTATAAAATTAATAAGTAATAAAATTGTTGATGATGAGTCTTCGTGCCTTTAAATATGCCTGGGGGACTAACAACTCTTTGTTATGTGGTGGCTGCAAGCCTTAGCATTGGCTTACTCGAAACGGTTAAATTATATTGAACATTATGGCTTGCAACGAAAAGAATTTGAGCCGGGAAAACTCGAAAGGGCTATGCCCAACCATAGCTGGTACAGCAGTCATGTTATAGGAAGGTTGATGTTGTTTGAATTAAGCCGCCATAGCGATCATCATTTTATTGCCAGCCGTAAATACCAGTACTACGGCATCACGATAGCTCGCCTCAAATGCCAACCGGCTATCCCGGAGTGATGATACTCGCAATCCCGCCTTTATTTTTTCGCATTATGAATAAGCAAATAAAAAAGTATGTTGTAACATCTGTACCCCACAAATAATGTTTATAGCCCTTTCAGTTACAGGCTTTCTTAACTCGTTTCATCCGGCAGTTAAAAAGAGATTGTATTTTCTAAATTAGAACCGTTGAGTTTTTTAAGTTGCAGTGGCAAACGTTACAATCTTAAGACCTACATGTTCGGGCTCTTCAATCGCCTTCATTTGCATCCGTATCATCATTTAAGGTAGCACGCTCACCAGTTAAAATTCTGTTTTCTTTGTTTACGTGATCATACTCACTGGCTTCTTGTTTAATCAGTTGCTCTAAATCAGTTTCTGCAACCGCATCATCACGGCGATCACCTTCTTTTCCTGAGCTGTTCTCAAGTGCTCTCTGCCTTTCATTTTGGTCCCACGTTTCGCTCACATTGTTTAACTCGGTCCCTTTATGAGTGTTGTTTTCCATTTTCGGTATTTTAATAGATGAAAGAATATGCTTTTCTAACCGAAAAAACTATGCCGATAGCTTTAATTCACCGTATCTTTTTATCAGACCTTACAAATACCTGGCGATAAAACAATCAAAGTAATTAGAATTACAGTCTCTAATTCTATGTCTTA